>Ga0302324_100014397_pt1 | contig 15956 bp, 14 predicted proteins | sample Palsa_T0_1_FD_201949 | JGI IMG/M metagenome (GOLD analysis project Ga0302324, IMG submission 201949) | Peat permafrost microbial communities from Stordalen Mire near Abisko, Sweden - Palsa_T0_1 | ecosystem: Environmental > Terrestrial > Soil > Palsa > Peat permafrost | place: Sweden: Abisko...
GTCGTTGATCCCATCGGCTCCAGGGCGCTCCTTGTTGTGTCGTGGAGCGGATGGCTGCTGCTGCTCTTGAGCACATTCCTCATCAGCCACTTCCAACTGTTCGGGCTGAGCCAAGGACTCGCCCGGGTGATTGGACAGACTCCGCCGGAGCAGGCGTTCGTAACACCCTATCTGTATCGGTGGTTGCGCCATCCGCTCTATGCTGGCTTCATTCTTGCTTTCTGGGCGGCGCCGCACATGAGCCTGGGCCACCTGTTCTTTGCGGTGGCCACCACCGGCTACATCTTCGTTGGCATTTGGTTTGAAGAGCGCGACCTGATCGCGCACTTCGGCAACCGCTACCTGCAATACCGCGCGACGGTGGGCATGCTGGTGCCTAGGATTCGGCTCACATCGTCGCGCAAGAAACTTGCGCAGTAACAGCAGTAACGCACTTTAGGAGATGGCGCCATGGGCAGCATGACTGCGCTTCAGAGCTATCAGCATCTGCTCGAAACTTCCCGGCGCGTGAACTGGCGCCTGGAGGATCTGATTGGAGAGGGTAGGCGATTGGATTTCAGGCGGCCGTTTCTGCCCGAGGTCTTTGCGCAAACACAACCACTCGGTTTCCTAAGCCCGCCGGAAAAACTCAAGCTGAACCAGATCCGGGCGCGCGGCTACCTGGCGCTGTTCGAGCTGGTGGAATCGTTTATCGTGCCATTCATCTCCGACCAGGCCGACGACGGCGCGGCCGCCGAGCTTGTCCGCGCGCAGGCGCTGCGCCACTTTGCCGACGAGGAAGAAAAACATCGCCAGCTGTTCAGTACGGTGCTCCGCGAGTTCGACGCCGAGTTCGGCACGGAATGCGGCCTGATCGGTCCAGCCAAGGACATCTGCCAAGCGATTCTGGGGCACGGGCCCCTGGCGGTTACGATTGCCATCCTAGGCCTCGAGTGGATGTCGCAGGGGCACTACCTGGGGAGCATCAAAGACAACCAGGATCTCGATCCGCAGTTCAAGAGCTTGCTCAAGCACCATTGGATCGAGGAGGCGCAGCACGCCAAGCTCGATGGCCTTGTGCTCAAGTCGCTCGCTCAGCGGGGTTCAGCACAGGACATTGCGACCGCGATCCAGGAATACTTCGAGATCGGCGCGTTTCTCGACGGGGGTTTCAAGCAACAGGCGGTACTCGACCTGAAGTCCCTCGAGCAGGCCATCGGTCGGACGTTGCCAGAAGCTGAGCGCGGACAATTTCTTGAGGTGCAGCACCAGGCGTTGCGTTGGACGTTCCTGGGTTCTGCCATGAAGAACCGGAATTTTCTCGCTGTGCTCGCCAGCGTAAGTGACGAGACGGCCGCGCGCGTGGAGGAGGCGGCGAAGTCGTTTACTCTGCACTGCGGCACCGCGCCTACATATGCTAACTGCTCGTCTCGCGGAAATGCTTCAAGCGATCGACTGCCTCCAGACGATCGGCGCCCTGAAACTGCAACATCCACCCGGGATACTCTGGGGGAAGAGCGCTGACCTCATCCAACCGCCTGAGCTCGTCGTGGGTGAGCGTAACGTCGACCGCCGCGAGATTGTCCTGAAGCTGGTCGTGGCGTTTCGCGCCAATGATGACCGAGGTCACCACTGGCTTCGCCAAGAGCCACGCGAGCGAGACACGTGCAGCACTACACTCGTGTGCTTTCGCGATCGGCGCTATCACATCCAGGATCTTCCAGGTCCGCTCTTTGTCCACGATAGGAAAGTCGAACTCCGTGCGACGCGAATCCGCGGGTTTCTGGTTCGTTCGGCTGTACTTGCCGGAAAGCAAGCCTCCGGCAAGCGGACTCCACACCAGCAGGCCGACCCTTTCGGATTCCAATAGAGGAACGATGTCCCGTTCCAGATCGCGCCCGACAATCGAGTAGTAGGCCTGAAGCGTGTCAAATCGCGCCAGGTTCTTGAACTCGCAGATGCCAAGGGTTTTGGCGATCTTCCAGGACGGCCAGTTGGAGCAGCCGATGTAGCGGACCTTCCCCTGCCGCACCAGTGTGTCTAGAGCGCGAACCGTCTCCTCAACAGGGGTCACCACATCGTTGCCATGGATCTGGTAGAGGTCGATGTGGTCAGTCTGCAAGCGCCGCAGACTAGCCTCAACTGCGTCCATGATGTGGCCGCGAGAGGCCCCGACGTCATTGCGCCCCGGGCCGACGCGACCGTAGACCTTGGTCGCGATCACGACATGGTGCCGCGCAATCTTGAGGTTCTTCAGCGATTGCCCTAGGATCTTCTCGCTCTCACCCTCCGTATAAACATCCGCGGTATCAAAAAAGTTGATCCCGCTCTCAATCGATGTCTTAACCAGCTCATCGGCAGCCGCCTGGCCAACGGCTCCGATCGCTTTGAACATTCCTCTGCCGTCCCCGAAGGTCATGGTTCCGAAGCACAGTTTCGACACCAGGAGACCCGTATTGCCGAGGGTTGCATATTTCATGGCGTCTTGCTCCTTTCGGTCCCTTCATTTAGCTACGATTTCGGGTGGCATAATCTGCGGCATCACTATGCCTTGCGCCTTGTTCTGCTTAGACGCTACCGGGTCGAAGCGGACGATTGCGCATAAGGAAGAGAATGGCCTCGAGTTCTTCGGGCGTGAATGGGCCGTCCAGTACCACGCGTGCGGCTTCGATAGTTCCCACGAAGGAACGGGTTTTCTGCACTATCGCAACTGCTTCATCGACGGTCACAAACTACTCCTTGCACATGAGCCGTGGGAAGGCACTCATGAAAACCCGCCTTCTTTCGCATGACAACGAGTCGGCCTGGCATCTCGATAGCCCACCGTGGCGGCAGAATCTTTCCACGTGGTTGACACCAAGTAAGCAGGGTCCGCTCTTCCACGCTGAGTGCGCGAGCAGCTTCGATGGGCGAAAGGCCACTGGCCACCAGCAGTGCTCGACATGAGCTCCGAGTCCGATCCACTATGTAATGGAGTTTGGTCTTCGGAAGACGTCGGTGGCTCGCTCTTGGACATCGATTTGAGCGTTAGGTCGCGCTCATCGGACCTACTGCTCCGCCTTCGTTCTCCCAATCACTCTTGTCCGCCTCGTCCTCCGCCAACTGGTTTTGGCGAATCGCCCACCGCGCGGCGAAGCAAGCCACTGTTCCTGCAATCACAACCATGAGCATCAGACGTCGCATAGCCGAGTAGTATGCAATGCCGCGGACAGGCGAGCCATGGCGGAATGGCTCGGGCAATCGTAGGACACTCGGTATAACTTGGATTTCGGGACTGTAGAGTCGGACTATTCCTGCCGCTGCGCCGTAGCCAAGGAATTGCGGCACGATTTTTAGAGTCTTTAATTTCAATCACTTGCCGCGTGGCGTCCGTTGCAACTTGATGCCGGTGGGTCCGGCCATAGGCCCTACGTTAAGGCTCCGCAAAGATCGCTAATAGTGAAGCTTGTAGCGCAGCTCGGCGTAGATCTGGAACGGATTGTTCCAGTGGACGCCGCCGAAAGTCAGGCTGTTGTCGGTGAGCAGGTGCTCGTTGGTGATGTTAAGGCCCGTGATCGACACCGACAGGTCCCGGGTGATGTTGCGGCCCACAGTCAGGTCGAGGACCGTGTAGCTCGGCAGGTGGCTCGACCCTCCAAAGCCGTTGGACAGGCCGGAGTTGAACGACAGGTTGGAACCGAAGAAGAACTGCCGCGGCAGGTTCGCGTTATACCCGAGATTCACCGTGGTGCGCTGATCGTGGTCGAGCGCGATCGGAGGAAAGCCGCAGGCCGTGCCGGGCGCCACCAGCCCCCCCGTAATCGGCCCGAAGCAATCCGCCGTCTGGTTCGAGTAGGCAAGGTGCACCTGTCCATAGGGCCAGAAGGCCGGTGAGCGCACCGTGAACTCGGTTCCCACGATGTGCGCCCCCTGGTCCGTGATCGGGAGGAAGATGTTGGATTCGCCGAGCGGGTTGTGGTCGAAGAAGTTAGTTGAATTGGTGGTGAAGTGGTCCGCCTCGATACTCCAACCCTTCAGCGGGATCGTCACGCCAAACTGGTGCTCCTCGTCGCGCTCTCCGTGCAGCGGCAGGAATGCGGTATCACTCGCGGTCGCGTAGGCGACCAAGGGCCCTGAGAGCGTCTCCAGCGGCGGTGCCTGGTAGTACTTGCCCCAGAAGGCGCTCAGCACCCAGTTTAGCCGCGGCAGCAGCGCGGTCGCGCCGAGCCGCGGGTCGGTCGTGTTCTCGGTGATACTGCTGCTCTGGAAGTGTGACTGGCGCACTCCGGCAGACAGGTTGAGCCAATGCGTAGCCTCGAAGGTATCCTGCACCCAGGCGGTGATGAGCCCGCCGGTGGGGTTCTCCAACTCCTGCAGCGTCGGCGAGCTGCCGTCGGTGAATCCCAGGTTGAAGGCGGCCCGATCCTGCTGGGCGAAGCCGTAGAGACCGACATCCAGATGATTGCGGCTTACGTTCATCCGCAGATTCTCTTCGAGGCCCTCGTACTGCGAGCTGTGGTGATAGGCGGTAATGGTCGGATAATCGCCGGCGCCCCCGTCATAGTCCGACCGTTCGAAGTGATAGAGAAGCGAGCTCGTGAGCACCGCGTCGTTGGTGATGTTGTGCGCCCAAGACAGCAGCGCGAAATTGTTCGCCTCCTTCTGCAGGTCGCCGAACTGCCCGATGCAGTACGGGTCGTCGGCGAGCGGCACGGTGCAGTCCGGTATCTGGTAAACGTCCTGCCGCAACTGGCCGACGAAACTCACCGAATCCTGCTCGCTCGGCTTGTACTGCAGGTTGGTGAACGCACCGTAGCCCTGCGACTGGTCATGGATAACCGGGGAGTTGGGGGTCTGCAGGCCGAGACTGCTGCGATTGCCCTCGACACTCGCATAGTACGCGAAGTCGTTCGTGTGGCTCGCGACGCTCGCGTAATCGTCGGTCTGGGCGAAATTTCCCGCCGTGACGTCGAGCTCGGCTAGGGTTTTGCTGTTGAAGCCGCTCTTCGGAATCACGTTGAAGATGCCGTAAGTGCGGTCACCCTCGTCGGCCAGGTAGCTGCCCCGCTCTACCCCTAAGGTCTCTATGTCCTGAGGATTCAGCGCAGGGCCGAGGTTCTCGGCGATGTTGGTGTTCGGAATCTCGACCCCGTCGATCAGCCAGTTCGTCTGATGGCCACCGCGCATGTGCAGCATGTCATGGGCTTGGTACGCCGCCGGAACGTAATCGGTGATCATGGCGTTACTGTTGACGTTGCTCGCTCCCGGGGTGTTCTCGATGTCCTGCTGGCTCACCATCGTGATCGGAGTGACCGATGCGACGACCGGCAGCAGGGATGCTGTCACCGTCACCTCGGCAAGCTCCGAGGCAGGCTTCAACACGATGTTCGCGAACGGAAAATATCCCGCCTCCACTGTGACCGGCTGGCTTAAGGCAGCGAAGTCGCGCTGCGAGATGATTAGCCTGTACTGGCCGATCGCCACCTTCGGAAAATCGAAGCGGCCCGTCGAGTCCGTCTGCTGCTGAATGATCGCGTGGGCGGCGGACTCGAGCACCACCTTCGCTCCCGCTACCGATCGTTCGCTGTCGTCCCGGACGATGCCACTCACGCTGCCATAGGCCGCAGCCCATCCACGCGCCGGAAAAAGGAACATGAGAAGCACGAGGACTGCCGCCCCGGAGGGGACCATGTAACTTTGGGGCCGGCGGCGAGCGCACGCTGCCAGCGCTTTGATGCAATCTCTCACGTGAAAACTCCCGGGCGCGCCTTTGGGCGCAGCCCCAAACCTGCGGACGAGCGCAGGCCGTTCACGGCGCGCGCTCGAGTTTGTGGCTGGCACGAGCCCAGCCGATGGAGGTCAGCTCAGCTGACCCGGAGGTGCTCGGGACTGTGGGAGATAAACAAGGCGGACAGCGCTGGCAATCGAAACGAAGGCGATCGCGCGAAGCTGCTGAGCGGAGGAGAAATCGCACGGCAGCGTCAGGTGAGCAATTGGCCCGGCACTGCCGGCGCTGCCGAACACGCAATGTTCGCTGTGTGAGGGACTTCCATGATGGTGGGCCGGTCCCTGCTGCTGGCCCATGTCCATGGACGCCATGTCCATGGAGTCCCTGAGTATGGAGTCCCCGTGTGAAGGCTCGACATGCGTGAGCATGTCCCCAGGCAGCCCCTCCCAGCAGATCTCGAGCGTGAACGGCCGATCGCTTGCCGGCATGAACCCTGGCGGAATGAGCACACGCAACGCGAATACAACCAGCATGGCGCTGGCCATGAGCGTTGCTCTGTTCCGCTTGCAGAGGCTCAAGCGCGTCTCCCAAGGCGCAATTGTTGCCCGCGAAATTCTAACAGTAAAAGCGAAATAGCGTGGGCCGCCGACATGGAGTCGCGAATCCAGTTACCAGGCAGCAGTTCTCCGATGCAGGTGACGGATCAGCGTCGGAGCACGCGTGTACCACCTTCTCAACGTTGCTTTGCCAGCGTGTAAGTGATCGTCTGTCCGTGCGCAATATCCTCGTCGATGACTGCGATCGTGTTCCCGTCCTTCGCGAGCGCCAGACGAACCTTGTCGACGACCTCGCCCTGTCGATAATCGGTCTCCTCGACTGTCGCAGCGTCGATCTTCTTGAGCGACACGGTGGTCCCGCCGGGATCGCCGCCGACCGGATACTGCCTGCCGTCGAAGTTTGCGTCATAACTCTCGCCGTTCCAGCGCATCTGGAATCCCTCGGCGGTCATGCGGTACTGCACCGTGCGCAGGTCGCCACCCACGTGCTTTTGCTCCTGCCAGGAGCCAGAGAGCGGGTGCGAGTTCGCAGGCGCGGCAGACACGCGTTTCGCTGTCAGCTTATCGGTCACGGTCTGCTCGCCAACATAATTCGTGACCTTGCTGGTGAGCGTCGTGCCATCGGCAGAGACCGTATCGCTGAAGCGCACGAACTCCTTGCTTCCCTGCTTCAATACGATCTCAGCCGAGTTCGGCCCAGTTACTTTCACCTTTGCGGTGTCAAAGTAGGCTTGGCCACCGATCCTATGTTCTGCACCGTCTGCTTTCACCGTGTACGGCGGATTGCAGCTGGAACAGGTGTACTCACCTCGAGCGAGAATCAGAACGACCGGTTTCCCCGTCGCTTTCAGCGATTCCATATTCGTCTTCCAGGTGCCGTCAAACCCTGTGCCAGCGAGCGCCGACGCGGGCAGCAGCAGTGTTGGAATTAGAAGCCTCATCGCATCTCACTCTTATCTGTAGTTCTGTTTGGTGGACCCACGGGGTCGTCCCCGAGCCGCGGATAGTGCACACGCCACGGTTTACCCTGGAACAACCTCCAGCCCAAGTCCTCTCCCGCTCCTGCGGACCTGATCATCCAAACTCAGCAACTTAAGTCCAGCCACGGCGGCTCGTCCCACTACCACCGCAGCCAAATGGATAGCATCTAGTGTCCGGATTGGCTCGCCCGGAAATGGCTGCCGCGCTCGCTCCACGATTTCCGGCGCAATCCGCAGAACCTGCCAATGCGCCGCGGCCGCTACCAGATGTGCACGTCGGTCGGCCGCCTCGGCTTCTGTCAATTCATTCAGTGCCGCTGCACGAAACAGCACGCGATGGCATTCAATAAGCGTCAAATCAGAAGCCACTATGATTTCCGCGGCAGCCAGATAGCGCCGAACCTCGCCGGCCGCTGCTTCATCCAGCAGCCAGGCAAGCACGGCGCTCGACTCCGCATACAGATTCACCGCGAGCCACGCTCTTCATCGAGGAGCTGTGCTGCGCTACGCTGACCTCGGCGTCGACGCGGCAGTGTCTCATACAAACTCGCATCACCAGGAGAGCCTAGCGTTACAAGACCACGCTTTGCGAGCGCCCGCAGGCCCGGTGGCACGGATGAATCGGCCACGCTTTGTCCAGGAGGTGACACTACTGCCACCACCTCACCCCGATCCGTTACAAGCACGCTCTCGCCCGAGCGTACCTGTCGAAGGTACTCGCTTAGTCGGTTCTTCAGTTCGCGAATGCCTACAGTTTTCATTGCACGCAATGTAGCCACGTGAGGCTACAATGTCAAAGGATGACCTTTGGATGGGTAGCGAGCTGTCTGTTGATTTAATAGAAAATCAGACGATGGGGGCGTCAAACCAAACCCGCCTCGATTGCCGTCAGCACGGCCAGCGTCCGATCCCGAACCGCCATCTTCGCAAGAATACTGGAAACCTGATTCTTAACCGTACCCTCGGCGGTCTGCAGCGATTGCGCAATTTGCCGGTTCGTCAGCCCTCCCGCCATCAGCCGCAGCACCTCAATCTCTCGCTCGGTGAGGTTCTCGCAGTTCTGCGCGAGCGCGCCGTTCCGCCGCCGCAGGAGCGCTTGACGCAAACTCGATGTGAGTGCCGGCTGAAACCAGTTCGCGCCCGCCGCCACAGCCCGAATGGCTGCGATCAGCTCCTCGAGCGCTATATCCTTGGACACGAACCCATCCGCGCCGCGCCGCGCCGCTTCGAGCAGCAGCTCGGGATCGTCGAACGTTGTAAGTACGAGACACCTCGGTCGTGTTGCGAGGCCCTTCAGCGCATCGAGCACCTCCAGCCCCGACATACGTCGCATGCGCACATCCAGCAGAACGACGTCGATCTCGAGGCGAGTGAGCTCTGCGAGCGCCTGCTCGCCGTCCGCCGCTTCGGCGACCACCGATACGTCGGTGAACATCTCCAGCAGCCGGCGGAAGCCCTGCCGGATGAGTTGCTCGTCGTCCGCCAACAGCAAGCGAATCATTGCGACTCCCGCTCCCGGCACGGTAGTGCGGCATAGACCTCGAAGCCTCCCGAAGCGCCAGGCGCCGCCGTCAGCGTACCGCCGAGCGCCTCTAGCCGGCGGCGCATGCCGCCCAGCCCGAAGCCTTCCTCGAAAGGATGAATCGCCTGACCGTCATCGCGCGCTGCGAGCCGCAGCTCGTCAGCCGTGCGTTCGATCGTAATCCACAGATTTCCGGCTTCACCGTGACGGATGCTGTTGGTGACGATCTCCTGCACGGCGCGCAACATGGCACGGCTCGTGCGTCCGTCCTGCAGCTGTAGATCGGGCGGGCAAATGACGTGAAGCTTTGGCCGTGGCAGCTCCTCTGCCAGCCGCCCGATTTCGAACGGCAGGTCGACCGGTGACTCGTCTTTCGAGCTCTGCACAATCTCCTTGACGTCGTGCAGCAGGGCACGCGCCAGCGCCTGGGCGGCGCGCACGATTGTGCGCACTGCGCCTTGCGACTCATGCGCCGCGATTTCGAGATTCAGGCTCAGCGCGACCAGATGATGGCCCAGTGAGTCGTGCAGATCCTGCGCCATCCGCAAACGCTCCTCCACGCGGCTCTTCTCCGCAAGCGCGTTCTGCATGCGCAGCAGCTCCGCGTGGGCGCGGACCACCTGCTCGCGCATGCGCCGCTCCTCGGTGAAAAGGCGCACGACCACGAACATAAGCAGCTGGAAGCCAAAATACGGGAGCGTCAGCAGCAGCCCCGCCTCCGGGAACCATTGAAAGGCGATGGCTATAGCCAGTGCAAGTGACTGCACTCCGAGCCAGCCAAAGCCAACGCGAGAACTGGTGCTCAGTGCGAGCTGTGCAGCGAGCAGAACGAGCAGTAGTCCCTCGTAGCCATTGCAAAAGAGAGCCGCCATCGCGACGGCGCACGCACTCTGCAGCGCGAGAGCGATAAAGGGACGGCGAGCAGTGCGCGTGCTCCACAGGAAGGCCACGATGAAGATGAGGCTTGCACAGGCCCACGCGAACAGACGTGGCGTGAGTGGGGCCTTGATCGCAGTAGTAACCGATACGCCCAGCCATGCCGCTATGCCAGCGAAGAGCAGGGCACGGGACAATGGCATTGGACCCATGTTCGGATGTAAGCCTAGCGGCACGAGCGCCACAGCGGTATAGGCCGAAAGTCATACGGCGCCCGCGGCAGATCGGCACATGCGTACTGCGGCTGCGTTTGATTAGGATAATCCGTGGCTCGCGAGACACCAAATCAGGCACGGCGTACGCCTCGAACCCTGTGGAACATAGCGCCAACATCAGCAAAGCCGGCTGCCGCTAAGCAATCGAGGGGATTTACTCCATGAAACGACGGGCTTTCTGTGGGATGACTCTGATCGCTGGCGCTGCTGGCGCTCTGCCGATCGGCCGGCTGCTTTCCGCTCCGAGCACCTCTTCGCAGCCTGAAGCGGCGGATCTGCGTGCCGTAAAGCTTTCGGGCGCCGATACGACCATCGAGCGCGCCGCCGTTCAGGATTTTCGCGCGAGCCTCCGTGGGCCGCTGCTCACCGTAGGTCAGGAAGGATATGACCCCGCGCGGCGCGTTTGGAACGGAATGATCGACAAGCACCCCGCGCTCATCGCACGGTGCGCCGACGTTGCTGACGTCGTGCGCGCTGTCACTTTCGCGCGTGAGCGCGAACTGCTCCTGGCCGTGCGCGGCGGCGGGCATAGCTTTCCTGGGTACTCGACCTGCGACGGCGGTCTGGTGATCGATCTGTCATCGATGAATTCTGTACGCGTGGATGCGCCAACTCGAACCGCCTACGTCGGCGGCGGAGCGCAGGGAGTGCACGTCGACACTGCGGCCCAGAAAGAAGGACTGGCCACTACGCTTGGGGAGATTTCGCATACGGGAGTGGGTGGCCTGACGCTCGGGGGCGGATTTGGCTGGCTGTCACGGCGGTTCGGTCTGGCCTGCGACAACCTCATTAGTGCGGAGCTCGTGACTGCCGACGGCAAGCTTCGGCGCGTGAGTGACAAAGATGAGCCGGATCTCTTCTGGGCCATACGCGGTGGCGGCGGAAACTTCGGCGTCGCAACCTCGTTCGAATATCGGCTCCATCCGCTCAATCTCGACGTGCTTGCGGGACACATCGCTTATCCGGCGGCGCAGGTCAAGGATGTGATTGAGTTCTATGCCGACCTGATTTCGAGCGCGCCGCGTGAACTCAGCATCGACCTGAGTCTGTCGGCCGGCGCGAATGGTCAACCAATCGCCGGGATGAATGTGCTCTACACTGGTAGTGCCAAGGGCGGCAATAAAGTGCTGGAGCCTTTTCAGAAATTCGGTAAGCCGACTGAGAACACGATCGGTCCAACGACGTATCTCGCCGTACAGTCCCAAGCTGACGGTCCTCCGCTGAGTCCGAGCAATAACTACATCAAGGGTGGTTTCGTCCGCGAATACTCTCCAGGTCTCATCGAAGTGCTCACCCGTGAGTTCAGGCCGGACGATCGAATCTTCGCGTTATTCCAGAACGCCAACGGCGCAGTCGCAGACGTGCCGCAGACGGCCACAGCATTCTCTCATCGAAATGCAATCGCGAACATGATGCTCTGGGGTCATTGGCACGACGCGTCGTACAATGAGCAGGGGCGCGCCATGATTCACGCGAATTGGGACAAGCTGGCCGCATTCACGGATGGTTACTACGTGAATCTGAACGACGCGGATCCGAGGGGCACGGACCGCAACTACGGTCCGAATTTCGCCCGGTTGGCAACACTAAAAAAGCAGTTTGACCCGCTGAACCTCTTCCGCTTAAACGCGAATATCAAGCCCGCTTGAGCTCTACTGGCTATCGAGCTTTAGCAACCCCGCGACCTCACGTCATTCGAGGCCAGCTATGGGCGCCAGTACTTCTTTTCGGGTGGCAATGACGTTGTTGACCGTTGTTTCACCTTTCAACGCGGTCCGAGCTCAGCATGCGTCCGACAACCCAGTGGCTTCAGCCGACGATGCCTTTGGGTTGACTCTCGGGCTCGAGAGCATAGGCATGTACAACCCCGGCAGCGTGCGCGGCTTCAATCCGCAAACGGCAGGCAATGTCCGCATCGATGGGCTGTATTTTGACCAGCAGGGAGCCTTGTCCAATCGAGTAGTCGAAGGCTCGACCATTCGAGTTGGTGTTAGCGAGGTCGGGTATGTCTTTCCGGCGCCCACTGGAATTGTTGACTATGACTTGAGACATCCCGGTAACGGCACGCCGACTGCAACGATAGTTGCAAGCGCAGGTCCCTTTGAAGCTCACGGCATCAGCATCGATGGCAATCTGCCTCTAGCCTCCAGTCAACTTCAATTGCCAATCGGTGCGAGCTATCAAATTAGCACGCAAACACCCTATGTGACTAATCCGGGGTACACATCGACGGTGGCTAACTTCGGTGCTACTCCCCAGTGGAAAGCGAACGATTGGCTGACCTTCCGTGCGATTTTTGACTGGACACAGACCACCCACGCCAACACGTTGCCCATGGTCTTCACGGCAGGCGACTACCTGCCACCCGAGATTGAACGAGGCTACCTGGGTCAAAATTGGGCCGAAGGAAGGAGCCTATCGGAGAACTACGGCGGCATCGTGACTGCACAACTGAGTCAACACTGGTCTGTAGCGGCCGGTATTTTTCGATCCATCTCCGATAGTCCCATCAGTTACTCAGATCTGTACGTCAATACCCAGCCGGACGGCTTGGCCGAGCAGTTTGTCGTGGGCTATCCTGATCAAACCGTTTCCTCTACGTCGGGTGAGGCTCGCCTGACCGGTCATTTCACACACGGGTCGTGGCATCACGACATCGTGTTCCTCGCCCGCGGCCGCGACACTCTGGCGCTCTACGGAGGTTCCGATGTCGTTGACGTGGGGCCGGCCCTGATCGGCCAAGGCGTGCAAGTGCCCGAACCGACTTTTAACTACTCTCCACGCACGAACGATCGTACTGAGCTTTGGAGCACGGGAATAGCCTATCGTGGCCAATGGCAGGGACACGGAGAATTTGCGTTGGGCCTCCAGCGGGAGAGTTACGACAAAGCTGTGACTCCCCCCGGCAGCGCCGAGTTTCGACTGACCGATAAGCCTTTGCGCGCTTATGGAACGGCTGCCGTGGCACTCTCTGACCGTGCAAGCGTCTACGCGGGCTACACACAAGGGCTCGAAGATTCCGGCGTGGCTCCGGGCAGTGCGCAAAATCGCGGGGCAATCCTCCCCGCAGCACGAACATGGCAAGTGGATTCAGGCGTTCGCTATTTGCTGACGCCCAGCGTGAAACTCATAGCAGGTGTATTCGAAATCGAGAAGCCGTATTTCAATCTCGATGAGAGTAGCGTCGACCGAATGCTGGGGGTGCAACGCGCCACGGGCCTTGAAATGTCGGTCTCCGGCGAGCTCGTAAGTCATCTTCATGTTACCGCCGGCGCACTTCTTGGAGAGGTGAGAATCATCGGCCCCAACTTGGCCGCAGAGGGGGTTGGAAAAATCGCCTTCGGACAGCCGCGCATCCAGTCGGTGATTAACGCCGACTACAGTATCCAAAAGTGGCCGGCATTTTCCGCAGATCTGGCCTTGTATTACTTTGGCACTTCCCCGGCGAGCGTGAATGACGCGGTCCAATTGCCAGCGCAAACGGTGCTGAGCATCGGAGGTAGGTACAGGTTCACCATTCTCGGCAGTCCAGCAACTCTTCGCGTGCAGGTCCAAAACGCCACGAACTATTACTTTTGGTTCATTTCCTACAGCCCCGGGTTCTCCCAATTTCCCCCGCGCAGCCTGCTCGGCTATCTAACTGTTGATCTCTGACTCCTAAGGGCTGAGACGCCTTGGCTCGCTACGGCACCGCTGATTCAGATGCAGCAGCATCCCAACAAGGCGCGAACCGTACCCTTTGTCGATCGACGAGGAGCGACTGCTGTTTTCCGAACTCAATGGGCATCTGGCCAGCATGGCGCTGTTCAAGACGAACACGGGACTTCGGGAGCAAGAGGTCGTGAACTTAAGTTGGCAGTGGGAGGTCCAGGTGCCTGAACTTGACAGCTCGATCTTTGTGGTACCGCATCGCTTTGTGAAGAACGGCCTGGATCGTTACGTGGCGTTGAACCGCATCGCCAGGTCGGTCATTGAGAGCTGCCGCTGCAAGCATCCGGAGCGGGTATTCACTGGTAACGGACGCCCAGTCACCAAGATCTATAACTCAAGCTGGAAGGGGGCGCGCCGGCGCGCCTCGGAGCGCTACGCCGAGGAACTCGGGCGACCGCGCCCGAAGGGGTCTCAATCCCTACGGGTACATGACCTCAAGCACACCTGGGCGAGCTGGCAGGTCCAGGCAGAGTCGCCGCTGTCGCACTTTCAGGAGTTCGGTGGGTGGGCGTCCTTCTCCATGGTGCAGCGGTATGCGCACCTGTCAGCGGGGCACCTCAAACGGTATGCGGATCGCACGCTGCTTGGCGATCCACGCGCTTTGAGCAAAGATTTTCGACCCGACGGGCTTGGATGCGTGATTGGTCATTGCGGTAATAACTAGGCTGCCTTCGCCTCGAAGCGCAGCCCCAGCGCGCGCATGACCTTCAACACGGTATCGAACGTCGGATTTCCGTCTTTCGATAGTGCCTTGTAGAGGCCGTCCCGGCTGATGCCGGTATCACGGGAGAGCTGCACCATGCCACGGGCCCGCGCGATTGTGCCGAGAGCAGCGGCCAGGTACGACGCATCGTCAGGCGCTTCTTCCAGACAGGCTTCCAAGTATGCGGCCATATCCTCTTCAGTTTTCAGGTAGTCCGCGCTGTCATAGCGTGAGACAGTCACTTTGCTCTTTCGCTTCGCCATACTTCACCTCTTCTTGCTGACCTTGGGCTGCGCAGTGGGTTTAGCCTTACCTTGCTGTCGCCAGTCCCCGGCGAGCTTCTTGGCCCGCTTTACATCTGCATCCTGAGTGCGCTTGTCACCGCCGCACAGGAGCAGCACTACGAGTGAGCCTCGCCGCTGGTAATAGACGATAACCGGGCCCGTAGTCGACGCGCATCTCACTCACGCCCGAGCCGACGGGTTTGACGTCGCCCGCATTACCGAGGGTGAGCCGGTCAATACGGGCGGCGATGCGCGCCACCGCCTGCCGGTCCTTCAGGTCCGAGAGCCAGGCATCGAACGCGGATGTCTTGAGCACCTCGACCATACTAGGCAGTGTATACTATATTCTACAAACATCAAACGAACTGCGGCTACGCCGGTGAAGTCCGAGTTCGGTAGAGTCGAGATGTGGCGCGGTGATCGTAGGTTCGGGTTGTCTATTGCCGCCCCTTTCGTCTGGCGGTGCCCAAGTACCCTCGCCGTAACTCCGTTTCCACATCCCGCTCATCGGTAGGGTCGAGGACTGGCGCGCCGGTGTAGGTTGATGTTTGTGTTCACTGTTGACTCGCCCTTTCGTCCGCGAGTGCCACTGTATCTCAACCATGCCACGTCTCCAGTCCCCGCCTCGTCAAACGTAGCGGGCGGTTTTCCCGCACTACGCTTTCCTGCCGGGTTCCTGTCAAAGTTTATGTGACCTATCATGCTGGCAGCGCTTTCAGCGGGCGGCATAGTTGACGCGGTAGCCATTGAACAGCCCCACGGTCTCGTACAGCCATCGCCTACTCCACCTGTTCCAACCGAAGCCTTGTCGTTTGCTGGAGCGCCCCAAATGGCGCCGCGCCTTCTTTTCCACCCAGTCTTTAATGAAGCTAAAGCACTGGCTCGAGTGTCCGATCGCAAAGTACCCGACCCATCCGCGCAACACCGGGTTGATGAGGGCCACCACCCGATCCAGCGGCTGCGATTGGAAGCACCGGAACGTCTCCTTGAGCTTGCGTAACAACGCCGTGCGCTTCTTCAGCTTCGGCGTGTATTGCGCCCGCCACACTCCTCGCAATGAGCGAGTGCGACGGAAGTCGAACCCCAGGAAGCCGAAGCTTTCACCCCGGCCAAGGTCTACAACTCGGCTTTTCTCTTCATTGATTTCGACATCAAGCTGGGCAAACTCTTCCCGTAACCGCTCCATCACCGCCGTCAGCAGCCAGTCATGACGCTTGTACGCATCGATCAGCACCACCAGATAGTCAGCGTATCGCGCATACTCGATATAGATGTACTGACCATTCCGTGTGGTTTCCTTCGCCCGCTCCAGCATCTGGTCTACCTCATTGAGGTAGATATTACTGAGGAGCGGTGAGATCA
>Ga0302324_100014399_pt1 | contig 15956 bp, 16 predicted proteins | sample Palsa_T0_1_FD_201949 | JGI IMG/M metagenome (GOLD analysis project Ga0302324, IMG submission 201949) | Peat permafrost microbial communities from Stordalen Mire near Abisko, Sweden - Palsa_T0_1 | ecosystem: Environmental > Terrestrial > Soil > Palsa > Peat permafrost | place: Sweden: Abisko...
TGCCCCCCGGACAGCGCCATTGCGCACCCGGGGTGGCGCCGATATGATCCGCGCGCCCCATATTGGGGCACATCAGCGCATAGCTGGGGGCGGCATTGATGCGGCGCAAGCTCGTAGCCGGCAATTGGAAAATGCACGGGTCGCGCGCTGAGAATGCGCCGCTGGTAGAGGCGATACTGTCCTCCCCGCAGCTCGAGCGTGCCGATTGTGTCATCTGCCCACCGTTCGTGTACCTGGCGGAGATCGCGCGGCTGCTGCGCGGCGCGGCCGCGAAGCTGGGAGCGCAGGATGTCTGTGCCGAGACGCACGGCGCCTATACCGGCGAGGTATCGGCGGCCATGCTCAGGGATGTGGGTTGCAGTTACGTGATTGTGGGCCATTCGGAGCGGCGCGGCCTGTACGGCGAGGACGATGTGCTCGTGGCGCGCAAATTCGCCGCGGCGCTGTCCCAGGGCCTGACGCCGATTCTGTGCCTGGGTGAGTTGCTCGGCGAGCGCGAGGCAGGCCGCACGCAGGATGTGGTGGGCCGACAGCTCGAGGCGGTGGTGGCGCTGACCGGGATCGCCGGTTTCGCTCAAGCCGTCATCGCCTATGAGCCGGTGTGGGCCATTGGCACCGGTCGCACCGCCTCGCCCGAACAGGCGCAGGAGGTGCACGCGTTCATCCGAGCGCGATTGGCGGCGCAGGATGCTAAAATCGCCGCCGCGCTGCAGATCCTGTACGGCGGCAGCGTCAAGACGGGTAATGCGCGCGAACTGTTTGCGCAGCGCGACGTCGATGGGGGCTTGATCGGCGGTGCGTCGCTCAAAGCCGAGGAATTCTTGAGCATAGTAGCCGCCGCGCGCGGCTGAGAATGGAAATATAGATGTTGCACGCTGTGTTGTTGGTCATTCATTTCATCTGCGCCGGATTCATTATCCTGCTGGTGCTGCTTCAGCGCGGCAAGGGTGCCGAGGCCGGTGCGGGTTTTGGCGCAGGCGCTTCGGGCACCGTATTCGGGGCACGAGGGGCAAGTACGGCGCTGTCGCGCGCGACCGCAATCCTGGCCGGACTGTTCATGGTGACGAGTCTGTCGCTGGCCTATGTGGGTACGCGCAAGAGTGCGCCCTCGAGCAGCATTCTGGAGCAGCTCTCGCATGAGAACCAATCGTCACAGGTGACGCCCGCCACACCGCCCAGTGGCGGCTTGACCGTCACGCCGAGCGATACCGCACCGGCCAACGCGGCGCCCGCGAGCAGCGGCACGCCGCCCGGGGCCATGGCGCCCAGCGCGACACCTGGTACTGCCGCGCCCGGCGCAGCACCAGCGAACGGCGCGCCGAACAAGTAGCGCTGCAATTCAAGCCGACGTGGTGGAACTGGTAGACACACTAGCTTGAGGGGCTAGCGCCGCAAGGTGTGGGAGTTCGAATCTCCCCGTCGGCACCAAAACGTAGTCATCGCCTGTTACACTATGGCGATAACGGGGCGTAGCAATGTTCGCAGCAGCGAATCATTCCGCCCCTTTTACTTACCGGTGTGGGCATGCTCGCGAATTACCTGCCGATACTGATTTTTCTGGGCATTGCGGCCGCTCTGGCTGCCGTGCTGCTCGGACTGGGCCAGTTTCTCGGCCGCCTGGGCGTGAAGCATCGCGGCGATGCCGAGAAGCTTTCGGCCTACGAGTGCGGCTTCGAGCCCTTTGAAGACACGCGCGTGAAGTTCGATGTGCGCTACTACCTGGTGGCCATCCTGTTCATCATCTTCGATCTGGAGATCGCGTTTCTGTTTCCATGGGCGGTTGCCTTGGGCCGGATCGGCGGTTACGGAATCGCGGCCATGGGGGTGTTTCTGCTCATACTCGTGATCGGCTTCGCTTACGAGTGGAAGAAAGGAGCGCTCGAGTGGGATTAGCCGCCGCCGACACGGAAGGCTTCGCGCAGCGCGGTTTTCTGACCACTCAGGTGGACTCACTGGTGAGCTGGGCGCGCACCGGCTCGCTCTGGCCCATGACCTTCGGGCTGGCCTGTTGTGCCGTTGAAATGATGCACGCCGGTGCCGCGCGCTACGACCTGGATCGCTTCGGCGTGGTATTTCGGCCCAGTCCGCGCCAATCGGACGTCATGATCGTCGCCGGCACGCTGGTCAATAAGATGGCTCCGGCGCTGCGCAAGGTGTACGACCAGATGCCCGAGCCGCGCTGGGTCATCTCGATGGGTTCGTGCGCCAACGGCGGCGGCTATTACCATTATTCCTATGCCGTGGTGCGTGGCTGCGATCGCATCGTGCCGGTGGACGTGTATGTGCCGGGCTGTCCGCCGACCGCCGAGGCGCTGCTCTATGGCGTCATCCAGCTGCAGCGCAAGATCGAGCGCCGCCTGGCCGCGAGCGCCTGAAGCTCAGCAGACAGAGCACCACGTGCCCGCCTACATCGATGAGCTAGCCGCGCGGATCGAGCTCGCCCTGGGCGAGCGGGCGCGCCGCTACAGCGCGCCGGCGGATGAGTTCGCGATCGAAGTGGCCGCAGGCGATCTGCTCGCGGTCGCGCGCACCCTGCGCGATGATCCGCAACTGCGCTTCCAGATGTTGATCGATCTGGCCGCTGTGGACTACCTCGATTATGGCCGCGCCGAATGGCGCACGGCTTCGGCCACCGCGACCGGCTTCAGCCGCGGGGTCAATCGCGCCGCGCCGCATACCCTGGCGGGCAACAAACGCTTCGCGGTGGTCTCGCAGCTACTGTCGATCGCGCACAACCAGCGTCTGCGGCTGCGCGTGTGGTGCGATGAGATCGAGGATCCGGTCATGGATTCGCTGACCGGCATCTGGGCCAGCGCCGACTGGTTCGAACGCGAGGCCTTCGATCTGTTTGGCGTGCTGTTTCGCGGCCATCCGGATCTGCGCCGCCTGCTGACCGACTACGGCTTCATCGGCCATCCGTTTCGCAAGGACTTCCCGCTGATCGGGCACGTCGAGGTGCACTACGACCCACAGCTCAAGCGCGTGGTATACGCGCCGGTCAGCATCGAGCCGCGCACGCTGGTGCCGCGCGTGATCCGCCACGACAATCGCTACGATCCGGCGCTGCACGATCTGCCGCGCAAGGCCGAGTGATGGCAGAGATCCGCAATCTGACGCTCAACTTCGGACCGCAGCACCCAGCCGCGCACGGCGTGCTGCGCCTGGTGCTCGAGATGGATGGCGAGGTGATTCAGAAGGCCGATCCGCACATCGGACTGCTGCATCGAGCGACCGAGAAACTCGCGGAATCCAAGCCTTTCAACCAGTCGATCGGCTACATGGACCGGCTCGACTATGTGTCGATGATGTGCAACGAACACGCTTACGTGCTGGCGATCGAGCGGCTGCTGGGCATACAGTCGCCGCCGCGGGCACAGTACATTCGCGTGATGTTCGATGAGATCACGCGCATTCTGAATCATCTGATGTGGCTCGGCGCGCACGGCCTGGATATCGGCGCCATGACGGTGTTCCTGTTCTGCTTTCGCGAGCGTGAAGATCTCATGGACTGCTATGAGGCGGTTTCGGGCACGCGCATGCACGCGACCTACTATCGCCCCGGCGGCGTGTATCGCGATCTGCCCGAGGCCATGCCCAAATATTTTGCTTCGCGCTGGCGCAGCCAGAAGGACGTGGATCGTCTGAACCAGGCGCGCGCCGGCTCGCTGCTGGATTTCATCGAAGCCTTCACGGTCAAATTCCCGGCCTGCGTGGACGAGTACGAGACGCTGCTCACCGACAACCGGATCTGGAAGCAGCGTACCGTCAACATCGGCGTGGTCGGACCCGAACGCGCCATGCAACTGGGTTTTTCGGGACCCATGCTGCGCGGTTCGGGCGTGGAATGGGACCTGCGCAAGAAGCAGCCCTACGAGATCTATTCACAGCTTGATTTCGACGTCCCGGTGGGCGTCAACGGCGACTGCTACGACCGCTACCTGGTGCGTATCGAGGAGATGCGCCAGTCCAATCGGCTGGTCAAGCAATGCGTGGACTGGCTGCGCGCCAATCCGGGTCCAGTCATGGTCGATGATCGCAAAGTGCGCGCGCCGAGCCGCGAGCACATGAAGGGCGACATGGAGTCGCTGATCCATCACTTCAAATTCATGACCGAGGGCTACTGCGTGCCCGAAGGGGAGACCTACGCCTGCGTCGAGGCGCCCAAGGGCGAATTCGGCGTGTTCCTGGTTTCCGACGGCGCCAACAAACCCTATCGCCTCAAATGCCGCGCCCCTGGTTTCCCGCACCTGGCCTCGCTCGGGGAGATGGTTCAGGGCCACATGCTGGCCGACGTGGTCGCGGTCATCGGTACGCAGGACATCGTGTTCGGGGAGATCGATCGCTGATGAGCACGGAGCTGGGCAAGGCGGCGCTGCTGTCCGATCACACGCGCCATGAGATAGACCATTGGGTGGCCAAATTTCCCGCAGGCCGGCAGCGCTCGGCCGTGATCTCGGCGCTGCGTGCCGCGCAGCATCAGAACCACGGCTTCCTGACCCCGGAACTCATGGACGCGATCGCCGTGTATCTGCAGCTGCCGCCCATCCAGGTGTACGAGGTCGCCAGCTTCTACTCCATGTTCGAGACCCATCCGTGCGGCCGCCACCACGTCAGCGTGTGCACCAACATCTCCTGCATGCTGCGCGGCGGTGAGGAGATGGCCGCCTATGTCGAGAAGAAACTCGGCATCCGAGTCGGCGAGAGCACCCCCGATGGTCGCATCTTCCTCAAGCGCGAAGAGGAGTGCCTGGCCGCATGCACCGGCGCGCCCATGATGATGGTCGATCACGTCTACCATGAGTATCTGACGCACGAGAAGGTCGATCAGATACTGGCGGAGCTCAAATGAGTGCCAGTGCCTGGGACGACAAGCGCAATCTGACCTGCTTCGAGCCGCTGCAGTACCAGCGGCCCTGGACGCTCGAAACCTACGCGCGCATCGGCGGCTATGAGGCCTGGAAGAAAATCCTGGCCGAAAAGACCCCGCGCGAAAAGATCATCGAACAGGTCAAGTCCTCGGGACTGCGCGGACGCGGCGGGGCGGCCTTTCCGGTGGGCGTGAAGTGGAGCTTCATGCCGCGTGCGGCCAGCATGCAGAAGTATGCCGTCTGCAATTCCGATGAGAGCGAACCCGGTACCTGCCACGACCGCGACATCCTGCGCTACAACCCGCATTCGCTGATCGAGGGTCTTGCGATCGGTGGCTATTGCATGAACGCCACCGTGGGCTACAACTACATCCGCGGCGAATTCCTGCACGAGCCGATTCCGCGTTTCGAGGCCGCGCTGGCGGAGGCTTATGCCGCGGGGCTGCTGGGCAAGAACATTCTCGGATCGGGCGTGGACTTCGATCTCTACACCTTTGTCGGCGCCGGCGCCTACATCTGCGGTGAGGAGACGGCGCTGCTCGACTCACTCGAGGGCAAGACCGGCAAGCCGCGCTTCAAACCGCCGTTCCCGGCAGCCTTCGGCCTGTATGGCATGCCCACCACGATCAACAACACCCAGAGTTATGCCTCGGTGCCGACCATACTGCGCAAGGGGCCGCAGTGGTTCTCCGATCTAGGGCCTAAGAACTCCGGCGGCACCGCGATCTTCTCGGTCTCCGGTCACGTCAACAAGCCCGGTAATTTCGAAGTGCCCTTGGGCATTCCATTCACCGATCTGCTCGAACTGGCCGGCGGCATGCTCGAGGGGCGCGCGCTCAAGGCCGTGATCCCGGGCGGCGCTTCGGTGCCGGTGGTGCCGGCCGAGATCATGCTCAAACTCAACATGGACTACGACGCGCTCAAGGCCGGCGGTTCGAGCATTGGCTCGGCGGCGGTCATCGTGATGGACGAGACCACCTGTATGGTGCGCGTGCTCGAACGCTTGTCGCGCTTTTACATGTCCGAGTCCTGCGGGCAGTGCACGCCCTGCCGCGAGGGCACCGGCTGGCTCAATCGCACCCTGAAGCGCATTCTTGCCGGACAGGCGCGACGCGAGGATCTGGGGCTGCTGCTCGACGTCGCCAATCGCATCGAAGGTCATACCATCTGCGGTTTGGGCGATGCGGCGGCCTGGCCGGTGCAGAGCTTTCTGAAACACTTCCGTCCCGAGTTCGAATACATGGTCGATCACGGTGGCCGCAGCATCGTCAATGCGGAGCGCGCAGCGGCATGAGCGAGGATCTGGTCAACATCGAGGTCAATGGCGTCGCGCTCAAGGCGCGCAAGAATGAGATCATCATGCGCGTGACCGATCGCGAGGGCATTTATATCCCGCGATTCTGTTATCACGACAAGCTGCCGATCGCGGCCAACTGCCGCATGTGCCTGGTCGAGGTCGAGAAGGCGCCCAAGCCGCTGCCGGCCTGCGCGACGCCGGTGGCCGAGGGCATGAAGATCTTCACACACTCGGTGAAGGCCATCGGCGCGCAGCGCGCCACCATGGAGTTTCTGCTGATCAATCATCCGCTCGACTGCCCGATCTGCGATCAGGGCGGGGAGTGCGAACTGCAGGACCTCGCCCTGGGATTCGGCCGCGACGTCTCGCGCTTCGTCGAGCGCAAGCGCGTGGTCAAGGACAAGAACCTCGGTCCGCTGGTATCCACCGATATGACGCGCTGCATTCATTGCACGCGCTGTATACGCTTCGGCGCCGATATCGCCGGCATCCAGGAGATGGGTGCGACCGGCCGCGGCGAACACATGGAGATCGGCACCTACATCGAGCGCAGCGTCGATCACGAGCTTTCGGGTAACATCATCGATCTGTGTCCGGTCGGCGCGCTCAACAGCAAGCCGTTTCGTTATCGCGGCCGCGGCTGGGAGATGACGCAATTTCCGCTGATCTCTCCGCACGATGGTGTCGGCACCCAGATCTACGGTCATGTGCTGCGCGGACGGCTCATGCGCGTGGTGCCGCGAGAGTGCGAGCAGATCAACGAGACCTGGATCGCCGATCGCGATCGCTTCAGCTATGAAGGCCTGTACAGCGACGATCGTTTGCTGAATCCGCAGGTGCGCCACGGCGACGGCAGTTGGCGCGAGGTGGAGTGGGATCAGGGTCTCGAAGCTGCCGTCAGTGTGCTCAAAGGCGCAGCCGCGGCCGCCGACGGACTCGGGCTGCTGGCGCATGCTTCGAGCACGCTCGAGGAGCTCTACCTGCTCTCACGCCTGGCCGACGGTCTGGGCAGTGCGAACATCGATCATCGACTGCGCCAGCGCGATTTTCGCGATCAGGCGGCTGACGCGCGCTCGCCTGGACTGGGTCTTGCGATCGCAGCCATCGATGAGCTCGATGCACTGCTCGTGGTCGGATCGAACCTGCGCCACGAAGTGCCCATCCTCGCGCATCGGGTGCGCAAGGCGAGCCTGCACGGGGCCAGGATTCACTTCATCAATCCGGCGCGCTTCGACTATCTGTTTCCGGTGGCGCGTTACCTGGTCACGCCCGGCGCCGGCGACGTTGCGGCGCTGGCCGCGGTGCTGCGCGCCGCGCTCGGGGATGCGCCGGCGCCAGCGGCAGTGGCCGGGCTGCTCGAGGAGGTTGCGGTCGCCGATGAGCACCGCGCGATTGCCGAGGCGCTTAAGGGCGGTACGCGGTGTGCGATCTGGCTGGGCGCCTTGAGTGTGCGCAGTGGCCGCTACAGCGAATTGCGTGCGCTGGCGCGCGCGCTGGCCGAGGCCACCGGCGCCTCGTGCGGTGAACTGGCCGAGGGCGGCAACGCCGCTGGTGCCTACCTGGCCGGCGTGCTGCCGCATCGCGCCGCGGCCGGCGTGAGCCGTGCGAGCGTCGGACTGGATGCGCGCGCCATGCTCGAGCGCACGCTGTCGGGCTACCTGCTGCTGCACTGTGAGCCCTGGGCCGATGCCGCGCTGCCCGGGGCACTTGAGATCCTGGCGAAATCGCGCGGCGTGGTGGCCGTGACGCCTTACGCGAACGCTGAGATGAAGCGTATCGCGCAGGTGCTGCTGCCCGCCGGCACTTTCGCCGAGAGTTCGGGCACCTACGTGAACCTGGAGGGGCGCTGGCAGAGTCAGGCTGGAGCGGTGAAGCCGCTGGGCACAGCGCGGCCAGCCTGGAAGATACTGCGCGTGCTCGGCAACCTGCTGAATCTGCCTTCATTCGACTACCAGTCCTCCGAGCAGGTGCGCGATGAGCTCAAGGCCCGTGTCGATGCCGCCGACCAGCCAGCGGCTGCGCACCGCACCGGCACTGCAGTCTGGGCGGCCGCCGGCGCAGAGCCGGTGATCGACCTGGCCATGTATCAGATTGATCCGGTGCTGCGCCGTGCGGGCTCGCTGCACCGCACGGCCGATGGCCGCGCTGAAAGCCCGGTGTACGCCGGAGCCGCGACGTGAATGCCCTGACTGCCACCTGGTCGGCGCTGCCCACCTACGTGCATTCGACGGTGTTCACGCTGATCCTGACCGTGGTGCTGATCCTGTCGGTGGCGTACCTGACGCTCTGGGAACGCAAGCTCATCGGCTGGATGCAGATGCGCATGGGTCCCAATCGGGTCAAGATCTTCGGCTTCGCGGCCGGCTTTGGTCAGCCGTTCGCAGACGTGATCAAGCTGCTGATCAAGGAAGTGGTGCTGCCCACGCGCGCCAACAAGCTGCTGTTCGTGCTGGCCCCTGCGATCACTTTGATTCCCGCTTTTGCGACCTGGGCCGTGGTGCCCATTGCGCCCAACTATGCGATCGCGAATGTCGATGCTGGGCTGCTGTACTACTTGTCGCTGACGTCCATGGGCGTTTATGGCGTGATCCTGGCCGGCTGGGCCTCGAACTCCAAATACGCCTTCCTCGGCGCCATGCGCTCGGCTGCGCAGATGGTGGCCTACGAGATTGCCATGGGATTCGCGCTGGTGGGTGTGCTCATGGCTTCGGGCAGTTTGAATCTGGGCACTATTGTCGCGCGTCAGCACGGCGGCCCGCTGGCCTGGAACTGGTTCTGGCTGTTGCCGATGCTGCTGGTGTATTTCATCTCCGGTATCGCCGAGACCAATCGCGCGCCCTTTGATGTCGCCGAAGGCGAATCTGAGATCGTCGCGGGCTTCCACGTCGAATACTCGGGCATCGCCTTCGCACTGTTCTTCCTGGCCGAATACGCCAACATGATCCTGATCTCGGCACTCACGGCGGTGTTTTTCCTGGGCGGCTGGCTCAGCCCGTTCGAAGGCTATCCGCTGCTGGGTTCAAGCCTGCTGGGCGCGCCCGGCACGCACTGGCTGGTGCTCAAGATCTTCACCTTGCTGTGTGTGTTCCTGTGGTTGCGCGCTACTTTTCCGCGCTACCGCTATGACCAGATCATGCGCCTGGGTTGGAAGGTGTTGATCCCGGTGACGCTGGTCTGGATTGCGGTCGAAACGGCCATGGTCAGCTTCAGGATCGGGCCCTGGAATAGGTAGCCCGGGTAACCTTACGAGAAACATCATGGCCATGGGCAATCCGATCAAGACTTTTCTGCTCACCGAGCTGCTGCAAGGCCTGTCGGTGACCGCGCGTTCGCTGTTCCGGCGCAAGGTGACCGTGCAGTATCCGGAGGAGAAGACACCGCAGTCGGTGCGCTTCCGGGGTCTGCATGCGCTGCGCCGCTATCCCAACGGCGAGGAGCGATGTATCGCCTGCAAGCTGTGCGAGGCCGTGTGCCCGGCGTTGGCGATTACTATCGACTCGGACGTGGCCGCCGACGGCACCCGCCGCACTACGCGCTACGACATCGATCTGTTCAAGTGCATCTATTGCGGCTTCTGCGAAGAGGCCTGCCCGGTGGATGCCATCGTCGAGACGCGCATTCACGAATACCATATGGAGCATCGTGGCGAGAACATCATGAGCAAGGACAAACTGCTCGCTATCGGCGAGCGTTACGAGGCCATGATCAGCGCCGATAAGAGCGCGGATGCCCGTTACCGCTAAGGGATGGATGTGCTGCCGCTGATTCTGTTTTACCTGTTCGCGACCGTGCTGGTTGCGGCCGCGCTGGGCGTAATCGTGTCACGCAACCCGGTGTATGCGGCCCTGAGCCTGGTGCTGTGCTTCTTCACCAGCGCGGTGCTGTGGCTGTTGATCGAGGCGGAGTTTCTGGCCATCGTGCTGGTGCTGGTCTACGTCGGTGCGGTCATGGTGCTGTTCCTGTTCGTGATCATGATGCTCGACATCAATCTCGAAGAACTGCGCGGCGGCTTCACGCGCTATGCCTGGTTCGGCTGGATCGCGGCCGCGGTGGTCATGCTGGAAGTCGCCGGCGTGGTATTGACCAAAAAGCTCGGCATCGATGTGACCCGTGGCGCGGCGCCGCTGCCGCCCAACTACAGCAATACCCAGGAGCTCGGCGCACTGCTCTACGGCAAGTACGCCTATCCGCTGGAGATTGCGGCCATGCTGCTGCTGGTGGCCATGGTCGCGGCCATCACGCTGACCCTGCGGCACCGGCCCGGGCTCAAGAAACAGAACATCGGCAATCAGGTCGCGGCACGGGCCAGCGAGCGCGTGCGCATCGTCAAGATGGATTCGGAGCAGCGCAAATGATCACGCTCGGTCACATGCTGACGCTCTCGGCCATACTGTTCGCGCTGTCGGTGGCCGGCATATTCCTGAATCGCAAGAACGTGATACTGCTGCTCATGTGCATCGAATTGTTGCTGCTGGCCGCGAACTTCAATTTTGTGGCCTTCTCGCGTTACCTCGGGCAGCTCGACGGCCAGATCTTCGTGTTCTTCGTACTGACCGTGGCGGCTGCGGAATCGGCCATCGGCCTGGCCATCCTGGTGGTGCTGTTCCGCGAACGGCGCACTATCAGCGTCGAAGAACTCAACCGGCTGAAGGGCTGACATGAACCCGACGCTGCTGCTTGCGATTCCGATGCTGCCGCTGATCGCCGCGCTGCTCGCGGGGCTGGCGGGCAAGCAGCTCGGCCGGGCAGCGGCGGCAGGGGTCACGATCGCCGCAGTCGGCATCTCGTGCCTGCTGTCGCTGATCGTGCTCAAGCTAACGCTGATCGACCATGTGCCGAACTACCAGGGCACGGTCTATACCTGGCTGGTCAGCGACAACGTGCACATGCAGGTCGGCTTCCTGGTCGACCGGCTGAGCGCACTCATGATGGTAGTGGTCACCTTCGTGTCGCTGTGCGTGCACATCTACACCATCGGCTACATGGCCGATGATCCGGGCTACCAGCGCTTCTTTGCCTATATCTCGCTGTTCACGTTCTCGATGCTGATGCTGGTCATGGCGAACAATTTTATGCAATTGTTCTTCGGCTGGGAGGCGGTCGGCGTGGTCTCCTATCTGCTGATCGGTTTCTGGTACACGCGCCCGAGCGCGATCTTCGCCAATCTCAAGGCTTTTCTGGTCAATCGAGTCGGCGACTTCGGGTTCGTACTCGGTATCGCCGGCGTGCTCTATTACACCGGCTCGCTGGACTACAACGATGCGTTCGCGGCGGCCCCGGCAATCGCCGGCAAGTCGCTGATGCTGTTCCAGGGCCATCCCTGGTCGTCCATGACATTGATCTGCATCTGTCTGTTCATCGGCGCCATGGGTAAATCGGCGCAGGTGCCGTTGCATGTGTGGTTGCCGGATTCGATGGAGGGCCCGACGCCGATCTCGGCCCTGATCCATGCGGCCACCATGGTTACGGCCGGCATCTTCATGGTTGCGCGCATGTCGCCTTTATTCGAGTACTCGGACACCGCGCTGTCGTTCGTGCTGGTGATCGGCGCCACCACGGCGCTGTTCATGGGCTTCCTTGGCATCGTCAACAATGACATCAAGCGAGTGATCGCCTATTCAACGCTCTCGCAGCTGGGCTACATGACCGCCGCGCTGGGTGTGTCGGCCTACAGCGTGGCGATTTTTCACCTGATGACACACGCTTTTTTCAAGGCGCTGTTATTCCTGGCGGCCGGCGCGGTCATCATCGCCCTGCATCACGAGCAGGACATGCGCAAAATGGGCGGCTTACGCCACCGCATGCCCGTGACCTACTGGACCTCGCTGATCGGCGCACTGGCGCTGATCGGCACGCCGTTCTTCTCGGGCTTCTACTCCAAGGACGCGTTGATCGATGTCGTGCACGCCTCGCATCGTTATGGCGCCGGCTACGCTTATTGGTGTGTGCTGCTGGGCGTGTTCGTGACCGCGCTGTACACCTTCCGCATGATCTTCCTGACCTTCCACGGCAAAGAGCGGCTCGATCACCATACCAAGGAGCACTTTCACGACGTCGGCTGGGACATGAAGGGGCCGCTGGTGGCGCTCGCGATTCCGTCGCTGCTGATCGGGTTCTTCACCATTCAGCCGGTGTTGTTCGGGGACTATTTTGGCGGTGCCATCCGTGTGCTCGAGAACCACGACGTGGTCGGCGAGCTCAAGGCGGAGTGGACTGGCGCCACGGCGTTCGCGCTGCGCAGCGTACTGTCCTGGCCGTTGTGGCTCGCGGGCCTGGGCGTGCTCACGGCGTGGCTGTTCGTGCTGCGCCAGCCGCAGTGGGGCGATGCCGTGCGGGCGCGGTTGCCGCGGCTGAACCGGCTGCTGGCCAACAAATACTACTTCGACTGGTTCAACGAGAAGGTGCTGGCGCCACTGACGCGCGGACTGGGCATTGCCTTGTGGCGCGGCGGAGATCAGGCCGTCATAGACGGCGCCATGGTCAACGGCACGGCCGGCATGGTGGGCTGGCTGGCGGGCGTGGCGCGGCAGCTGCAAAGTGGCTTTCTGTACTCGTATGCGTTCTGGATGATCATCGGTCTGGCGGCGTTGCTGGGCTGGTTCCTGGTCCGGATGTAAGGCCACCCATGCATCCTGGCTTGCTGTCGGTCGTGATCTGGCTGCCCATCCTGGGCGGCATTGCGACTTTGAGTGCCGGGGATACGCGCGCACAGCTGGCGCGCTGGCTGGCGCTGGCTACTTCGCTGCTGACCCTGGCAGCCTGCGTGCCGTTGTATCTGCAGTTTGCCAATGGTACGGCCAACTTTCAGTTCATCGAGCGCGCCGAGTGGATACCGGCGCTGCATTCGCAGTACTACCTGGGCGTCGATGGCATCTCGCTGCCATTGATACTGCTGACCGTCTTCATGACCGTGCCGGTCATCATCGCCGGCTGGTCGGTGGTCGAGAAGCGGCCGGCACAGTACTACGCCGCCTTCCTGATCATGGAAGGGCTCATGATCGGTGTATTTGCCGCGCTCGACTCGCTGCTGTTCTATTTTTTCTGGGAAGCCATGCTGATTCCGATGTTCGTGATCATCGGCATCTGGGGGGGGCCGCGGCGCGTGTACGCGACGCTTAAGTTTTTTCTGTATACCTTCCTGGGCTCGGTGTTGATGCTGGTAGCGCTGGTTTATCTGTATCTGAAGGCCGGTAATTACAGCATCGCCAGCATGCAGCAGCTGCCGCTGACGCTGATCGAGCAGCGCTGGCTGTTTCTGGCCTTTCTGGTGGCCTTCGCGGTCAAGGTGCCCATGTGGCCGGTGCATACCTGGTTACCCGATGCGCACGTCGAGGCACCCACGGGCGGCTCGGTGATCCTGGCAGCCATCATGCTCAAGATGGGCGGTTACGGCCTGCTGCGTTTCAGCCTGCCCATCACCCCCGATGCCAGCCACGAACTCGACTGGCTCATGGTCAGCCTGTCGCTGATTGCGATCGTCTACATCGCCTTTGTGGCCCTGGTGCAGCAGGACATGAAGAAACTGGTGGCCTACTCCTCGATCGCACACATGGGATTTGTGACTCTGGGTGCATTCCTGGTGTTCTTCATCCTGTCCGCTACCGGCACCACCAAAGGCGCAGTCAATGGACTGGATGGCGCCGTGGTGCAGATGATCTCGCACGGGCTGATCTCGGGCGCCATGTTCCTGTGCATCGGAGTGCTCTATGACCGCATGCATACGCGCGAGATCAGCGCCTACGGTGGTGTGGTCAACGTGATGCCGAAATTCGCGGCCCTCATGGTGCTGTTTGCGCTGGCCAATTCGGGTCTGCCCGGCACCTCCGGCTTCATCGGCGAATTCCTGGTTATTCTGGCGAGCTTCAGGGCGAGCTTCTGGTTTGCATTGCTCGCGGGCACGATCCTGGTTCTGGGAGCGGCCTATAACCTGTGGCTGGTCAAGCGCGTGATCTTCGGTCCCGTGGCCAACGACAAGGTGGCTGCGCTGCAGGATCTCAATGCGCGCGAATTTCTGGTGCTCGGCGCACTGGCGCTGGCGGTGCTGCTGATCGGCATCTGGCCGGCGCCGCTACTGAACATGATGGAAGTCTCGGTGCAGCATCTGCTGCAACAGCTCGTAGCCAGCAAGATTCCGATGAGTCTGCAATGAACCTGTTGGGCATGCCAGCGAATGCATGGCCGGCGATTCCGGAGATCTGGCTGGCCCTGTCCGCCTGCGTGATACTGATGGTGGATGTCTACGGCGGCGGCAAGCGCCGCGGCCTGATCGCCACAATCACGATGCTGGCGCTGCTGCTGGGCGTAGTGCTGTCGAGCAATTTTGGCATGGTGCTGCAGCACACTGTGTTGTTCAACGGCCTTTACGTGGCCGACGCTCTGGGCACGTTTGTGAAGCTGGCGGGCTTCGTGGCCATGGCTACAGCCATCTATTATTCGCAGGACTACCTGGAACAGCGCGACATGGTGGGCGGGGAGTACTACGTACTGTGCCTGACCGGCCTGCTCGGCGTATTCGTACTGATCTCTGCCAACAGCCTGCTGACGGTCTATCTGGGCATCGAACTGCTGTCGTTGTCGCTATACGCGCTGGTGGCCTTTGATCGGGATTCCGGCACGGCGGCCGAGGCAGCGATCAAGTATTTCGTGCTCGGCGCCATCGGCTCGGGCGCGCTGCTCTACGGTATGTCCATGCTCTACGGTCTGACCGGGACGCTGGACCTCGACACGCTCAGCGCTGTCGTGCGCCATGGCCCCGACGGAGCCGTGATCATCGGCATCGCGTTCGTGGTGGCCGCCATTGCCTTCAAGTTCGGCGCCGTGCCTTTCCACATGTGGGTGCCGGACGTCTATCAGGGCGCCCCGACCAGCGTGACCCTGTTTATCGCGACGGTGTCGAACCTGGGCTCGTTCGCGCTGATTGCACGGCTGCTCGCGCACGGTCTCGCAGGCCTGCCCGAATACTGGACGCAGATGATCATGGCCGTGGCTGTCATGTCGCTGGCGCTGGGCAACGTCGTGGCAATCGCGCAGACCAACATCAAGCGCCTGCTGGCGTATTCGGCCATCGCCAATGCCGGCTTCGTGCTGTTGGGCTTCGCGACCGGACAAAGCGCCGGCTATCAGGCGGCGCTGAATTTCACCATCGCCTACGTGCTCACGACCCTGGCATCCTTCGGCCTGGTGCTGATGTTGAGCCGCCGCGGGTTCGAGCACGATGAGATCGCGGATTTCAAAGGTCTATCGACACGCGATCCCATGCTCGCTGCTCTCATGCTGGTGCTCATGTTCTCGACCGCCGGCGTGCCGCCGTTCGTGGGTTTCTGGGCCAAACTCTGGATCATTCAGGCGCTGCTGGGCAGCGGTCACATCTGGGCGGCCGTGTTCGCGGTGGTCGTATCTGTGGTTGGGGCGTTCTACTACCTGCGCGTGGTCTGGTACATGTATTTCGAAGCGGCTGGGGATCGGCCCCCCGCCGCGCCCAGATGGCGCATGCGCTTGATCCTGCTCATCAATACGCTTGCGGTCGCCGCGCTGGGGTTGCTGCCGAACGCGCTGCTCGACATCTGCCAGAGGCTGTTTCCTTAGCTGAATTCTTCCCATTCGGAAGCGCGGCTAGGGGCGGCGAGGTCGCAGACCCGGCCTCAATGTGGCGGTGCGCAAACGCTGGTGTACAGCCCGCGTTCCCGGTGTAGAATGCCCGCCCTCCTGGTGCGGGGTGGAGCAGTCTGGCAGCTCGTCGGGCTCATAACCCGAAGGTCGCAGGTTCAAATCCTGCCCCCGCTACCAATTCT
>Ga0302324_100014400_pt1 | contig 15956 bp, 11 predicted proteins | sample Palsa_T0_1_FD_201949 | JGI IMG/M metagenome (GOLD analysis project Ga0302324, IMG submission 201949) | Peat permafrost microbial communities from Stordalen Mire near Abisko, Sweden - Palsa_T0_1 | ecosystem: Environmental > Terrestrial > Soil > Palsa > Peat permafrost | place: Sweden: Abisko...
AGGGACGCGCTCGTCGAAGCACGCGCCGTCGATCGTGCGGGCCGCGTTCACGTCCTCGGCAACGCCGACATGCATTATACCTACCGGCATTGCGGCGCGCCCGGCGACTACATTTTCACGCAAGCTACCTTTCGCGGCGAACGCGGCGATCCGGCCGTTATCGCCGCCGAAATGTACAAGATCACGGAATCGCGCGAGGCGACGCAGCCGATCAAAAGCCGAACCGGCGGCTCGACCTTCAAAAATCCGCCCGGCCAAAAGGCGTGGCAGCTGATCGACGCCGCCGGCTGTCGTGGCCTGCGCCTTGGCGATGCGCAGGTATCGGAACTGCATTGCAATTTTCTGATCAATCTCGGTAAGGCAAAAGCCGCCGATATCGAGACACTGGGCGAAACGGTGCGCCGACGCGTGATGGAAAACTCCGGCGTCAAACTCGAATGGGAGATCAAGCGAATCGGCGTAGCGCAGTAGTGCGGCGGACGTGTTAATTTGCAGCCATGGCGAGGGACGAACCCATTCTCATCGTCGGCGGCGGTCTCGGCGGCCTCACCACGGCGCTGGCCTTGGCGCGCCATGGACGGCCCTCGCGGGTGCTCGAAGGCGCGCCGCAATTCGGCGCGATCGGCTACGGCATCCAATTCGGCCCCAACGTGTTCCACGTCTTCGACCGCCTCGGCTTGCGCGAAGAGGTGCTGGCCGTCGCGGTTTTGCCGTCCGCACTGGTGATGATGGACGCGCTCACCGGTAAGGCGCTGATCAGGGTCCCGACCGGATCGTCGTTTCGCGCACGCTTCAAGTACCCGTACATCGTCGTCCATCGCATCGACGTGCATAACGTTTTGCTCGATGCCTGCCGACGCAACGGCGCGATCGAGCTAGTTTCCGATGCGATGGTGACCGCCTACGAAGATCGCGGCGGCAGCGTCGCGGTGACGGCGGCGGACGGCCGCACTTTCTCCGGCGGGGCACTCGTTGCAGCGGACGGTTTCAGATCGTTGTTCCGTGCAGCGTTGATCGGCGATGGCGAGCCGCGCCCGAGCGGGTACGTGGCGTTCCGGACTATCGTTCCCATGGCGGAGCTGAAAGCCGACGTTCCGTGCGACTGCGTCGCGCTGTGGAGCGGGCCGGGCCTTCACATCGTGCACTATCCGCTGCGCCACAACGCAGAGTTCAACATCGTGGCCGTGTTCCGCACCTCGGCCCATGCGGAGAAGGGCGACGCCGCGTCGTATCGCACCGAGCTTGAAAACACCTACCGCGACATGCACCCCGCGATGCGCGCGTTGATCGGCATGATGGACATGCGGTGGCGCCGCGCGGTCGCCGACCGCGATCCGGTGCGGCATTGGCACAAAGGCCGCATCGTGCTCCTCGGCGACGCCGTGCACGCGCCGCTGCAATCGCTGGCGCAGGGTGCGGGCATGGCGATCGAGGATGGTTTGTGTCTCGGCGAATTGATCCACGCGGCGGAGGGCGATTTCGCGACAGCGTTTCGCCGTTTCGAGGCCGCACGGCTGTTGCGTACGGCGCGCGTGCAACTCGAATCCCGCGCGCTGTGGGACTTTTACCACCTCGACGAAGGCGTTGCCCGGGACGTCCGCAATGCCACCGTGGCCGATTGGGACGAAGCGCACCTGTTCGACTGTTTGTCGTGGCTCTACGACGGCGCGCCAGTCCCGGCTGCGGCGGGCCGCTGAGACTCTCGACCTTTCGCCAATTGTCGATTCTATTGGTGAGCCAGCGAATCAACGGAACCGGCTTAAGGCACCCGGTCGGGGCATGACCAAGCACGTCGCCGTTCTGATGGGAGGCTGGTCAGCGGAGCGCGAAGTCTCTTTGCGCTCGGGCAAGGCGTGCGCCGATGCGCTCGTCCGTCTCGGTTATCGGGTTACGCTGGTCGATGCTGGCCGCGACGTCGCGGCGGCATTGAGCGCAGCGAAGCCGGACGTCGCGCTGAATGTGCTGCATGGCCGGCCCGGCGAAGACGGCACGCTGCAGGGGGTGTTGGAGATTCTCGGCATTCCCTACAGCCATTCTGGCGTGCTCGCCTCCGCGATCGCGATGCACAAAGGTTACGCCAAGGCGATCTTCCGCGCTGCGGGTATCCCGGTAGCGGAGGATGTCGTGGCGTCACGCATCGAAGCCGCGCAACGGCACCTCATGCCGCCGCCCTATGTCATCAAGCCGATGTCGGAAGGCTCCAGCGTCGGGGTCTTTATCGTCACCGAGGAACATCCCCACCCGCCGCAAGAGCTCTTTCGCGACGACTGGGCGTTCGGCGAACAGATACTGATCGAGCGCTACATCCCGGGCAAGGAACTCACATGCGCCGTGCTCGGCGATCGGCCGCTCGACGTCATCGATATCGTACCGGCGACGCGGTTCTACGATTACGAGGCGAAATATGCCGCCGGCGGCTCAAGGCACGTGTTGCCGGCGCAAATTTTACCAAATGTTTACCAGGAGGTCCGAAGACTCGCGCTGGCTGCCCACAACGCGCTTGGTTGCCGCGGCGTGAGCCGCGCGGACTTTCGCTACGACGATTGGGGGACGGGAAAGCTGGTCTGTCTTGAGATCAATACACAGCCGGGCATGACCGAAACCTCGCTCGTGCCCGAGCTGGCTGCGTATGCGGGCATCACGTTCGATGAGCTGGTGCAATGGATGGTGGAGGACGCCTCGACCAACCGCTGATGCGGTCGGGGCCAATAGCGGGATCAAGAGCGGTGGAAGAGGCCGGCGCGCCCTATGACGAGCCGCAGCGTCCGCGCGCCGAAAGTGCTTCTCGCCGCGGCCGTTCGGATCGCTTTGCGTGGCTGGCGGCCTATGGCCGCTGGCTTGGGCGCTGGAGCGCACGTATCGCGCGACTGCCCCCGCCACCTGGATTCGGCATCGCCGCGTCGGTTCTGCTTCTCGCCGCAGCGCTTGGATATGGCGCCGTCGCCGGCGGTCATGTCGCGGACGTGGTCGACTGGCTGAAAGACGCCCGCGACCAGGCCGCCAACGCGGCCGGTTTTCGGATCGCCGCCGTTTCGCTCACCGGACCGAAGGAAGTCAGCCGCGAAGAGATCCTCACCATCGCCGGCGTGACCGGGCATGCATCGCTTCTTTTCCTCGACGCCGACGCGGCGCGGGCGCGGCTGATGGCGAATCCCTGGATCGCCGATGCGGCCGTGCTCAAGCTCTACCCGGATCGTCTGCAGATCACCGTCACCGAGCGGCAGGCCTTTGCGCTCTGGCAAAAGGACGGCCGCGTCAGCGTCATCGCCGTCGACGGCACGGTCCTCGAACCGTTTGTAGAGGACCGCTATCTTCGCTTGCCGCTCGTCGTCGGACGCGGCGCCGAGCGACAGGCCAACGATTTCCTCGCCGTCGTCGACCGCTATCCCGGCATCGTGTCGCTGCTGCGCGCCTCGGTGCTGGTTGCCGACCGTCGCTGGAACCTGCGGCTCACCAACGGCATCGACGTGCGCTTGCCGGAAACCAATGTCGAGCAGGCGCTCGACCGGCTGGTCATGCTCGATCGCGAGAAAAAGCTGCTGTCGCGCGACATCGTCGCGGTCGATCTTCGGTTGCCCGACCGTGTGACCGTGCGGCTCTCCGACGCGGCGGCACAGGCTCGCGAGGACGCTCTCAAAGACAAGAAGAAGAAAAAAGGAGGTGACGCGTGAGCGCCCTCCACTATGGCCTTACACCCAAGATGAGGCCGATCTCGCCGCGGCGCAGCGCTCTGGTCGCGGCGCTCGACGTCGGCTCGAGCAAGATCGCATGTTTGATTGCGCGCTTGCGGCCGCATGCGCCGCAACAGGTGTTGCCGCGCCGCAGCCATTCCGTCGAGGTTGTCGGTTTCGGGCATGCCGCGGCGAAGGGCACCAAAGCGGGCGGCGTGGTCAATCTCGCGGAAGCCGAGGAAGCCATCCGTCAGGCCGTGGATGGCGCCGAGCGCATGGCATCGGTCGAGATTGAATCGGTCGTGCTTTCGATATCATCCGGCCGGCTGGCGAGCGAACTGTTCGCCGCGGAGATCGAGATCACCGGCACCGCGGTCTCCGATGGCGACATCGGCCGCGTCTTGGCCGCCGGCAATCGGCATTCGATGCGCGAGGGCCGCGCCGTGCTGCATTCGCTGCCGATCGGTTATTCGATCGATGGCGGTAACGGCATCCGCGACCCGCGCGGCATGCTCGGTGCGCGCTTCGGTGTCGACATGCATGTCGCGACCACCGAGGTCGCCGCCGCGCGAAATCTGATGCTGGCGGTCGAGCGTTGCCATCTGGATGTCGAGGCGATGGTGGCAAGTCCCTACGTTGCCGGTCTTTCGGTTCTTGCCGACGATGAGGCCGATCTCGGCGCCGCGGTCATCGATCTGGGCGCCGGCACGACCACGATGGCGGTATTCCTCGGCGGCCGCTTCATCCATTCGGAAGGCTTCGCGCTGGGCGGGCACAACGTCACGCTCGACATCGCGCGCGGGCTCAATGCCAGCGTCGCCGACGCCGAGCGAATCAAGACGTTCTATGGCAGTGTGCTCAGCGGTGGATCGGACGAACGCGACATGATCACGGTGCCGCCCGTCGGCGAAGATGAGCGCGAGCAAGCGCAATTCGTGCCGCGGTCGGCGCTCGTCCACATCATCAAGCCGCGCGTCGAGGAAATTCTGGAAATGGTGCGCGACCGGCTCGCAGTTTCCTCGTTTGCGGGCGAGGCGCGCGGGTGTGTGATCCTCACCGGCGGCGCGAGTCAGATGACGGGGCTGCCCGAGCTTGCCACCCGCATTCTCGGCCGGCCGGTGCGCATCGGGCGGCCGCTGGGAATCGCCGGATTGCCGGATGCGGCAAAGGGCGCGGCCTTCGCGGCGGCGACCGGACTGCTGGTTTATCCGCAGGCGGCGCATCTCGAATACTTCGGAACACGCAGCAAGCGGTATCTGATGAGCGGCTCGGGCGGCTACTTCGCCCGGGTCGGACAATGGCTTCGCGAGAGCTTCTGATGGCCCCCAGACGCGAAGCCAACACATCACAGCGGTCGGTGGCGGATCGGCCGGGGCCGGGCGTCCACGACGCTCGCGCATGAAAGAAGAGGCAACCATGACCATCAATCTGAAGATTCCCGATATCCGTGAGCTGAAGCCGCGTATCACCGTGTTTGGCGTCGGCGGCGCCGGCGGCAACGCCGTCAACAACATGATCAGCGCCGGCTTGCAGGGTGTCGATTTCGTCGTGGCAAATACCGACGCCCAGGCGCTCACCATGTCGAAAGCCGAACGCATCATCCAGATGGGCGTGGCAGTGACCGAGGGACTCGGCGCCGGCTCGCAACCCGATGTCGGCCGCGCCGCCGCCGAAGAAGTGATCGACGAGATCCGCGATCACCTCTCCGGCGCGCATATGGTGTTCGTCACCGCCGGCATGGGCGGCGGCACCGGCACAGGGGCCGCGCCAGTGATCGCCAAGGCGGCGCAAGAGGCCGGCATTCTCACCGTCGGCGTCGTCACCAAGCCGTTCCATTTCGAAGGCCAGCGCCGCATGCGCACCGCCGAAACCGGCATCGTGGACCTGCAGAAATGCGTCGACACGTTGCTGATCATCCCCAACCAGAATCTGTTTCGGGTCGCGAACGAGAAGACGACATTCGCCGATGCGTTCGCCATGGCCGACCAGGTGCTGTATTCCGGTGTGGCCTGCATTACCGACCTGATGGTCAAGGAAGGCCTGATCAACCTCGACTTCGCCGACGTTCGCTCCGTCATGCGCGAAATGGGCAAGGCGATGATGGGAACCGGCGAGGCCGAGGGCGAAAAGCGGGCAATGACGGCTGCCGAAGCCGCGATCGCCAATCCGCTGATCGACGACGCCTCGATGAAAGGGGCGAAAGGGCTCCTCATCTCGATCACCGGCGGGCGCGATCTGACGCTCTACGAGGTCGACGAAGCGGCCACGCGCATTCGCGAGGAAGTCGACCAGGATGCGAACATCATCGTCGGCGCGACCTTCGACGAAAGCCTCGACGGCATCATCCGCGTGTCGGTTGTCGCGACCGGCATCGATCATGCTTTCGCGCAACGGCCGCCGGTGGCCGCCGCGGAGGCGCGCATCGCCGAAGTCGCAAAGAAGCTGCGCGCCGACAACGAGCGGACGGCGGAACGCGTCGAGCGGGCCGAGCCGGTGCGGCCGGTTGCTTCCGCGCCAGTGGCGTCGCCCGCGTCCGTCAACGATTCGATCGAATCGGCCAAGGCGGCTGTCGCTGCGGCGCTTCTGCCCCAGAGCCAGAGCTCGGACGTCACCATCCGTCCGCTCAGCCCGAAGCCGTCATTGTTCATCGACCCGGCCGCGAGCGCGCCGGAGCCCCACGAACCGGAGGCTTTTATTCCGCCGCAGCCGGAGCGGATGCCGTCCCGCACGATGCGCATGCCGCGTATCGATGAATTGCCCGTGCCGGCGCAGAACGAAATTCGCGCTCGGCGCGGAGAACTGCCGGAGGAGCATCCCGAGAAACGGCGCACGTCGCTGCTGCAGCGGCTGGCTGCGGTCGGGCTTGGGCGCCGCGAGCCTGAGGAGGAAGAGCCTTTGCCGAGCCCGCGGTCTGCACCAAGCATGCCGCCGCCGGCTGCCGAACGGCCTCCCGGACGTCCGGCGCCGCGACAAGAGCCGGTGTCCGAATACGCCAAGCGCCCGGCGCCGCAGGGACTGGACCAACACGGGCGACAGGCCCCTGTGCATAACCGCAGTGAGGAAGACCAACTCGACATACCGGCGTTCCTCCGCCGCCAGGCAAACTAGCGCCCCATTTTGGGGGTCCGCCGGCGTTTTGGCGACGACCGATCTCCCGCCGCGACACCCACGTCGGCGGGAACGTTCGGTTGAACTAAGCTTTTGCGGTCTATAGTCTATTTAGGGCTGCAGGCGGGCGCTCGCTGCAGCATTGCGAGTGCCGCGGTCGCCGGAAACCGATTTTAGAAAAGGGTGCTTTTGGCGCCTTGCCGACAATAGTGCGGCTAGAACAAGGTAACAGTCGGTAAGAAAGCGTGAGTTGGCCGGGAATCATGTCCGCGATATGGTTTACCTGTTGATCGGGGAGTTGTTTCGGGGGTGTGTCGGGGTTCCTGCGGGTGGCGGACAGGCTCCTTTGTTCGGACCTTCGCGTTCCTCAGGGTGGGGTTGGCCCGATTGCCTTGCAATCCGGCTAAGAGGTGTAGGGCATGAGGGGCATGCAGGCAGGCAGGCAGACGACCCTGCGCGAGCAGGTTAGCATTGCCGGCATCGGCGTTCATTCCGGTTCGCCAGTCACCGTAACATTGCATCCCGCCGAAGCCGACACCGGCGTCGTATTCTGGCGTTGTGGAATTAACGGCCAGAAAGACCGCGAACTTTCCGCCAATTTCCGTTCCGTGACAGCGACCGAATTCGCCACGGTACTCGGCGATCAGAGCGGCCCGGCCGTATCCACCACCGAACACGTGCTTGCCGCGTTGTTCGGGCTCGGGATCGACAACGCCATTGTCGAGGTCGATGGTCCCGAAGTTCCGATCATGGACGGCAGCGCTGCGCCCTTTGTCGATGCGATCGACCAGGCCGGGGTTACGACGTTGCCGGCGCGCCGACGCTACATCAAGGTACTCAAGCCGGTACGGGTCAATGCCGACGGCTGTCACGGCGAGTTGCGCCCGCACTTGCGCGGCCTGCGCGTCGAGACCGAAATCGAATTTGATCACCCGCTGATCGGGCGCCAGAAATTAGCGCTCGACGTCGAGCCGGATCTGTTCCGCCGCGAACTGGCGCGGGCGCGGACTTTCGGCTTCATGCGCGACGTGACGAAACTGTGGAATGCGGGCTACGCGCTTGGAGCCTCTTTTGAAAATACGGTCGTCATCGCGGACGACCGCGTTCTCAATTCGGAAGGCGTGCGCTTCCCGGATGAGTTCGTCCGCCACAAAGCGGTCGACGCCATCGGCGATCTGGCGCTTGCCGGCGCGCCGCTCATTGGCGCCTATCGGTCGGTGCGCGGCGGGCACAAGCTCAATCATGCCGTCGTCACGGCCCTAATGGCCGATACGAGCGCGTGGACCTATAGCGAGATGGAAGAGCCGGTGCGCCGCGCGCGCGGCCATGCCGACCTTGCGGCCGGCTTCACGGCGCCGGCTTATGGGCCGGATGTCTCTTGATTTCCTTGAACTTTTTGCCTTAATCCCGGCCGATTGTCGGCCTAATCAGCATTGAGCCGCTGAAAGCTCCACGCAACGCGCTATACTGCGGCATGGAGCGGACCAAGCGGCGCTGCGACGGGACCTTCACAACGCTCATGATGTCGCGTTTACCAGGATCGGGGAGATCCGGCCGCAGGCTGCGTACGCTGGCCGGCCTGCTGGCGCTGTCGTTGTTTGCCGGCCCCGTCATGGGCTGCAGCATGTTCAACAAAGAAGAGGATTATGTCCCCGAGGATCCCGCCGACAAGCTCTACAACGAGGGCCTTTTCCTCCTGAACAACAAACAGGATTACGAGACCGCGGCGAAGAAATTCGACGAGGTGGATCGGCAGAATCCGTATTCCGACTGGGCGCGCAAGGCGCTCTTGATGTCGGCGTATTCCTACTATCAGGCGCAGAAATACGACGACTGTATCAACGCCGCCAAGCGCTACGTGACCTTGCACCCCGGCAGCAAGGATGCGGCCTACGCCCAATACCTGATCGGTGTTTCCTACTACGACCAGATTCTTGACGTGAATCACGACCAGGCGCGGGCGGACAAGGCCGTCACGGCGCTGGAAGAGGTGGTGCGCAAATATCCGGACACGGAATATGCCCTGAACGCCAAGAAAAAGATCGACACCGCGCGCGATCAACTCGCCGGCAAGGAGATGGAAATCGGCCGCTTCTACATGAAGAAGCGCGATTTCACCGGCGCGATCAACCGCTTCAAAGTAGTGGTGACGCAATATCAGACTACACGCGAGGTCGAGGAAGCGCTGGCGCGGCTGACGGAAGCCTATATTTCGATCGGCATCATGGATGAGGCGCAGACCGCGGCCGCCGTGCTCGGTCACAATTTCCCGGACAGCATCTGGTACAAGGATGCGTACAAGCTCGTGAAATCCGCCGGCGGCGAGCCCAGCGAGAACAAGGGCTCGTGGATGAGCCGCGCTTTCAAGGGGCTCGGTTAGACCAGACCGGCGGAGCACCGACGACACGACGAGGAATCACGACTATCATCGTCGCGGGTTTCCCGTCATCCTTCACCGGCCGCCATGCTCGCCCGACTTTCCATCCGCGATATCGTTCTGATCGATCGCCTGGACATCGACTTCGGCTCCGGACTCGCGGCGCTGACCGGTGAGACGGGCGCCGGCAAGTCGATCCTGCTCGATGCATTTGCGCTCGCGCTTGGGGCGCGCGGCGATGCGGCGCTGGTGCGCGAAGGCGCCGAGCAGGGGCAGGTGACCGCGGCGTTCGATGTTGCCACGGACCATCCCGCGCGCCGTGTGCTCGCGGAAAACGATCTCGTCGCCGATCCCGGCGCGGAGGACGAGCTGATCGTCCGCCGCGTGCAATTTGCCGATGGCCGCACCCGCGCCTTCATCAACGATCAGCCGGTGAGCGTGCAGGTGCTACGCGCGCTCGGCGCGGCGCTGGTGGAGATCCACGGCCAGCACGACGAGCGCGCCTTCGTCGAGGCGGCGACGCACCGCGCTCTCGTTGACGCCTTCGGCGGCATCGAGGCCGACGCCGCCGCGGTCAGGCGTCTGTGGGATGAGCGGCGCGCGTGCGAAACCGCCGTCGAATCGCACCGCGCCGAGGTCGAGCGCGCCCGCCGCGAGGCCGAATGGCTTCGCCACGCGGTCGACGAGCTCGGTCGTCTCGCGCCGGAAACAGGCGAAGAGACTTCGCTTGCCGACCGGCGCACCGCCATGATGCAGGCGGAAAAGTCCGCCGAGGATTTGCGCGCGACGCACGAAGCCGTCAGCGGGCCGCTCTCGCCGGTGCCGCCGCTCGCCACCGCTTTGCGACGACTGGAGCGCCGCGCGGCGCAAGCGCCGGCGCTGATCGAGCCGGTCGTCAAAGCGATCGACTCCGCACTGAGCGCGCTCGATGAAGCGCGCGTGCATCTGGAGCATGCTCTGCGCGTGGCCGAATACGATCCGCTCGAGCTTGAGCGCATCGAGGAACGGTTGTTCGCGCTGCGCGCTGCGGCGCGCAAATATAATGTGCCGGTCGATGAGCTTGCCGCGTTGGCGCGCCGCTACGGGGGCGATCTGGCGCTGATCGATGCCGGTGAAGAGCGGCTCGCGGCGCTGGAGCAGGAGGCGCTGGCGGCCGTGACGCGCTACCGGGAGGCGGCGCACGCGCTGTCGGCCGCCCGCCGCCAGGCCGCCGCCGCGCTGGACAAGGCCGTCAACGCCGAATTAAAGCCGCTCAAGCTCGAACGGGCGCAATTCTCCACGCAGATCGAGAGTGAGGGCGAAGGGCCGGACGGGCTCGATCGCGTCGAGTTCTGGGTGCGCACCAATCCCGGCACGCGGCCCGGGCCGTTGATGAAAGTCGCTTCCGGCGGCGAACTCGCCCGCTTCCTGCTCGCGCTCAAGGTGGTGCTTGCCGACCGCGGCTCGGCGCCGACTTTGGTGTTCGACGAGATCGACACTGGGGTCGGCGGCGCCGTCGCCGACGCGATCGGCGTCCGCCTGGCGCGGCTCTCCTCCGGCGTGCAGGTGATCGCGGTGACGCACGCGCCGCAAGTGGCGGCGCGCGCCGACCGCCACTATCTCATCACCAAAGACGCGCTCGCCAAAGGCACGCGCGTCGCCACCCGCGTCATCGAATTGGCCGCCGAACGCCGCCGCGAGGAGATCGCCCGCATGCTCGCCGGCGCCGAGATCACCACCGAAGCCCGCGCCGCCGCCGAGCGCCTCATCCGCGCGGCGGGTTGATGCCGCGTCATGGCCCGCCAGAAGAACGACGTCGATGAGCTGACGGAAAAGCAGGCGAAGAGCGAACACGCGCGGCTCGCGGCGGAAATCGCCGAGCACGACCGCCGCTATTATCAAGACGACGCGCCGATCGTTTCCGATGCCGAATACGATCGGCTGCGCCAGCGCTACGCCGCCATCGAAGCGCGTTTTCCGCAACTGCGCACGATTGAAAGCCTGACGCAGCGCGTCGGCGCGGCGCCGGCGGCGCGCTTTGCCAAGGTCCGGCATGCGGTGCCGATGCTTTCGCTCGATAACGCCTTTGCCGAACAGGACGTGATCGATTTCGTCGGACGCATCCGCCGCTTCCTGCGTCTTGCCGACGACGAGCCCGTCGCGTTTTCGGCCGAGCCGAAGATCGACGGCCTGTCGATGTCGCTGCGCTACGAGGACGGTGCGCTGGTCACCGGCGCCACGCGCGGCGACGGCTTCGAGGGTGAGGACGTCACCGCCAACGTGAAGACACTGGAGGACGTCCCCAAAAAACTCAAAGGGCGGGGTGTGCCGGCAGTGTGCGAGGTGCGCGGCGAAATCTACATGACCAAAGCCGCGTTCCTCGAACTTAACCGCAAGCAAGCGAAGGCCGGCAAGCAGCTCTATGTCAATCCACGCAACACCGCGGCCGGCTCGTTGCGTCAGCTCGACCCGACGATCACGGCATCGCGGCCGCTTGGATTTTTCGCCTATGCGTGGGGGCAGATGAGCGAGATGCCGGCGAAGACGCAGTCCGGCATGATCAAGTGGCTCGAGAGTTGCGGCTTCAAGACCAATCCGCTCACCAAAGTCTGCCATTCGGTCGAGGAGCTGCTTGCCTTTCACCGCGAAATCGAAACGCAGCGCGCGCATCTCGATTACGACATCGACGGAGTCGTCTACAAAGTCGACCGCCTCGACTGGCAGGAGCGGCTCGGCTTCGTCTCGCGCTCCCCGCGCTGGGCGATCGCGCACAAGTTTCCGGCGGAGCGCGCCATCACAAGGCTCAAGGACATCGAGATCCAGGTCGGCCGTACCGGCACGCTGACGCCGGTCGCCAAGCTCGAGCCGGTGACCGTCGGCGGCGTGGTCGTGCAGAACGCGACTTTGCACAACGAGGATTACATCAAGGGCATCGGCGGCAAAGGCGAGCCATTGCGCCACGGGCGCGATATCCGCATTGGCGATACCGTCATCGTGCAGCGCGCCGGCGACGTCATCCCGCAGGTGGTGGACGTGGTGCTCGACAAGCGCCCCAAGGATGCCGAGCCTTATCCCTTCCCGAAGAAATGCCCCTGTCCTCTGCATACCGACGTGGTGCGCGAGGAGACCGCGACCGGCGAGGAGGGCGCCCGCGGCCGCTGTACCGGCGAGTTCGCCTGTCCGTATCAAAAGATCGAGCATCTGAAGCTGTTCGTGTCGCGCCGCGCCTTCGACATCGATAGCTTCGGCGAGAAGCAGATTGAGTTCTTCTTCGAGCAAGGCTGGGTCAAGGAGCCGGCCGATATTTTCGAGCTGCCCAAGCGCAATAAACAGATCAAGCTTGAGGAGCAGGAAGGTTATGGCGAGACCTCGGTACGCAACCTGTTCGCCGCCATCGAGCAGCGGCGCGAGATCGCGCTCGAACGTTTCATCTTCTCGCTCGGTATCCGCCATGTCGGCGAGACCACCGCGCTGGCGCTGGCGCGCGGTTACGGCTCGTGGAAGGCATTCCATGATGCCTGCGTGAAGGTGGCCAAGGGCGATGAGGAGGCCGCCGCCGAGATGGACGCGCTGGATCAGATCGGCGAGACGGTGATCGAAGCGATCCAGGCTTATTTCGGCGAGAGCCACAATCGCCGCATCGTCGAGCGGCTGATCCAGCAGGTGAAAATCCTCGACGCTGAAAAGCCGAAGGTCGATTCAGCTGTCGCCGGTAAGACCGTAGTGTTCACCGGCACGCTGGAAAAGATGACCCGCGACGAGGCGAAGGCGTCGGCGGAGCGCCTCGGCGCCAAGGTGTCGGGCTCGGTTTCCAAGAAAACGGATTACCTCGTCGCCGGACCGGGCGCCGGCTCAAAGCTCGCCGAAGCGAACAAGCTTGGCGTCAAGGTGCTGACCGAGGATGAATGGGTGAAGCTTATACGCTGATACCATCAGCCTGGATGCTTGCTCGTCATGGCCGGGACGTCAGGCATTGAGACGGCGCTTCGCGCCTGCCGCTCGGCCATGACGGCTCATCGAGACCCGTAGGTCTTAACGTCCCGCCGCGCGGGACGGGGTCATATTCTTCCGACCAAGACCAAGACAATGACGATGATCAGGATGAGGCCGAGCCCGCCGCCGGGGTAATAGCCCCAGTTGGCGCTGTGTGGCCAGGTCGGTAGCGCGCCGACGAGCAGCAGAATCAGAATAACGATCAGAATAGTCCCGATCATGATGTTTCCTCGCGCTTGCCAACCCGGCTTGAAAAACGTGGCTGACGGGCAAAAGTTCCGCCGCTGGAACGGGCAGCGTTAACCCGGCCCCAAAGGCGCGGTCGCCGCGATCAGCCAGGCGCGCGTCGGCGCATCGAGGAGCGGCGCCAGCGTGTCTCGCACGCGCGCGTGATAGGCGTCGAGCCATGCGGTCTCATCGGCGGTCATGAGCGCCGGCTCGACGAGACGCCGGTCGATCGGCGCCAGGGTCAGCGTCTCGAATGCGTTGAGTGGCTTTTCCGCGTCGGCCACGGGCGCGGCCTCGGTCACCAGGATCAGATTCTCGATCCTGATGCCGTAGGCGCCGGCGCGGTAATAGCCGGGCTCGTTGGACAGGATCATGCCGCGCTTGAGCGGCGCGCTGCCGAGCTTGGAAATGCGCGTCGGCCCCTCATGCACCGACAGATAGCTGCCGACGCCGTGGCCGGTACCGTGATCGAAATCGAGTCCGGCCTGCCAGAGGAATTGCCGGGCCAGCGTATCGAGTTGCGCCCCCGTCGTGCCGTCGGGAAAGACCGCGCGGGCGATAGCGATATGGCCCTTGAGCACGAGCGTGAAGTTGCGGCGCATGTCGTCGGTCGGAGCCCCCACCGCGATCGTTCGGGTGATGTCGGTCGTGCCGTCCTCGTACTGGCCGCCGGAATCGAGGAGAAAGAGGTCGCCCGGCGCGACGCGGCGATTGCTCTTGCGAGTGACGCGGTAATGCACGATGGCGCCGTTTGCTCCGGCGCCGGCGATGGTCGGGAACGATACGTCCTTGAGCAGCCCGGTCTCGCGGCGAAAGCTTTCCACCGCCTCGACGGCGTCGATTTCGGTCAGTTCGCCGCGCGGCGCTTGCAGGTCGAACCAGGCGAGAAAGCGCGTCACCGCCGCGCCGTCGCGCAGCTGCGCCGCCCGGGCGCCGGCGATCTCGGTCGAGTTCTTCACTGCCTTTAAAGGTGCGATCGGATCGGCGCCGCGCAACACCTCGCCGCTATTGCCGGCGACGATCCGGGCGATCGCCTCCGGGCAGCTCGCCGGATCGACCCGCAATGCGCGATGCTCCTTTCCGAGCGCGGCAAGATCGCGCTCGAACGCGGCGTCCGGGCGTATGTCGGCGATCGCTTCGAGGTGCAAACGTATCTCGGTGCCGAGCTTGCGCAGATCGACAAACAGCGCCGGCCGACCCTCCTTCGACACCGTGGCGAAAGCGAGAACCACCGGCGTGTGCGGAATGTCGCTGCCGCGGATGTTGAACAGCCACGACACCGCGTGCGGGTCGGAAACCACCAGCCTATTGGCGGAAAATTTCTGCATGTCGGCGCGGATGCGCTCAAGCTTCGCCGCCGTGTCTTCGCCAGCATAGCGCAGATCGTGCGCCACCACCGCGCCAAGCGGCGGCTGCGGGCGGTCGGTCCAGACGGCGTCGACGGGATTGTCTTCGACCGCGACAAGGCTGGCGCGGGCCGCGGCGGCCGCCTTGGCGAGCCGTTCGGCGCCGTCGATTGTATGCAGCCACGGCGAATAGCCGAGCTGCGCGCCCGGGCGCAGATTGGCTTCGATCCAGGCCGGCGGCGGATTGTCGACGAGATGCTCCAGTGAAAAAATCGCGCCATCGACCTCCTCGCGCGCCTGCACCTGATAGCGGCCGTCGACGAACAGGACGGCGCGGTCGGCAAGCACGATGGCGAGCCCCGCCGAACCGGTGAAGCCGGTGAGCCAGGCCAGCCGCTCGGCACTGGGTGGAACGTATTCGTTCTGGAAGCGGTCGGCTCGCGGCACGACGAAACCGTCCAGCCCGCGCAGCTTGAGCTCCGCGCGCAACGCGGCGATGCGCGGCGCCGCCTCGCCGCGGTCGGCGCGACTTTCGAACGACTGGAAATGGGCTTCGAACATGCGCCGCAATCTAGGGCATGATCCCGAAAAGTGGAAACCGGATTTCGGAAAAGATCATGCCCAAACAAAGAACTAGGGGGCAGAATGAAGGGGGGCAACGGCAGGCCATTGCGTGCGCCTTACGAGGACCAGCGTCGTCCAGCCGTCCAGTTCGACGCGCCGCTCGAGGGCCAGCGGACGGTAAGCCGCGAGCGCGGCGTTCGCTTGCGTGGGCAAGAGGCCGGAAAGAACGACACGGGCGCCGGGAGCGGTGAGCCGTCGCAGCGGCGCGGCGATCCGTTGCAGCGGCCCGAGCAGGATGTTGGCGAAGATGAGATCGAACGGTGCCGCGGCGCGCAAACTTCGCGCGGTGACACCGTCCGCCTTCACGGCTGCAACGATTGCGCCGACGCGGTTGAGCCGGGCGTTGGCGTGCGCGACGCGGACGGCGCCGGCGTCGATGTCGGTCGCCAGCACGCGGTGCCGCAAGGCGCGTGCGGCGGCAATGGCGAGGATTCCGCTGCCAGTGCCAAGATCGAGTATGCGCGCAGCTGCCGTCACTCTGAGGTGGCCGCGGGCAGCGCGGCCCTCGAAGGGCGTCGGCCCGGGCCGTCGATCCTTCGATGCTCGCTTCGCTCGCACCTCAGGATGACGGGTAACAGGGTCTTGTTTACTCCACGATTTGCAAATCCGGTCGAGCGCCAGCAGGCAGCC
>Ga0302324_100014401_pt1 | contig 15955 bp, 7 predicted proteins | sample Palsa_T0_1_FD_201949 | JGI IMG/M metagenome (GOLD analysis project Ga0302324, IMG submission 201949) | Peat permafrost microbial communities from Stordalen Mire near Abisko, Sweden - Palsa_T0_1 | ecosystem: Environmental > Terrestrial > Soil > Palsa > Peat permafrost | place: Sweden: Abisko...
GGAATCTGGATGGCGGTATATTCCGGCGCAGCCAGGAATTCGGCATTGCCGCCATCGACACGATAGCCGAACATGGTATAGCGGCGGCACAGATTGTCATGGCCCGCGACGCACTGGCTACACTGCCAGCAGCTCAGGCCGGGCGAGAGCAGCACGCGCCAGCCGGGCTGCACCCGCTCGCAGAGTTCGCCCACGCGCACTACTTCTCCGGCAATGTCGCTACCCAGCACGTGGGGCATGGTGAAGGTCATGCCCGAAATGCCGCCGCGCACAAAGAGGTCCAGGTGATTCAGCGCGCAGGCGCGCACCCGCAGCAGGATTTCGTTCGCTTTAATCTGAGGCTCGGGCGCGTCTTCGTAGACCAGCACTTCCGGTCCGCCGTGTCGATGGATGCGTGCGACTTTCATCCAGTACAGGCTATCACCAGTGTCAGTCACTTCACAAACCAATCCGGGAAGAGTGAGCTTCTGTACACCCGGGCTTCTCGCATCCCAGGCCCGTGCTACAAACTACCTTTTTTATTGCTGTTCCCGATTGACCCCGATTGACAATGCTTTGACTCTCCCTTTATGCTTGCAGCTAAGTAAGTCGATTGAGTACATGGGGGCGAACCATTGTCGTTCATACGCCGCATTCTCGCTTGCTGCTGGCCCAGTACCGAAACTCACAGGGAACAAGTGACCCGGAAGTCCGAACACCACCGGGCCGGGCGGCTCGAATACCGCCATTTTTCAACCGGGTTTCCTCTCCACCGGCTTGAGCATCGGCAAGACCACCAGCTTGAGCGGTCTGCACCTCAGCGCCAACTCTAAGGCAATCACTTGTTCAAACGCGCACTTCTGTTAACTCTCGTCGCGGCCCTGCCGCTGGCCCCGACCCTCGCGGCGCAGGTCGAGACTATCGCAATCGACGCCAAGGCCACTTCCCGGCCGTTCCCACACTTTTGGGAGCTTATCTTCGGATCCGGGCGCGCCAACCTGTCGCTGCGCGAGTCCTACCGCCGCGACCTGGATGCCGTGCGCGCGGTTACCTCCATTCAGTACGTCCGTTTCCACGCAATTTTCCACGATGAAAACGGCATCTACGATGAAGACGCGCAGGGTCGTCCCGTTTATAATTTCTCGTATCTCGACCAGATCTATGACGGCCTGTTAGAGCGCAACATCCGCCCCTTCGTCGAATTGAGCTTCATGCCGCGCAAGCTGGCCTCGTCGCCGGCCCCGCACCCGTTCTGGTACCATCCACTGGTCTCGCCGCCCAACAATTACGCACATTGGGACGAACTCGTCGGGCGGTTCATTCATCACCTGGTGGAACGGTACGGCGAGCCGGAGATCGATCAATGGTACTTCGAAGTATGGAATGAGCCCAACCTGGACTTCTGGTCCGGCCAACCCAGAGAGGCCACTTACTATGAGCTATACGATCACACCGCGCGCGCCATCAAGGCCGTAAGTCCGAACTTACGCGTGGGCGGGCCGGCTACCGCGCAGGCAGCCTGGGTGGATCGTTTCATTCGCCATTGTATGGATAGCAACTCACCAGTTGACTTCGTGTCTACGCATGTCTATGCGAACGATAAGTCCGAGGACGTCTTCGGCACGCACGAAAGCATTCCCCGCGACGAGATGGTTGGCCGGGCGGCGAAGAAGGTGTATGACCAGGTGCATGCCTCGCCACAGCCCAATTTGCCCATTTACTGGAGCGAATACAATGCAACTTATATGAACGAAGTCGCGGTGACCGATTCCGCCTTTATGGGACCCTGGCTGGCCAACAACATCCGGCAGTGCGACGGGCTCACTGCCGCCATGTCTTACTGGACTTTCTCGGATGTCTTCGAAGAGCAGGGTGTGGTGAAAAAGCCGTTCTATGGCGGCTACGGCCTGATCGCCGCGGACCGGATTCCGAAGGCGGCCTTCAACGCCTTCCAGCTTTTGCACCTGCTGGGAAATGAGCGTATCCTGAACGCGTCGAACGATGTCCTGGTCACTCGCGATGCGGACGGCATCCTGGCCATCGCCGTCTGGAATTACGTGGCTCCCGAAGAAGCCGGCACACCGCGCGACGTGCATCTGGCGTTGACCGGCCTGAACGGCTTACGGCATGCCCGCATCCAGGTTGTGGACAGCCGGCACGGCTCGTCCCTGGCGGCGTGGGAAGCCATGGGCCGTCCCGCATTTCCCACGCGCCGGCAGGTGCAGCAGCTTCGGGATGCGGCCCTGTTGCCGGATGCGACTACCGAGGATCTCGCTCCCGGCAACTCCACCATCGTGACACTCCAACTACAACCGCACGGACTGGCTCTGGTGCGGATCGTTCCGTGAACAATTCGATTTACAAGAATCGATATCCGGGTCTGAGCTCGCACCGGTAAACTTGGGTCTGATCCTTGTTTACGAGGAACTGGCAATTAGCCCAGCTCAGAAAAAGTCTCGGGCCAAGAGGGAAGACGATCATAGTTCCGTTGAGCTCGGCCTCGATACTTACTCCCTCCGCGGCTGCCGGTAAAGTAAAAGTAAAGGCCCGGTCAAAGTTCACGGGGTAGGACCGCCGCAGAACATCGCTCACCACTGGTTTATAAACCTCTGCTTCCAACACAAAGGTGGCCGTATCGGACCAGTTCAGCGCACTGACTCGCAGCGTACGGCTGTCGCGCGAGAAGTTGTTATCCTCGATTTTGGTAAAAGGACACGGTCCGGCGATGCACGATGCGCGCGCATTATGAAACTCATTGCCATGGCCGGCATCCAAAATCGCCGTCCCCACAGCCGCCTTCCATTTGCCGTCCGGGGAGCAGGGAGGGTGCCCATTGCAGGGGACGTTACCGGTATTGACCACCTGGAAGCTCTTAACCGCGCTTCCGACGTTGACCACGGTCGTGGTGTTGATCGAATATTTCGCCACGACATTACCGATTTTTATGTCGGGGCCGCGAACCGGAGCCGGCGCGGCGCGGGCCAGCGGGGTCAGGTGCGCGATATACAGATTGTCTCCGTTAACGTCATGTAAATCGAGGGGTTGATAGTCCGGATGGCGGAAGGTCAGCGTGACCGGTTGACCAAGCCGCACCCGCCGCCGCAGGGGCATGGGAATTTTGAAGAATCCTGAAGCGTCGGTATGGACGGCGCTAGCCTCCTGGCCGCTGACGACTGTGACTTCCACGTCCGCCACCGGCAGCTCCTTAGCTGGCTCCGGGTCGCTGGCCACCACCGCCCCGCGGATGTTAATAGGATTTTGAGTGACGAAGTGTGCTAGCAGGAGGATAGCCAACACTGCCAGACCTACGCCCACCACGAAGGTCTTCTTCACGCTCACAAGAATATTTTACGACGCGAGCGAGCGTCGAAGCCCGGCCATCGTGTTTTATTACACAGATCCCCGCCGTTCCTTCTGAGATCCCAATCTGAGATCCCGATCTAAGATAATGGAACAGTGAGCTTGGGAACCAGGATTGAGCAGTGACTCCGTGGCTGCGTTCCGCCCGACCGCGGTGCGTGCTTCGATCGCCTGAAATCGCCGGTCCTGTTTCGCGCCGGGATCTGCTTAGGCAGGCGGCCTTGCTGGGTGGCGTCGGCCTCGCGCCACGATTGCGGGCCACGGAATTGCGCGCCACGGAAGCACGGGCACCGTTTTCCGATGAGGATGACAAGTTCCTCGACGAACTCGAGCAGGCCAACTATCTCTATTTTTGGGAGCAGGGCAATCCACAAACCGGCTTAGTGAGAGACCGCTTCAACGTGCGCGGGAACGATCCGCGCGAAAAAGTGGCCAGCATTGCGGCTACGGGCTTCGGCCTGACTGCTCTCTGCATCGCCGAAAAGCGCGGCTATCTTTCCCATGCGCAGGCGCGGGACCGCGTCTTGGCGACCCTCCGTTTTCTCTGGAAGAAGCTCCCGCACCATCGCGGCTTCTTCTTTCACTTCGCCGACATGAACACTGGGGAACGACAGTGGCACTCGGAAGTTTCATCGGTGGATACCGCCATTCTGCTGTGCGGAATGCTCACTTGCCACCGATTCTTTCATCACGAGGAGATCAGCGAACTGGCTCACGAAATCTTCAATCGCGTGGACTGGAACTGGCTTTCCGAGGATACTGCGATGCTTCCGCACGGATGGAGGCCCGAAGTGGGTTTCCTGCCCTATCGGTGGGACGGCTACAGCGAATTGATGATGATGTACCTCTTAGGCATGGGATCTTATTCGCATCCCTTGCCGGCGGAAGCATGGGACGCCTGGAAGCGAACCATTTTCGAATACGACGGACTTCGCTACATCGGGGCGTATGCTCCGCTGTTTGTGCATCAATACTCGCAGGCGTGGTTCGACTTCCGGGGCAAGCACGACCGCTACGCGGACTACTTTCGGAACTCGGTAATCGCTACCGATGTCCACCGGCGCTTCTGCCTGGAACTGGTGAATCGTTTTCCCGACTACCGGGAAGATCTCTGGGGCATTACCGCTTCCGATTCGCAACACGGGTACGTGGCCTGGGGCGGGCCTCCGGCCCTGGGTCCCATCGACGGGACAATCGTCCCCAGCGCGCCCGGCGGGTCGCTGCCATTTCTTCCTCAGGAGTGCCTGCGAGTCCTGCGAACCATTAAGAGCCGCTATGGTAACAGCGCCTGGTGCCGCTACGGCTTCGTGAATGCCTTCAATCCACTCAACAAATGGTTTGACAGCGATGTGGTCGGCATCGATACCGGGATCACCATCCTGATGGCGGAGAATGCCCGGACCGGGTTTGTCTGGGATACATTCATGAAAAACCCGGAGGCTCGCCGCGGTATGGAGCAGGCTGGCTTCAAAGCTTACACTCCATAGTATACCCCGGGTCGTAGAAGCGCGTAAAAATTTCGTACTGATTCGGACGCCGGCGACCTGTTTCCAGAGCAATTCACAACGGTAATCGGGATGCAGGAGTGGGACGCTGCGTAGCAACGCTCACGCATGAACCCGACGTCTCCAACCTCATCGCTTTGGGCCAGTTGGCAAGAGCGAATCCGCGCGCTCCATCATATTCCGTCGTTGATCCGCATCGTCTGGGGGTCCGGTCCGCCGGTCGTTGGTGGCGTGTTGGTCTTCCGCCTGATCGCTGCTCTTATCCCATTGTCGATGCTGACGGTATCCAAGAAGATCCTCGATGCCGTACAGGCGCATTACGCCGGACAGGCTTTGCCGGTGCATTTCTGGTGGCTGGTAGGTGCAGAGTTTGCGCTGGCCGCTCTGGGCGCGACCGCGGGCCGGACGATCGGGTATTTCGATTCGCTCCTCGCCGACCGTTTCACGCGTCACGTGAGTTTACTGGTGATGGAGCACGCTTCGCGGCTGGATCTGGGCTCGTATGAGGACCCGCTCTTCCACGACAAACTCGAGCGGGCCCGCGTGCAAGCCACCGACCGTATCGCGATGATCCAGGCCATCGGCTCGGTGGGCCAGCAGTTGGTCGCGGTGGTCAGCTTGTCACTCGGGATCTTCTGGTTCTCGCCATGGCTTCTGGCGGTATTGGTGGTAGCGGTCGTGCCGGCGTTTATCGGGGAGAGCCACTTTGCGTTTCTCGGATATGCCCAAAACATCCGGCAGACTCCGGTAAAGCGCCAGTTGGATTATTTGCGTGTCCTGGGCGCCAGCAAAGAATCGGCGAAGGAGTTGCGGCTTTTCGCCTTGAGCGGTTACCTCTCCGGCGAATACGAGCGCTTATCGAACGGGATTTATGATGAAAACGTCCGCCTGGCTCGCCGGCGGTTATGGGCTGGGGCGGGGCTCTCGCTGCTCAGCACGGCGGGCTACTACGGCGCTTACGCCTACGTGATTTATCGCACAGTCACCGGGTCGCTTACCTGGGGCACCCTGCAATTCCTTGCAGGAGCCATCGCCGGCGCGAGTACTAACATCCAGAACGTCTTCTCTACATTTTCCAGCATTGCCGACCAATCGCTTTTTCTAACAGACTTGGTGGAATTCCTGCGAGTGGGCCCGAAAATCTGCTCCAAGCCGGACGCGCTGCCGGCGCCCCGCCCGATTCGGGATGGCTTCGCCTTCGAAAACGTGACGTTTGCTTATCCCGGGAGACGCAGCCCTATCCTCAACGGGCTGGATTTCCGGCTCGAACCGGGAGAGCGTATCGCCCTGATCGGGGAGAACGGGCAAGGCAAAACTACGCTCGTAAAATTGCTGACCCGCTTGTACGATCCGACCAGTGGGCGGATTCTGCTGGATGGCGTGGATCTGCGCGACTACAGCATGGAAGATCTGCACAGCCAGATCGGCGTCATCTTTCAAGACTTCATGCGCTACGAAATGACGGCCCGCGAGAACATCGCGGTGGGACGCATCGAACTGGCCCAGAACGGGGCAGTATCCCAGGCGGCGCGAAAGAGCTTGGCCGAAGATGTGATCCAAAAATTGCCGAAAGGCTACGAACAACTGCTTGGGCTGCGATTCGAGGGCGGAGTGGATCTATCCGGCGGTGAGTGGCAGAAGATCGCGCTGGCCCGCGCTTATTTTCGTGACGCCCAACTGGTGATACTCGACGAGCCCACCGCCAGCCTGGATGCCCGCTCCGAGTATGAGGTGTTCCAGCGCTTTGCGGAACTGACCGAGGGCAAAATAGCTCTGCTGATTTCGCACCGGTTTTCCACGGTCCGTATGGCGGACCGTATCGTAGTTCTGGAAGATGGCAAGATCGCCGAGCAGGGGAGCCATCGGCAATTGCTTTCCCAGAAAGGCCAGTACGCGGCCATGTTTGAACTGCAGGCATCCAGCTACCGATGACACGCGAACCACCTATTTCAATCGACGATTCGCCGTCCGGCACCGCGGTAGACGCCGGACAGCTGCAATGGCAGGAAGCAGGAGTTGCGCTGGGTAAGGCGCATCGGGACATCAGACCGCGCGGCAGGACCCGAACAGCTCCGCCCAACCGTCGCCGGCGGGTTAAGGATCTGATTGACCGGGCCGCGGCCCTTGCCGAACGGGACAAAGCCAAATGGGTGCTAGACAACTTTCGTTTGATTCTTTCCGCGGAGAAGGAGGCCCGTGAATTCCCATTGGGAATAAGGGAACTCCCCGTGGTCCGGGATCCGTCCGGCGCCGAGACGCCGCGCGTCTGCCTGGTGGCGCGAAGCTATCTGCAAAACGGTGATTACGGTTTCAGTGAACAGGAGCTCTGCGCGTTTCTCCAGGGATACCAGGAGGCCGGTGCGCTTGAAATTAACGAAGTCTGGGCACTTCGGCCGGCTTTGCAGGTGGAACTGCTCGACCGCCTGACCGAGGCCGGGGCCAACGAGTGGCCGGTTCTGATGACCAGCTTAAGAAAGATCGGCGACATAGCCTGGCGGGATATCTTCGAAGCCGTGAGCCGGGCCCACGCCCTGCTCTCGCGCGACCCCGCCGGCGCCTATTGCCGGATGGATTTCGAAAGCCGTGAACGCTACCGCAAGGCGCTCGCCGACCTCGCCAGGCACAGCGCCCTCACCGAAGCGGAGGTCGCGGAAGCTGCCATCGATTTCTGCCTCCAGGCCGCGGCTATTTCCGACGGCTCGCGGGCGGCCATTCGCCGTACGCACGTGGGTTTCTACCTGGTGGACGCAGGGCGTACCCAGATCGAGAGCGTCATCGACTATCGGCCATCCTGGTCGGCGCGTCTTCCCCGGTTCATCCTGCAATACCCCACGGCATTCTACCTGACTGGGATCGAGCTACTGACGCTCTTCATCGTATTCACTATCTTCTACCAAATGGATTTGGTAAAGCCGGCCTTCGCGGGGTTGTTGTTGGTGGTCCTTCCGGCGACCCAGGCTGCGGCGGATTTTATCAACCACCTGGCTGCGTTTCTACTTCCGGCACGGGTACTCCCGAAGCTCGATTTCTCCGAAGGAATTCCCGATCATTGCGTCACCATGGTTGCGGTTCCCACGCTGCTATTGAACGAAGCTCAAGTGCATGATCTGGCGCTCGATCTGGAAATTCGATTTCTATCGAACCGCGACCCCAACCTTTACTTCGCCCTCTTGACCGATTCCCCCGATTCCGACTGTCCCGAAGACCAGCATGACGCGTTGGTGGAACTTTGTTCGCGCCTGATCGAAGGCCTGAATCTTCGCTACCGCTCAGAGAGGCGCTCGCCCTTCTTTCTCTTCCATCGCCATCGTAAGTACAACCAGGCGGAAGGCCGCTGGATGGGATGGGAGCGCAAACGCGGAAAGCTCCTGGATCTGAATCAACTGCTGCGTGGAACCTTCGACGCGTTTCCGGTGAAGGTGGGCGATCTGCCGGTTTTGCCGGACGTGCAATATGTCATTACGCTGGATTCCGACACGCAGCTTCCACGAGACTCGGCTGCCAGGCTTATCGGCGCTATTGCTCATCCGCTCAACCAGGCCGTAGTGAACCCGGACACGCGCATGGTCGTTGAGGGATACGGTATTCTGCAGCCCAGAATCGGCATCAGCGTTCAGTCGGCCGCTCGCAGCCGGCTGGCGGCGTTGTACTCGGGACAAACCGGTTTCGATATTTACACACGCGCCATCTCGGATGTGTACCAGGATCTCTTCGGCGAAGGCATCTTCACCGGCAAAGGCATCTATGAAGTGGATACACTGCGCCAGGTGCTGGAGCGCCGGTTTCCGGATAACGCGCTGCTCAGCCACGATCTGATGGAGGGGGCGTATGCGCGGGCCGCGCTGGTCAGCGATATCGAACTGGTTGACGATTATCCGTCGCACTTCAGCGCCTACAGCCGCCGCAAGCACCGCTGGATGCGCGGCGATTGGCAGATCATGCGCTGGATTCAGTCGCGAGTTCCCGATTTCTCCGGACGGATGATTTCCAATCCGATCCCCCTGATTTCGCAGTGGAAAATCTTGGACAACCTGCGGCGAAGCCTGCTCGAACTGGGGATGATATTGCTTCTGTTGAGCGGCTGGCTATGGCTGCCGGGCAGGCCGGAATACTGGACCGCGGCGACTCTGCTGATGTGGTTCGTCCCAGCCTTCTCCAGCCTTTTGTTCGCGCTGTTACGCGTTCCGCGGAGCCGCCGGGCACTCCCCTCCTGGCTGCGTGATTCGCTCCGCACCTTCCGGGAAAGCGTCCTCATCACCATGTGCAGTCTGATCTTCCTTCTGCACCAGGCCCTGATCTCGGCCGACGCCGTGGTCCGCTCCGTTGGCCGTGTCTTCGTGACCAGGAAGAAGATGCTCGAATGGGAAACCGCGGCGGAGGCGGAAGCTGCCTCCGGCCACAAATCCCCAGTGGATGTTTATCTCGAATGGACGCCCTGGATCGCCCTTGGCCTTGCGGCAACGATATGGCTGGTGCGGCCTGCCGCCATGCTCTCCGCCGCGCCGCTGTTGGCTATGTGGACGGCTTCGCGCGCATTTTCAAGCTGGCTCAACCGGCGGCCTCGCGCCGGACACAGCACCCTTGGCAAGGAAGAGGCGCAGCTCATGCGCGAATCGGCGGACCGCATCTGGCGATTCTTTCGTGACTGGAGTTCTTCTTCCACCAACTGGCTCATTCCCGATTCTGTGCGGGAAAATGGCGCCGTCGATCTCCGCCTTTCGCCGACGAATCTCGGAATGCTGCTCAACGCGCGCATCGCCGCCGTGCACCTGGCCGTGATGCCTTTGGCCGAATTCGTATTCGAGACGCGGCAGACGCTGGACCAGGTGTTGCTGTTGCCCAAACACCGGGGCCACCTGTTGAATTGGTACGACATCAACTCGCTGAAACCGCTGCCGCCTTCGTTCGTGTCGACGGTCGATAGCGGCAATCTGGCCGCGAGTCTCTGGACATTAAAGCAAGCCGCGCTCGCCCTCGCCTCGGAGTCCACGGTGAAGCGCGGAGTTACCAAGGATCTGGCGGCGGAGCTGCGGTCCATCGCGGATATCTGCCACGGGCTGGTCCGGGAGATGGATTTCCGGTTCCTGTATCAGCGGCGGAAGAAGGCACTTTCGATCGGCTATGACGTCGCTGAAGGCCGCCTCGATCCTTCCAGCTACAACCTGCTGGCGTCCGAAGCCCGGATCGCCAGTTTTGTGGCCATCGCCAAGGGCGACATCCCCCAGGAGTCCTGGTTCAGGCTGGGTCGGGCCCATACACTGGTCCGCGGCGAACCCGTCCTGCTCTCGTGGAGCGGCACCATGTTCGAATACCTGATGCCGCTGCTGTGGATGCGGCACCACCCGGATACGATCCTCGATAGGAGCCTGAAGACCGTAGTTCGCTCGCAGCGCGAGTGTGGCCGGCGCCGTGGCGTGCCGTGGGGAATTTCCGAGTCGGCCTTCCTGTCGGGCCCCAACGGCGAGCTTGGCTATGGGGCTTTCGGCGTACCCGAGTTGGCCATGAAGAGAGAGGATTCGCAGCCTCTGGTCATCTCGCCTTATTCCACCTATCTGGCGGCCGGCGTAGATCCGGCTGCTGCCGTGGATAACCTGCGGCGAATGAAGGAGTTCGGCTGGTTCGGCCGATATGGATTCTACGAAGCCATTGACTACACCCGGGCCGGGGCCGACCCCGTGCGCATGTGGATGGCCCATCATCAGGGCATGAGTCTGCTGGCCATCGTGAATCTTCTGTTCGATAATCCCCTGCAGCAGTACTTTCATGCGGAGCCGCAGGCGCTCGCCACCGAGCTCTTGCTGCACGAGCGCGTGCCGGCGGCGGCACTGGCCGAAGTAGACCAGGTGCCGCTGCCCAAGCTTCAGCCGCTGATCGCTTAGGTGCCACGGGCGGCGACGGCTCCGCCGCCTTCCAGTGAGTGCATACAGGCGTCACGATGCGCTTTGCTTTGGAGCCGGCGCGGCGGATCGATCTCACGAAACACCCGATGCGATCTCCATGCCTTGGGGCTTGGTCACCCACCCATCGCGAAGCCCCGCCCTGCGTTGAAGGCGTCCAAAATTCTCCTCCCAGTTGCGCCTGAATCGCTTTGCCCAGTTCGCCACGTCTCGAAGGCGGGTTTAGCCGGCACGGTCGGCGCTGTGCGTCGCGGCCCTGCGCGGGCGTCAAGATGCTTTTCATGCTGTCAGATGCTGTCAGTGGATACGGTAGAGGCTTACCCGGCCGGCATAGCCCGCCTTTTCCATCCCCCATTCCGCCGCGTGGCCTTCCATCGCCGCCGCCAGCGGAGCGTTGCCCTCATTCCCCGTGGCTGCCAGAATGTACCGGAATCCCGCGTCGCGTATCGCCTTCGCCGCCGCCGCCCGCAGATCCGGAAGCGGCCTCAGCGCCACCTCGGGCCGGTCGGTGAGCAGCCGCCATCCCTCCCGGCCGCGCGCGTAGAATTCGAACGGCACGTGGAAGATGGGCGTCTGTGAAGTCATTACCGCGCCACTGAGCATCTGCGCGTGATCGAACTCCGCTTGCAGGTACATTCCCGCGCGCATTGGCTGCCAGGTCCGCCAGCGAGTGGCCTCGTTCTCATCGAAGGCCAGCGGCGCCTCCCACACGTTGGGCCAGGCGCGCAACCGCCATTGCGGACTGTTGTAGATGCGATATTCGCCCGAAAACAGCATAATGTCGTGAATCGACCATTCGGCCGGATCCGCTCGGGGCAGGCGAATACGCAGACCCGAGATCGGCTGTAGCGGCCAGGCGGCCCGTACCTCGAAGAACGGCTCGCTCCGGTAAATGCTCACGACGCGCAGACTATCGGTGAGCTGCTCGGCTTGCGCGGAGTGCCAGAACTGCAGCACCTCGCGGTCTGTATACGCGGTAGCCACCGCGATCAGCGAAAAGATCCGTTCGCCCGGCTTGGTATCGCGCTCCAGCATTTGCGCGATTTTGTAATCGTCCGACTGGCGCCACAGATAATGATCCTCGGATTCGATGCGCAGCGCCGCCCGCCAGGGGAAATCGCGCAGCCGCCAGATATGCACGTAGTCGTAACGATCGACCACTTGTGGCCAGCACGCTACCGCCTGCGCGGCCAGGCAAAACCAGGCCGCGGGTTTAGGGAGAGCCATTACCAAACTCAGCGCCAGGAATGGCAGTGCGGGCATCATGAACCGTGTCCCCGAATTCCAGAACCACGGCAACGCCAGCAATGCCGCCGCCAGCCAGCATAACCGCCCCGGTCGCCGTCTTAGGGCCAGCAATCCCAGCGGCAGAGCCAGAAATACAGGCCCGACAATGCCTCCGAAACGCCCGCCCATGGCAAGCTGGTACGCTGCGCTCCACAGCGGCATATTGCGAAGGGAACCCAATCCGCCGGCCAGTTGCTTTTCGATCGACGTATGAAAATGGGAGTTGGGAAAGATCCCGTTAAACAGCGGCGCCACCGGATTGCCGGACATAATCAGGGCGCGCCCGACCCATGGCGCCATAACCAGCAGACCCGCAGCCGCCATCCGGAGCACGGCCCGCTTGCGGATGGTGCGCGTTTCCACCATCCCAAAGATCACAAAGGCTAACGCCAGCGGCAACACCAGCACTCCCGGCATCTTGATCGCGTAGCAGAAGCCGGCCGTAACGCCGGCGGGCACCAGGTACCGCGCATCGCATGTATCGCGCCAGACCAGCAACAGATAGAATGTCGCCAGGACGAAGAACACCAGGGCGGCATCGTTATAGGCAGAGGCGCCGCTGACCCCCGCCACCGGCGCACAGAAATAGACGGCGGCGGCAGTCCACGCAATCCGATCCGGAAGCTGCAGCCGCCGGCCTATGCGCAACAGCAGCGGTACGGTTGCCAGCAGAAACGCGAAGTGTACCAGCTTGGCCGCCGAGTGCCGTCCGAAAGCGAATGCGGGTACGAACAGCATCTCCAGGCCCTGCGGCATCATTTCATAGAAACCAACGCGGGTCGGAAAGCGGCCCAGGCGAACGTATTCCGAGACCAGGCCCAGATGATACCCGGCGGCGTCGGGCTCCACTTCCGGCGCCATTGCATTGACGAGGTACAGGGCGCCATAGGACGCCAGGGCTGCGGCGGCCAGCCAGAAAGTCACACGGTCGGCTGGAGCTTTGACAGTATCCTGCAGGCGCGGCGCACGAGTTCGCAGAAGCCAGACGAGTGCCACCGAAGCCACGCCGAGTAACGCAAAGGTAATGCGGTTGGCTGCGCCGGCCAATAGCATTGCAAACACCAACTCGCTTTCGGCCGCCGCGCCCACCGCCAGCGTGATCGTGCGCGGAACCGCCAGCCGATACAGGCAAACGCTGCCGAGAGCCCAGGCGACCGCCAGAACGAAGAACGCGCCGAACAGGATAGAGATCAGAATCATTCTCGCGACTCAAACCGAGCCGCGACCGTCAGGGAGCGGTTCATAGCTCACGAGCCCAGAGCCTCCCGCAGACCCTCTACATCCGCGTCGTTGTTATAAAAATGCGGTGATACCCGCAAATTCCCATGCCGCGCCGCTACCAGCACCTTACGCGATTCCAGCTCGCGAGCCAGCGCAGGAGCATCCCGGCCTTCGAACCGCGCCGTCACCACCGGCGAGTTGTAGTATGGACTGCGGTCCGCAACCAACGTCGCGCCGGCGCCGCGCAGCACTTCGCGCGTCTTTCCAGCCAGCTCCATCACCCGCCGCTCGATATGCTCCGGGCCGATCGCCTGCAGCATCTCAATCACCGCGTCCATGGCATAGAGCAGACTAAAAGGCAGCATCCCGCCTTCATACTTCTCGGCTCCGGTGGCGAATTCGAGCGCGCCATGAACCAGGTTTTCGTGGTTGCGCCAGTGCCGATCGCTGCGCCAGCCGATCACCGCGGGTGACAGCCGCTCGCGCAACTCCGGACTCACATACATAAAACTCACGCCATTGGGCGAGAGCAGCCATTTGTAAGCGTCCACGGAAAGGATATCGGGCTGGACCCGCGCCACGTCGAACGGCAACGCGCCCAGGCTTTGCGTCCCATCCAGATACAGCAGAATGCCGCGGCGGCGCAGCTCCGCCCCAAGTTCTTCAATCGGCGCCCGGAATCCCGTCGAATAGTTCACCGTGCTGATGGCCACTACTCGTGTGCGCGGCGTCAGGCAATCGTAAAACCGCTCAAACGTCGTCTCCACGAACTCCACGCCACGGCCGCCCAACAGCGCCGGATAGTAGTAATGATTCGGAAACTCGTCTTCCAGCGTGACGATGCGGTCGCCGGTTTTCCAATCCAGGCCGCCCAGCAGTAGTGACAGTCCGGCCGAAGCGTTCTGAATGAAGGCGATGTCCCCAGGTTGGCAGTGAATGAATCCCGCGACCCGCGCACGTAAGCGGTCGGCATCGTCGAACCAGTCCATGAAGTCGGAGCACGCCAGGTCGTCGCGCCGCGCAAAGTGCCGCGTCACAGCTTCGGCGGCGCATCGCGGCATCTGGCCGAACGTTGCCGTGTTCAAGTAGGTCCACTTCGACAGGGCCGGGAACTCGCCGCGAATCTGTTCCCAGTCAACTTCCATTTCGCACCGCCTTCGCGCGCGCGGCGACCGTAGCGGCAGCGTCCGCAACCGCCACATCGGTGGACTGCCTGCCCCGGCGCTCCACCAGTTCCACCATGCCTCCGGCCAGCTTCTTGCCCACCGTAATGCGAAACGGGACGCCGATCAAATCCGCATCCTTGAATTTCACGCCCGGCCGCTCGTCGCGATCGTCCAGCAACGCGTCCAGGCCCAGCGCGAGGCACGCACGGTAGATCTCCTCGGCGGCTTTCTTCTGCTCGGCGGCAGCGATGTTGACGGGTGTCACCACTACTGTAAATGGCGCGATCGCGGGCGGCAGGCTCATGCCGTCCTTGTCGTGATACAGCTCAATGGCCGCGCTCAGAATGCGCTCGATGCCGATACCGTAAGAGCCCATGATCGGCGTTACTTCTTCGCCTTCCGCGTTGGTCACTTTCAGTCCCATGGACTCTGAATAGCGATAGCCCAGTTTGAAAATATGGCCGATCTCCACGGTCTTGCGAATCTCCAGCGGGCCGCCGCAACTGGTACACGCGTCCCCCGCTTCCGCCTGCCGCAAATCCCGAAACTCGGCTTGAAAATCCTCGCTGGGCGTGACGTGGCGTAGATGGTAATCGTCCCGGTTCGCGCCGGCGATCATGTTGCGCCGCCCTTCGAGCGCACTGTCCGCCAGGATCGTCAGCTGCGTAATGCCCACCGGGCCGAGCGAGCCTCCCTCGGCGCCGAACGCGCTGCGAACTTCATCGGGACGGGCCGGGCGAGACGCCGCATCGCCTGCAGCCGCGCCGAATTTAGTTTCGCTAAGCTGATGGTCGCCGCGCAACAGCACCAGCATGGTCTTGCCTCCGGCCACCAGCACCAGGCTCTTGATCTGCGAAGTCTCCGGCAGGCGCGTGAACTCGCTCACCTCGGCGATGGTCTTGCGCCCCGGAGTATGAAACGCCTCTGGCGTGAAATCGCCCTCGGGGTCGGGCGCTAGCGGCGCGGCCGCCTGCGATACGGCTTTCTCGCGATTGGCCGAGTAGCCGCACTGGCGGCACATTACGATGAAATCTTCGCCCGCCTCGGATTCCACCATGAACTCGTGCGACTGGCTCCCGCCCATGGCGCCCGAATGCGCTTCCACCACCAGGTACGCCAGGCCGCAGCGCTCGAAGATGCGGCAATAAGCCTGATAGTGCTTCTGATAAGCAATGTCCAGGCCGGCCGCATCCATGTCGAACGTGTAAGAGTCTTTCATGATGAACTGCCGCACGCGCAGCAGCCCCGACTTGGGCCGGGCCTCGTCGCGAAACTTGGTCTGGATCTGATACCAGATCTGCGGCAGTTGCTTGTAGCTGCGCAGTTCGCCACGCGCCGTCGCGGTGACCACTTCTTCGTGCGTCATGCCCAGGCACAGGTCCCGCTCAAAGCGATCCTTCAGCCGGAACATATTGTCGCCCATGGCTTCCCATCGCCCGGATTCCTGCCACAGCTCGGCGGGATTGAGGGCGGGCAGCAGCATCTCCTGCGCGCCTATAGCGTCCATCTCTTGGCGTACGATGGCAATGACTTTCAACAG
>Ga0302324_100014403_pt1 | contig 15954 bp, 8 predicted proteins | sample Palsa_T0_1_FD_201949 | JGI IMG/M metagenome (GOLD analysis project Ga0302324, IMG submission 201949) | Peat permafrost microbial communities from Stordalen Mire near Abisko, Sweden - Palsa_T0_1 | ecosystem: Environmental > Terrestrial > Soil > Palsa > Peat permafrost | place: Sweden: Abisko...
GGTGGACCAGATCTCGCCGTAGCCGGAACACAGGTCGCGTACCGTCTGCGCGGCCGATCGCATGATGCTGGTGGTCTGCAGCACGCCGCTCAGATCCGTGACATCGCGATCGAACTCGGCAACATACGCGGCGGCGGCCGGCTCATCGAGCAGCGCCGCCGCGATACCGGCGTGCCGCTGGCGCAGCGCCGCCAGGCGCCCTCGCCACTCGCCCTGCTGCCCCTCGGCCAGCGTCACCAGTTCCAGCAGCCCATCGGTAACGCCCTTGCAGGCCGACAGCACGACCGCCAGCCGTGGCCGCCGCTGCGATTCCACAATGTCGGCGACGCGCTCGAAACAGCTGGCGTCGGCAACGCTGGAGCCGCCAAACTTGTGCACTACCCAGGCGTGGCCGGCACCGCCGGCTTGAACCTCACCGCTGGCCTGGGCAGTGGCGCGGGCCTGGGCAGTGCCGGTAGGCATCGGGGTTTCTGGGGACACTGGCGCCTGCTGGTTATCGCGACAAAAAAACTTTGGCACACTACTTCAGCGTCCCGCTTCCCGCAATATGCGATATCGCAGCACGCGAGCGGCCGGCGCAGGGCAGAATTGCACGCCCGTCCGTGTCCCAACAATGCAAGGCTTCCATAGATGCGCTGGCCGATTCGCTGGCCGACTCGCTGGCCGACTCGCTGGTCCCTGGCTGCTCCGGCGCTGCTCGCGCTGCTGGCGTGCGCGCTGTGCGTCAGCACCTACCCGATCTTCGGCAATTTCTGGGATGAGCCCGAGCACATTGCCGCCGGCCTGGTGCTGATCGATCGCGGCGAGTATCGCTACGACAACCAGCATCCCCCGCTCGCACGGCTGGCGGCCGCAATCGGTCCGTACCTGGCGGGCGCGCGCATTCACGGCGAGCCGCTGCCGATCGGCGAGGCCGAAGGCCGCGACCTGCTGTACAACTCCCCGGTCAGCTATAACACCATCCTGACGCTGGCGCGCCTTGGCATGCTGCCGTTCCTGCTGCTGCTACTGGCCGCCAGCTGGCTGTGGGTGCGACGCTGGTACGGCACGCCGGCCGCACTGCTGACGCTGCTGTTCCTGGTCAGCACACCGGTGATCCTGGGGCACGCGGCGGTGGTCGCGCTTGACGTGCCGGTCACCGCGATGACCATGCTGACGCTGTACCTGCTGCTGCGCTGGTTCCAGTACCCGAGCCTCGCCGCAGGACTGCAGCTCGGCCTGGCGGCAGGACTTGCGGTCGCGACCAAGATGTCGGCGGTGCCGTTCATCGGCGTGTCGGCGCTCAGCCTGATCGCGCTGCGGTTGCTGTGGCTGCGGCGCGCGCCATTGGCGTGGCTGTTACCACGGCGCCTCGGCAGTGCGGCGCTGGCACTGCTGCTGACGCTGGTGGTCATGCTGGCCATCTATGGGCCCAGGCTGGTCTATCTGACGACGCCCGACCTGGCGCCCAGTCCGGCGCTCGACTTTCTTGCCGGGCACCACGGCACGCTGCACGATCTGGCGTATCGCTTCGCGGCACGGGTGCCATTGCCGCTCGGCTTCCTGATGGTGCCGACGAATTTTCTCGGCGTCGAGTGGCACAACGAACACGGTCACCTGTCGTTCCTGCTCGGTCGCACCGACCTCGACGGCTGGTGGTACTTCTATCCCGTCGCGCTCGCGGTCAAGACGCCGCTGCCGCTGCTGCTGCTCGGACTGTCAGGGCTCGGTCTGCTCGCCTGGCGCGGCTGGCGCGAACACAACGTCTACACCATTGCTCCGCCTGCCTGTTTCGTGTCGATCCTGGTGTTCTGCTGCCTCTACAGCCACATCAACATTGGCGTGCGCCACGTGCTGATCGCCTACCCGCTGCTGGCGATCGGCGCCGGCTATGCACTGTACCGGGCGTGGCGGCGCTGGCAGTCGCTGCTGGCGCACGCGGCGATCGCGGCGCTGTTGCTGTGGCAGCTCGCGGTGCTGTCATTCGCCTGGCCGGATTACCTGGCTTATTTCAACCCGCTCGCGGGCGCTCACCCGGAGCGCATCCTGGTGGACTCGGATCTGGACTGGGGCGGGCAGGACCTGCGGCGCCTCGAGCATGTGCTGGCCGCACGCGGCGTGCAGCAACTGTGGCTCGGCTACAAGGGCACCGCCGACCTGGCGCGTGAGCCGTTGCCGGCCTACACGTTGCTTAAACCCAATCAGCCGGTCAGTGGCTGGGTCGCCATCACCATGCTGACACTGCAGGAGAATCAGGCTGGCTACGGCTGGCTGCTGCGCTACCAGCCGGTACAGCGGGTCGGCAAATCATTCAACCTCTATGACATCCCGTAGCCAGACCGCTACATCCCGCAGGCAGGCCGCAATGGGGGTGCAAACAGCCCGTTCACCACATGCGCACGCGTTCGGCCGGAGCCAGGTACAGCGCCTGCCCGGGCTTGACGTCGAACGCGCTGTACCAGGCGTCGAGATTGCGCACCGTCGCGGCGCGATACTGATCGGGCGAGTGCCCGTCGGTGATGATGATTTGGCGCAGCGTCGGCTCGCGATATTTCGCCCGCCAGCTTTGTGCAAAGCTCAGGAAGAATTGCTGATCGGCGCTGAAGCCATCCAGCGATGGCGCCGGCGCGTCACCGAGTGATGCCCGGTAGGCGCTGTAGGCGGCGCCGAGCCCGGCAAGGTCGGCGATATTCTCGCTCAGCGTCTGCTTGCCGTTGACCGCCAGGTCCGGGAACGGGCGATAGGCGTTGAACTGCGCGACCAGTTGCCCGGCTGAAGCCTCGAAATGGGCGAAGTCCTGCGGCGTCCACCAGTTGCGCAGTCGCCCGCTGGCATCGAACAGCGCCCCCTGGTCATCGAAACTGTGGCTGATCTCGTGGCCGATGGTGGCGCCGATCGCGCCGTAGTTCATCGCTGCCGGGCGCGTCGCATCGAAATACGGCGGTTGCAGGATCGCCGCCGGGAAATTCAGCGCATTCATCGCCGGCAGGTTCACTGCATTCACCAGCTGCGGTGTCATACACCACTCGGAGCGGTCCACCGGGGCACCGAGCTTGTGCAGATTGCGCCGGTACTCGAACATCTCGGCGCGCTGCTGGTTGCCATAGGCGTCGCCAGGCAGCACTTTCAGGCTCGAATAGTCGCGCCAGCGATCCGGATAGCCGATGCCGACTTTCAGTGCCGCGAGCTTCGCCTTGGCTTCAACCTTGGTCTGTGGCGCCATCCACGCAAGTTGGTCGATGCGGATCGCAAAGGCGGCGATCAGATGACGCACCATGTCCTCGATCGCGGCCTTGTCGGCGGGCAGAAAATAGTGCGTGACATACAGCTTGCCCACCGCCTCGCCCAGCGCGGCACTGGTGAAGGACACCGCCCGCTTCCAGCGCTCACGCAGCTGCGGCGTGCCCTGCAGGGCGTTGCCGTAGAAGGCAAAGTTCTCAGCCACCAATGCCCTGGTCAGAAAGCGCGCGTTGTGCTCGATGGCGTGGTACTGCAGATACGCCTTCCAGCTGGCCAGCGGCTCGCTCGCCACCAGCGCGGCCAGTCCGCTGAGCGCGCCTGGCTGCCATGCGATGAACTGCTGCTGGCGTTGCAAGCCGGCGCCGGCCAGGAACGCGTTCCAGTCGAGGCCCGGCGCGCTGCTGTTGAGTTGCGCCCGGCTCCAGTGGTTGTCACCGCGCTTCACGTCCTCGGTATCGGCCCGACTCAAGTGGGTGTGGGCAATCTTGAGCTCGAGCGCATAGACGCGCTCGGCCTGGTGCTCGGCGGCGGGGATACCCGCCAGCTTGAGCTCGGCGGCGATGTGCGCGCGGTAGCGGCTGCGGATCTCGTCCATATGCGGCGAGTCGACCAGGTAATAGTCACGATCCGGCATCCCCAGTCCGCCCTGCAGCAGGAACGGCGCATAGCGCGACGGATCATCCAGATCCTGTGCCACCCACAAGCCCAGCACGTTGTCAGTATGCAGGCTGGTCGCATTCAGGATATCGACATCGGCGCGCAGCGTGCTGCCCAGGTAGTGTGCCAGCGCGACGCGATCGGAGATCGCCGCAATCCGGGCCAACTGCGGCTTGAGCACCGTCAGGCCCCGGGCCTCGATGCGCGCCTCGTCCATGTAACTGTTGTAGAAATCTGCGATCTTGCGCTCATCGGATCCGGCCGGCGCGCTCGCGCCGGCGGCGGCGCGGATCAGCTCTGCGGTGCGGCGGTCGGTCAGCTCGGTAAGCTCGCGGCTGACGCTGGTGCTGCTGCGATCCGGGGGAATTTCGGCGGCCTGCAGCCAGCCGCCATTCGCGTATTGATTGAAGTCGACCCCGGGCAGCACCGCACGGTCCATGCCGGCGAGCGCATCAGCGAGCGGCGGCGGCGCGGCGACGATCGGTGACGCCCACGCGCCGCCGATTCCAATCAGTAGCAAGCCGCCGCCGGCGGCGGCGCGCAGTCGCGAACGAAACCCCATGGCGACTCTCCGCAATAGGCCAGGGAAATAGGCAAGGCGCGCCATTAATCCGGAGCACAGCCCGGATTGCAAGCCCGGTGCTGTGCGTAATGCAGGCCGTAGCCGAGCGGAAATGCTGGCCCGGCGCGCGCCGCTGCCGCCGCCGTCCCGCCCGCCGCGGGACTCGCCGGCCAGGCGAACGACAGCGTGCCGCTGAAATCGTCGCGCGCTGCCCCCTGGGCGTCACCGATCAGCAGGTCGGCGATGCCGCCGCCTTCGGTGCCAGGCAGCCACGCGGCCACGAACGCATCCGAGGCCGCAAGCTCCGGATCGAGCGCCCGCGGCCGGCCCGACAGGAACACCGACACCACCGGAATATGCTCGGCGCGCAGCCGCCGCAGCAGCTTCAGATCCTGTCGGGTGCCGTACCGGTACTCGAGCGAACGCAGGTCGCCGGCGGCTTCGGCATACGGGCGCTCACCGAACACGACGATCGCCACATCAGGCCTGCTGCCATGGCGGCCGTCAACCGAGCGCAGCGCGCTGCCGCCGCCGGCCTCGAGCGCTGCGCGCAGCCCCGCGTAGATCGACTCGCCCTGCGGGAAGTCGCTGTTGCCGTGGTCGCCGCCCTGCCAGCCCAGCGTCCAGCCGCCGCACTGCCGGCCGATATCGTCGGCGGCCTCGCCGGCGACCAGCACCTGGGCGCCGGCGCGGATCGGCAGCAGCTGCGCGCGATTCTTCAGCAGCACCAGTGACTCGCGCACCGCGGCACGCGCCAGCGCGCGGTGCTCGCTCGACGCCAGCACATCGGCGCGTCCCTCCCACGGCCGCGCTGCATCGAACAGTCCCAGCTTTGCCTTGACGCGCAGGATCCGGCGCACGGCATCATCCAGCCGCGCGGGTGAAATGGCCCCGGTGCCCACCTGCGCGAGGGTGTGGTCGAACAATGCCCGCCAGCCATCGGGCGCCATGAACATATCAATGCCGGCGGTCAACGCGGCAGCGCAGCTGGTGTTGCTGCAGCCGGCGATCTGCCCGTAGCCGTTCCAGTCGCTGACCACGAAGCCGTCAAAGCCCATGGTCCCCTTGAGCACGTCGGTCAGCAGGCTCGCATCGCCGTGCAGCTTCACCCCCTGCCAGCTTGAAAACGACGCCATGACGCTCATCACGCCGGCGTTGATCGCCCCCACATAGCCCTGCGCGTGCACCCGGATCAGCTGCCGCTCGCTGATCCGGGTATCGCCCTGATCGATGCCACCGCGGGTGCCGCCGTCACCGACGAAATGCTTGGCGGTCGCGGCCACGTGCCCGCTCTGCACGGTCCTCGGACCGCCCGGCTCGCCTTGCAGCCCGCGCACCAGCGCTGCGCCATAGCGCTGCACCAGCCCCGGATCCTGCGCGTAGCTCTCGTAGCTGCGGCCCCAGCGCAGGTCCTGCGGCACTGCCAGCGCCGGCGCGAACGCCCAGTCGAAGCCGACGGCGGCCATCTCCTGCGCGGTGGCGGCGCCGATGCGTTGGATCAGCTCCGGATCGTGCGCCGCACCGAGCCCGACGTTATGCGGGAAGATGGTCGCGCCGCGCACTGCATTGTTGCCATGGATCGCATCGATACCGAACAGGATCGGGATCGGTGTGTGTCCCGGTCGCGCCTCGATCGACGCGGCGCGCAGTGCGCGTGCCTGCGCCAGCCAAGCCGCAGCAGTACGATCAGTGCCGCCCTCGGGTGCGGATTCACCTCCGGCGAGCACCGCGCCCAGCGGATAATGCCGCAGGTCCTCGGGCGTGATGTCGCTGATATCCGCCTGGATCGTCTGGCCGACTTTCTCCGCAAGGCTCATGCGCTGCATCAGTTCGCTGACCTGGCGCTCGGTGACCGGATCGACCAGCCCGGCGCTGTGCGCCGCCGGCCACAGCGAGGCATGCGCGATGCCAGCTGCGCCGGCGGGCGCGGCCGGCACGGCGGGCGCGGATGACGCTGGCAGGCCCGACGTCAGCGCCGCGCAGCACAGCAGGGCAAGGATGGATTGCCACGGCAATTTTCGAAGCGCTACCATAACTGCAAGGATAAGCCATGGCGATTGAGCGGCAGCGGCGCAGATCCAATCAGAGCGTCACCATTCGCGACGTGGCGGCGCACGTCGGCGTATCGCCGATGACCGTGTCCCGTGTCATCAACCGCGAGAGCAACGTCAAGCCCGAGACGCGCGAGCTGGTGCACGCGGCGATCCGCGCGCTCAATTACGCGCCCAGTCCCGCTGCCCGCAGTCTCGCCGGCTCGATACCCTGCCGCATTGGACTGCTGTATGACAACCCCTCGACCGGCTACCTGAGTGAACTGCTGCTCGGCGCGCTCGATGAGAGCAGCCGCACCGGCGCGCAGGTGCTGGTCGAGCGCTGCGGCGAGAGCGAGATGGCGGCGGCGGCGCTCGGCAAGCTGCTGAGAGCCGGCATCGACGGCCTGATCCTGACCCCGCCACTGTGCGAGTCCGATCGGGTGCTGTCCGAGGTGCAGCGCGCCGGCGTGGTCGCGATCGCGGTCGCCCCCGGCTACGCCTCCGAGCGCATGGCCACGATCCGCATCGACAACGAGGCCGCGGCGCGCGATCTGACCGAATACCTGCTGTCGCTTGGCCACCGGCGCTTCGGCTGCATCAAGGGCCACCCGAATCACAGCGGCAGCCAGCAGCGGGCGGACGGCTTCCTGAGCGCGCTGGCGGCGGCCGGCATCGCCCCGGAGACGGTGCGCATGGAACAGGGCTACTACACCTATCGCTCCGGTCTGCAGGCCGCGCAGCGCCTGCTGGCCGATGAACCGTATCCGACCGCGATCTTCGCCGCCAACGACGATATGGCCGCGGCCGCGGTGTCGCTGGCGCATCGCATGGGATTCGAGGTGCCGCAGGACCTGTCGATCGCCGGCTTCGACGACACGCCGATCGCGGCCAGCGTGTGGCCGGCACTGACGACTATTCATCAGCCGGTGGCGGCGATGGCGCGCGCCGCGGTCGACCTGGTACTGGAGGAGGTGCACCGGCAGCGCGAAGGCACCGGAGCGCCGCGCCAGCTGCTGCATCCGCACACGCTGATCGTGCGTGAATCCACCGGTCCGGCGCCGTTACCCGATGACGGCGGCTCGCATGCCGGGGCAATCGCCCCTGGCGATTGCGGCTGAACTCCGCAGCGAGCGTGGCAGGTTCAGCGCAGCAGGTTCAGCGCGGCGGCATCGCCAGGATCTGGTCCTCGTCGATCAGCTGCACCGGCACCGACCTGGCCGCCCAGATCTCGCCGCAGTATTCGCGGATGCTGCGGTCGGAGGAAAACTTGCCGGAGCGCGCGGTGTTGAGAATCGACATGCGCGTCCAGCGCTCGCTGTCACGATAGGCGCTATCCACCAGTTGCTGGCAGTCGGCATAGGCCTGGTAGTCGGCCAGCACCATGTAGGGATCGTACTGCAGCAGATTACCGATCAGCCCCAGGAACTGCTCGCTGTTGCCGCGGGAGAAATAGCCGTCCCGGATCAGATTGATCACTTCGCGCAGCTCCGGCTGGCTGTGGTAGAGCTCCAGGGGTTGATAGCCGGCGGCGCGGCGCGCCTGCACCTCGACCGCCGTCAGGCCAAACAGGAAAAAGTTCTCCGGCCCGACCTCCTCGCGGATCTCGATGTTGGCCCCATCCATGGTGCCGATGGTCAACGCGCCGTTCATCTGGAACTTCATGTTGCCGGTGCCGGAAGCTTCCTTGCCGGCGGTTGAAATCTGCTCCGACAGGTCCGCCGCCGGATAGATGCGCTGGCTGTTGGTGACGTTGAAATTCGGCAGGAACACGACCTTGATCAGGTCGCGCACACCCGGGTCGCGGTTCACGATGTCACCTACCGCCGTGATCAGGCGGATCATCAGTTTCGCCAGGTGGTAGCCCGGCGCCGCCTTGCCGCCGAAGATGAACACCCGCGGATTGATCTCGAGTGACGGGTCGGTCTTGAGGCGGTGATACAGGCCGATCACGTGCAGGATGTTCAGGTGCTGGCGCTTGTATTCGTGGATGCGCTTGACCTGTACGTCGAAGATGGCATCGGGATTGACCACGACGCCGGTGCGCTCGCGGATGATGGCGGCCAGTGCCACCTTGTTTGAGCGCTTGATGTCGCGCCACTCGGCGCGAAACTGCGCATCCGCGATCAGCGGCTCGAGCCGCCGCAGCTCCTCCAGCTGGCGGATCCAGTTATCGCCGATGTGGCGCGAGATGAACTGCGACAGCCGCGGATTGCACAGCACCATCCAGCGCCTTGGGGTGACTCCGTTGGTCTTGTTGCTGAACTTGTGCGGCCACAGGTCATGGAAATCGCGCAGCACGTCGCTCTTGAGCAGCTCGGTGTGCAGCTGGGCGACGCCGTTGACCGCGTGGCTGCCGGCGGTGGCCAGGTGCGCCATGCGCACATAGCGCGCACCGCTCTCGTCGATCAGCGACATGCGCGCCAGGCGCTCGTCGTCGCCGAAGAAGGCGATACGCACCTCGTCGAGAAAGCGCGCATTGATCTCGTAGATGATCTCCAGATGCCGCGGCAACATGCGGCCGAACAGGTCCAGTGGCCAGCGCTCCAGCGCCTCGGGCAGCAGCGTGTGATTGGTATAGGCAAAGGTCTTGCGGGTGATGCTCCAGGCCAGCTCCCACTCCAGCGCGAGATCATCGACCAGCAGCCGCATCAGCTCAGCGACCGCAATCGACGGATGGGTGTCATTGAGCTGCACCGCAAATTTCTCGTGGAAGCGCTCGGGCGGGATTTTCTGCACGCGGTTGATGCGCAGCATGTCCTGCAGCGAACAGGCAACAAAAAAATACTGCTGCTCGAGCCGCAGCTCCTTGCCCTTGACCTGCTCGTCGTTCGGGTACAGCACCTTGCTGATGTTCTCGGAGGTGACTTTCTGGTTCACCGCACCCCAGTAGTCGCCGCGGTTGAACACCGAGAAGTCGAACGACTCGGGCGCCTCGGCGCGCCACAGCCGCAGCGTATTGGCGGTATTGACGCGGTAGCCCAGTATCGGCGTGTCGTACGGCACGCCATTGACCACGCGCGCCGGCACCCAGCGCACGCGTACCCGTGCCTGATCATCGGTGTAGCGCTCGGTATGGCCGCCGAACTTGACCTCGGCCGCCCATTCCGGGCGCACCAGCTCCCACGGATTGCCGAAGCGCAGCCATTTGTCGGTCTTTTCCACCTGCCAGCCATCGACGATTTCCTGCTGAAAAATCCCATATTCGTAGCGTATGCCGTAGCCCATGCAGGGCACCTGCAGCGTCGCCAGCGAATCAATAAAGCACGCCGCCAGCCGGCCGAGGCCGCCGTTGCCCAGGCCCGGCTCATCCTCCTGCAGCAACAGCTGGTCCAGATCCAGCCCGAGCTCGGCCAGCGCCTGGCGCGCGGTATCGTGGATGCCGAGGTTGATCAGGTTGTTGCCAAGGTATGGTCCCATCAGGAACTCGGCCGACAGGTAGGCGACCGTGCGCGAGCCCTGCTCGGTATACGCGGATGCGGTGCTGTTCCAGCGCTGCAGCATCCGGTCGCGCACCGCATAGGCCAGCGCCATGTAGTAATCGTAGGCGGTGGCCAGCACCGGAAACTTGCCCTGCATGTAGAACAGGTTGTCCAGGAACGAGCGCTTGAGCGCATCCTTGGTGAGCGCGACGCGATCGTCGTCGCCTGGCCGCTGATCCGCGAGCGGCGTGATGACCGCTGGGTTCATCTCAATTCTCCGCGAGAAACGCCGGCCTTCAGGCCGGCGAGGGATAGCGCCACCCGTAGCGCGGCGTGTCTCCTACGACCTGCATTTCTCGATGTTTGCAGAGGTGTTATGGGAGGGCTTCCTGGTATACTGTATGGATGTACAGTACTCGCCCCGCCGCTGTCCGGGTCCTGCGCATGCGGGTGAAGGACAAGCACGCCGCATGGCTCTGCGGCTTGGCGCGCGAAGTCAATACCGTGTTCAATTACTGCAACGACCTGTCGGTCAAGGTGTTCGAGCGCGAGCGGCGGTTTCTGTCGGGATTTGATTTCTGGCCGTTCCTCAAAGGAGCCACGCGCGGGGAGTGCGCCTTGCATCTGCCGGTTCAAGCGGTGCAGGAGATTGCTGAAGAATATGCGCGACGGCGCCGGCAGCATCAGAAAATCCGACTCGCCTGGCGCAAGAGCGGCGGCGCGCGTCGCTCCCTCGGCTGGATTTCCTTCAAGGTCAGAACGATTCGTTATCGAGGCGGACAGATCTACTTCGCAGGACGTTGGTTGTCGCTTTGGGACAGTTATGGGCTTGGCAACTTCGAACTGCGCGCGGGTAATTTCAGTGAAGACAGCCGCGGACGCTGGTATCTGAATGTCTGTGTGCCGCGCGCGCAGGCAGTGGCGGATGCGAGAAATACACCGTCTATCGGATCGGTCCTCGATCGCTCGGTCCCGAGCCTGGGCATTGACCTGGGATTGAGGAACTTCGCATCGTTCAGTGACGATCGCCCGCCGATCGATGCCAGACGTTTCTATCGCGACCTGGAGCCTGCCCTGGCCCGCGCGCAGCGCGCCCGGCAACGCAAGCGGTCGCAAGCCATTCAGGCCAGGATCGCCCATCGGCGAAAAGATTTCTTGCACCAACTGAGCACCGGTCTGGTACGGACCAACGGTGCCCTCTTCGTCGGCAATGTAAATGCCTCCGCTCTCGCCAGAACCCGACAGGCCAAGTCGGTGCTCGATGCCGGATGGAGCGCATTTCGAACCATGCTGCAGTATAGGTGCGCTCACGCAGGCGTGTGGTTTGCGGAGGTCGATGAAGCGTTTTCCACCCAGACCTGCAGCGTGTGTAACAGCCGCGCCGGCCCGAAAGGCCGGAAAGATCTTGGAATAAGGGGATGGCAGTGCCCTGTGTGCGGAGCGATCCATGATCGTGACGTCAATGCAGCTCACAATATCCTCGCGGCGGGACATCGCCGTCTTGCAGAAGGAATCCTCGTCCCTTGAGGGCGAGGAGGATGTCAAAAGCTCTCCTTGCCGCCGGCTGAGCCGGGGGCGCTGCTCGCAATGACTTTCATCAGCTCCTTGGAAACCCGTTCATCGATCTCCGCCTCGTGCTGCAGCTGCACCGGATAGCGCACCAGCGCGTCCACCCCGGTGGCGGAAAAATGCAGCTGCACCTGGGGTAGCGGGCTGCCCACCGAGTTCGAGGCGGTGGTCTTTTCGATCTGCTGCGTCTGCCGCACGATTTCGTCGTGGAATTCCTTGACCACCTCGCTCACTACCGCCTTGAGCCGGTCCTTCAGCGCCGCATAATCGGCGCCCGCGGGCAGATTGAGCGTGGTTTCATGCCACACGAAATTCACGCCCGGGATCTGCTTGAACAGTCCGCCAGAGGCCTGGAACACGATCGAATTGGCAAACGCGACCACCCGCCCGGTCGCTCCCAGCGGCCCCTGCGAATTCATTTCCATCAGGTGCATGCGCACCAGCCCGAGGTCGATCACCTCGCCCGACACAGCGCCGATCTGCACCCGGTCGCCGACCCGGATGCCATATTTTCCGATCAGGAAAAAATATCCGACGATCGATACCAGCACGCTTTGCATCGCGACCGCGACTCCGGCGGTGAGCAATCCGGCGAACGTCGCGAACGAACTCAACTCGGTGACGAACGTGAGGCCGACGATCGCCACCACCAGCGTCCAGAGCGTCAACTTGCGCAGCAACAGCAACTGGTAGCGACGGCGCGGTTCGTGCGTATAGCGCATCACCAGACGCCGCCAGAGCTCGGCGCCCGCGAACACCACCGCCAGCATCGCCAGCAGGATGCCCACGCGGATCCCGAGCGCTGCCAGCGCATCCTGGTACTGGCGCCGGACCGCGTCATGCCAGCTCTTCAGGTTGTTGCGGTATTGCTGCAGCAGCACGCCTTCCTTGCTCAGCGGAACCAGGATGTCCGAGGTCTGCTTGAACAGCCATGCCAGCGTGTCGAGCTGATCGCGCACGGATTTCAGCGTGGCGCCGTGCGCGCTATCCGCCTGCACCGCCAGCGCATCGCTGCGCGCGGACAACGCCTTGAGCTGTTCCAGCGGCTTGCTGCGGATCTTCGTGAAAGTCGTTTCCAGGGCCGCGGTGCCGCGGTCAACCGCCTTGATGGTGCTGATCTTCTCCGACAGCTTGAGCGCGTTCGAGGCCAGGTCCCAGATGCCCTGGCGCGATGGCGCGGCGCTGGCCGCGAACAGGGTCGCGGGAGGCGCAGCCACGGATTTTGCGGGGGCTGCCGCGGTCGTTGCGGCCGGCGTGCTCGCGGCTGTCGCGGCCGCGGCCGCGGGTAACGCGCCACTGGTAGGCACCGACATCGCGATTGCGTCGATGTGTGCCTTCAGCGCGTTGGTGCTCGCGGTCTTCGAATCGCTCTGGCTGACGAACTGTGCCATCGTATCGAGCAGGTTCTTGCGCGCATCGATCATCGCGAGTTCGCCCTGCAGCTCGGACACCTTCTCCGTCAGGTCGCGACCGTCGCCTTTCCCGGCTGCGGCCAGTTCGGACTCAACCTTCTGGCGCTGCGCCAGCAGCTTCTTCTGCAACACGTCGATGGCCTGGCTGGATGCGGCCGTGTCGGTGCTGGGCGGCGCATTGCCCGGTGTCGCATTCCCGGGCGACGCACTGCTGGCCTCGCTGCTCAACAACTCCGCATTGGCCCTGGCAATGTCGAATGCCAGCGCGATGACCTGATTGGCGGTCTGCTGGTTGGCGTAAAGGATCAGCAGATCGCTGGGCTGGCTGGCTGTCTGCTGCTGCGTTCCCAGTGTCCGGTACCACTCGACCGTCTGGTCCAGGATCTGCACCACCTGCTCGGCGCTGAGCACCGACACGTTGGAGACGGCGCCCGGAGTGTCCGCGGCCACGCCCGCAGCCGCACCCGCAGTCACGCTCGCAGCCGCAGCCACGCCCAGGCGCAGGCCCAGCCCCAGGCAAGCCAACGCGAGCGTGCGCTGCATGACCCTACTTGTTAACGCTGGCCGCACCCGCCGTGCAAACCACTTCGTCCTGCGATCCTGTCCCGCCCGAGCAGCCGATGGCGCCGACGATCTTTCCATCCTCGACCAGCGGGATGCCGCCACGCGAGGCCACGATGTCATCCAACGTCAGCACGTAATTAAACCCTGCTTTCTGTACCGCATCTTCGAATGCCCTGGTGGGCCGGCGGAACTTCACCGCGACGCGCGCCTTGTGCTCACTGATCGCGATCGAGGCGAGCTGCGCTCCATCCATGCGCACGAAGGTGACCAGGTTGGCGCCGGAATCCACCACGGCGATGTTGACCTGCCAGCCGTGTTTGCTGGCCTCGGCAACCGCCGCCTGTACCGCAACCTGCGCGCGCTGCAGCGCTATCGGCGCGCCATACGGCGTGTTGAATGGCATCTTGTCGGGAACCACGTCGAGCGGACCTGGGGTTGGTGCGGGCGCTGCTGCACTCGCTGCTGCGGCCTGATCCGCGGCACGGCCAATGGGGACTCCGAGCAGCATGGCGGTGACCGACAGCGGCCCGGCCCAGCGCGATATCACGATGCGGAAACTCATTATTCGACCCTCCCCTGGATGACAAGGTGGCCTACTTTACTGGGGCAGCGCCGGCGTGCAAGCGCCGGCCGCGTCGTCAGGCTGCAATATTCTGCGCCTCCAGCGCCTGCAGTACCCTCTTATGCTCCGCCAGCAGTCCGTCGATCAGCACCCGCGCCTGGTCGAGCTTGCCCTGTGCCGCGCTGACTTCCACCTCCTTGCACAGGTCCGCGAACGCCATCGCGCCGACGTTGGCGCTGCTGGATTTGAGCGCGTGCGCTGCCTGGCGCAGGCTTTCCGCGTCGTTCGACATCGATGCCGTTCGAATGGCGTCGGTGAGCGCAAGCGAGCTGGAGGAATACAGTCCGAGCACCTTGGCCAGCAGATTGGGGCCGCCAGGTCGATGCAATGCCCGAATGCGCCCCAGCGCCTGTCGGTCCAGCACCGTGTTGTCGATCCTGGCTCCCGCATCGGACGCCGCGCCGTCCGCGGCGCTGTCCGCGACGCCGTCCGCGACGCCGTCCGCGACGCACGACTCGAGCACCTGGTAGAGCGCGTCGCTGGTGAACGGCTTGCTCAGGTAGCGGTCCATGCCAGCGGCGAAGCACTTCTCCGCATCGCCGGTCAGCGCATTGGCCGTCAGCGCGACGATCGGCGTGCGTGCACGCTGATTCTCCTTCTCCCAATCGCGAAAGCGGCTGGTGGTCGCGTAGCCATCCAGCTTCGGCATCTGGCAATCCATCAGCACTACTTCAAAGCGTTCCGCCGTCATCAGCTTCTCGAGCGCCTCCTCTCCGCTCCATGCACTGACCGCTTCGACCCCCAGTTCCTGCAGCATGGCCTGCGCGACTTCCTGGTTGACCGGGTTGTCTTCGACCAGCAGGACGCGCCGCACGCGCGTGCTCTTGGGGCTGATGTGAGCGGCCGCGGTGCCCTGCTGTCGCAGCAGATCATGCGTTGCCTCCGGCGTGAGCGACTGGTTGCTGATCAGCGCCGACAGGCAGGCATGCAGTTGTGTCCGGCGTACCGGTTTGCCCAGCCACGCGGTCGGGCCATCGCTGGAATTGTCTGCCAGCGGCGTGGCCGACAGCGATGAACTCATCATCAGCATCGGCACGCCGGCCAGCTGCTTGCGCGCCCGGATGGTTGACGCCAGCGCCGCGCCCTTCATGTCGGGCATCTGCCCATCCAGGATCAGCACGTCGAACTGCCCGCCCAGTGCCTTGTCCAGGATCTCAAGTGCCTGCTCGCCCGACTGCGCCTCGGTGACGATCACACCCCAGCTCAGCAGGTGATGGCGCAGGATCTCGCGATTGGTGGAATTATCGTCAACGATCAGCATGTGGGTGCGGTTCAGCACCGAGGTACGCCGGTCGCGTTCGGCGGTCGGATCGGTCGACAGCGGTACCGAGAAGTAGAACGTCGATCCCTCCCCCGGGGTACTCGAGACGCCGATCTGGCCGCCCATCAGCTCGACCAGCTGCTTGCAGATCGCAAGTCCCAGTCCGGTGCCGCCGAACTGGCGCGTGGTCGAGTTGTCCTCCTGCGCAAACGACTCGAAAATCGCATCGCAGTTCTCCGGCTTGATGCCGATGCCGGTATCCGAGACCTCGAAGCGAAAATCCGGATTCAGCAGCTTCGAACCCTCGCGCCGCAGCGTGATCTTGACGTGGCCGCGATCGGTGAATTTCACCGCGTTGCTGATCAGGTTGATGATCACCTGGCGCAGTCGCTGGCCGTCGCCGGACACCTTGATGTCGAATTCCGCCGGAATGTCGCAGATCAGGTCCAGGCCCTTGCTGTGCGCGCGCTCCGCCAGGATGTCGACCGCATCCTCGACGATATCGCTCAGGCAGAACGGCGCCACCGCAAGCTCGAGCTTGCCGGCCTCGATCTTGGAGAAATCCAGGATGTCGTTGATGATGTCGAGCAGGGCGCTTCCGGACTGGTGAATGGTCGCCGCATAGCGCCGCTGCCG
>Ga0302324_100014404_pt1 | contig 15954 bp, 15 predicted proteins | sample Palsa_T0_1_FD_201949 | JGI IMG/M metagenome (GOLD analysis project Ga0302324, IMG submission 201949) | Peat permafrost microbial communities from Stordalen Mire near Abisko, Sweden - Palsa_T0_1 | ecosystem: Environmental > Terrestrial > Soil > Palsa > Peat permafrost | place: Sweden: Abisko...
CTTGGGGTGGTCCTATCGATTACCGGCTCCAGTGACGGATCGGTGAATCTACTTAGCTCACCGGCTCCCGTACCTCCAACTCAGCGTTTACCCAATAATTCCGCCTGGCTGGCTCCAACTACCCCGGCTTGATAACATTCTCCTTGATCATGGCCGCCACATCCGCGTTTCCCATCCTTCAGCACAACCCGCAGCAGGCCCACGCCCACGAATCGTTTTCTGCCGGTCGGCAGCTCGAAGAGAAGCTGCGGCAGGTGGTTCGCGGCGAGGTCCGGTTCGACCAGGCTTCCCGGGCACTCTATGCTACCGACGCTTCCAATTATCGGCAGGTGCCTATTGGGCTCGTCTTGCCTCGCGATGAGGCCGACGTCGTCGCTACCGTGGCGGCTTGCCGGGAATTGGGCGCTCCAGTGCTCTCCCGCGGCGGCGGCACCAGCTTGGCCGGCCAGTGCTGCAATGTGGCCGTCATCTTGGATTTCTCCAAATATATGCATGGGATTGTGGAACTGGATCCGGAACGAAAATTTGCCCGCGTCCAGCCAGGAATCGTGCTCGACCGGCTTCGCGATGCCGCCGAAGAATATGACCTCACCTTCGCCCCCGATCCCGCTACCCATAGCCGATGCACCCTGGGTGGCATGATCGGTAACAACTCCTGTGGCGTGCACGCGCTCATGGGCGGCAAAACGGTCGACAATATCGAGGCGCTCGATATCCTCCTCTACGACGGCACCCGGCTTACTGTCGGGCCTACCTCCGCCGCCGAACTCGAGGCCATCATCGCCGGCGGCGGCCGCCGGGGCCAGATTTATGCCGGGCTGGTCCGCATCCGGGATACCTACAGCGAGCTGATCCGGCAGCGGTTTCCTAAGATTCCCCGGCGCGTTTCCGGATATAACCTGGACGAATTGCTGCCGGAAAATGGCTTTAACGTGGCCCGCGCTCTGGTGGGCACCGAAGGCACCTGCGTCACCGTCCTGCAGGCCCACTGCACGCTCATGCACAGCCCGCAACATCGCCGGCTGGTGGTGCTGGGGTTTGCCGACCCCTTCATCGCCGCCGATCACGTGCCGGCCGTGCTGCATTACAAGCCGATCGGCCTGGAAGGGTTCGACGGCCTGCTGGTCGATTACATGCTCCGCAAGCACCTGGCGGTCGAAGATGTATTGCTGCTGCCCGAAGGCCGCGGGTTTCTGCTATGCGAGTTCGGCGCCGACTCCCCCGAGGCGGCCGACACCATTGCCGAGGAATTTACCCAGGCAGGGCTGGCGTTCGGGAAGACGTGCACCGTGCGGCGCTACTCCGATGCTGAGGCTAAGCGGGTTTGGCATGTGCGGGAGTCGGCCCTGGGGGCTACCGTCTTCGTTCCCGGAGAGAAGCCGGGATGGGAAGGGTGGGAGGATTCCGCAGTGCCGCCGGAGCAGCTGGGCAGCTATCTCCGCGCGCTTTACGAGCTGCTCGCACGCTACCAGTACACGACGCCCATGTATGGGCATTTCGGCCAAGGATGCGTTCACCTGCGCATCAATTTCGATCTTGAGACCGCTGAGGGCATCCGCAAGTATCGGGAGTTCATCGAGCAGGCGGCGGATATCGTGCTGGCACATGGCGGTTCCTTATCTGGTGAGCATGGAGATGGACAGGCCCGCGGCGCCCTGCTGCCGAAAATGTATGGCCCGGAGCTGATGCGGGCGTTTCAGGAGTTCAAGGCCCTGTGGGACCCGGACAATGGCATGAACCCGGGCAAGATGATCGACCCGGTCAGCGTCTACCAACCGGTGGATAATCTTCGCCTGGGCGAGGGCTACCAGGCTAAGAAGGTCAAAACGTGGTTCCAATATCCCGACCCGGGCGGATTTGGGGAAACCACCCTGCGCTGCGTGGGCGTGGGCGCGTGCCGCAAGCATGACCATGGCACCATGTGCCCCAGCTATATGGCCACGCGGGAGGAGAAACACTCCACCCGCGGCCGTGCCCACCTGCTGTGGGAGATGCTGAATGGCAACGTGATCACCGGGGGATGGCGAAATGAGGAGGTCAAGGAGGCCCTCGATCTGTGCCTGTCTTGCAAGGCTTGCAAGACAGAGTGCCCGGTCAACGTCGATATGGCGACCTGGAAGGCCGAGTTTCTGGGCCACCATTACGAGGGCCGTACGCACCCGCTGCAGCACTACCTGTTCGGGTTTATGGACCGCTTTGCGCACCTGGCGGCCTACGCCCCCGGGTTGGCCAACCTGCCCATGAAGACTCCCGGGATCCGCAGCCTGGTGAAAGCCATCGCCGGGGTGGCTCCGCAGCGCGAATTGCCTTCGTTTGCCGCCCGGAGTTTCCAGGCTGGAAATCGCAAGCGTCGCAGTTCGGGGGGTACTCCGGTGATGCTGTGGCCCGATACCTGGAACAATTACTTTCATCCCCAGGTGCTCGAGTCCGCGCAGGAGGTGCTCACGTCGGCCGGCTTTGCGGTACAGGTTCCGGCTGGGCATATCTGCTGCGGGCGGCCGCTTTACGATTTCGGTTTTCTTGACCAGGCACGCACGTACTTGCAGAAAGTGATGGAACGGCTCGGGCCGCAGATCGACTCCGGAATGTCTTTTGTGGTGCTGGAGCCCAGCTGCGCCAGCGTGTTTCGGGATGAATTGATTAGTTTGTCCCCCGGGAATGAGCGCGCCCAGCGGTTGGCGAAACAGACGTTGCTGCTCAGCGAATTTCTTGCCCGGCAGGCGCCGGAGTATCGCCCTCCCCAGTTGAGCGGGCGGCAGATCGTGTTGCACGGTCACTGCCACCAAAAAGCACTTATGGGCATGCAGGATGAGATTTCGCTGTTGCAGGCCACCAGTGCGAAGGTAAATGTGCTGGACTCCGGGTGCTGTGGCATGGCCGGTCCGTTTGGGTTTGAAAAGGACAAATTTGCGGTTTCGCAGGCTTTGGGCGAGCGGGTGTTAATGCCGGCGGTGCGTTCTGCGACACCAGAGACGATCCTGGTCACAGACGGCTTCAGTTGCCGGGAGCAGATCCGCCAGAATTCCCCGCGCCATGCTCTTCATCTGGCTGAGGTTCTCGCCGGACGGTGCTGAGTTACTTAAGAAGGCCTTTGTCCGCGGGGATCTAAGAATTCGATAGGAAACAATGCGGTCGCGGCTGTATGCTGGAAAGAGTGCTTATTATGCTTCGGCTTACGTCCTAGTCTTCCCTGAGCCTGAGCCCCCTGTTAGAGGATATTCAACCCGAAGAACGTGAGGCTCTATGCGCTCTGAATTGGTCTACTCTGCCGGTATTAAGATAGCGAACCGCTTTTTGCTCGCAACCGTGGCAATCAAGGCAGTTCGTAAATTGCACATCAGCACTACCCGCACCGAAGATACCGCGAATGTCGTGTTTGTGGACGTAGCCGCCGGCCGCTATACCGATGTTTCCATGCCGGAGATTCTGCCCCAGGCTGCCATCGATTCCTTGATCGTGGATCCGTTCGTCGTCTCTGCGGCTTAATCGGCGGGAAAAATGACCCTCCCACGCGGTGGGAGGCATTTTTTTGCCTGGTTAAATTCCTGCAATCCGTGTGAATCTTCGGCTACAGGCCACAAAGCGGCCTATCAGCACGCGGTCAAGACCCATGAACACTCCACGGCCGCCCATGCGCGTCTACCGAGCGGCGCACGAGCACGCGAATTAGTCTCCTCTTGTAACGTCAATGGGGGGCTGCCAGAGTTCCACTCGGTTGCCCTCCAGATCGCTAAACCAGGCGAAGCGGCCGTATTCGTGGTCCTCCCGCTTGGGATCGATGTCTGCGCCGGCCGCACGCAGCTTGTCCAGGACAGCGTCCAGGTCATCCACCCGCAGGTTGAGCATGGCCGGCTGGCCTCCGGGGCCGAAGTACTTCGTGTCCAGAGGGAAGAAGGCGAGGACGGCCATTTCCCTCGGCCCTTCGCTGAAGAAGATAAAAGCTCCGTCTTCTGTTCGTTTCATGCCCAGATGCTCTTCGTACCAGGCGTAGAGCTTTTCTGGATCGGCGGCGCGCAAGAAGACTCCCCCGACACCTGTGGCTCGCGTCATGTTTCCTTCATTCTCCGCTTAATAATTGCGGCAGGGTCTGCCGGTGTTTTGGCTTACGGCTGGTGGTTCGCTTCTGGTCTTCGATGATTCGCTCCGGCCGGGGTTGCCCTACCCGGTCGCGGGCGTTGGCTTTGACCGCCTTGACCACGGAGAACTTCTCCGGGCGGCGCTTCCGCTTCGCCATTGAGGCACCCTCCGGGGTTATGGAAACCCTGTCCAAGTATGGAATACTTCTTTAGCAGTTAACAATCACCGGGAAAGTGGGGCTCAGGCCATGGAGGAACGGGACTTCTTCGAGGAGAAATCAGAAGCGCGAAAGCATACGCTGACCTGCCCACATTGCGGCAAGACCGAAGAATATGAGGTGGTTTGGCTGGTGCGGCGGAAAAAGGCGCAGTTGCAGGGCCGGGCGGATGAACGAGACCGCGCCCGGTTTGCGAAAGCCCAGTCCTACATGGTGCGGAAGGATGATGTTGTCGGGTGCAAGAATGTTCGGTGCCGGAAGAGGTTCGAGGTGTCTAGTTTGCAGTCGGTGGCGTTTCTTTAGGGGGTTGGGAGCGGATCAGCGGCGTTCCCCCTGGAAAAGCGTTTCCGGGAGAAGTCCGCTGAACTGCAGGTCCCTCGACTTGGCTCGGGATGACAAGGGGAGTGCGGCGCCTCCATGGAGGGTACAGCTTCACGGATATGAAAATATTGGTTTGCATTAAGCAGGTTCCGCAGAAGGATGCTCCGCTTAAGCTGAACGAGGCTGGGACTTGGATTCGCGAGGACGTGTCCTACGAGGTAAATGAACCGGACGCCTATGCCCTCGAAGAGGCGCTGCGGCAAAAGGAAAAGCATGGGGGTGAGGTGGTCGTCGTCACCGCCGGTCCGGCGCGCGCTCAGCAAGTGCTGCGCGAGGCGCTGGCCAAGGGCGCCGACCGCGCTATCCACCTCGAAGATGACCGCTTCGCCACCCTGGACGCCGCCAATGTGGCGCGCGCCCTGGCTGCGGCGGCCGCCGGAGAGGCTTTCGACCTGATTGTGACCGGGCTGCAGTCCGATGATTTTGGATATGCCCAGACCGGAGTGCTGCTGGCCGAAGTGCTGGGATGGGCACATGCCACCATCATCATCGGCATCGAAAAGGTCGAGGGAGGCTTGCGCCTGAAACGGGAATTGGAAGCCGGACGGTATCAGCACGTCGTTGTTTCCCTGCCCGCTGTGCTGACCATCCAGAGCGGCATCAACAAGCTGCGCTATGCCACCCTCATTGGCATCAAACAAGCCCGGATGAAGCCGCTGCGGAAAATCAGCTGGGCCGAGGTGGAATCGAAACTGAGCAAGAACCAACAGCAGATCGAACGGCTGTACCTGCCGGTGAAGCAAAAGAAGACAGAAATGCTCGAGGGCGCCCCCGCCGAGGTGGCACGCAAGCTGGTGGAACGACTCAAGAATCAGGCTCGTGTGATTTAGTACAATTCACTGTTGTGTACCGAGGGATACGGCATGGCCAATACACTCCTCCCGATCGAAGAACAGAATCTGACACCGAACCAGGTTGAGCGGCTGGATAAGCGCAGAAACCGCGGCTTCGTGCTTATGGTCATCTCGGGCCAGTTCGGCATCATCACCACGGTGCTGCTGCTGTGGCTGGTTCAGGATCTGACCTATGCGCCGGGATGGGCCCATCCGGTGGCCTACTATTTTGTTTTCTCGCTGCTGGTTTCGGGATTCAGCGGGCTGACCGGGGCGTACCTCCGCCGCGGCGCCCCGGAATTCTAAAGCGCCAGAATGTCCGATCGGATCCTGGTCGTCGCGGAGCAGCGGGAAGGTAAGCTGAACCGGGTTTCGCTGGAAACCCTGGCCGCCGCCCAGGCCATCGGCAAAGAGACCGGCTGGCCGGTCGAAGTGGTTCTGCCGGGGTACCAGACCACGGCTCTCGCCCAAGAGTTGGCAGGGCATAAGGTCGAAAAAGTATACGACCTGGCAGCAGCCTCGCTCGAGGCCTATACCTCGGACGCCTATGTACATGCGTTACGGCAATTCATCGCCGACCGGCAACCGAAGCTGTTGCTGTTTCCCCATACCTACCAAGTTCGCGACTTTGCCCCCAGGCTGGCTTTGGCGCTGGACCGGACGCTGATCTCCGATGCCATCGGCTACAAGCTGGAGGGCGGGAAGCTGTTGTTCATCCGGCAGATGTTCCAGGGGAAATTCGTGGCCGATGTGGGCTTTGCCGGGGAAGCTCCGTGGCTCGCGACTTTGCAAATCGGGGCTTACCGCGCCGACCAGGCGGAGCCGGGCCAGGCGCCCGTGGAGACGATCGAAGCCGCCCAGCCGGCGGCGCTGCGTATTACGCCGCACGAAGTCTTTCAGGAAGCCAAACAGGCTGTGGACCTGTCGCAGGCCGAGGTCATCGTGGCGATTGGGCGAGGCATCAAGGAGCAGAAGAACGTTGCGCTGGCCGAAGATCTGGCGCAGGCCTTGGGCGGCGAGGTGGCAGCCTCACGACCCATCTGCGATAACGGGTGGCTGCCGCTGGAGCGGCAGATCGGCAGCTCGGGGCAAACGGTCGCGCCCAAGCTGTATATTGCCCTGGGCATTAGCGGCGCCATTCAGCATATCGTGGGCATGAAAGGCGCGCGCACCATCGTGGCGATCAACAAGGATGTGGAAGCGCCCATTTTTGAGATCGCCGATTATGGCGTCGTGGGTAACCTCTTCGATGTCGTGCCCGCACTGACCGAAGAGATCAAGAAGGCGAAGGCCTGAAATTCACTTCCGTCGACCAATCGAGGGTATCGAGCGGCCCCAGATGGAGGCCGACGTGGTCATCGTCGGCGGCGGCCCTGCCGGCATGGCTTGTGCGCTGCGCCTTGCCCAGTTGATCGACGCCCATAACGAGATGCTGGCGCTCAAGGGGTCAACCGCACCGCCTTTACTCAAAGAAAACATCTATGTGCTGGAAAAGGCGCGGGAGGTAGGCCAGCATTGCCTCTCCGGAGCGCTGCTGGATCCTCGGTCGATGAACGAGCTGCTGCCGGGATTTGAGGCCGAGGCTCCGATCGACGCGGAAGTGACCAAGGAGTCGGTCTACTTCCTGACCGAGAAGAGCCACTACAAGTTCCCCATTGTGCCGCCGCCCCTGCGCGACCACGGCAACTATGTCATTTCCATCAATAAGTTCGTAAAGTGGCTGGCGGCCAAGGTGGAGGCCGCGGGGATCACCATCTTTACCGGCTTTGCGGGCAGCGAGTTGCTGTTCGACCAGGAAGGCGTCGTCGGGGTGCGCACCGATGACAAAGGAGTGGATAAGCAAGGCGATCGCAAGGCCAATTTTGAGCCGGGCTACGAGCTTCGTTCCGGGATTACGATTCTGGCCGAAGGGGCGCGCGGTTCTTGCACCAAGCAACTGATTGCGCGATTCGGGTTAGAGGATCCTGAACACGCGCAAACCTACGGCGTGGGCATCAAGGAGCTGTGGGAGGTTCCCGCCGGCCGGGTGGCCAAGGGGGAAGTGATTTATACCCTGGGCTATCCGCTGACTACGGAGGAGTACGGAGGGGCCTGGATCTATGGCATTTCCGATACTTTGCTCTCGGTTGGCTACGTGGTTGGGTTGGATTACCAGGATCCGCGGCTTGATCCTCATCATGTATTTCAATCGTTTAAAGTACATCCGCTGGTGCGGCCGTTGCTGGAGGGGGGAAAAATGGTCCGCTATGGGGCCAAGAGCCTGCCTTACGGTGGCTGGCTCACGATGCCGAAACTCGCAGGCAAGGGCTGGATGATCCTGGGCGACTCGGCGAGCATGCTCAACTCGCAGCGGTTGAAGGGCATCCACCTGGCTATCAAGAGCGGCATGCTGGCGGCGGAAACAGCCTTCGAGTCACTCCGGGTGGGGGACAACTCGAGCGGAGCGCTGGGAGCCTACCAGAGCCGGGTGGAAGGCAGCTGGATCAAGGAGGAGCTATACCCGGTTCGCAACTTTCACCAGGGCTTCGAGAACGGTTTGCTGCCCGGCGTGTTACACAGCGGCGTACAACAAGTGCTGGGGGGCAGAAACCTGGGACCGGATTTTACGAACCACGCCGGGTATCTCAACCTGCGCAAATTGGATGCTATCGGCCGATCGACCTATGGTCGTGAAGCCACACTGGGCGCGGCGAAGAGCGACGGGAAACTCACCTTCGATAAGCTGACCGACGTCTACCATTCGGGGACGCGACACGAGGACGATCAACCGGTACACCTGGTGATCCGCGATACGGATGTTTGCAACCATCGTTGTACGCAGGAATTTGGCAACCCATGCCAGCATTTCTGTCCAGCGGCGGTGTACGAAATGGTGGATGGCCAGATCCATATCAACTTCGCCAATTGCGTGCACTGCAAGACGTGCGACATCATGGACCCGTACCAGATCATCACCTGGGTACCGCCCGAAGGGGGCGGCGGTCCCAACTATGACGGTATGTGACAAGACGGCCGTCTAGTTCTGGTGGAATGCCGAGCCGTCCTGTTCCGCGCCCAACTGCAGAACAGAGATGGATTTGAAGTAGACGATGTCTTTATCGCTGTGATTCTGCAGGCCGATCCAGCCTTTTTCGGGCCGTGTACCGCGATCCGGTTCGTAGGCAGCCTTTTTGGCCGGGACGGGCTGACCTTCAATGTAGTCGGTCACCTTCACGTCATTCACAAACACCTGGGTGCGAGGCCCTTCGATACGAATCAGCATGGTGTTCCACTCCGGGCCCGGCTTCCCCGGCTTGGCTAGAGGACGAGTCAACGAATAGAGCGTGCCGGTGACGTGGTATTCATCTTCTTGAGAGAGTTCAGGATGATTATCGATCTGGACCTCATAGCCGCGATTGACGGCCATCCAAGGGTCGGTGGGTTGAGACGGTATGCGGATGAATACACCGGAGTTATCGTTTTCATGCTCCATGCGGTAGACGACTTTGATTTCGCAATCGGCGAGGGGACCGTTGTCGTAGTAGAGGAGCCCCATACCGCCCTGGGTTTTGAGCAGTCCATGCTCGACGATGAAGCTGCCCGGTCCCACATGCTTCCAATAGCGCAGGTCTTTTCCGTTGAAAAGCGGCGTGTAGCCAAGCTGCTTGGCAGGCGCCAGCGCGGTGGCGCAGAGCAGAACCAGCAGCGCGGGCAGTTGTAATTTGCTCATTGGTCCCCTTACCTCTGTAAGGCCAGTTTAAATCGTTTGGCTCACTGGGCCTGTTTTGCGTGTAACATTCCATTGCGCGTGCGGATTCGCAGTACGCTCGCTGAAAGGGGCGAAGCCATGAGCGGCAGCGACCTGTTACTGACTTGCAGCGACTGCGGTCAGGAGTTTGTTTTCACCGCGGGTGAACAGCAGTTTTTCCAGGAGCGCGGTTACTCTTCTCCGCGACGCTGTAAACCTTGCCGCCAGGCAAAGCAAAACTCTGGTGGCGGCGGGAGTTATGCTCCTTCCCACGCACGCGAGGGCGGCTACAGCGGCGGTGCGGGAGCGGGAGCGGGCGGAGGCACGAGCACGGGCACTACCGTGGTCTGCGCGAGTTGTGGACAGACCACAACGGTTCCCTTTGAGCCGCGCGGAGACCGGCCGGTTTATTGCAAAAGCTGCTATCGGCCGAAACAGGGTGGAGGCGGGGCTGGTGGTGGGCGCCAGAGCCGTGGGGATGGCGGCGGGAACCGCGACCGGGATCGCCGGCGACATTAAGGGGCAGCGGAAAAACGCGTTGAGAGGGCCGGAGCTGCTCCCTCAGCGGGGAAAGCCGTCCCTGTTGCCGACGGTTTACGTACGGGCTTAGTTACCTGTAGCACTCTGCGCCCGATACATCCCACCCACATCTCGCACAAAGAACGTGCGAGATATGGGGCACCCCCCATTTCTTAGCCCGCAAGGTTTAGTTTTTGGGAGATGGGAGTGGCGAAATAGTGGTATGGCCGCCTACATCTGTTCACTCGCATACTGCTCGCGAGGTGTTATGGCATGGAGCAGGCTCTGTTAGAGATGTTCGAGCAGGCGCGCAAGCTCGTCGTCGAGACCGATCGGCGGTTGGCAGAAGAACGGGACCGCCTCCTGGAAAAGGAACGAGAAGCCAAGCTTCTGGAACTTTCCACACAGATCGAGGCCGCGTTTGACTTCACCAGCAAGGAGAAGCTGGAACTGGATCCTCGCCTGGATTTGCAGGACGGCAAACCCGCGGTGGAGTTTATTGTGCGCAGTCTGCGCGCGATTTTCGTGATGTCGCCGCAGGCCGAGGGTCTATGGAGCCTGCACGCCCTGGAAGACGGCCGTGGGCCACAGTCGCTGGGAGAGTTTCAAGGCGGGAGCAGGAGTGACGCGGCATCGAGACGGCTGGCGGCAGCCCGGATCGTGACGGCGATCGGGAACTGGTCGCAGAAGGGGCCGTACGGCGGGAAAAAGCAGGCGCAATTGGAAACGCCGGGCCGATGGCTGGATGCGCCGGCAGCGATCGAGGTTTCAGAACGCCGCGAACCCACCTACGGAACCATGGGCAAATTCCTCGGATACTGAGACTTTCCGTTCTCCCCACCCTCAGCGGTGGACCAGGGCTGACTAGACGCCGATGCTGCGGGATCCGCTTTTTCTCCATCGACAATTAAGATTGGTGCCGGAGGTGTGGAGCCATGAACACACGCGTATCGGCGGGGATTTTGCTGTGGGTGTTTGCGTTGAGCTGCGCCGCGCAGAATGGGAAGCCACAGCACGACGCGAATCTCGCCTACGAGGCGGAAATGTCCCATGAGAAAGAGGCGTGCGGGGACGCGGAGACCCTGGTCGACCGCAACGAATGCCTGAACGACATGCGGATCGAGACTTATAAGAATTACACCAAGTTTTTCGATGCACTGCGGGAGGCGCTGATCCAGGCGTCACCTAATGATTCCAATGCCTTGGCGCTCGACGGAACAGAACTGGTGTGGGAGAAGTATCGCGTCACCGCGTGCGACGCGATGGTGAGGGTCTATGACATGGGCACCATCAAGCACCCTGGTCCGAGTGGCCCCAGCGCACAAACGCGATGCCTGATCCAGTTGACGCGCAGCCGCATGCACGACTTGAAGCTGCTCTACGAACCGACGCTGTAAGAACCCAGATGCTGCTTTAACTTTTGCAGGAGAGAGAACATCTTGCGCTTCTCCTCGCGCGTCATGCCGGCCAGGAACTCGATGATCCATTCCTCGTGAGCGCGGGCAAGCACGCGAAATCGCTTCAGACCGATGGGGGTCAAGTTGACGATGTTGACCCGGCGGTCGAGTGGGTCGGGGGTGCGGACCACGAGACCCTCCCGCTCCAACTGATCGGTGATGCCGGTGATGTTTCCGCAGGTGACCATCAGCCTTTCCGAGAGAGCCGTCATGCGCAGGCCCTGGGGATTGCGTTCCAGCTGGGCCATCAGATCGAAGCGAGGCAGAGTGGACTCGAAGTCCTGACGCAGACGGGCACGCAGCTGATTTTCTATTTTCACCGTGCAGGAGAGAAGCCGGAGCCATAGACGCAGATCATCATGGTCGTCCTCGGTAGATCTGGTTTCGATGTCGAGCACTTGAGCCCGCGACTTGAGCTTTTCCATTTACTTCACCTCCAAGAGTTGCGCTAACGCGCTTCCAGTATCGTCCGCCAAGGCAGCTAGGCGCAGCTTTTTGATTTCTTCCGCCGCCGCTTCATTGGCTCTGGGGTTTCGGCGAATTTTGGGCAGGCCGTCGAGGATGGCGGTGAAGTTGCGGGTGCCCAGGGCGTGCGTATCGGCATAGCCTTTGATCAGCTGAGCACATTCGGCCACCTCCATTGCCAGAGCGTAGTCCTCGGGGGCGAGTGAGGATATCACGTTCAGCCAGTGCGCCGCCCGCTCGTGCTCGACGTGAAAGCGTAGAGAGCGACGGCGAAAGGGACGGAGACGGGCCAACGAGTACAAGAGAATGAACCCGTGGAGCGAGGTCGTCTTGACGACTTTACCGTTTCCGGAAATACGCGTGATGAGGGCCTTAGCCGGGTTGCTACGGAGCAGCCATCGCCCGAGCCCGACAGGTAAAAGATCGGCGACTTCCTGCGGCTGGGGGCTGAGAAATTCATTGATCTCGATGAGCTGTGATGTTCCCACTCGGGTATCGCGGACCACGCGTTGGAAGCGGGCGCTTCGCGTCTTCAGGTCAGCGACGCGGATGGCGTCTTCATAGGAGGACCAGAGGGCGAGGTAGCGGCCCACTTCGCGCAGCAGACGGTAGCTTCCGTCACCAAACTTGCCGTCAAGGACGAGGATTGGTTCCAGCTTGTCGAGATACTCCGCAGCGTAGGGGACATCCTGGTATTCGGCCAGGCGCTGGATGGCAGGGAAAAGAATGGGGTGGCTTTCCGGGGGAAAGGTGGAGAGAACGCGCGCGGCAAGCTCCTGGAGGCGTGGTCCGACCTTCAGTTCGACGGTTGGCTCGGGGGGCGCCGGCTCGGGCTCGCGGGTGCGGCTCTTGTCGTAGCTGGCAGCAAAGGCCTTGAGGCTGGCGTCGACACCAATGCCGCCTCTGCGGACGGCGTCTTCAAACTGGCTGCGGCTGAAGGGGAGTACTTCTGTGCCGGCAAGGGCGCCGAACAATGCCGCGCTGATGACTGTTCCTGCCTGCTCGGCGATTTTTGCGTAATTGGCACTGACGAAGAGCTTAGCGGAAGTGGCTGCGGCGTCGAGAAAGGTGCCGGAATCGGAACGCCCGTCAGCCATCGCGATGCGCTCCGTCATGGAGTAAACGCGATGGGTGGATGCGATGAGCGTGGTGCGATCGGGGGTGACGAGACCGCGCTGGATGGCGCGGCCGGCTTCCATCAATTCTGAAGCTATGACGACGTCGACCTCGCCCGGAACCGGCATCAGGGCCAGGATCGGGGATTTGCCCTCGGGAAAAATCTCGATGTAGTAGATGGTCGCACCGGTGCGTTGCGCGACTCCGGGAACGGAGGTGGTTTGCGCGTAATAGCCGGAGTGCTCCGCGAGGTCGACGATCCAGTCGGAGAGGACTCCGCCGCCTTCCCCGCCCATGGCGAGGACGGCAATCGTAATGAGCTTGGGAATCGGCATGCTGCTACGCCACGATGGCTCTCAGGCGACGATTGGCCCTTTCTTGAAGGTAGTTGATGACGGTCGATCGGAAGCGGGAGCGCATTTTTTCCCATGCGCTGGGATTGGTGATGACCGTGGTGCGATAGAACGAGGGGCAAAGCCTCGCCGCGTGGGCTACCTCGCCGCAGAGACCACATCCGACACAGCTGGTCAATACCGTCGCGACAGGATCTTTGCGCAGCGGGTCGGGGTTCGGCGCGATAGTGAGCGAGGGGCAGCCGGAGAGGCGGATACAGGAGTGATCTCCGGTGCAGGTTTCGGGATCCACGCCGAACTTTTCTTCCCACACGCGCTTGCCTTCTTTGGCGAGCCTTTTTAGTTTGGGCTTCACCCGACGCTGCTTGTTGAGGGTGCATTCGCTTTGGGCCACGATGACCTTGGGCCCGCGTTCTTTGCTGGTGAGGGCGTCGCGCAAGGTGTCGCGCATGCCGGCGACATCGTAGGTGTTGGTCATGGTGCGCACCCACTTCACGCCGACTCCTTTGACGGCTTCGGCGATCGAAAGGCGGGTGGTACGGATGGGATTGAAAGCGTGGGAGGAGAGAATGTCCTGGCCTCCGGTGGCCGCGGTGTAGCTGTTGTCGATCACGACCATCACATTGTCGCTTTGGTTGAAGACGGCGTTGCCTACTCCGCTGGTGAGGCCGTTGTGCCAGAAGCCTCCGTCACCCATGATGCTCATGGTTCGCTTGCCGGTTTCGTGGGTGTTGAAGGCGGCAGCCCCGGCGGCGCCCAGGCCGTAGCCCATGGTTGTGGCCCCAATGTTGAAGGGCGGCAGGATGGAAAAGAGATGGCAGCCGATGTCAGCGCTTACGTGGTGCGGGCCGAGTTCCCGCTCCACTAACTTCATGGCGGTGAAGATAGGCCGCTCGGGACAGCCGGTGCAGAAGGAGGGTGGGCGGGCGGCTACCTGGGTGGTGAGTGACTCCACCACTACTGGCTTGGCGGCTGGCGGCGCGACTGCGGTGGGAAGGTTCTGCTCGTCGAGGAGTGCGGGGGCGTACTGGCGGATGAATTTAAGAATGCCCTTGAGGAGAGCTAGGGCGGTGTATTCCCCGGCCATGGGCAGCATGTCTTTGCCGTGAAGTTTGGCGTCGAGTTCGCTTTGGTGAAGGATGGAGCGCAGGTTCTGCTCGATGAAGTTTGGCTGGCCTTCTTCCACCATGAGCACTGCTTTTTTGCCGGCGAAGAAGTCGAGCACCTCGGCGTCCACGATGGGGTAGGTTACATTCAAGACGTAAAGCGGGAGTTTGCTTTCGCCGAAGATGTCGGCGATGCCCAGCAGGCTCAGGCTGCGCATGACGGTGTTGTAGAGGCCGCCCTGGAGGATGATTCCTATGTCGCCCGGGGCTCCGAAGAATTCGTTCAGGTGATGGTGCTGGATGAACTGCTGGGCTTGCGGCCAGCGCTTATGGATTTTTTCTTCTTCGTGAGCAAAGCTGGCTGGGGGAAGGACGATGCGGCTTACGTCGCGGACAGGGTTTTCGATTGCATCCTTCAACGTGAAGCGGGGACGGACGTTATCTTTGGCGATGAAACTTCCATGTACGTGGCAGGCGCGGACGCGTAGCTCCAACATGACTGGAGTGTTAGTGGCTTCAGAAAGTTGGAAGCCTTTTTCTACTGCGTCTACGATCGAGGTGAGGTTCGGACGGGGGTCGAGCAGCCACATTTGCGATTTCATGGCGAAGGCGTGGGAACGCTCCTGCATGATGCTGGAGCCTTCGCCGTAGTCCTCGCCTACGATGATGAGAGCTCCGCCGATGACGCCCCCTGAAGCTAGATTGGCCAGCGCATCGGAAGCTACATTGGTGCCTACAGTGGATTTGAAGGTGATGGCTCCGCGGAGTGGGTAGTTTACCGAGGCAGCGAGGGTCGCGGCGGCAGTTGCTTCGGAAGCGCTGTGCTCGAAGTGGACTCCTAGTTCAGTGAGGATGTGGTTGGAGTCGGCGAGAACGTCCATCAGATGGGAGATGGGCGCTCCCTGGTAACCCGCTACATAGGAGACACCGGACTGAAGCAGGGCTTTGGTTACGGCTAGAATGCCTTCTCCGCGGAATTCCTGCTGATTGCCTAACCTCAGTTTTTCTACTTCTTTACTGAATGAGCGTTCCGCCATGGTTTTCCTTCGCTTCCCTGTGGTGTCTCTGCTCCCTAATGTCCGCTCCCACATCTCGCAGAAAACGCGAGATATGGGCCACCCCCTGTTCTTATGCCGAGACTAGCGCCAGTACGCGACAGGGGCTTCCGGAGCCGTTTACGATTTTTAGCGGCGGGGTGATCAGGATCGCGCCCTTCGCCGGTAGTTGATCGAGATTGGTCAGGCTCGCTAGACCAAAATTGTTGCCACCATGCATGATGGTGTGGCAAGGAAAGGGTGGATTGAAACGGAAGGCCTGGCCGGCATCCGTGCCCACACCCTCCGAGCCCCAGCCCACAACCTTACGCTCATTCACTAGGAAAGGTACCAGCGCCGGATCAGGACCTGGCACGTGCATCCCTTCTTCATTGGCGTTTAGAAAGGCGGCTGTGTCTGTGCGCTTGGACCAATCGGTCCGCATTAGAACCCAGGAGCCGGCTTCTATCTCTCCGTTCGATTTTTCCCAATCCAGCACGCGCTCCCGGGTAAGCAGGAAGTCCGGATTTTTCGCGGCGTCGGCGGAGACGTCGATGACACAGGCGGGGGCAATGAATCGCTCTACCGGAATGGTGTCGGTGGTGTTTTGAGGATAGTCTTTGCCGGTGATCCAGTGAACAGGCGCGTCAAAATGCGTGCCTGTATGTT
>Ga0302324_100014405_pt1 | contig 15954 bp, 12 predicted proteins | sample Palsa_T0_1_FD_201949 | JGI IMG/M metagenome (GOLD analysis project Ga0302324, IMG submission 201949) | Peat permafrost microbial communities from Stordalen Mire near Abisko, Sweden - Palsa_T0_1 | ecosystem: Environmental > Terrestrial > Soil > Palsa > Peat permafrost | place: Sweden: Abisko...
CCAATGCCAAAGAAGACAAGGGGCTCGGATTCAACTTTCTTCCGTCCCGCCGCTGGATCGCTCCGGACTCGACACGCACGGCTCTGCGCCTTCTACTCGCGGCGGTTGGGCTTCTGGCGCTCATCGCATGCGTGAATGTGGCGAATCTGCTGCTCGCGCGCGGCTTGGCGCGCCAGCGTGAAATCGCCGTGCGCATCGCCCTGGGAGCTGCACGCGCGCGGCTGGTTCGTTTCGTCATGCTCGAATCACTCGTGCTGAGCACGTTGGGTGCGATTCTTGGGCTGACCCTCGCTGCCGCCTGTGTGCGCGTTCTGCGTACCGTGGAAATCCAAGGCATTCCACGTCTCGATGAAGTGAGCCTCAACCTATGGGTGCTCTTGTTCACCCTCGGCGTTACTCTGATCACCAGCCTGCTCTGCGGCCTTGCGCCCGCGCTCCAGACGCCCGTCAGGGGAATTGCCGCTGCTCTCCGCGAAAGCGACCGCCAAACGGGTGCAAGCCGCCGCCAAGGCCGCCTGCGCTCGATGCTTGTCACCGCCGAGGTCGCCCTCGCCTTCCTTCTCCTGGTTAGCGCCGGCCTTGTCCTGCGCAGCTTCCAAGGCCTATTGAACGAACACCGCGGTTTTGCAACGACACACCGTCTCATGTTCTCGCTTAGCTATCCCGAAAGCTACGGAGAAAACGGCAGGGGGAAGCAGTTTGTAGATAGCTTGCTTGAAGAACTCTCCGCTAACCCGGATATCGTCTCGAGCGGCGCCGTCAACGTGAGGCCGGTCGAAGGTCCCAATTATGGCATGGGCGTCGTCGCCGCTTCGCACTCGCTCACCTCGGCATCCCCACCTTGGGCCGGTTGGCGCATCATAACCCCAGGATACTTACGCACCGTGGGCTTGCCGTTGTTACATGGCCGGAATTTCAACGAAACCGATAAGCCAGTCTGGGCCGAGCGCGGTCAGCCGCCGCCGTCCCATAGGACCGTAATGCTAAGCTCTGCCCTCGCCAAGTTGCTTTTCCCGAGTGAAGACCCCATAGGCAAACACACACTCCTGTGGAAGGGGCAAGGCGGCCCCGATGCCGAAGTGGTCGGCGTTGTCGGCGACTCTTTGGAGCGCGGCCTCGACCACGGACCCGCCCTCACCGTCTATCTTCCCTATGGACGCATCGCCGTGCCCTCCGAGTTCGTTGTCGAGACGCGTGGAAATCCGCTGGCCGTGGTCCCGGCGGTCCGTGCCGTGATCGCGCGCCTCGATCCAAACTTACCTCTTGGCGACATACGTGCCTTCGACGATGTAGTCAGCCGTTCCGTCTCATCCCAGCGCATGAACTCCGTTGTCTTAGCGACCTTCAGCGGGTTCGCTCTGCTGCTGGCGAGTCTTGGCATCTATGGTGTTCTTTCTTACTCGGTCAGCCGCCGCACTTCTGAGATTGGACTCCGCATGGCGCTCGGCGCGAGTGAATCGAGCATCCTGCGGATAACCGTCGGGCAAGGTCTTTTGCCGGCGCTTGCCGGCATTGCCATCGGCGGCGCTATCGCCGCTTGGCTGTCACGCTATCTCGAGCCGCTTCTTTTCGGCGTTCAACCGTTCGACCTGTCTACGTATGCCGCCGTCTCAGCACTGTTATTAGTGACAGCAGCCCTCGCCTGTTTCGTACCAGGCCGTCGCGCAATAAGAACCGATCCCGCTATCGCTTTGCGGCTCGAGTAAGGTAATAAGAAGCCTCACCTTTCCGACTCTTTGAGGAAAAGACCGATCCAGGCGCATCATCCCGCAAATGATAAAATCGCTATTCATGGGCTGGAAGGGCGCTTTCTTTTTGCTTCTAATCCCGCGATTCCTAGCTGCCTGCAGTTGCTTGGTGTCCCGGTCTTTGCCGACCAACAATTTCCGGGCGCGGTCCAGATCGTTGACCTCTTCCACGCCCGCCAACATCTGTGGGACATCGCGCGCGCCCTCCATCCTCTGGACCAGCCCGCACAACAACGCTGGATTCTCCGCCATCAGCCCAAACTTGACTCCGGCCAGATCGAAAAGTTGACCGCCTACCTGGATTCGCGACTGGCTGACGCCACTCCCGCCCAGCAGGAAATCCCGCGCGTGGAGACCGCTTACTTCGCTAAAAACATGCACCGCATGCGTTATCCCGAGTTCCGCGCTCAAGGCCTCGTCATCGGTTCCGACGTCATTGAAGCTGGCTGCAAGACCCTCATCGGAGCCAGGCTCAAGCAGTCTGGCATGTTCTGGTCCGTCGAAGGCGCCAACGCCATCATCGCGCTCCGCTGTTGCCAGATGAACAACCGCTTCCAGGACTACTGGGATCAGCGGCGCGTGGCCTGACTGTCACTTCTATGTCGCGCACCCTAGGGTGGTGGTGTGCGACGTAGAAGTGGCGCTCCCTCGCGGTCGCTCGCAGCCCATAAGGCTGCTTATCTTGCCGGTGAAAGTCCGGTCGCGGGAATTGACTGTTTGCCTGCGCAGTCATATTCGACGCCTCTTAGAGGTGACTTGGGAGGCGAAAGCTCGAACGTAAAAGCCCGGTCGGTGAAGGGCGAGCAATCTCTTCGGGCCGCAGCATAAAGCGAACTTTGCAGCCCCGTTAGGAAGCCGGGCAAGAAACCGATAGGCCCGGTGTGGGATGCCGAGCCAGTGCGACTATGGCGAAGGCCAAGGCGAGCGATGAAGCAACAGTCGGGTGCGGTCGCTCGGTCCGGCGGGGTACGGAAGACGGCACGACGAGAACAGATAGGCAGAGTAAAGTGGGGACCCTCTCCGGAACCCCGACCCTGAGCAGGGCGGAGGACAAGGCCCGTCGTCTAATACATAAATCGGCAGGAATCCCGGAGAGGCGCAGATGAGGCCATAGTAGCGCCTGATCCAGCCGGACAGAACAACCGGTCGGAAAGCGAAGGGCCTCTGGACTGGAACGTCGTGACTAACGGCCCCGATTCCTTGCCCGTAAGGGCCACAGGGGTACGTGGAGGGCGCTTGGCCACGTATAAGCTAGCCGCGCCAGGGGCGAGCGAAGGTCGTGGCGGAGTAATCCAGTTTGAACCGTACTGGGGAAAACCCGCCGTACGGAATTTTGGAGGGGAGCAGGAAACGTCAGCACGGTCTGGCGGCTCTTTGCCACGCAGCCCGAAAGGGGCGGATACAACGGAAGCCGATTCGACCTAAACTGCGCGCGCCTGCTCTCTACTCGGTGGCTCGGCTTGGCGTACCGGCTTATGTCGTGCGCCCGTAGGGTGGCGCCATGCCGGATCAGTTGAACAATCTCGAGCGCTTACTAATAGATTTCAAAGAAAGCCTGGAGCGGGATATCCAAGGCATTCGAGAGAGCGTGGACAGTCTCCACACACGGTTCGATACGCAAGCCGCCCGAATGAATGGAGCGGCAGGGGGCCTTGATCCAAACCGGCAGCCGCTGGACTTCTCGCATGGGGGATTGGTCCGAGAAGGTTGATGCGGCGCTCGAACAAAGGACAAGCAGATCACCGAGCTCATCCGGCGCATCGAGAAGCTAGAATCCGCTCAGCGTCAGAAACCAAATTGACGAAGCCGTTTTCGACTTGACACGACCACAAGAGATCCTGATCTCGTCGTTGGCCGAGAGTTCGTGCGTGCGGTTTTTGGGGGGCGCTTAACGCTTCCGGCTCGGTTTGAATCGCCGGGCTTAGATCGCAGAATCACTGGTGGGCGTGGTTGTGAGACGGCGAACTAAGGTTGGCTTTTCGCTTTGTCGGGATACGCCGCCGCAGCCAGTTGCAGTAATTTCTTCATCTGCTGCAAACGGCTTTGCGGCAAGAGGCGATCGACCGGATGGCTTTCGGGCGGTTCCAAGCTCACGCTAGTCAGCAGAAACATCGAAGAGCGGGCGGATGCCCGATATGCTTCTCCGCTATAGACCGCCACTTTTACTTCTGATGGTTCGGTGACAGGCTTCACGATGGCGCGGCGGGGAGAAACAGCGGTAACGGGGTAATTTGCGAATCCGATTGTTGTGGCTTCCACGTAGAAGCAGTGGGAAATGAGCGGCAGATTTAGCAAAGAAAAAAGAAGCAGGCTCGGCGATTTCGGCAGTTGTTCGCCAAAAAGCGCCGAGCCGATGCGATTAAAAAATAAACTTAAGCCCGAGTTGCAGGATGCGCGGGTTGTGAGCGCCGCTTGGGTGAAGGAAGGTTTGGGTGGAAACACAGCTTGGATCGCCCGCTGAGTTGTCTGCGCCGGCGTAGCAAGCGGGACTGCCGTTTACGCCATTCCATTGCGTGTGGTTGAACACATTGAAACCTTCCGCGCGGAACTCAAAAGCGCGCGCTTCGCCGCCAATTGGGAAGCGCTTGAAGAGACCCATGTCCCAATTGGTCCGCGACGGATTATTGAGAATATTGCGGCCGGCGTCGCCGAGCGTGAGACCGGTGGGCTCTGCGAAAGCGGCGGGATTGAACAATAGCGGACCTTGAATGCCGGCAACCTGAGTCACGGCTGGCGTTGAGTAAGGATTGCCGACGACGTCGACAAAAGATCCGGTTCCCACGCCGTTGCCGACACCGGCATTATCGCCATACGTGCCGCCATTGGTCACACTAAAGGGAGTTCCCGTTTGAAAGGTGACGAGGCCGGATACCTGCCAACCACCCAGTATGCTATGCAGAAGGCCGCTTTTTTGGAAAAACGGCAGATCGTAAACATAACTTACATTGAGCAACTGGCGCTGGTCGAAACCCGAACTGGCGCGAGTGGCGGCCAGATCGTAAGAATTGACAAAGCTGCCGTCGTAACGATCGGAAGAATCGTCAATGGAGTGGCTCCATGTGTAAGCGAGACTCATGGTCAAACGGCCCACGGTGCGCCGCGCGGAGACCTGCAAGGAGTTGTAGATTGAATTCGCCATGTCTTCCAAGTTGGTGATGGTGCCGAAGCCCTGATAAGGCCGGTAGATATCGGGCGACACATTGCCGCAGGCCACGTTGAGATTCTGCAGGACTGCGCCGGAAACCGCATTGCCATTCACGGTAAGTGAGTTACAATCGTTGGAGCTAATCACTTGGCCGGGCGCGTAGGGATTCTGCGATGCGGTGAGTGGGGTGAGCTGGTTGATATTGCGCTGATCGGTGAGGTGAGTGCCTTTGCTGCCCGCGTAAGCAAGGGTCACGAGTGTGTGCGTTGGCAACTCGCGCTGCAAGCTGACATTCCATTGCTGCACGTAGGGCCAGACGGCTTTGGTGGGGATAGCGTTCACGTCAAGAGGCCCGGACACCCCGGCACTAGAGGGGATGCCGGTATAGCCGGCTATGTTGTACACGGTGATCTGCTGTACCAGAGGCGGGCTGCCTTCCAGCGACTCAGTGTTGCCCTCGTTGCCGTTAGTGTGTTCAAAGAAGATACCATAGCCGGCGCGGATGGAAGTCTTGCCGTCGTCGGGAGAGTAGGCAAAACCAATGCGAGGCGCGGGGTTGAAAAGATGCCCGTTAAGGCAACCGGCGGGCGCTCCACCTACACCACACTGAACGATGCCGTCGAATGGATTGCCGCTGATGAGACCGTTAGAGCCGTAGATGGGCGCGTCGGTCGGATTGTAAGCACTGGGCTCCCAATTGTAGGCCTGATGATATTTCTCACGATAGGTGCCGAACAGACTGAGCCGCAGACCCAAATTGAGAGTGAGTTTCTTATTAACGTGCCAATCGTCCTGAATGTAAGGCTCGACAATCTTGTAACGGTTATAGTATTTAGCGACTTCGGTGGTTTGATCGAACGCGGCAATGCTGCCGACGAGAAAATCGGCGAATCCATTGCCCGTGGTGTAAGTGCTCGGAGGCCCGAATGTCAGGCTGCCCTGAGCGTCGCCGCTGCTATCTTCGTTTTTCTGGGCAGCTACGTAATAGGCGCCGATGAAGAGATTGTGGCTACCAATGATTTTTGTGATGTTGTCTTTGAAGGTGAAGGTGGGATTGGCGTTGTTCCAGGGGAAGTAACCGGTACTGGCGGTGAAGCCGCCTCCGTATTCAGCGGTATCTTGGATCGTTACGTTCGGCAGAATCCCGCGGAAGCCATTGTCAAAGATACCCGGCATATCGAAACTAGCGGGGCGCGCGATATTGCCGACCGCGGTTAGAAAGATATGGTCGGTCGTATAGCTGAACATGAACTCGTTCACCAAGGAGGGGGAGAGCGTTGAAGTGAGGTTGGCCACTAAGCTTACGCCCGGTCCGACGAAGTTCGTTCCCACGGTTGGAAAACTGCCGCTGCCCCACAGGGGAGTGGCTGTCACGGTGCTCCAGGAATCGTGCATGTAGCGAAAGAAGAAACGCTGTTTGTCCGTGATGTTTTCGTCAACGCGGGCGAGTTCTTCGCGCCAATTCGTTTGCTGCGCCGGAGAGGCATTGAAGAAACCGGAGCTTGTGTTGGCGTTGGGAATAAGAGAGAGCAGAGTCTGCGCTTGCGGAGTTACCGGAACCTGGTTGCCCGGATAATAACTCAGAGTGCCGCCGTTCGGGTTGGGCATGGTGGGGCAATTGGGAAAATTCGCTACGTTCGTAGCCGTTGGGATACTGCCAGCGCCGGGGCAATCTTGGGAAAAATTGCCGGCGCGCTCCGCCGCTGAAGGAACCTGCAGATTGAAAACTTCGCCGGGAACCAATTCCTTGCGCCAATCTTCCGAATAAAAGAAAAACGTCTTTTGCCGGCTGGTGTTGTAGAGGTGGGGAATCACCACGGGGCCGCCTATGGTGAAACCGTAGTCGTTCTTGCGATAGATGGGCCGGGAATCGGCAAAAAAGTTTCGAGCGTTGAAGTCTTCGTTGCGGACAAATTCGAAAAGATCGCCATGAAAATCATGGGTACCGGATTTAGTGATGGTTTCGACGGTAGCCGAGCCGTTTCTGCCATATTGTGCGCCGTAGTTGGAGGTAAGAACCTTCACTTCCGCAATGGCGTCCACGTTTGGATAAGTGTTGAGAGTTCCATTGCTGCCGTTATCCATGTTGTCGCCACCGTCAATTTCCCAGTTGTTGTATTCCGTGCGGCCGCCGTTCACACTGAACGCGACGCTTCCGTAGACACCTACCGTGCCTTCGTCTTGGCCGGTCTGATTGCTGACACCGGGGATCAGCGTAATCAATTGGGTGAAATTGCGACCGTTCAAAACAAGCTGATCGATTTGTTTCGTGGTAACAATGCCCGACAGCTCAGCCGTTTCCGTTTGTACCTGAGAGACGATTGAACCGGCAACCGAGACTTCGGTATTGATCTGGCCGACGGTAAGAGTCGCATCGGCGCGCGATTTTTCGGCCACACGCAAAATGAGGGCCTTGATTTCGAAACGTTCGAAGCCAGTGGCTTCGACTTGAATGTTATAGCTCCCGGCCGGCAAACCTGGTACCAGGTAATCGCCGCTGGAGTTGGTTTGAACGGTGCGCACCCACCCCTGGTCAACACTTGAGACTCGGACGGTGGCATTGGGAATGACCGCGCCAGAAGAATCGTGGACTGACCCGGTAATGGAGCCTTCTTGGGCAAAAGAAACGACGGAAATAGCGAAAATAGCGGACAAAAGAACAAGAACGCGCTTAAAAAGCCTCATAGCAAACACCCTCCCTTGGATGAATCGATCCTGAAACCGAACATTAGTTGAGATGGTAAACCCAATCACATGCCTTTGACAATACAAAGGCACTACTTTTTCCAGGCGGATTGGTAGACTGCAGGCAAATGCGGGTCTGCCTCTTGCTTTTGCTGTTTTGGTTTACACAGCGCCAAAGCACGGAAACACAGGTGCGCGAAGCATACCGGGCGGGCGAAACGGCTCTGCAACATGGCGATCTCGCCAGTGCGAAAAAATCGTTTTTGAGAGTACTGGAACTGGTACCAAACGATGTGGGAGCGCGCGTAAACTTGGGCGTGGTTCTGATGCGCGAGCGGAATTGGCCGCAGGCTCTTGAATATTTGAGCCAGGCCGAAAAACTGGCACCGCAAGTGAGTGGTATTCGCTTGAACGTCGGCTTGGTGTATTACAAGGAGGGTGAATATGCAGCGGCGATTCCAGAGTTCGAGTCAGTGCTGAAAGAGGACGCTACGTCAGTGCAAGCGCGGCGTTTATTAGGTCTTTGCTACTTGTTTGAGGAACGGTACCAGGACTCGGCTGCGGCTTTGGAGCCGCTATGGCCCACTTCAAATGGCGACTTGAGTTATCTCTATAGCTTGGCCGTGGCGGCCGGGCAAGGGGGACGTCCTGAGCTGGAAGAGCGAGCGCTGGCCCAACTGATGGCTGTGGGGAAAGATTCGGCGATTGTCCACATGCTGTTGGGTAAGGCGTACATGGCCCACGGAGATTACGAACATGCGCTGACGGAGCTACAGACAGCGGCGAAGGGAGACGCAAAGCTGCCGCTGCTGCACTACAACTTGGGGTTGGTTTACCGGCACAACGGAGAAATGGAAAGAGCCCGAACGGAGTTTCAAGCGGATGCCGCGGTGGAACCGGATGTCGCGTTTAACTACGATCAACTCGGACTGCTTGCTAGTTTGGATGGGAAAGATCGCGACGCGGAGATTTATTTTAAGGATGCGGTCAAGCGCGACCGGAGGTTAGGGACATCCTGGTTTGGACTCGCCAAGATTTACCGGCAAGAGAAGCGTTATTCGGAGGCGCTCAAAGCATTGGCTGAGGCCGGGTCGATTGATCCGCAGAGCGCGAGCGTTCATTATCTGCGCGCCCAGGTTTTGCTCGCGGTGGGACGAAAGAATGAGTCGCAACTTGAAATGGCAACGGTGCAGCGGCTCAAGAAAGACACGGTGGATAAGCTCGAACGGGAGATCAGCGGGGCGACGTATCGGGATCGGGAGGTGAACCGTTGAGAACTCAAAAGGATTTGCCACCAAGGCCGCATCCCGGGTAGTTTATGCGGCCGCGCGACGGCGAAACCAAGCTACTCCGATGAATGCTCCCAGGCCCAGTAAACCCAGCGACGCGGGTTCGGGCGTAGCGGTGCCAACAAAGCCGATAGTGTTATCGTTGGCGTCCACATAGAAACCGACAATCTGGCCGACGTCGTTCAATCCGTTGATAGTCGTGCTGGTAGAGCCGTTTGGGTCGAAGCTCTGGAATACTCCGTCATCATCAAGGTAGCCATGTTGCACGCCACCGGAGTCAGTATAAAAGCCAACGATCTCACCTTCGTTATTGATTCCAAGCGCTTGTGAAAATGTGGAACCAAACGGATCAATCGTGGTGATCTTTCCGGCTGCATCCTCGAAGCCAAGGGAAGTGGTTGAGGTGGGCATATAGAAACCGACAACGTCGCCGGCATTATTGATGCCGACGGCTTGACTGTTCTGATTGGACGGTAGCAGGTGGTTGATATCGGTGAAAACTCCGCCACTTTGGCTGTAGGCTTTTTGGCCGACCATCCCCGCGGGATCGATGGCGGAAGAGTAACCGACGGTTTCGTTTGAATCGTTTATGCCGAGGCCCTGGTTGAATACTGTACCGGGTTGGTCGACGGTCTTGAAGGTGGCGCCGATATCCGTAAAGCCATGAGTGCTGCCGCCTGCATCGACATAAATGCCGACTGTGTTGCCGGCGCTATTGATGCCGGTGACCATAGTTTGCGCAGCGGCCGGATAGTTTTCGGTGGTGAATGTATTCGGCAGGGTCAGGGTGAATCCGGAAGCGGTTGTGGCTCCATGGAATCCCGCGATCTTGCCGGAGTTATTGATGCCGAGCAGTTGAGTAAAAGAAGGATCACTTGGGTATTGGACGGTTTGAACGCTGAAACTGGCTGCCCGAATTGCAGCCGCGTTAACAAACAGTGACAAAACCACTAACGAGCCGAATTTCATTTACGCCCTCACGCTTTTGGTTTAAACAGCAACAACTGAATCTACACGATTACGAACTTCCACGCAAGGCGTAAAATTTCCGGGTGTTATTGGGCCATCCGCGCCAGGACGAGCGTGAGCGGACTATCCGCCGACGGTGCTGCTTTGCATTCCTTTTTGCGAATCTGCCAGAGTTGTGCGACCAGATCCAAGTTCGCTTCGGCGGCTTCATTCTCGCGGGCACGGCTGACCTTGGCTTTTGGCGCGGCTGATGCTTTGTCGAGCAAATCTTGCACCTCCGGGGCCTGATTGGCGGTGCATTTATTCACTTCGGCTAAAGTAAGATCGACCAGTTTGACGCTGCGCTGGTAGCGTTCTGCGGAAGCAAGGCCCCTCAGCGTGGGATCGAGTTGCAATAGTTCGTTGCAAAGGTCCAAGCGCTGCTGGGTGGTTTGATCGTTTGGCGCGAGACGCAGGGCGGTTTGAAAATCGTGTTGCGCCGCGCGATAGTCGCCGCGCGCGAAATCGGCTTCGCCAATTCCTTCATGGGCCCCGGCGTTCGCTGGGTCGTCGTGGAGGACTTCGTGAAACTCATCTGAGGCGCGCGCGGGTGATCCAGCGGTCAGAAACAAACGGCCGAGCCTGATGCGAGTCTTCAAGTCTTTGGGGGCGTAGTCCTGAACGGGCAGCAACTCTGCCAACAGTTCCTCCTTCGAATTGTGTTTCGCTAAAAAATCGATCAGCTGGAAACGCGCACGTCGCCTGTTCTCCATCTCATGATCGTTCCAATGGCCGTAAATCGCGCGGTGAAAATATGAGACAGCGTCGGTGAAGCGTCCCTCTTCGCCCGCTATGCGAGCCAGCAGCAAGCTAGCGGCCCCATCTGTCGAGTCGCTTGCTAACAGGTCCGTTAAAGTCGACTGGGCGTCGTCCAATTTTCCAGCGGCAAACTGGGCTTCGGCGAGCGATTGGAGATAACCGCGATTGCCCCGTTCGATAGCAATCGCGTCTTCCATTCTTTCGATCGCTTGGTTATTTTCTCCCCGCTGCATCAAAGCGCGGCCTTGCCGATAAAGACGCTCAGCATGAGTCCGACTGTCGGCTTCGTCGACCCTGGCCAGAAAGGTGTCCGCGATCCAGAGTCCCGCAATCGCCAGTAAAACGAGCGCGAAGGTTCCTAGAAACGACCTCCCTCCTACGGTGGTTGCCACTATCTCGCTACCTCCACCGGGCTGACTCGCTTTCCTACGCCATAGGTATTCAGAATGTCATCGAGCACGACGATTCCCAGCAACTGGTGAAAATTGGCACGGCTCACAACCGGGAGGACATTGAGTCCGCTCGCTCCCATGCGTTCCAGCGCGAGGGCCAGACTGTGATCGATATGGACGTGTGTTAGATCTTCGCCGCCGGTTTGATTGCGATGAGAAGCTCCCCGTAAAATGTCGGAGACTGTCTTGTTCGAACCTCCATTTACCGCTGCTTCTTCAATTTCGCTGCTCCTGATCATGCCTTGCAGCCCGTCCTTGCCGACAACCGGCCAGGCATTTAGGGGACTGCCTTTCAGTTGAGGCAGAACCACGCCGATCTGAGTGTCGGGTGACAAAACCGTTGGCGTTGAACGCATCGCTTGCTGCACTTGGATTCTTCCGGTCTGCGAACGGGAATGAGCGCTTGGCAAGTGTATGCCGTCCTGGTGCGAGAGCGCATCGTAGATAGGCTCTTCTTGAAGCTTCTGCGAGATGAAGAAGGCAATCAGGTTCGAGATCATCAACGGAACGATGATGGTGTAATCCCGGGTGATCTCGAAAATCATGATCACTGACGTGAGCGGCGTTCGTACAACTCCCGCAAAAGCGGTCCCCATACCCACAAGCGCATAGGCACCGGGGCCGGCAGTGTACGCGGGAAACAGCGCGTGAGCCACGCCTCCCACCGCGGCTCCCATCATGGCCCCAATGAACAGACTGGGACCGAATATACCGCCCGCGTTACCGGACGCATAACAAACGGCCGTCGCGATAATTTTAAGAACGGCAAACAGCACAACCATTTTCACGACAATATTGCCGTTCAAAACCTTTTCGACGTAGTTATACCCGACTCCCAACACTTCAGGAACGAAGTAACCGAGCAAGCCAACTGTGAGGCCGCCGGCGACTGGCTGGAACCATACCGTCTTCTTTGGGAGGCTCATAAACCAGACGCGCAATCGTAACAGCAGCTTCACAAAACACACCGAACCCAGTCCGCCGACCACGCCGAGCACGGCATACACGGCAAACTCCACTGGGTTCACTAAGTGGTAGCCGGACACATGAAAGAGAGGTTCGTCACCGAGAACCAAGTGCAAAACCATCCATGACGTAGCGGCGCTGAGGACCACGGAACCGAGTACGGTGGCGTGCAGATCTCCTAAAATCTCTTCCAGCGAGAACAGCACGGCGGCGATGGGCGTATTAAAAGCGGCGGCGAGCGCGGCGGCGCATCCGGCCGGCACGAGAGCCTTCACGAGTTTTGGGCTTAGACCGAGGTTGCGGCCGATGACCGAGGCCAATCCCGCACCGACATGAACGGCCGGACCTTCGCGGCCCAAAGCGATTCCGCTGGCGAGAGACGCCGAACAGCAGAAGAACTTGCCCAGAACAGTTCGAAACGCAATGCGCCCGTCGTTGATTACGATGGCGGCTTTCGTTTGTGGAATGCCACTGCCGCGCGCAAAGGGGAAATAGCGCCACAAGAGATAACCCATGCTCAAAGAGCCCAGAACGGGCACTAGAACGCGGCGCCAGCCGGCTCCTCCCGCGGGATACATCTGCGCTGCGAGCCGCCCGGTTAGCAGGATAAAGGCCACTGTCACCAAGCCGACAAGCGCGCCGATGAGCAGGCTCAGAACCAGCACCAGTTGATCGTCGTTCTGGCGGAGTTTTTCCAGGCTCCGATTGAAGCGCGGGAAGAGCGAATACCACCACATAGTCTAACTTCCTAGCGTTGCATAAACACTTCGCCACGGTATCCCCTTGATGCGCGTATTTCAACCGGCGAGGCCCATGGGAATTCCGTTGAATGAATAGGAGTTAGACTTGCTGTAGAGCATGTCACCTTCCAGCGCGGCGGCGAACAAAAAATCAATACCGCTGGCAGCCGTCTTGACAACCTTTTTGGGAGTCTTGGCAGTGCTCGGCGGGCTCTTTTATTTGAGCCGGCCTGTCCAGAAAGAGGGCGAAAGCGCGGCTACGCAAGAAGCCAAGGCCTACCTGGCGAACTTGGCGCTCAGCGACGTGACCATGCAGGCATCTGAGAACCTCATGAACCAGAAGGTGGTGGAAGTTCTGGGCAACATTTCAAATAACGGTCCGCGCGAATTAAAATCGATTGACGTCTATTGCCTCTTCTATAGCGTGGATGGACATTTGCTCCATCGGGAACGCCTACGGATCGTTGGCGGCCTAGGCGCGCGCGGACCTCTCAAGCCCGGCGCGACAAAATCCTTTCGCATGCCCTTCGATAGCTTGCCAGAGGGCTGGAACCAAGCGCTGCCCAAAATGGTGATTGCCCAAATCGCCTTTGTGAACTGACTCATGAGAATCCTGATCGCCGACGACGACAAAGATCAACTTGAGTTGCGGAGTCTGCTGCTTTCCAGCAGCGGCTACCAAACGATCGCGGTGAGTACCTCGGCGGCGGCGATCGAGGAGGCCAAGGCGCAACGTCCCGAATGTGCGCTGGTCGATCTGAAGCTGCCTACGGAGGCGATGGGATTAAGCCTGATCCGCGCCTTGAAAAAGATCGATGCGGCCATGCGGGTGTTCGTTCTCACCGGCGGCGATCCGGAGCGCATCAACGCTCTGCCGGAGAAGACCCTGGTTGAAGAAGTGTTTGTAAAAGGGGCGTCCACGGCTTATTTGATGAAGAAGCTGGGTGAACTCGCGGGCAGCGCGGAACCGAAGCTCGCGCTGCTGCGCGAATCGCTGGACAGAGACAATGTGGTGGTGTTCGATGTGAAAGCGGTGCCACGTGCGGCGCGTAGCGAGGTGGTGGGCGTGACAACCGACGGCGCTATGAAAGTGCGCGTCGCCGCCCTGCCGGAGAAAGGTCAAGCGAATGAAGAATTGCGTGCGGTGTTGGCGGAGTGGTTCAAAGTGCCGAAGAGCAATGTGGAAGTGCTGCTCGGCGAAAGCTCGCAGCGCAAGCGGTTGCGCGTGCATAAATAGGCTTAAGAAACGAATGCTAGGTCAAAATTGGGCCGACACTTTGAACAATTCGTATTGCCCGGTGGACGCGACTTGTTCCCCTGAAAAACCGTTCCAGATAGGAGGAACGCTTGCTAGCGCGCGCGGCTCGGCTAGCTAGAGGTTGTGCGTTGTAACAGGAGGATTTTCATTATCATCGGTGGCCGCTAGGCGCAAATTTGGCTCGCTATAGTTGTCCCCGGGCCAAAATTCAATGCCGGGATCAGCCGGACCCAACGTGACGCCCGAAAAACCCGTCGCCGAATTCGACCATCTTGAACAACTCTGGCAATCCTATAGCGACGTGACTTCGAAGGCGGCTTTTCACGAGTTCAACGGCGGCACGGGCGGACTTGGCTTTGAGACGCAATGCCACCTCCTTCTCGTCCGTAGCCACATGCTCGAGCTCAACACCGTCTACGGAATGTTGCTTCGCCTTTGAGACAGCTACTCCTTGTCCGCGCTCTTCACAAAATCCAAAATGTCGAAGCGCCGGACCTCGCGGTTCGGAAAAAAGCTGTCCACCGCCGCTTTCTCGTCGTCGAAGATGCGGAATACCGTAGCGAGCTTGGTAAGGATCAATAGCTCGGCGCCGCGTTTGGAGAGGTTCATCAACGCCATTGCGCCGCCAGCTTTGCTCAGTGTAGAATGCGCCGCAACCAGGGTTCCCAGGCCTGAACTGTCGATATAGTCCACGCCCTGCATATTCAGAATCATGTTGCGGTTCTCCGCTTTGGCGGCTTGGTTGCCCCGCTCGCGCAAAGCGCCCGCCGCCTCTCCCGCCACCAGTCTTCCTTGCAAATCGAGAATCAGAATTCCTTCCACTTCGCGTTCGTGAATGACAAGCGCCATGAAGCCCCTCCGTTTTGAACTTCTTACTTTGCAGGATCTTGCTGTATTGTAATGCAACTGTCAACCAGTCTCGCTTTGGGAGGGGTAAAGTAGATAGTTGGAATTTTTTACTAGCGGTAGAGGCATCCGTGTATTTGCTATGGCGCTGGCGGCGGCATTCCAACTGGCTGCGTCGCAGCCAGAGCATCACGTTACTAACATCTTCAAGCCGCTCGCCACGCCGGCGCAGTCGGAATATGACATCGCCATGCTGGTGTTTGCCATTACCGGCGTTATTTTCGTGGGCGTTGCCGGCCTCATCGCCTTTACCATTTGGCGCTTTCGCAGCCGCTCCGACAGCGAGCACCAGGAGCCTCCGCAAGTATACGGCAGCAATCAGATAGAAGCGGCGTGGACAGTGCTGCCTATCCTCATCGTCTTTGTACTCATCGGCGTTTCAGCCCGCGTGATCGCCGCTGTGGAAAACGCCAGCCCGCCGCAAGCCGCTTTAAAGCTGACGGTGATTGGGCATCAATGGTGGTGGGAAGTTCTTTATCCCGATTACAACATCGTCACCGCCAACGAAGTGCATATGCCCGCATCGCGCGATGGCAAGAACGCGACTTATTTACAGTTGCAGAGCGCCGACGTTATCCATAGTTTTTGGATGCCCCAATTGTCGGGCAAAACCGATTTGATTCCGAATCGCACCAATTTTATGTGGATGGACCCGCGCCAACCTGGTATCTACGACGGCAATTGCGCAGAATACTGCGGTACACAACACGCCAACATGCTGCTGCGTGTGGTGGCGGAAGATCCCGCCGCCTTTAAGCAATGGACCTTGGGCCAGCAGAGGCGGGCCGTTGAAGACCCGAACGCAGGCGAAGGGCGCGCTGTGTTTGAATCGCTCGCCTGCGTCAACTGCCACAATATTTCGGGCTTGGGTCGGGCTAGCGCCGGCGCCAAGTTCGGCCCCGATTTGACTCATTTGATGAGCCGCCAAACGCTAGGATCGGGTGTTTTGAAAAACACACCGGAGAACCTACGTGCCTGGGTGAACGACCCCCAGGTAG
>Ga0302324_100014407_pt1 | contig 15953 bp, 18 predicted proteins | sample Palsa_T0_1_FD_201949 | JGI IMG/M metagenome (GOLD analysis project Ga0302324, IMG submission 201949) | Peat permafrost microbial communities from Stordalen Mire near Abisko, Sweden - Palsa_T0_1 | ecosystem: Environmental > Terrestrial > Soil > Palsa > Peat permafrost | place: Sweden: Abisko...
GGAGCAGAGGGTCGGGGGTTCGAATCCCTCCGTCCCGAGCATGGAATCAATCACTTAGCGCATTCGCGCCTGTCCTCGAAAAATGCACTGTAGCGGACTCTTTTCGATGAGAAAAGCGCCAGGAGCTGCTCTCTCACCTGGTCGACGGCCGCGCGGCGCCGATCGGCGTCGAGCGTGGAGGTGGCTGCGCTGCGGGATCTGCGTGTGGTTGTCGAGATCGGGAGCTGACCGACTGCGCTCACCTGGCCAGGTCGATGTCCGGCTACGTGTGGAGCGGCTGCGCGATCGCCGGGGTGACAGGAGCTGCTCTCTCACCATGTCGACGGCCGCGGCGCCGATCAGCAATCGAGCGTGGAGGTGGCTGCGCTGCGGGATCTGCGTGTGGGTGGGGATATCCGGAGCAGATCGGCTGCGCTCACTTGGCCAAGGTTGAAGTCCGGCCTGCGTGTGGAGCGGCTGCGCGATCGTCGGTGTGAGAGGAGCTGCTCTCTTACCTGGTCGACGGCTGCGGCGGCGATCAGCATCGAGCGTGGAGGTGGCTGCGCTACGGGATCTGCGTGTGGGTGGGGAGATGCGGAGCTGATCGGGCTCACTTGGCCAGCTTCGAAGTCTGCCGGCATGCGGAGCGGCTGCGCCGCGCGGCCGTCGACCAGATCGCTGGGGGTGGCTTGGGCTGCGGGGGCTGCGTGGGAGATGCGGAGCTGATCGGCTGCATGTTGCCCAGACCCTTGACAGCTTGTCACGTTGGCCGGCTCCGCCAATTCCGGAATCCCGGGCATCGATCTGGGCCAATATGGCATTCCCACGGCATTTCGCGCGCCAGGATTTTTCGCCAAGAGGGGGGTCAACCGGCGACTTTAATACGCAGGGAAACGTGAACATACTCGACGCTTCGGCTGTCCTTCTTGCTTTTCCCAATCGACAAGTGAACCTTGTCGCCGGCTACGGATTCGTTCACGAATGGAAGCTCGTATTGGTCGGAACTGGCCACCAGCGGCGAGGGCTTGTGAGCGGTCCGTCGAATTAATCTCAGGCCCTTATCGTCGAGCACCATACCCAATTCCTTACAGGCACGCCAAAGCACATGTCCGCCGGGAATCATACTGGCCGCCAAGTACTTATACAAAGTTCCAAGCTCAATTTGAAGTAGTTCGGCGACCTCCTCCCGGGATTTGCCGCTTTTCTTCAACCCCTTCTCAAGCGCTTGCGCGATCTTGCCCCTTATTTCCTCGTCGCGTTCAGTACGTGGCTTCTTCATCGCTCACCTCGGTGCTGGTCATCGATTGTCGTAAAGGAGAAAATTGTATCTGACTCATTATTTTTTAAGTGAAAAATCTTAAACGATATAACCATTACCCAAACTATAATCGGCCGTATAGAGGCCCCATGCTTCAACAGACGTTTCAGCACATTCCGGGAATCGGCAGAGAAACCGAACGAGAGATGTGGTTGAACGGCATCCGAAGCTGGGATGACGCGGATAGATTTGAAAAGAGGTTCGGTGTTCTTGGCGCACGTCTCCAGCAAAGGCTCGATGAGTACATCCCTCAGTCAAGACAAGCGATCAAGAATAAAAATGCCGGATTCTTCCAGCGGTTGAGCGCACGAGGGGAGGCTTGGCGAATCTTTCCCGAATTTGCCGACCAATGCGTCTATTTGGATATCGAGACGACAGGCCTTTCCACTGTGTTCGATTCCGTCACCGTCGTTGGCCTCTACGACGGCCGGCGGTATGACGTCTTCGTCCAAGGCCACAACCTCGACCAGCTTGGAGATGCGCTGAAGAAGTACTCGGTCGTCGTAACTTTCAACGGGGCCGGGTTCGACCTTCGTTTCCTGCGGTCGGCCTTTCCCGGGATCGCGCTCCCGCCAGTGCATATCGACCTGAGGTGGGTTTGCCGAAAGCTTGGTCATAGCGGAGGCCTGAAGGAAATTGAGAGGCAGTTCGGGCTTCGGCGAAAAGACTCTATCACCGAAGTCAGCGGGTTTGATGCGACCGTTCTTTGGGCGAGGCATCTGCGTGGTGACAACGCAGCCTTTAACCAGCTAATCGAGTACAACACCGCCGACGTAGTTCACCTGAAGGCGCTCATGGAGATTTGTTATGACAGACTGTCGCAGCGGACGGCGGAGTTCTTGAAAGGGATTGCGCCGATCTTTGCGGGTGTAGCAGAGCTTCCCAAACGATCTGTACTGAGCGCGACGCGAAGGCTGACTCTCCACGCTTCTGGTCGTGAGATTGTCGCAAATCTAATCAGGAAAGTTGGGCGCAATTTAGGGCCGCGAATTGTCGGTATCGATCTGACGGGTAGCGAGCGGCGGGCTACGGGCTGGGCGCTCCTCGACGGATGCGATGCCTCGACCCAGTCGCTGTCCACTGACGAGGAGCTGATCCGGGAGACAGTCGCGGCGAAGCCTGACATCGTGTCGATTGATTCACCGCTTTCCCTGCCGGAGGGGGTGACGGATTGCGATTGCGTAGGGTCCTCCCCGATCTATCGCAAATGTGAACTTGCCCTCAAGCGCATGGGCATTTCAGTTTTTTGGTGCCTCCTGCCTACCATGAAGTGCCTCACGCGACGAGGAATGCTCTTGGCGACGGAACTGCGGCAACGCGGTTTGAATGTCATCGAAAGCTATCCGGGTGCGGCTCAGGACCTGCTCGGGATACCGCGCAAGGGTTCTAGCCTGGAAGAGCTCAAACAGGGGATGGGGCGCATAGGGATCGCCGGCCCCTACCTTACAGATCGTGTAACACACGATGAAGTCGACGCAATTACGTCCGCTCTTGTGGGGCTCTTCTACCTGGCCGACGACTATATCGCGCTGGGAAACCCGGCAGAAGACTACCTAATCGTTCCGCGTTCCCCCGGCATCAACTACCGGCGGCTGGCAGAAATTCTCGATGTCACGGGCCTGGATGCCGTGTAGTCGTAATTAGAATGGGGGCATGACGGATCATTCGCCAGTCGTTGTCGGAGTTGCGGGGCGAATCGGGTCCGGGAAAAGCCTCCTCACTCATTGTCTTGAGCGAGAGTTCGGTTTTCAGTACCTCAGGTATAGCATCGTCCTTGCGGAGTGGTACCACGTCGATCCGGCCGACAAGTCGCGCCTTCAAGAGGTAGGAGGGCAAGTAATGGCGGGCCAAGAGCAGCGTGAGCTTAACCGCCGGCTGGTCCGTCGGATTGACCGAAATAGTGATGTTGCTGTGGACGGCTTGCGCCATCCAATTGATTATGAGAGTCTTCTGACTGAATTCGGCAAGCGTTTCTCTTTGATCTTTGTAGATACGCCACCGACCACTAGGTTTGAGCGGACCCGGGACAGGTTTACCAACTATGACCAGTTTCTCGCAGCGGACTCGCGTCCGGTTGAGTCCAACATTGAACTGCTAAGGCCGCTGGCGGCGGCGACGATTTCTGGCACTATGTCGGTGGGAGAATCCGTCGCGGAGCTTCGACAGCTTGTGTCTTCATTCCGGAAGAGGATAGATGCATGAGTGTTTGGGTAGTTGTGGGCGGACAATACGGCTCCGAAGGCAAGGGAAAAATTGCGGCGTTCATTACGCTGCATGAACAGATCGACATCTGTGTTCGTTGTGGAGGGCCGAATTCTGGACACTGCTTTGTCGATGATTCGGGAAGGTTTCAGGCGTTGCGCCAGATCCCGACAGGATACGTGCGGTCCGGAACACGCCTCCTCATCCCAGCCGGTGGTCTGATCGAGCCCGAACTGCTTCGCAGAGAGCTAGATCTCCTAAACCTGGGTCCAGAGCGCGTCGGTGTCGATCGGAACGCGATGATCATAGAGGACAGCGACCGCCGAATAGAAGGAGAGTTGGGTTTGAGAGAACGACTCAGCTCTACACTCTGCGGCGTCGGTTCCGCTGTAGCGCGAAGAGCGCTCCGCGGGGCGGATGTGCGGCTAGCCAAAGATGCTGCAACGCAAGCAACATGGCTGAAACCCTACCTTGTGGATGTATCGACCGAAATCAACGACGGGATCGACCACGGAAAGAAGGTGCTGGTTGAGGGCACCCAGGGTTTTGGTCTCTCCCTTTATCACTCCAGGGCATATCCCAAAACCACGTCGCGTGACACGTCGGCGGCTGCCTGTATGAGTGAATGTGGCATCAGTCCAAGGCTTGTTACGAATGTTGTTCTGGTGCTTCGTACTTTCCCGATCAGGGTAGCCGGACAGCAAGCGGGCCCGCTGTTTGAGGAGATCGACTGGGAAACGGTGCAGCGTGAGAGCGCGTATCCGCATCACCTAGCAGAACATACGACCGTGACGGGAAAGCTGAGGAGGGTTGGCCGTTTTGATTTCGAACTCGCACGTAAGGCCGTAGAGATCAATCGCCCAAACTGCTTGGCGGTGAACTTTTTGGATTATCTCTCTGTTCATAACAGAGGGGTGGTGCACGGTCGGAGTCTAACGACGGATACGATGGGCTTTATTGCCCGTTTGGAAGAGAGTCTCGGTGTGCCGGTCGGTTATGGAGGAGTTAGCCCGGCGGTGAACGAGACCTTGGTATTTTCAAAAGGCTCGCAGGATGACGGAACAACTGACGCTTCAGGTTACAGGCATCGGAGCGAAGAGTTCGCCCAACGGTAGCCCTGGCAAGTATGGAGCAGTGGCTCTGGTCTTAGTCTAGCGATGGTGACAAACAGGAGGACCAAATTTGAGGCCTCAAGAGAGGTACTGCGATGCAAGAGGAACAGCCCTTGGGGGCCGAAGGTGCAGGTTCACATCGAGGTGCGGGACGGCTTGATCTGACTTCAATCGGTGCGGAGTTTAATGCAGAGCGTCTGAAGTACGAAGATCCGTTGACTGAGGATCCGTCTCGAAAAGGCATGCTTCTCTCGAACCAGATTGAGTGGTTCTGTGGTCGTGGTGTGCTCATAGAGGGCGGTTATAGCGCGGATAGCGTTCGCCCGGCCTCGTATACGCTAACGATCGGCCCAGATTACGTGGACAGCACGGGCCATATCCGGAAACTTTCCAAAGAGAAGGAGTCTTTTTTCTACATGGAGCCAAACTCCATTGTGTACGTCAGTACGGCGGAATCGTTGAATCTACCTTTCTATATCGCTGCGCGGTTTAATCTTCGAGTCAAGTGGGTGTATAGAGGAATTCTGCTAGGAACAGGTCCCCAAGTAGAGCCTGGCTTCCGGGGCCATCTTTCTTGCCCCCTATTTAACCTCACGGATCAAGCGGTCCGGATTAAGCTGGGCGATGAGTTCGCAACTATAGACTTTGAAAGAACAACCGATTTTGGAGCGGGCGCTGAATGGACTGAGCTACGCGACAGCGTTCGAACTATGGAGAGTCTTGACAAGATAGAAACCGGAGGTCAGCGTTTCTTGTTGTTCAAGCAGCGGCCGTTTCCGCCGCTTAAGCATCTCCCGGACCACGACATTGTTAGCTCCCTGGTCAGACTGTCGGATGAGGTCAAGCGGTGGCGAGCAATCGGTGTCGGTATTGTTATCGCATTCCTTAGCCTTGCGCTTACATTGCTCAATTTTCAAGCAAATCTTTACCGAGAACAGAAGTCGACGAGCCAGGAGGTTTTCCAGTTGGATCGCGATCTTGGGATAGCTAAGGAAAGATTGCAGACGCTCGAACGTTCATCCACGGCTGTACCCCCTACACACGTTGTTGCTCCTGGTAAGGTTCCGTAGAGAATGGGCATCCGTAACATGATTCACGGACTAAGAGCGCACGTCGGACATCGCGTCCAGGTTTTTTGGCCACAACACGCCGAGTTCTCTATATGGAAAAGCCTTGCATGTATCACGCTAGGCATTGGAACAAGTGTTCTCGTGTTTGGAAGAGCGACCATTTGCAAGCTTTATCTCTGGTCCGCCTTTAGCGATCCCCTTTTTCAAAGCAAATTTGCTTTCGGCATTACGTTCTCGTTCGCCATCTTGGCAGTTTCATTTTCCGTTGGATACTTTGTTCTTGAAGTTCTCCTCTGGACCCGGTCAAAGGCGCGACGGCTCCGTCGTTGGAGTGTCCGGAGGATCCGTTAGGCCCAATCCAGAGTCGTCGTTCAGTCCGAATGTGGAGAGCCCCCGAAACATCTCTGGCCGAAGATGACGTGGAGGTTTTACATGGGAAAGCGGATCGACGCCCCTTCCTGGCGATCGATCTAGTGGCATGTCGCAGAGACAACATTACCGCGGATGCCGCGGGTCGGATCGTAATATTTCAATTGGATCTGCCCGAGTTGCTCCATGAGGTGGCTGCGCTGGGAGGAGCTGCGTGTGGTTGGGGAGATCCGGAGCTGATCGGCTTCCACTCATCTGGCCAGGTTGAAGTCCGGCTGCGTGTGGAGGGGCTGCGGGATCGCCGGCGTGACAGGAGCTGCTCTCTCACTTGGTCGACGGCCGCGGCGCCGATCAGCAATCGAGCGTGGAGGTGGCTGCGCTGCGGGATCTGCGTATGCGTGGGAGATCCGGAGCTGATCGGCTGCACTCATCTGGCCAGGTTGAAGTCCGGCTGCATGTGGAGCGGTTGTGCGCGAATCGGCGGCGTGACCGGAGCTGCTTTCTCACCTGGTCGACGGCCGCGGCGCCGATCAGCGTCGAGCGTGGAGGTGGCTGCGCTGCGGGAGCTGCGTATGCGTGAGGAGATCCGGAGCCGATCGGCCGCACTCACTTGGCCAGGTTGAAGTCCGGCCGCGTGTAGAGCGGCTGTGCGCGAATCACCAGCGTGACAGGAACTGCTCTCTCACCTGGTCGACGGCTGCGGCCGCCGATCAGCCATCGAGCGTGGAGTGGCTGCGTTGCGGGAGCTGCGTGTGCGTGGGGAGAATCCGGAGCTGATCGGCTGCGCTCCTCTGGCCAGGTTGAAGTCCGGCTGCGTGTGGAGCGACTGTGCCCGAATCGCCAGCCTGCCAGGAGCTGCTCTCTCACCTCGTCGACGGCCGCGGCGCCAATCAGCCATCGAGCGCGGAGTGGCTGCGCTGCGGGAGCTGCGTGTGCGTGGGAGATCCGGAGCTGATCGGCTGCGGTCCTCTGGCCCAGGTTGAAGTCCGGGCGCCGCGTGTGGAGTGGCTGCGCGATCGCCCGGCGTGACAGGAGCTGCTTTCTCACCTGGTCGACGGCTGCGGCGCCGATCGGCATCGAGTGTGGAGGTGGCTGCGTTGCGGGATCTGCATGAGGGTGGGGATATCGGAGCTGATCGACTGCGCTCACTTGGCCAGGTTGAGTCCGGCTCCGTGCGGAGCGGCTGCGCGATTCGCCGGCGTGACAGGAGCTGCTCTCTCATCTGGTTGACGGCCGCGACGCCGATCAAGTATTGAGCGTGCAGGTGGCTGCGCTGCGGGAGCTGCGTGTGTGGGAGCCGCTGCCCGATCGCCAGCGTGACAGGAGCTGCTCTCTCACCTCGTCGACGGCCGCGGCCGCCGATTCGGCGTCGAGCGTGGAGCGGTTGCGCTGCGTGGCTGCGTGTGGGTGGGGAGATCCCGGAGCTGATCGGCTGCACTCATCTGGCCATGCTGAAGTCCGGCTGCGTGTGGGAGCTGATCGGCTGCACTCATCTGGCTAGGTTGAAGTCCGGTTGCGTGTGGAGCGGCTGCGCGAATCGCCGGCGTGAGAGGAGGTGCTCTCTCACCTGGTCGACGGCTGCGGCGCCGATCAGCATCGAGTGTGGAGGTGGCTGCGTGTGGAGCGGCTGCGCGATCGCCGGCGTGAGAGGAGGTGCTCTCTCACCTGGACGACGGCTGCGACGCCGATCAGCATCGAGTATGGAGGTGGCCGCGCTGCGGGAACTGCGTGTCCGTGGGGAGATCCGGAGCTGATCGGCTCATGCGGCCTCCTGCAAGATCTCGACCTCACCCTCGTCCTCGTAGCAGGCGCCGCAGATAAGCTGCGTTGCCGGCTTGGCCCAGGCGTTGACGCCGCAAAGCGAGCAGGTGTATTTCGTCTTGCTCTCGGCCTTCTTTTTCCGCTCCTCGCTCAACGGCATCGAATTCCAGCGGAGCTCGAAGCCGGTCGCCGCCAAGTTGGCATAGGCCTGTGCAAACCGGCCGGCGAATACGATGTAATGGCTAACCTTCTGCCCGGTCTCTTTGCCGCCCGGCGCACCGGTCGACGATGGCGCGAGACCGATCGCGTGCATCTTGTTTTCTGTTACGAGCTTGTCGGCCTCGGTTTTTAGTTCAGAATAAGCCTTGCCCGCAACAGACCCGTTGAATATCAATGTCTGCAAACTCGTCTTAACGTTTTCAACCCGTACGCTGCAAACCGGGTGCCTGCTCTCGAACCACCCCGCGTTCTCGCCGCACAAATCACATCGGGCCATAACTCCGCCATCATAAGCCACGAAATTGCCGCGCGGCCCGGAGTTTTTTTGGAACACCTGATTCGTAAAAGCCGGTCGTTTTTCGCGTTTGAGAGTGTCCAGCCATCCAGCTATGGATCTCGGCTCCACCATGCAGCCGGACTTCAACCCGGCCAGATGAGTGCAGCCGATCAGCTCGGAGATCCCAACGCAGCTCCCGGCAGCACAGCCACCCGCGCTCGATACTGATCGGCGCCGCGGCCGTCGACCAGGTCCAAAGAGGTCCTGTCATCCTGGCGAATCGCGCAGCCGCTCCACACGCCGGCAGACGTGATCGGCTGCGCTCACTTTGCCAGGGCGAAGTCCGCCGGGGAGCGTGTGGAGGGGCTCTGCGAATCGATCGACAGCAACAATTCCGGCCACGAGAGATCCACGCACGGCTTGAGTAGAGTTGCAGGATTGATTTTTCGCGCGTTCCGTTTTGGGCGAGTGTAGCGAACCCATCAAAGTAATTCTTGCATCGAGCGGCGTCGCCTTGGTTAGGTAACCATATGGCCTGGAAGTTTCCTCTTTATTCGCACTACACTGCGCTCGGCTGGCGGGTGGTGAAGCATATCAGCTTCGAGGTCGGTGAAGCGTCCGTTTCCGTCGGTGCACTGGTACACGTGTTCGATAGTTTGGGAGCGCATCACGGGTATCAGCTCGCGGATAACTCGCCCGACAAATCCATCCCTTCGGATTCGTCGAGCGGAGCGCTGACGGCTTGGGAGTCCGCGGCCAATGCCGGCCTCTTCGGAATCTCAGCCACCAAGAACCTACGGGAAGAGCAACGCGTTCAACGAAAGGACCTAAGAACGCACAAGGTGCTGCCGGCGGAGGATTTTATCGAGCTGGCAGAGGCAAAGGTGCGGATGCAGACATGCTCTGCCAATCGCGACGGCGATAAGGCTCCGAGAGTCTATCCGAGAGCGGTGGAATTCAAAAACTGGAGGTAGTTGGGACTCATGCCGTGCGATCCGGGCGAGCTATTGAATCTTGCGTTTTTGGTATTCTGGGCCGAGCCGGGGAGCCGGCGGATTGCAGTGATCGAAGTCGAGCGGAGGCCGAGAAAATTGTGGTGGAAATTGTGGGTACCCAAATGGTTCTAGACCAGTAAAGGCCAGTAAAGACGAGACAGAAGGTTCGGAATTATGTCGTATAAAACAAAAGACTTAGGCCGTAAATGCAAGAAACAGTTAGGGTTACGAAAGGGCCGTTGACCCGTTTTGGGAGCAGAGGGTCGGAGGTTCGAATCCCTCCGCCCCGAGCATGGAATCAATCACTTAGCGCATTCGCGCCTGTCCTCGAAAAATGCACTGTAGCGGACTCTTTTCGATGAGAAAAGCGCCAGGGTGTTCTAGTGTTTAGAAGATTTCTCGGCTTACAAAACCGGATGAAGTTGGTTGTGGCCGCCCTTATGGGCGTTACGCTCGCGGCCATTTCCTATGGCGTATTGTTTAGCCACACACAACTGAACGCGGCGTCTTCCCACTCTCTGGGCGCGGGCAACGTCTCTGCAGCCGGCACTCTACTATTGACCGCCGCGTATCCTTCGGCCGATACGCTCGCAGCCGCGCCTGCTAAAGCGCACAAGCCCCTCACCGGGTGCGGTGGCCCCACCATTAACCTGAACAACGGCATGAGCCAGGGCACGCTGAGTAGCAAGATTTCACGCGCTCCAGGCTGTGCATTGATCGTCTTTGCAGCCGGCGCCTATAACATCTCGGCGCCGATTAATATACCGTGCGGCGTCACGCTCACAGGCCCGGTCGCATCACCGGCAACCGCGATCCTGGCTGCCGCCTACACCGGCAACGTGATATTCGGCGTCAAGAATTGCTCCACTCCCGTCACCATCGGATATCTGCATTTTGAGAACACAGGCGGCATTTATGTGACTGCGCCGATGTCGGGTATCACCATCACCGATAGTCAATTCACCAACCTTCCCGCCACCCACCAGCAGTGGGCGGACATGGGGATCTATTTCGACGGGACTAAGGGAGGGACGATCAGCAACGCGATCATCACCAACAACACCTTCGGTGATCCGTCGTCCTGTTCTGCGGTGATGTCGATCAACCACGATGAGGGCGGCCTGTGCAATGGGATCTTTTTCCAGAGCGACCTGGATGGCATTGTGATGGAGAACAACACCTTCACCCACCTGGAGGAAGGCTTTCACGTGCTTTGCTTTGCGGGAGACAAATGCACCGGGAGCAGCGCGCCGACCTGGAACCACTTCATTGTGCGGTGGAATGACTTCAATAACATTCACCGCATCGCGATGGAGATGCAGCCTCAGCCGGCTACCGATGTCACTATCGCTTTCAACTCTTACGAGGACGCCTTCGCCCCATCGACCTTCTCCATGGGAATCTCCGCAGCCTGCTGCGCCGGCATCAGCGGCGCCAGGGTGCCCTTCATCAACCACAATGTCCTGCTGGCGAACGTACCACCGGCGGGCAAATACATTGCGTATGCCATCGAGTGGTGGGGCAATGGAGCGCAGGCCAATCACAATCTTATTCAAGGATATTGGGCCAACGGCATCGTTTGGGGTCTGGGCGGTGATCCGTGGGAAGTACGCAACTCAGTCATTCAGGGCCCATACATGGCCGGTCCCTACGGCTGCTACATCTGCGACGAAAAAGAGGGTGCAAAGACCACCCCAACGCGGAGCGGAAATCTCACCAGCACCACCATCACAACTATAATCAGTATCGCTCCCACCATCTCGCCTGCGGGAGGCGCGACCTCCAGCGCGACTACGGTAACCCTGGCTGACAGCGGAACCAACCATTCCATCTATTACACGACGGACGGCACCACTCCCACGACTTCTTCGACGCTCTATACCGGTCCATTCCCGGTGAACCCGGGAGCCACAGTGAAGGCCATCGGCATGTGGGGTCAGGGCGCAAACCCTAAAGCCTATCCGTCAGGCTACGGCTACGTGCCCAGCGAGGTCGTCAGTGCGAGCTATACCGAGCGGTAGATTTCGATCAAGAACTTGATCATTCGTGCATAAAGAGGGCAATTTGTCGCAATCTGAGGCCAGCCTCTAGTCGCTAGGCTTTTGATGGGGTCCATCCAATTCAAGACCACAATATCAACGAATTCCTGCAGGAACGGGCGTACACTTTCCCCTGCAGGCGCATCAAACAAGCACCGGCTGGTGGTCCCATTCTGCCGTATACATCGCCTCTTCCTGCTAGAGCATCACAATCCCGATGGCTGAAATCAAGCTCTTGTTTGTGGACGATGACGATGCATTGCGCAGGGCGCTTGGAGCCGTGCTAACCCATCATGGCTTCGACCTTACCGCCGTAAGCAGCGTTCCTGAAGCTCTCGAACTCATCTCCACCAGAAAATTCGACGTCCTGCTGTCCGACTTGAACATTGGCGAACCCGGTGATGGCTTCACCGTGGTCAGCGCCATGCGCCGTGTACAGCCAGAGGCCTGCACCTTCATCTTGACCGGCTATCCCGATCTGGAGACGGCCATTGAGGCCATTCGCAGCCAGGTGGACGATTATTTCTCCAAACCCCTGCACATCGATCGCTTACTCGGTGCGATCAACGCCTTGCGTCGTGGGGAAAGACCTCCAGGTAAATCGCTCCCAACCCAAAAGGTTGCCCAGGTGCTGCGCGAGCTCTCCGGCGTCATCTGCAAACGATGGCTACACCAGGTATTGGCTGATCCGGAAATAGCGGCGCTCCCCCTGACCGAAGAGGAAAGAAGCGACCACATTCCGGACATGATGGAGGAGCTGATCAGGCGCCTGGAGGGGCCACAGCAGGAGCTAAGTGATGTCGCGACAGACGCCGCGCGCAAACACGGTAAAGTGCGTTATCAGCAGGGTTACACCATCCCGCAAATAGTGTTTGAGGCCCGCGTACTGCAGCGCGTGCTTACTTCGATTATTCACGAGAACCTATTCGGCCTGGATCTGAGCACTCTGGTAGGAGATATTCTTGAAATTGGAGAGACCCTCCAGGCGGATGTGGAAATTTCCATTCGCGTGTACCAGGCGCAAATTCCACGCTCTTTGCAATCCTCTTTCGCCCTCCTGTATCAATCGCCTTATCTCGGAGTTGCCATCGCCGACGAGAAGCGGATCATTGACGGCAACGATGCGTTCCTGCGCATGATCGGTCACACCCGCGAAAACCTTATGGCGGGAGAAATTGACTGGCGTGCCATGACCCCCGAGAAATTCCACCAGCTCGATGAGACCGCGATGGCCCAACTGCTGGAATTCGGCGCCTGTGTCCCGTTTGAGAAAGAGTTTGTTTTGCCCGACGCTTCTTCTGTTCCATTTCTCATCGGAGCAGTACGTCTCAGCGCGGAACCATTTCGCTGGTCCTCGTACGTTGTCGAGATGAAAGAACAGCGAAAACTACAGGCAGCGGAAGAGAAGGTCAGAGCCTGGGAAGCCAGGTATGTGCTGATCAATCACCTGGCGCACGAGCTGAATAATCCGCTGGCCGCGATGACGTTTACACTCCACCTTTTGAGCACTCATCCTGGACTGTCCGATGACAGTCTCAAACTGGTGCATGATGCGAGTGGAATGCTCGACAGAGTCGCGTCTACTGTAAGGAGAGTTCTGGCTGAAGTGCAACAACTCTGATAGCAGAATTATTTGCATGTTGAGTGGGTGGCCCAGGTCTCGATTTCGAGACCTGGGTTTTCGCGTCTCGTCCGCACTGGTTGGTGCGGACGAAAACGAGTGTTGGCTGCGTTAAGTCGCCAGATTGGCGGCGGTGGCCGCGGCAGTGCTGCTGGTGAGCGATCCGTTCACGCCAGAAGGAAAGAATCCTCCCTCCATAGCGTTCTCTTTATTGCCGAAGGCAAGATAGAGAACCTCTCCCGGCGTCCTGATGGCCGGCAGGCCGTTGCTGGCGTTGATCGAGAGGACCTGATATTTGGTTCCGCTGGGCGGCGGAATCAGATCGGCCCCATCCAGCTTGGGCGTGGTGATGCCGAGCACGGCCATCTGGGTGCGTACTGAGGAGACATGCTCCGCCTCAGTGGCCAGGATGCGGGCTGCCGTGGTGATGATTGCAGGTGTGCTCAGCAAGCCGGCCGCTCCCGCATACGCTGAGACACCGATGTCCTCAAAAATGCGGGAAAGACGCAGGAAGTCGTCCTGCGAGTCAAAACCGAAGCCAAGAGCATTGAGGTTTAGATTTGGCTTGGCGATGGCCTGTGCGCCCAGGGCGGTCCGAAGCAACACCACATGAGCGCGTTCGTCTGAACCTATCTCGGCGGCAATTTGTGCTGAAAGAACCTGGGCAGCATTGTTAAATGACACTTTCTTTCCGCCGGTGGTCTGGCCGCCACTCGCAGGGTTGGCGCCATTCGCTTCCCCGCTCACCCCGATGCCAAAAGTTTCGATCCCTCGACCGTAAAACGCGTAGGTATAGAACTCCGATTCCAGGTATTCGAGGTTAAGAGCGAACTTTAAGACTTCGATCTCCGTTGTAGTTTGGGCCTGGGCCGGGGTAAGGCCAGCCATGGAAAGTGCACCGACACCCGCGGACGCAGCGGCGATCGTCTTCAGAAAGCTGCGTCGATTAGGGGATGCGTAGGCTAGTTCGTCGATCAGGTTTTTCGGCATGATTTCCCTCTGAGTTGCTTTTTCTCTCGTTGATTTTTGATTGGCCCACGTCAAGCAAGCCGAGGCTCCCATAGAGTCGAATGCTTGCTACGAACGCAGTACGGCCATCAACGCGGAATGCGCCATACAGCGGACAAGTATTCAAGGTTGTCTCTTGGAAGCTTGCTTACTTCGAGCGGCCCAGTCGTTCTCTAGCGAGGCTTGGCCGCCCAGTATGTTTACGTCGAAGGTCGAACATCGGATTTTAATACAAGTAAAAAATTTGACGACCACCATTTCAGTTTTCGTAGTGACTGAGGCATGGGATGCGGTCAATGCTGGTTCGAATTGGAGAACCAGTAAGACGCTTCCACACGGTCAAATTGTGAAAGGGTTACGTTCGCGGAACCAAGAGAGAGTAGAGGCGTACGCTAAGCAGTGTTCGGCTATCGCTTCAACCGAGTGCAGGCTGCTTCTGCGGCGAGCATAGCGGCTACTTTGGCGCGGCGAACCCTCTCCCGAAGTTGAGCTGTGACCACGCGATGGCAACGCAGGCAGAGGGTCCGGATGTTGTCCAGGTCGCACTCGCCGCCGCCTTCCGTTACCGGCAAAATGTGATCTGCGTCCCAAAGACTCTTGCGCATTCTTGTCGTAAATCCCCATTGCCGCATGAGCGCCAGGCGAGCGTCACCGCGCGCGCGCTTTAGCCTGCGGTGTTCCTTGAGGGTGTCCAGCGTGCAGTGAACGCATACCCCCCGGTCGCGCTTTAATATCTGCTCGCGCAAGTATCCTGGCTGCGAACGCAGCTTCCATTCGTGTACGCAGTAATCCGAGCAGAAGGTGAAGCGGCGGGGAGGCACCTCGATCGAGCACCACCGGCATAGGCCGCGCCCGTTGGCGCCGCGCGGAATATTTTTCCGGTCGACCCACCCTCCAGGCATCATGCGCGAAGTACTCATAACTTTGTTTTAAATCCCCGGCGTCCTCGCGGTAAGTGCCTCCGAAGGCGACCAGCAGCCGCGTGTGGGCTCTATAATTTTCCAGTGAGTGCAGGGAGGGTCAACATGCACGCCGCGATGGTAGAAGAATTTGTCTCTCCCCCTCGCTATCGCGAAACCGCCGCTCCGGTGGCCGGCGATGGCGAAGTCTTACTCCAGGTCCGAGCCGCCGCGCTGAGCAACCTGGTGCGAGGTCAGGCGAGTGGATCGCATTACAGCAGCGGCAAGCTTCCATTTATCGCTGGGAATGATGGTGTGGGCGTGGCCCCGGACGGCACTCGATGCTACTTCATCGGTCCTCGCGCACCCTTCGGCTCCATGGCCGAGTACGCCGTGGTTTCGCAGGCCCGAACCATCCCTCTGCCTCCAAATCTCGACGATGCGGTGGGCGCAGCACTAGGAAATCCCGGGCTCGCAACCTGGGGAGCGATGCTCGGCAGGGCAAAGCTCCAGCCCGGCGAAGCGGTCCTGGTCAATGGGGCCACCGGGACCGCCGGAAAACAGGCGATTCAAGTCGCGAAGTATCTGGGTGCATCGAAGATTATCGCTACCGGTCGCAATCCACAGGCGCTTGAGCATTTGGCCGGTCTGGGAGCGGATGAGACCATTCCGCTTGACCAGCCGGAGGAGAATCTACTGCGCAGCTTCCGGGCGGCGCTCGCCCAGGTGCAGGTTGTTCTGGACTACCTGTGGGGACCGTCGGCGGAACTGATGCTGAAGGCGGCCGCGGGTCATGGAGCGCCCGAAGGGGAGCCTCGCATCCGTTTCGTGCAGATTGGATCCATCAGCGGCGACACCATCACCTTGCCCGGTGGGGTGTTGCGTAGTGGGGGGATTGAGCTGCTCGGTAGCGGCTTGGGCAGCCTCTCTGCGCAGCAAATTTTGCAATCCTTACGTACCATGTTCGCCGCCACTGCAAAGGTCCAATTTGAGATTGACATCGACCGGGTACCGCTGGCCAAAGTCGAAGAAGCCTGGGCCCGCAAAGGCGACGAACGCAGGATCGTTTTCATCCCTTAGGCGG
>Ga0302324_100014409_pt1 | contig 15951 bp, 11 predicted proteins | sample Palsa_T0_1_FD_201949 | JGI IMG/M metagenome (GOLD analysis project Ga0302324, IMG submission 201949) | Peat permafrost microbial communities from Stordalen Mire near Abisko, Sweden - Palsa_T0_1 | ecosystem: Environmental > Terrestrial > Soil > Palsa > Peat permafrost | place: Sweden: Abisko...
GCGCGTTGCCGATGGCCAGCTTGTCCGCCACGTCATAGAAGTAGACGGACATGCCCAGGTTCTCGGCCAGCACGGACAGCTGAGTGCCGATGTTGCCGTAACCGACGATGCCGAGCCTGCGGCCGCGCACCTCATGGCTCCCGGTCGCCGACTTGTCCCACGCCCCCGCGTGCATCTTCGCGTTCTTCTCCGGCAGGCGCCGCGCCATCGCGATGATCTCGGCCAGCGCGAGCTCGACGACACTCCGGGTGTTGGAGAACGGCGCGTTGAACACCGCGACACCGCGCCTGCTCGCGGCGGCCAGGTCGATCTGGTTGACCCCGATGCAGAACGCGCCGACCGCGGCCAGGTCCGGCGCGGCAGCCAGGACGCGCTCGGTGACCTGCGTCGTCGACCTGATGCCCAGCAGGCTCACGCCATCGATGGCCTCGATGAGCTCGTCCTCGCCGAGCGCGCGTGGCAGGGTCTCGACCTGGTAGCCCTCCTTGGCCAGCCGCAGCGACGCGTCGGGATGGATGTTCTCAAGCAGCAGCGCCCTCGTGGTCACCAGCATCTGCACCTTTCGTATTTCACGGGCATCAGCCCTCGCCGACCCAGTGGCTGGATCCCCGTAGCTCGCTTCCTTTATACCTAACGAGCCGTGGTGGCAGCCCCGCTCAGGCGGTCGAGGTCACGGAGGCGGACCCGCACCTCGTCCGCGAGCGAATGCGGCAGGCGGTCGAGGATCGCCACGGCCTCGCGCCAGGCCGCACCGGCGGCGGCGGGGGCGCCCTCGGCGAGGAGGGCATCGCCGAGCCCGGCCAGCGAGTTTCCCACGCCGAAGGGCGAGCTGACCTCGCGGTAGGCCTCAATGGCCTTGGCGTAGTGGGCCTTGGCCAGAGCGAAATCGCCTAGGTGCAGGTAGGCATAGCCGAGGCTGTCCAGCGTGTCCGCGGTGCCGCCGCGGTTACCGGAGTCCCGGTGCAGGCTCAGGGCTCGCTGGCAGTGGCTTAGCGCCTCGTCATACTGGCCGAGGTGGGCATAGAGCCAGCCGACCAGGTTCTCCAGGGTGGCCTGCGTCCACCAGTGCCCGACGGCCTTGAGCATCCGCAGCGCGTCCAGCGCGACGGCCAGCGCCTCCGGGTAACGGTCCTGCTTGGCCAGCATGTTGGCCAGGCCGTTGAGCACGAAGGCCTCGTTGGCCCGGTCGCCGAGCTGCCGGAACAGCTCAAGGGCCTGCCGGATGTTCGGGTCGGCCGCATCGTAGTCGTCTGCCTGCGCGTGACCCAGCAGGTAGTGCGAGTGCGCAAGAGCCAGGGTGTCATCCAGCCGGCGCGCCGCCGCCAGCGCCATTTCCTGGGCGGCGACGTAGTCGTGCGACCGGCCGCGACGGCTGAAGAACGGGTTGAGGGCCCAGGGAATCTGCCAGGCGTGGACGTCGAATCGATGCGCGTCGGCGTAGCCGATCAGTGCGAGCAGGACCCCCGCTTCGGCGTCGAACCAGGCTATGGCCTGGTCTTTGTCCGTCACGTCAGCGGGCAGGACGCCCGGCTGCGGGGAGGTCAGGCGCAGCGCCGACCGGGACGGGCTGAACCGCTGCGAGGCGGCCATCGCCGTGTACAGGTAGTGATCGAGAACCCGGTGCACGGCGGCGCGCCGCTCGTCGGCGGAGTCGTGCCGTTTCGCTTGGTCGGCCGCGTAGGCGCGGAGCAGGTCATGGAAGGTGAACCTGGCGGGCAGGTACTCGGCCGCCATATGGGCCCTGGTCAGCTCGCGGAGCGCGGCGCCCGCCTCGGCCCGGGTCATCCCGGCCAGGCTCGCCGCCGCCGACAATGAGATGCCGGGACCCGGATGCAGGCCGAGCAGGCGGAACATCCTCGCCGCGGTCTCGCTGAGCTGGTCGTAGGACCAGGAGAAGACGGCCCGCACGTTAGTGGCGGCGTCAACCTCGAGCACGTCGAGCCTGCCCCTGGCGTCTCGCAGTTCGGCGGCCAGCTCGGCCAGCGAGCGCTTGCGCCGGGCCGCGGCACGCCCGACGGCGATGCCGAGCGCGAGCGGAAGCCGGGCGCACGAGGAGATGATCTCGTCCGCCGCCTCGGGCTCGGTCGCGGTCCGATCCTGGCCGAGCCTGCGGGCCAGCATCTCCCGCGCTTCATCCTCGCTGAGCACGTCGAGGGTGACTGGCACCGCTCCCTCGGCGGCCACCAGCCCGCTCATCTCGTCGCGGCTGGTCACCACGACCATGGAACCGGGCGCGCCGGGCAGCAGCGGACGCACCTGGCCGACATCGCGCGCGTTGTCGAGCACGATCAACATCCGCTTGCCGTCGAGCAGGCTGCGGTAAAGCGCCGCGCGTCCTTCGGTACCGGCCGGGATTCGGTGCGGCGGCACGCCGAGGGCGTCAAGGAAGAATCGCAGCACCTCGGCTGGTTCCATCGGCGTCGTCGTCGGATCCAGGCCGCGCAGGTTGATGTACAGCTGCCCGTCGCCGAAGTGCTTCGCCACCTGACGGCCGAAGCGAACGGCGAGCGCGGTCTTCCCGATACCTGGCATTCCCGAGATGATGACGATCGGCACCGTTTCATCCGGGCCGGCCGATCGGGCGGACAGCGTGTCCTGCAAGATGCCGAGCTCGTCGCGGCGGCCGGAAAAGCCCGGCGCGTCCAGCGGGAGCTGCGCCGGTACGGGAAGGCCGGCGACCTCGTGACGTGGCCGCCGGTTGCCGTCATCCAGCTCAAGGGCGGCCATCAGCGGATCGGCGCCTTCGCCTGGCGCCGTCGCGGCGTTGAGCGCGGCATCGGCGGTCAGCACCTGCTGGTGAATGCGGGACAGGTCAGCGCTTGGATCGATGCCGAGTTCCTCGGCCAGCACGCGCCGGCCCTCCTGGAATACCCGCAGTGCCTCGGCGTGCCTGCCGCTACGGTAGAGCGCGATCATCAACAGTCCGCGCATCCGCTCCCGCAGCGGATGATCTGCCACCATCGCCGTCAGCTCAGGTACGACTTCCTCATGCCGGCCGAGCGAAAGCAGTACGTCAGCTTGCTCTTCGGCGGCGGTGGACCGCAGCTCACCCAGCCGCACCCGCTCGGTCTCCGCGAAAGGCCCCGGCACCCCGGCGAACGCGATGCCTCGCCACAGCCCGAGCGCGGAGTTGAGTTCGGCCGCCGCGCCGGCCGGGTCGCCGCCCTTACGCAGCTGGCGGGCCCGGCCCAGATGCTGCTCGAAGGAAACGGCGTCCGGCTGACCCGGCACCAGATGAAGGACGTAGCCGGCCCCGGACGAGACCAGGACCCGGCCTGGCCCGCGCAGGGACCGGTGAGGTTCGATGATGCGGCGAAGGCCCGCCACATAGGTGTAGATCCCGCCCTCGGCACTGGCGGGCGGATCCTGGCCCCAGACCGCATCGACCAGTTCGCCACGGGAAATCACCCGGTTGGCCCGCATCGCCAGAATGCCCAGGACGGCTTGCTGCCTGGGCTGCCCCACAGCCAGCTCCTGGTCGTCGTACCACGCTGTCACCGGACCAAGTACGCCGACGCGCAACACTACGGCATCGCCGACCTTCCGCTCGCTGGACCACCTCTAAATTGCGCCCACCCCCCCAGGCGGAGCGTCTTTGTCAAGATTACAGCGGTTTGTTCTGCTCATCCAGAAAAAATCTAGATCGTATAGAGAGTGCCGCTCAATAGTGGTGGGGGCTCCTACGGGGATAAGCAGGTGCGGTTCGCCGTTTTCCGCACGCCACGCGACCCGCCCGCCCGCTTACTGGCCGTTCGTACCTCCGCGTGACCGGCGCTGGCCAGGCATCGCCGACCGAAACCTCCGGGCACCGCATGCCCCGGAGCCGCCGGCCCTCACGGCACCCCCCTCACTACCTGCCGTGGGGGTCGGCACCTCGGCGTTCCGGCGCCGCTGGAGAACCTGACCGCGCAGGCGGGCGCGACAGTAAGGTTGAACGCCTAACATAGAGCGCGGTACCGGGACGACGACTACCCCTGTGCGCCGGCGCAGGACTGGAACCAGCGACGTGCGACCTGACCACGGGCTGGCTGAGGCAAGGGTTGGACGAAGCGAGCATGGGCAAGGCAAGCAGAACCAAGGTTGAGGTCAACCGCAGGGAGAAGATCGCCGCGCAGCGTGCCGCGGCCAAGCGGACCGAGCAGCGCCGTCGCATTCTCATCGCGGGCGGCAGCGTCCTCGCCGTGATCATCATCATCGTGGCCTTCATCGTGATCAAGGCGAACTCGAGCCCGTCGAAGCCCGCCGCCACCACCTCGTCGGCGAACGGCCCCACCGGCTCGGCCCTGGCCAGCGTGGTCGCCAAGACCACCACCGTGCCCGCGAGCACCTTGAACTCGGTGGGAAGCGGCGGCGGCGCGGTTTCCGCCACGCCCATGACGATCAAGGGCAACCCCGCCGCCCTGACGTCCGGCGGCAAGCCCGAGATGCTCTACATGGGAGCCGAGTACTGCCCCTACTGCGCCGCTGAGCGCTGGTCGATGATCGTCGCCCTGAGCCGGTTCGGCACCTTCTCCGGCCTCGCCACCGTGCACTCCGGGATCAAGAACGGGGCCGGCGAGGCCGAGCCCTACCCGTCCACGCCGACCTGGACGTTCGTCAACGCCAACTACACCAGCAAGTACCTGACGTTCACGCCGGTTGAGATGCAGACGAACATCCCGGACCCCTCTAACGGCAGCTATACCAATCTGCAGACGCCCACCGCGGCGCAGGATGCGCTGATTAACAAGTATGACGTCGCGCCCTACACCAGTGAAACCGGCGCCATTCCCTTCATCGACTTCGGTAACAAGTACCTGATCATCGGGGCGAGCTATAACCCGGGGGTGCTGTCCGGGCTCAGCTGGAGCACGATCGCGACGGACCTGCACAACCCGAGCAGCCCGGTCGCCCAGGCCGTCAACGGAACGGCGAACTACATCACGGCCGCGATCTGCAAGATGACGGGCAACCAGCCCGCCAGCGCCTGTACCTCGGTCGTCCAGTCGCTGGAGAGCAAGATCTGACTTTCAGCTAGCCGGCAGCTAACACTCAGGTCGGCGCCCGTGACCGGCACGGTACTCTGGCGGCAGGTGCCGGTCGCGTAGTAGGCCTCCGGCTTGCCAGTACAGGACCGCGTAAAGCAGCCGTGAACCCCACCGGAGGCGAAGCTCTGATGACAGCTTCGAAGTCAAGCCGAGCCCGGAACGCGCGCAGCGGCGCCCAGGCCGGCCCGGCCAGGAGCGGCAGCGCGGCCAGGAACGGGGCCACCGCGGCCAGGAACGGGTCCGCCGCGGCGGCCCGGAGCGGTGTCGCCACCAAGAACGGTCCCGCGGCCAAGGGCGCCGTCACGGCCAAGACGGCCAGCGGACCGCGCGGGCGCGCGACGGCCGGGGACGGCTCGGATACCAGGACCGCCGGGACCGGACCCGCGGTGTGGGTGCAGCTCACCACGTTCGCGCTCGCGCTGGCCGGCCTGGGCGTGTCGATCTACCTGACGATCGCGCACTTCACCGAGTCGACCCTGCTCGGGTGCTCGGAGGTCAAGGGCTTGGTGGACTGCACCAAGGTGACCACCAGTCCGCAGTCGTACGTGTTCGGGATCCCGGTGGCCGTGCTCGGCCTGGCGTTCTTCCTGTTCGCGGCGGCGATCATGAGCCCGTGGGCCTGGCGAGCGGCCCGGCGCGAGGTCCACCTGGTCCGGATAGCCTCCCTGGTGGTCGGTATCGGCTTCGTGCTTTACCTGCTCTATGCGGAGCTTTTCATCATCGGAAGCATCTGCCTTTACTGCACCAGCGTGCACGTCATCACGTTCTTGCTGTTCGTCCTGACCATGTTCGCGGCCGCCGCCTGGGGACTGAAGCCCGGAGCGGCCTGGCCGCAGAGGCTGACGCCGCGGGCCCTCGCCGGGCCGCGGCTGGCGCGGCGATCAACGAGCTGAAGCCGGGCCTCGCCGGGGCCGGGGCTTGTTGAGGCTGTCGGATTGCGATGATCGGGCCGGTAAATTGCGATGATCGGGCCGGTAAGAGGGGGCTTACCGGGCCGGGGTATGAGCGGCAACCCTGGAGCGCCGGTAATGTCCGCTATGTCGGCGCGAGAGCGCAAGGCCGGTGGCGTTCGTCTGCTCCTCGGGGTCCCGCGTATCCCAGGGGGTCATGCCTGTCCCTTTGGTCACACATCCTGCTGTTCAGCGGTAATTTTTCGTGGATGATTTTGGCTTAGTGGATGATTTTGGGTACCCGGGTCCACAAAACTTTCCATAAAGCCCGAATCTGCCGCGATAACCGGAGACTGCTCCAGGCTTTTGTCGCTTACGTCCGTATATAGCGGGCAAGTGGGCGGCTGTTCTCACCGCTGAGCGCACGGCTGTGCGACAGCCATCGAGGCTGGAGCCCGTCGGTGACAGCGTATTGACTAGTGAGGGCAGTTTTGCCTCAATCATCGGTTCAGCGGAGCGTCCGCGGCGAAGCGTAAGGGGGTGCGGCGTGTGGTTACCGAAGCACGGACGACTGATTACCCCGGATGCCGCATGCTGGCGCTCATCGGCTCCGGCGAGACCAGCCCGACGATGGTCACGGTGCATAGGGACCTCCTGACGCGGCTCGGTCTGCGCCGTCCGCGGGCGCTGCTGCTCGCTACTCCCTACGCGTTCCAGGAAAACGCCGCCAGCGTGTCGGCGCGGGCGCGACGGTACTTTGCGGAAAGCGTCGGCCTGGAAGTCCGCATCGCGCCGGGTACGAGCCGTAACGCCGGTGCCGAAGTGGCTCCGCCCACGGTCGGGGAGACGGCACACGGGGAAGGGCCGTCAGGCCGGGGCCTCGACGGGTACGACGGCGAACAGGGCCGGGAAGCGGCCGACCTCAGGTCCGCGGACTGGGTATTCGCGGGACCGGGGAGCCCGTCATACGCGCTCGCGCACTGGCGGACCGGGCCGGTCGGCGCGGCGCTGCGGGAGCGGATCCTGGCCGGCGACGGGCTGACCGTGCTGGCCTCCGCGGCTGCGGCCACGGCGGGCCAGTTCGCCCTGCCGGTGTACGAGATCTACAAGACGGGCGGCGCGCCGCGCTGGCTGGCCGGACTTGACCTGCTAGGTGCGCTCGGCCTCAGGGTGGCGGTCATCCCGCATTACGACAACGCGGAGGGCGGCCACTACGACACCAGGTACTGCTACCTCGGGGAGCGAAGGCTGGCGGTCATGGAGCGCGAGCTTCCGGCCGACGCCGCCGTACTTGGCGTGGACGAGCACACCGCCATGGTCATCGACCTGCGAACTGATGGAATCGAGATCCGCGGCCGCGGCGGCGTCACCGTGCGCCGGGCCGGCGACAGCACGATCCTGCCCGCTGGCACATCGATGTCCGTGGCGGACCTGCGAGGTCTTGTCCTGGGGACAAAGCCGGCCGACCGCGGCGGGGGCGGCGGGGGCGCGCCGTCGGCGCCAGGGCCATCGGTGCCGGTGCCGTCGGTGCCGTTGCCGTCGGTGCGAGTGCCAACCGTGCCAGTGCCTCCGGCGCCACTGCCTGAGGTCATGACGGAGGCGGAACGGGGGTTCGGGGTGGCGGCCGGCGCCCGGGACGCCGGCGCGATGGTCGCGGTGATCCTGGCCCTGGAGACCGCGATCAAGCAGTGGGAGGCCGATACCGACGAGGACCAGGGCACCGAGCAGGCGCGCGCGCTGCTGCGCGGCCTTATCGGCCGGCTGGGACGGACGGCGCAAGACGGACTCGCCGACCCCAGGGATCGGCTACGGCCTGCGGTCGAGCCACTCATCGCGCTGCGGAACACATTGCGGGCGCAGCGCAATTTCGCCGCGGCCGACGCCATCAGGCACGCTCTGACGGCGGCCGGCCTTGATCTCAGCGACACGCCTGGCGACACCCGGTGGGAGACCGCGGAGACGGTTCGACCCGGCGGCGATCCGCCCCGGCCATTACATATTCATCATGTTGGCGCCTGGCCGGGTCCCGCCGCGGCGTGACCCACTACTCTGGGCACACCAAGCCTGGCCGCACGCGAACCCGACGCGCCCGGAACGAGAGGAGCGGATTCCGTGCCCGGCATGAATTCGGGTCTGAGCCCCGATGACCCGACACTGGTCGCCGCCTTCAGGTCAGCGCTGCTTCACCAGGGCACGATCGCCTTTATCGCCGTCATATTCCTCTGGCTTGTCTGGGCGACGGCACGCACCTGGCGGCTCACCACGCCAAGCACGACACCAGGTATCCGCGGTGCTGGTACGGCGAACCACGCCGAAGTGACGGCTGAGACCGGCAAAGCTGACGCCGGCAAAGCCGACGCCGGCAAAGCCGACGCCGGCAAAGCCGACGCTGCCGAGAGCGGACGGGGCGGCCTGGGAGAAGCCCGAGGGCGGTGGCTACTACGCATCGGGTTCGGGGTGCTCTGGATTCTCGACGGGATCTTGCAGGCGCAGCCGAAGATGGCGGCCGGGCTGCCGTCGCTGGTCATCGAGCCGACCGCGGCTAGCTCACCCGCCTGGGTACAGCACCTGGTCAACTGGGGCGGCACTATCTGGTCCTACCACCCCATCCAGGCCGGCGCCGCCAGCGTCTGGATCCAGGTCGGGATCGGTGCCTGGCTCATCGTCGGGGGACGCGGGCGGCTGTCCAGGCTCGCCGGGGCCGCCAGTGCGGGCTGGGGACTGATCGTCTGGGTATTCGGGGAGTCGTTCGGCGGGATATTCGCGCCCGGCCTGAGCTGGCTGACCGGTGCCCCCGGGGGCGTGTTGTTTTACATGGTGGCGGGCGCGCTTATCGCGCTGCCTGAGGGTGCCTGGCGCAGCCCCAGGCTCGGCCGGCTGGTACTGGCCGGTTCCGGGTTCTTCTTCATCGGCATGGCTGTCCTGCAGGCCTGGCCTGGCCGCGGCTTCTGGCAGGGTACGGTGCACGGTCGGCCGGGATCCCTCACCGAGATGGTGCAGTCGATGGTCTCGACCTCCCAGCCGCACTTTCTCTCCGCCTTGCTCTCCAGCTTTGGCTCGTTCGTCGCTGGCCACGGCTTCGCGGTCAACCTGGTCGTCGTGATCGTGCTCGCCGTGCTCGGCGCGATTTTCCTGACCGCCAGGCCCCGTCTGGTCAGGTACGCGGTGTGGTTCGGGATCGCGTTCTGCCTGGCCGACTGGGTGCTGGTCCAGGACCTCGGTTTCCTCGGCGGGGTCGGGACAGATCCGAACAGCATGATTCCCATGGCGCTGCTGTTCTCGGCCGGCTACCTGGCCCTTACGCCGACGCCGGAGGAGTCGGTTGGGGATACTGCGGGGGCTGGATGGGGTCAGCGACTGGGGGCCCTGAGGCCTCGGATGCTCGGCGGCATGGTCGCGAGCGCGAGCGCTCGATCGGTCGCCGCGGTCGCCGCGGTGGCGGTCATCGTGCTCGGGGCGGCGCCGATGGCCTCGGCGGCAGCGAACCGCAGCGCGGATCCGATCCTGGCCCTGGCCATTGCGGGTGGCAGCACCAGTCTCGACCTTCCTGCTCCAGGCTTCTCGCTCACCGATCAAGACGGCCGGGCGGTCACCCTGGCGAGCCTGCACGGCAAGGTCGTCCTGATGACCTTCCTCGACCCGGTGTGCACGAACGACTGCCCGATCATCGGCCAGGAGTTCAAGCAGACCGGGGAACTGCTCGGCGCGAAGGACAAGGACGTCGAGCTGGTCGCCATCGTGGCCAATCCGAGCTACCGGTCCACCACGTTCACCCAGGCGTTCGACCGGCAGGAAGGGCTCACCGCGGTGCCCAACTGGCTGTACCTGACCGGCTCGGTGAGCCAGCTAGGCGCGGTCTGGCGGCAATACGGTGTCAGCGTGACGAACCTGCCCGCCGGGGCGATGGCCGCGCACAACGACCTGGCCATCGTCATCGACGGGTCAGGCAATATCCGCGAGGAAGTCGGCGCCGACCCAGGGCCCGGCACCACGAGTACCCAGTCCTCGTTCTCCGTCCTGCTCAGCCAGTACGCCCTCCAGGCGCTGGGCCGCTCGTGATGAGGGGATGGGCCAGGATCGGCCTGGCCCTCGCCTGCGCGGGTCTAGCGGCGGGCTGCGGGTCCAGGTCACAGACGGCCGCCGGGTCCGGGGCAGGCCACTCGGGGGCCGCCCCCAGCCCGCCGGCGGTGACCGTGCCGCTCAGCACCTCGCTGGTCACCTCGCAAGGTACCTGGGCGATCACGGTCATGGGCGGATCGGCCGCGTCGGAGGACAACTTCTGGCAGCTCTTCGTGCGGCCCACGGGCGCTGGCCAGTGGTCGGAGGTCACTCCCCCGGGCGTGGCCGACAACGGCGGCCTGGTCGCCGCGGGCACCGGGACGTCCCTGGTCATCGGGTTCCGGCCCAGCCAGGACCTGGCGTTCTCGCCGCTAGCGACCAGCACCGACGCGGGCAGGAACTGGACGCCAGGCCTGCTCGACGCCGACCTGGGCAATGACCCTGGCGCCCTGGCCGTCGACCCGTCGGGACAGGCCCTCGCGCTGCTGCAAGACGGCACCATCCAGACCGCGCCCACGACGGGCGCCGCGGCCGCCGGGCAGTGGTCGGAGCTCACGACGCGGCAAGCCCTGGCGGCGTCGGCCCCGGGTCGCAGCTGCGGACTGCAGAGGCTGGATGCGGTGTCGTTCCGCCTCAATAAGACTCCGATGGTGGCGGGAAGCTGCGAGCGGCCGGGTGTGACCGGGGTTTTCATTGATACCAGCGGTACGTGGCAATCGGCGGGGCTGGCGCTGCCCGCGGCGTACCGCGGCGATCAGGCGCAGGTGCTCGGGCTGGCCGCTACGTCCGGCGGCAACGTGGCGCTGCTGCTCGCCGGGGGCAGCCTGCTCGCTGCGTGGTCGAACGGGACGCACTGGACCGTGTCCGCCCCGGTTGCGGTCGGCGCCGTGCGCGCGTCTGGTTTCGGGACCGGCGGCAGTACCTGGCTGCTGCTCAGCGGCGGTCGCGCGGAAACCATCAGCGGAACGGGCGGCTCCTGGCAGGCGCTGCCCGCCGTGCCGGCCGGGACCGCGACGCTCGCTCCGGGGCCGGGCGGCTCGTACGACGCGCTGGCCGTGGCCGGGTCCAAACTCACCGTCTGGCGGCTGACCAGGGGAGCCTGGGTCCAGGTCCAGCGGATCACCGTGCCGATCGAGTACGGTTCCTCGAGCTAAGACGGCGCATGAGCTACCTCACCGGCCACTGGTCCTTCGATCCCTTCCTCGTGCTGGCCGTGGTCGTGGCCGGATGGTATGAGATCGGGCTGTGGCGGATGGCCCGCCGGTCCGGGCCGGAACGCACCCGGGAACGGCGGCTGAGATCGCTGTGGTTCTACGCGGGGCTGGTGGTGCTCCTGCTCGCGGTCGAGTCGTCGATCGATTACTGGGCTTACGACTACTTCTTCGTGCACATGATCCAGCACCTGCTGCTGATGTTCGCCGCGCCGTCGCTGATCGTCGCGGGCGCGCCATGGCAGCCGTGGGTCGAGGCGCTGCCCGGCCGGCCCAGGCGCGGGGTGCTGGCCGGTACCTGGTCGCGGCCGCGGCGGGCACTGGGTGCCCTCGTGCTGCGGCCCTGGGTGTCGATCGGGATCTTCAACGCGGTGATGATCTTCTGGCATCTGCCCGGACCCTACGACCTGGCCGAACGCAACCAGGCCATCCACGTCTGGCTGATGCTCGGCAGCTTCTGCGTCGCCGGGGTGCTGTTCTGGCTGCAGTTCATTCCGTCGCCGCCGTTCCGCCGCCAGATGCCGCTACTCAGCCGGGCCGCCGCGCTGCTGGTCACCAACGTCATCATGATCGGGCTGGCGATGGCGCTGAGCATCTTCGCCTCGGGCTCGGTGTACTCCGTCTACGCGCACATTCCCGGAGTCACCCTGCCGCCGTTCGCCGACCAGCAGATCGGCGCGGCCATCTTGTGGGTGTGCGGGGATTTCTGGGCCGTGCCCACCATGATCGCGATCATCAGGCAGATGATGGCGGCCGACGGGAGCATGAGCGGGGCGCTTGAGGCGATGCTGCACCGGGGAAACGCGCTGGCCGGGTGGGGAGGGTCCCCGGTCACGCGGCCGGGTCCGCTGGCCGATATGCAGGCCCGGCCGCCTTCCTCGCCGGACGCGGAGCCGTGAACCCGGTGCCGGTAACCCGGTGCCGGTAACCCGGTGCCGGTAACCCGGTGCCGGTAACCCGGTGCCGGTAACCCGGTGCCGGTAACCGCGGCCCGGCCGCCTGGCGCGGGGCAGCCCTAGGTCGCCTTGCGCGGGCGAGCCGGGTCCTTGCGCGGGCCGACTGGGTCCTTGCGCGGGCGGGTCGGGTCCTTACGAATGCGGGTCGGGTCCTTGCGGAGGCCGACTGGGTCCTGGCGCGGGAGGGCGGTGCCTTGCGGACGGTCGGCTGGGCCGCCGACATCCTGCTTGATGGTTTCGGTGATCTTGCGCAGCCCGCTGAAGGCCGAGGAACTCGCCACCATGACCACGCCAACGATCAGCGCGGCGATCCCGCCGGCCTCGATGGCCAGCGGCCCAGGGGAAATCTGGATCCGGTCGCCGAAGACCACGATGCCGAGCGCGATGCCCGCGACGGGCTCGCCGGCCGCGATGGTCGGCAGCGAGGAGTGCAGCGGGCCCGAGCTGAACGCGTTCTGCATCAGCCACAGGCCCACGATCCCGGTCGCGACCAGGCAATAAGGCGGCCAGACGACGAACAGGTGCGTCCACGGATGGGTTTGCAAGATCTCCAGCGTCTGCCTGGTCAGCGCGTCCTGGATGCCGAAGACCAGACCCGCCCCGAGCCCGGTCAGGGTGGCCCGGGCAGGTCCTTTTCTACGGTGGCCGATCTGCACGGCGATGAACGCGACACCGGCGATGATCGCGGCCACGTACCAGTGCGAGAACGAGCCGAACGACATGCCGATGGGTTTGGTGGAACGGGAAACCGACAGCAGGGTCACCCCCGCGCACAAGATGAGCGCACCGGTCACCTCGGTCCACTGGGCCGACTGCTTGGACATCGGGACCGCAAGCACCAGCGCGAACACCAGGTAAGTGGTCAGCAGGGGCTCCACCAGCGTCAGCTCCAGGTGGCCGATCGACCACGCCGACAGCAGGTAGCCGCCTATCATGCACCCGATGCCGAACAGCCATCTCGGCTTGCGCAGCAAGTCGGTGAGGATGCGCCAGCTCAGGAAGCGCGATTCAGGTTCCTGCTCGGCAGCGCACTGCTGCAGCACGAAACCGATCCCGAGCAGCACGGCAGCCGCGAGGGTCGTTGCGTAAGCCACATCCAGGTCCACGGCGCTCTGTCTTCATTAGGTGCAGCAGTGCAGATATCAAGAACAACGTGCACTGCCGACGGCTAGTTTCTTGTGCAGCGCGTGACGCACGGGTGCTGGGTACGCACCCTAATCGTACGCTAGCTGCTCACGTCACAACTGCCGCGTCGCCGGGCGGCTGAACCTCGTAGCGTTCCGATTGGCATGATTGGGGCCGAACTGTTACCTACCGGGCCTACCCGCACAAACGCTCATCATGCTGGCAACAGCCTGCCGTACTATCATGAATTCGTCGGCAGGCGTCATTGCCACGGGAGAGGGTGCTGACGTGGGGGTCGGGAAAATGACGGCCAGGAAACGGGCCGTAGGCACGCGTAAGCATATCGTCGCGTATCTCGCGGAGGTACATGAACTCTTCGACGCCCACGGGATGGCCAGCACGCAACTGGCTGCCGCGGTCGGCTACCCGGGCTCGAGCGTGGCGTTCGCCCAGCTCCTGTCCGGAATGGAGCGATCGGGACTCATTCAGCGGGACGTGCGCGGTAAGCGAACCTACCGGATCAGCCTAGGAGCCGCTGACCTGGAGGACGCTGACCCGGGAGACGCTGAGAACGCGGAGACCGGGGCGGGCCGCGGCGCTGGCCTCGGCGGCGCTGGCCTCGGCGGCGCGGCCGGCTTCGACTACGACGAGCTGGCCCGCCGCCTACTGGTCCAGCTGGTCCGGCGGCTGGCCGCGGCCGAGCCGGACGGCACGACCCAGCCCGAAGCCTCCGAACCGGACCCTTCGGTGCTGCGAGCCACGGTCACCGGCCTGGAATACGAGCTGGCCAGCGCGTGGGCCAAGCAGGGCGAGCTGGCCGAGGAGAACGTCAGGCTGCGGGAGGAGCTCAAGGCCGCGCAACGTTCGCTGGCGCTGGCCGCCGAGCGGATGGGCAAAATGCCCATCACCACTGACCTCGACAGCAACGAGGTCGTGGTGCTACAGCGGCTGCTGGGCTGAAACTAGAGCGGTGTTAGCCGACGGCGAGGTAGACCTGGGTCGCATGGCCGGACAGGACCCCGGCCAGGACGTCATCGGGCAGGCCGAGCGCGGCCACCGCGCGTACGTTCCGTGCCACGCCGGGGACGCCTGGCCAGTCGGTCCCGAAGATCCATTTGGCGGCCAGCTCGGTCAGGTCGAACCCGGCGTAGTAGTCGGGCAGCCGTTTGGGCGGCAGCCCCGCCAGGTCAAGCCAGACGTTGGCGCGGTCAAGCGCCATCCGGGCGGCGCCGGAGTACCACTGCCCCCGCCCGCCGTGGGCCAGCACGAACTGGACGCCCGGGAAGTCGGCTACGGCCTGGCTCATCAGCGCGGGGTCTCCCGCTTCGGGACACGAGCCGGGAAAGATGCTCCCGCCGGTATGCACGATCACCGGCACGCCGCGCTCGGCGCACAGCTCGTAGACCGCGTACATGTCAGCGGTGTCGGGGCGGAAGCCGCCGTGCACCGGATGGACCTTGAGCGCGACCGCGCCCAGGTCAAGCTGGCGTTCGGCTTCGGCGGCCGGGGACGGGTGCAGCTCCGGGTTGACGTTGGCGACCAGGCGGTACCGGCCCGGGTTGTGCGCGATGATCGGCAGCAGGTCTTCGACCGGCTGAATCCCGGTCGTCCGCGGACTGTACTCGGCGAACAACAGGGCTAGATCGACGCCCTCGGCCGCCAGCAGCGCGTCCACCCGGGCCGGGATCGGATCCCCGTCGGCTCCGAACACCTCTCGCCACGGGGCATCCTGGCCGAAGTCGACGGCCCACTGCAGCCACGCGGGCGTCACCGTGCTCAGCCTGGGCACATGCATGTGGGCGTCGATCACCGTCCTGCCGTCGATCATCGGTGCGCGCTATCGGTCCAGCCGGCGCGGGGAATCAAGGCCGGTCGCGGGGTTCGAGACGGCGGAGCCCGGTCCGATAGGCGTGGCCGGACTCGATGTAGGTCTTCACCGCGCCCTCGACCCAGTCGGCGGTCAGTCCGGTCTTCTTGATTTTCCCGGGAACGCCGGCCACCAGAGCGCCAGGTGGCACCTCGAAGCCCTCTGGCACCAGGCAGGAAGCCGCCACGACCGCGCCGGTCCCCACCGTGACCCGGTTGAGGGTGACCGAACCCGAGCCGATCAGGCACATGTCCGCCACCACGCAGCCTTCCAGATGCGCGTTATGGCCGACCACGCAGTCGGCTCCGATCAGCGTCGGCCACTCGTGGGTGCAATGGACTACGGTTCCGTCCTGCACCGAGGTCCGCGCCCCGACCTCGATCCGGCCGTGGTCACCGCGGAGCACGGCGCAGGGCCATACGGACGCCTCCGGGCCGATCCGCACGCGGCCGATGACGACCGCATCGGGATGGACGAAGGCGGTCTCGTGAATCTCAGGCTCGTAATCGCCCAGCGCGTATATCGGCACGATCGGGCCCTTTCTGCGGGTCAGTGTCAGGGTCGGTGTCGGGATCGGGATCGGGGTCAGCGGTCAGGTCGAGGACGCCGAAGCGGTGCTGGTCCCAGAGGTGCAGGGACGTCCTTTCCGGATACGGCGCCACATCCGGCGGGTCGGCGAAGATGCGGGTCATCCGGTGCCCCGGGGAGTACTGCGGCCAGCCAGGGTCCCCGTCCGCGGCGAACGCCGCCCAGTGCGAGCGCATCAGGTTCCCGAGCCGGACCGCGCTGGCCGGCGGTTCCGGGCCGAAGAACATC
>Ga0302324_100014410_pt1 | contig 15951 bp, 19 predicted proteins | sample Palsa_T0_1_FD_201949 | JGI IMG/M metagenome (GOLD analysis project Ga0302324, IMG submission 201949) | Peat permafrost microbial communities from Stordalen Mire near Abisko, Sweden - Palsa_T0_1 | ecosystem: Environmental > Terrestrial > Soil > Palsa > Peat permafrost | place: Sweden: Abisko...
CCGAAGCGCGTGTCGCCAAGGTCGTATCGGTGCTCAAGGCCTCCGGCGTGACCGCCGACCTCGAGACGACCCAAAACGGTACGCTCGTCCTGCACGAGCACAGCTGCCCCTACGCGTCGGTCGTCGCAGAAAATCCCGAATGCTGCAGCGCGATTCACACGATCCTCGAGCGCGTCGTGCCCGGCAAAGCGGAACAAGTCGAGAGTCTTGCAACCGGCGGCGCCCAATGCCGTTTCGAAATCAGTGACGAACGTTAATGCCAAAATGGCCGCGGACCGAGCGCAGAACCACGGAGACTTTTTCTTGACAGCACCACAAACATTGGCGGACCGAGCGCAGAACCATCACGACCTCAGCAACATGTCGTTGCGAGGTCGGACCGGGGGGCCCCACGCACAGCGTGGGGGCGCGCAGCCTGGGGCGGAGCGCCTTTAAAATGAATTTCGCTAAGTTTCAAGAGCTGGTCGAGCACCGTACCGGATTTCGGACGATGGAGAGTCCGACCGCGACCGGTGAGTACTTCAGCGACTCGTGCGGCGACTTGTACACCTTCTTCTTGAAGGTTGGACCGGGCGACGTCATCGAGGACGTGTCGTACTTCACGACCGGCTGTGGTTTCGGAACGGCGACCTGTTCGCTGCTGGTCGAACTCGTGCGCGGCAAGACGGTCGACGAAGCGCTGGCGATCACGGATGCCGACATCGAAGCCGCGCTCGACGGCTATCCCGAGAAGAAGAAGGATTACCCGGAGCGTTCGCGCTTCGCACTGCAGGCAGCGGTCGAGGATTACCGCAAGGGACGTGCCGAGGGCCGGATCACCGACGCCATGCTCGAGCAGGCGCGCGGAATCGCCGCCGCCGCGGCCGCCCAAAGCGGTAACGGGCAGACCTCGCAAGACGTCAACGCCGCGCCGAAAGTCGTTGAGTCGGGCGGCATGGTCACGATCAAGCTCCACTAAGTTCGCGTGCGCGCGCCGGCGGTCGTGATCGCCGCGGTGATGCTGCTCGGCGCTTCGCCGAGCCCGTCGCCGGAGCCGAGCGCGCGTTCGCTCAGCATCGTCTGTGGGGTCGCGCCGTTTTGGTTGTTTGGTCGCGGTGAAAACCGCCCGGTCCGTGCCGGCGTACCGCCCGCGACGCTCGGTTCACGTTTCGCGCTCGTCAGCGGACCGCACACGACGCTCGAGGGCGACCAATACTACGAGACCGACGTGGTCGCGATCGAGCCGGGATACAGCGGCCGGCACTACTGGCTCGCGCGCAGCTGCGCGCTGGTGACGCCCTAGGCTTCTTCGATCTACGACGCGCTTGGCGCGGCGGCGACGGCCTCGACCGAGATGCGAATGGTGGTGTCGAATGCGGCAACCAGCGCGCCGCCGGGCACCGTCTTCCCCCAGTTCAGACCGAACTCGCGCCGGTCGAAGCTGCCGGTCGCGGTGTAGGCGACGTGCGCGCGGCCGCGTCCATCGACCATCCGGCCTTCATACTTCGCGGCCAGCGTCACCGGCTTCGTGACGCCGTGCATGGTGAGGTTGCCGACAATCGTGAAGTCGGGACCCTTGCCCTCAATGCGCGTCGAGGCAAACGTGATCGTCGGATACTTCGCAGTGTCGAACCATTCCGGTCCGTGCAGCTCGCTGTCGCGATCGGCGCTCTTGGTATCCAACGCCGCCGCATTCAAGGTCGCGGTCACCGCCGTAGGGGTCGTCCCCTCGCCGAGCGTCAGCGTGCCGCCGGTGACCGGGATGAAGCCCTCGACGTGCGAGAAGCCGAGATGAACGACGCTGAACTCCGCTTGGGTGTGGTTCGGGTCGAAGGTGTAGTCAGCGGCGAACGCCGGTGCGGCGAGTGCGGCGACGAGCGCTGCGACCAAGACGAGGCGGTCGGTCATGGTGTTTCCTTCCCTGATTGACCGGTCGATCATCGAGTCCAGAGATGAGAAATGCCTGTGAAGGCAGCGCTCTCTCGCGTTAGGTGAGGTACGGGTTGAGCCGCCGCTCGATGCCGATGGTCGTTGTGGGTCCGTGACCAGGCACGACGGTCGAAGCATCGTCGTGGACCAGCAGCTTGGTGCGGATCGAGCGCACGATGTCGGCGAGCGACGTTCCCCCAAGATCCCAGCGCCCGACGGCGCCGCGGAACAGCGTGTCGCCGGTGAACAGCGTGGTCGCGCCGTCGTTCTCGAGCGCGAACGAGGTCGAACCCGGCGTATGTCCGGGCGTGTGCAGGACGTGCAGGGTGATCGCGCCCGCGCGAAGTTCGTCGCCGTCGGCAAGGTCGCCGTCGAGCGCGACGATCTGCGGCGTCTCGGTGAGACCCAGCATCCGTGCCTGCTGCGCCAGCGCGCCGTAGAGGGGCAGGTCGCCCGGATGGAGCAACGCCGCGCCGCCGGTGCGGTCACGCAGAGGACCCAGTGCACCGATGTGGTCGACGTGCGCGTGCGTGTGCACGAGGTAGCGCGGGCGGAGTCCGTGCCGCTCGAGGTGCTCCGCGATCTGTGCGACGTCGTCCCCGCCGTCGATCACGATCGCCTCGCCGCTGGCCGGATCGCCGAGCACGGTGCAGTTGCAGCCCAGCATGCCGACCGGAAACGTTTCAGCGATCATTGCGGCGGCTCGATGGCGAAGTCGCGATACTGGCGGTCGAAGTAACCCAGCGGTTCGCCTTCACGCCAGCCTGCTTCGAGGACGGTTCCCAAGAAGATCGTGTGTGTCGACGCGGTCAGTTCCTCGGTCAGCGCGCAATCGACGTGCGCGAGCGTCCCCTCGAGGATCGGCGATCCACTGGGGCCGATGCGGTAGTCGACGCCGTCGAAACGCGAGCGCGGCTCGCCGCCGGCGAAGCGCTCCGCCAGAACGCGCTGTTCGAGCGCCAGGATATTCACACAGAAGCGCTGCGACGCCGCGATGAGCGGGTGCGCGGTGGCGCCGCGGTTGACGCAGATCAGCACGGTCGGCGGTGCGGCCGAGACGCTCGCGAAGGCGTTCACGGTGAAGCCGTGGATGCGGCCGTCGTTCGCGGTCGTGACGATCGAGACGCCGGTCGCGAAGCGCCGCATGGCGGCGATGAAGTCGTCAGTTGACGCGGGCACCGATGCCGATTCCGTCCCCGATCGGAACGATGGTCGCATCCAAGTCGGGGTAGTTGAGAAACGTCCGGCTGAAGGCGCGCAGGGCGACGGTGTCCGCGTCGTCGGAACTGCGCGGGCTCGCGGCTGCCCGGCCGCTCCACAGCAGGTTGTCGACCACGACGAGTCCCGAACGCTTAAGCAGCGGCACGACGGCGTCGAGGTAGGCCGAGTACTCTGTTTTGATCGCGTCGATGAACACGATGTCGAGGTTGCGCTGCGGGAACCACTCCAGCACCTCGAGCGCAGGCTGGTTGATGATCTCGATCCGCTCGTCGAGGCCGGCCCGCCGGAAGTAGGAGGCCGCGATCTCGGTCCGGTGCATGTCCGGGTCGATCGTCCAGATGCGTCCGGCCGACGGAAGCGCTTGCGCCATCCACAGCGTCGAGTAGCCATAGGCAGTGCCGAGCTCCAGGACGCGGTTGGCCTGCATGCAGTGGACCAGGACCGAGAGGAACCGCCCGGCCGCCCGGTCGACGATCGGAATCCCTTCGCGCAGGCCGTGCTGTTCGAGTTCCAGGAGCAGCGGCGATGGCTCGCGATGGAGCCGCGTAAGGTAAGCCAGGTCACGCACGATGGTCGATGTTTGCCGCCCGCGCAGGGCGGGAACCTGCCGAAGGCGCATCATCCGGCGCCATCGCACGGGGGCATCTCGCGCGTCGTCGAAGTTTCTGCGTCCATCTGAAAAACGCCACCGAGGAGGCTTCCGTTGGCAACGCTCGCCGAACAACACACCTACGCACCGAAGAAGTTCGATCTCTCCGGCCTGCAGGGAATCTCGGACAACACGCTCGCGGTTCATTTCGGGCTGTACGAGGGCTACGTCAAGAACACGAACCTGCTCAACGAGCAAATCTCCGGGCTCATCGGGAGCGGAAACGCCGCCGGCTCGAACCCTGGTTTTGCTGAACTGAAGCGCCGGCTGGGCTTCGAATACAACGGCATGGTCCTGCACGAGTATTATTTCGGCAACATGACCAAGACCGCGGGCAGCAGCGCCCCCGCCAAAGTGCAAGATTGCGTCGCCGGCACCTTCGGCGATTTCGAAACCTGGAAAAAGGACTTTTCCGCCGTCGGCGCCATGCGCGGCGTAGGCTGGGCAATCGCCTACTTCGATCCGACCACCCAGCGGGTGAACAACCACTGGATCACGTTGCATGAGGACGGAAACGTCGCCGGCTACGTCCCGCTGCTGGTCATGGACGTGTGGGAGCACGCGTTCTTGCTCGACTACAAACCCGCCGAGCGGTCGAAGTACATCGAGTCGTTCTTTCTCAACGTCGACTGGGACGTCGTGAACCGGCGGCTCGAAGCGGCGAAGGCGGGCCGTACACCCTAGTGACTTCCGGCTAGTGCGGGCAACGGGGCAGTTGCGGCTCTTCCCGCTCAACACGGTGCTCTTTCCGGGCGCCGAGTTGAATCTGCACGTCTTCGAAGAACGGTATCGCCGGATGATCGCCGAGTGCCTCGATGCGAACGAGGCCTTCGGCGTCGTCCTGATTCGCGACGGCCGCGAAGCGGGCGATCCCGACGTCACACCGCACGACGTCGGGACGACCGCCGAGATCTCGGAGGTGACCCCGCTGCCGGCGGGCCGCTACTACATCAGCACGAGGGGGCGCCGACGTTTCCGGATTCAGCGCATCGTCAGCCGCGAACCGTACCTGCTCGCCGACGTCGAATTCCTCGAGGATCGCGGCGACGACGACCTCGACGAGCGAGCCTGCGAGCTGACGCATCGTGTGCTCGGGGAGTTTCGCGAGTACGTGCGGCTGCTGGTCGCGTTCTCCGGCAACGACGCGGACGTCGACGTTCCGCACGACCCGGTCGATGCCAGCTACATCGTCGGCGATGCGCTGCAGGTTGCCGACACGCTCAAACAGCGGCTGCTGGAGCTGCGCACCGCGGAGGCACGCCTGGCCGCCGAGCTCGGCTTCTTGCGCCGGCTCATGCCGCAGCTGCGCTCGCTGCTCGAACGCAAGAAACTCCAAGAGGAGGTCGTGCGCGACGACGCCCCCGGGGGCGAGTTCCGCAGCCACCAGGAGCAGTTCTTCGGCAAACACTTCTCGCTGAATTAGGGCGCGATCAGACGTTCGGCGGCCGTTACGACGTTGCGCAGCAGCGCCACGTTGGTGACCGGTCCGACACCGCCCGGCACCGGCGTGATCTCGCCGGCGACCTCGGCGACGCCGGCGAAGTCGACGTCGCCGACGGCGACCCCGTCGACGTAGTTCGTGCCGACGTCGATCACGGTCGCGCCCGGGGCGACCATATCGCCGCGGATCAAGCCGGCGACGCCCGCCGCGGCGACGAGCACCTCCGCCTCCGCCGTGCGGCGGCCCAAATCGCGCGTTCCGCGGTGGGTGATCGTCACCGTCGCGTCGTGCCCGAGCAACAGCAGCGATACCGGCAGGCCGACGACGCTCGAACGTCCGACGACGCAGCAGCGCACGCCGCGCAAGGGCCAGTGCCGGCTGCGTTCGAGCAGCAGCATCACGGCCATCGGCGTCGCCGGGACGAACGTGTCGTCGCGAGCGTACGCGATCCGGGCCAGGCTGATCGGATTCGTCCCGTCGACGTCTTTGTGCGGCGGCATCGCTTCGGCAATCCGCCGCACGCCAAGGTGCGCCGGGAGCGGCTGTTGGAGGATGATCCCATGAACGTCGGGATCGTCGCCCAGTTCGTGCAAACGCGCGCACAGCGCCGCTTCGGTGATGTGGGTCGAGTGGACGTCGAGCGTCACGTCGATCTGCATGGCGGTGCCGGCGCGTTCGATGCTGCGCGCGTACGCGTGGCTGGCGGCATCGTCGCCGGCCAGCACGACGGTCAAGCGCGGAGCAATGCCAAGTGCGCGCAAACGCTCGACGCGAACGATCGTGTCCTCACGCAGCTCGCGTGCGAGCGCGCGTCCATCGAGCAGTCGGGCCGGCATCGCCTCGCCCGTTCGGACCGCTAGGAGCGCAGCCCTGGAACGCGTCCGCTGGACCGTCACGCTCGGCGCCCGCTTCGACGAGGCGGCATTCGAGACGGCACTGGCCGGATTTCGGCGGATGTACAACGTCGCGCCGGAACGCGTCCTATGCGCGCCCGACGTCCTGGGCCGGTTTGCAACCCTGATGGGCCGCTCCGAGGACGACGCGCATCAGCGCGCGCTGCGTTACGACGGCTTACCGGTCGTCTCGGCGATTCTCGCACCCGGCACGATCGTCTTCGAAGGCCAAGTCGACGAGGAGCGCATGGGCGACTGGTGAGGTGCGGACGCCGCGAGCCTTCCGCCAGGAGCCGGGCGCATCGCTCGTCAATCGAGGCTCGATGAAACGTGCCGACGTCGAGCCGCATTATGGCGCGACGGTCCTTCTCACGGTCGCCATTCCGAATTTGGATGACGCGGTCTACATCGGGAAGCTCGCCCCGCTGCACGGCAGCTCGCGCATAAAACGCTCGTTTCAGGGCTCGAGCGGCGAGAAGCGCCCCGGCCTGCGGCTAACGCTCGAGCCGCTCGCATCCGTACCCCCCGAGTACCAGCGCACCGCGACGAACGGTCTCATGCTCTGCCCGATCGGCGCGATCACGTCGATCAAGCGGCTCGACTGACGTTCGCTGGGCGTCGCCGTTACTGCGAGAGGAACGCGCGCAGCGCTTCGCCCAAGCGCGCGGGCTCCTCGATCATCGGCAGATGGCCGCTGCGTTCGAGGATCAAGGTCGCGGCGTGCGGATACACGTGCAAGACGTCGTCCAGTCCGGCCACGCCGATGTAGCGGTCGCTGCGGCCCCAGGCGCAGAAAACGGGGCCGCCATACCGCCTCCATCGTGCGTGCAGACGCGCGCGCTGCGCGAAGGTGGTGACGGCGCCCGCGTACACGCGCCGGTACGCTTCGCGTGCCGCGCGCTCGCCGTAGATCTGGTACGTGCGTTCGAGCAGTGACCGGTCGAGCGAAGCCGGAGCGACGACGGCGCGATGCAGCGCGCCGGTCACGAAGTGCCGCGACGGCCGCCAGGCGAAGAGCGCCGGCGCGAACCTCGCCGCCAGACCGTACACGAGAAACCGCGGCGTGCGCGCAAAACCGGCCGGTGCGATCAGTCCTAGCTGCGTCACGCGTTCGACGTTGGCGCCGGCAAAGGCCGCCGCGACGCAGCCGCCCAGCGAGTGGCCGATCAACGCAAAGCGCTCGACCCCTGCCGCGTCCGCAACCTGCCCGACCACGCGCTCGAAATACGACAAGTCGTAACGCGCCGCGGGCCGGTCGCTGTCGCCGAATCCCGGCCAATCGAAGGCCAGATAGCGGAACGCCATATCGAGGTGCGGGACGACGCGTCCCCAGGCCGCGTCGCTCCACTGGCCCAGCCCGTGCAGCAAGATCACGACCGGCGCATCGCCGGCCTCGCTTCCGCATTCGGACGTCGCAATGCGCGCGCCCGCCGCATGCAGCGTCGCTGCACGCCACGCAGGCGGAGCGAAGGTCTTCACGCGAAGCCCATTCCGTGCGTCAAGCCGTTGTCATTGTGTCGCTCGCATTGCTGGCCGGCGGCTGTTACTCCGCGCCGGATCCGGCTGCCGTCGCCGCCGGCGGGCCGGCCACGTTGGCCGGCGCGCCGGCGCAGTCGTTTGACCTCCAGCGTACCGACGGCGAGGTCGATTCATTGGCGCGCCACCGCGGGAGCGTGGTCCTGCTCAACCTCTGGGCGACCTGGTGCCCGCCCTGCCGCGAAGAACTTCCGGTGCTCGAGCAGTTCGCACGCGCCTATGCCGGCCGCGTCGTCGTGCTGGGCGTCGATCAAGGTGAATCCGCGTCGGTTGCGCGCGACTTTGCGCGCGCGCGCGGCGTCACGTATCCGATGCTGGTCGATCTGAACGAGCAATACGGTCGCGCGTACCAGGGACTCGGGCTGCCCACGACCGTGATCGTCGATCGGGACGGACACGTCGTGCGCGGTATCGACGGCGCGCTGACCCTCGCGCAGATGCGCGCGGCCGTCGCCCCGGTTCTCGCCAAACGGTGAGCGGGCGTGTCGCCGCCGGCGCTGCAGCGGCGTGCGCCGCGTTCGCGCTGGCGCTGGCGCAGGACGTGCTGCCCGGCGCGGCCTTCTATCACGGCTGGCAGTACGCGCTGCTGTTGGCGGCGGCACTGGCGGTCGTCGCAGCCTCGATCGTGTCGGACTTGCGCGCCGGCAACCGATGGGCGGCACTCGCTTTTGCCGGCGCGTTGCTCGCCGGGGTTGCCGGGCTCGGATCGGGATTGCTCGGCCCCGATACGGCGGCCGTCATCGGCACGCCGGGCACGGTCGCGCCGATCCCCGCGCTCGGTGCGGCCGCATTCTTCGGCGCCGCTGACGCGCCCGCGATCGCGCGCGGCGACGCGTCGATCGTTTTGCGGCGGCCCGGAAAACCTGCGCTCGAGGTCACGCGCTCGGGTCACGTGTTGGACGGGGAGTCGATTCTCGGGCTCGACGCACGGCCGGCTGCGTTTATCGACGCCTGGGACGACCACGGCGCCCACTTGACGATCACGCAGCCGTCGAACGCATCGTTTCTCTCGCCCGTGCTGCTCTTTCGTCAGCGCCAGAAGATCGGCCAGTTCGACGTGCCCTTCGACATCTTCGGCACGCCGGGACGGGCGCGGATTTTTCATGCGCTGTTTTTCACGCCGCGCGATTTGGCGAACTTTCGCCACGCGGTTGCCGATACGAGTCGTCCGGCGCTGATCCTCACGGCGAGCGACGACAGCGGCAAACCGCTTGGGATCGCGCTCGCGCCGTCGGGACAACTGGTCGAACTGGGCGGCGTCCGCGTGCGCGCGACGCTGGGTACGTTCCCCGCCTTGACGATCGCCTCGGTGCCGCCCCTCTGGACGCTGGCCGGCGGGCTCGCGCTGGCCGTCCTGGGCCTCGCCGGGCACGCGCTGTCGGCGCGCCGCCGCACGCCCCGCGCGATTCAGCCTGCGGGAATCTGACTTCCGGGAACGACCAGCGTGCAGTCGTGCACGCCGACCGCACCGGCGACGGTGAGCGCCGGGTTCGCGAGGGTGCCCACGACGTAGAGCGCATGCAGAACGAGCGGAGGTGCCAACGACGGCGGTACGTCGACGCCCAGCCGCCGCGTGCCGGTGAAACTCAACGCGCGCACGAACGTTGCGGTCGCGCGTTCGCCGTAACGGTCGACGAGGGTCGCGCGAACGGCTTCCCCGTTCGCGTCGCCGTCGAACGCGCACGACAGCGAGCGGGCATTCGCGAGCGGAAGGTCGCCGATCGCGAACGCCGCGCGACCGCCGGCGGAGAAATCGTAGTCGAGCGTCAAGCCGCGCTCGTCGACATTCAGCGCGCCCGGCCCGTTGGCCGGGACGGTGACGAGTTTCCACGCCGGATGCCGGGGGTCGCCGAGCGGGAGCGTGGCCGTGTGGCGTCCGACCGGAATCACGGCTTCGGCGTGCACGTCGCCGGCGGTCACGGTGACGACCGCGTCGCGTTCGCCGACGGTCAGCCGCCCCCGCTCGTCGATGCGTGCACCGGCGGTGGCGTGCCAACGTGCGAGGCCGTCGATCGCGACCAGGCGGTCGCGTTCGTCGAACGCTTGGGCCGTGAGCTGCAGCGTCGCGCCGGCGTCGGGGTTGGCTTGCGCCGGCCCGACGACCACACGCGTCGCGCGCGGAATGATCTCGATCGGCAGTATCGTCTGCACGCTGCCGCGGGCGATCGCAACCTTGTGCGCGCCGAGCTGCCTGCCGACGTGCAGCACATCCTGGTGGTCGATCGTTACGATGTCATGGCCGGCCGCGAGGAGTATCCAGGTTCCGCGCGCATCGCCGAGCGGGTTATCCGCCGCGTCGACGACGCGTGAAGTAAGCGGGATGCGCGCACCCGGCAACGCGAGGATGGCGTCAGGCCGCACGACCAGTTGCGCCGGTGGTCCGACGGCGACATCGCTGTAGGCGAAGAGACCGTCGGCGACCCGCCGCTCGAGGCCGTCCGAGGGATCGTTGACGAGCGTGGCGTCGACGTCGCCGCGGGCGCGCGCCACCAGCGTCGCCGAACCGCCGCTGTCGAACAGCATCGCGTCGACAGCGCCCAGACCGAGCAGCAGTGCGCTCAGCTCGGCGCGCGTGACCCCGATGGACGTGACCGGACGGCGTCCGTCGACGACGACAAGCGCCAGCGTTCCATCGGCCAAACGTGCCGCTGCCGCCGCCGGGATGCGCCGATTGCGCTCAGCGTAGTTGGGCGAGCTTGGGTCATCCACCGGAACGCCTGCGCGCAGCAGCAGCGGGCCGCCCCCGATTGCGGTTCGCGCGCCGGCTAAAGGGGGCGTCGTGTCGTCGATGACACTGACCACATCGCCGACGTCGGCCGGCGCGGTGGTGCCGGGCGGCAGCGCGATGCGCATGCCCGGCGCGGGAAACGGCGGGCCGGCGGTGATCGCGTCGACGCGAAAGCGGCCCGGAGCCGGATCCGCGAAGAATGGCGACAGGCTCAGCAGCGTGACGCCCGGCGTGGCCGGCGGCAGCCCGAACGCCGGCGTCAGCAGCGACGCGCCGGCCTGCGGCGGCCAGACATTGACTCCCGTGAGCGGCAGGCTGCCGCGATCGCCGCTCAGCGTGCCCGAGAATCCGTAGCGCTCGAAACGCACGGTGCCGTCGCCGGCGATGGTGAGCGCGACGCGCGCGCTCGGCGAGCGCTCGAGCGTGCCGTCATGCACGAGCATCCCCAGCGGCGCCCCGCTGGCGTCGATGTCGAAGTAGTCGCCATTGATCCCCGCCACCGCGCGGGTGCGGCGCGCCATCGAGGAAACGGTTTCGTCGCTGGAGAGGATCGTGTCGTTCGCGAGCACCGTGCCGACATGCACGCGCGGGTCTTTCGTGTTCACGCTGACGACCGACACGACGAGCGGGCCGGCGGCCGTTTTCAACCGGTAGGTCGTGCGGAAGATGCCCGGCGCGACCGCTTCGCGCTGGGCGCTCGATGCCAACACGACGGGGAACGGCGGCGGGGGGACGAGCGCAGCCGGCGGACCGGCCGACGCGGCAGCCGGGGCGAGCCCGGCCGCCAACGCCAGTCCACGAACACAAGCGCCCAGAGAGCTCGCGGCGCTACCTCAGCAGAGCGAGCGCGAACGCGAGCGCGCCGATCGCGGAAGCGACGCCGGCGGTTATCGGCAACAGGCGCGAGCCGACCAGCGCGCTGATCGATACCAGCACGATCGAGACCTCGAACAGCGTCGATGCGATCTCGAACGTCTCGTGCTGCGAGAGCAGGTGTTCGGACTTCATGTCCAATTCTTCCGCGCGGTGTTCGAACGACTGCGCGAGCTGCATCAGCGGCGGCGCTTTGGCGGCTTCGCGAGCCGCCGTCGCGCGAAGCTTCTGGGCGCTGCTCGCGGGCGGCGTGCCGGTTTCGAGCGCCGACTCCACGATCACGAACTTGAGCCGTTCGGCCTGATACTCGTTGTAGGTGTCGGAGGCGCGCGTGGTCGCGACGATGCTGTCGTTCTTCGCGATCAGCGCTTGGGTGGCGCGCACGTTGGCCAAAAAACCGCTGACGGCGGCGAGGACCGCGAGCACGGCTGCGGCCACCGGCACCCAGCGCGATCCGCCCTCGTGCGCGGCGTCCGCTCGTTCGGTCGCGTCCTCGAAAGCCTTGCTCATCGGAGGCCGGAAAGTTCAGCGGCTCGCACGAGGCCCTCTCGTACGTCGGTTCCCGGCGCAACCCTCCAGGCGTCGGTTCGTGCGCGTTCGAACGTGAACGCCGCGAGTTCGAAGCCGTCGAACGTCCCGCAGACGACGCTGCCGTCGGGGTCGACGGCGAACGCGCGGCGGCGAACCGTGTCGAGGACGACCAGATACGCGCGCAGCTCGGCCGCGCGGGTGCGCGCAAAGCGCTCGATCCACCCGCCGTCGATCGTGGCATTCCAAATGAACACGCGCACGCCGTCGAGGCGCGGACCGACCAGCGCGCGCGGGTCGAGGATCGCTTCATCGTCGGCGAGTGCGACGTCCGCACTGGCGGGACGTTCGTGCGGATCGATCACAGCATCGGCGTCGGCAGTCGCGGCGCGTTCGTGCAGCCCCGAATCTACGCGGGCCGCGATCGCGATACGCATCAGTGCGGGCAGCGGGTCTCCCGATAGGCGCCGCAGCAGCGGGATCGCATCCGGGCGCGGCGCCGGCGGGCCGACGGCCAGCGTCCCGCGCAAGATCGTTTCGTCGCTTTGCGAGGCGATCGCGACGATAGTTCCGTCGGCTGCGAGCAACTGACTCTTGCCGCAATAGGCGACGCTGCGCGCTTCGACGCCGACTTTGTTGGCGGCGACGAGCGGAACGCCGTTTTCGCGCGCCCGCACCGGGATCATCACGTCGGCCTGGATGTTCTCGAGCGCGTGGGGGTCACGGCCGCTGGTGACCCACGCCGTCGGCATGACCAGAATCTCGGCCCCTTTCGCGACCAGCGTTTGCGCGATGGTTGGAATGCGTCCGTCCGCACAAATGAAGACGCCCAGCCGTCCGAGCGGCGTGTCGACCGGCGCCAGCGCTTCGCCGGCGCGGAACCAGCGCCGGTCGAAATGCCACAGGAAACACTTGTCGGCGAATCCGGCGACACCGTCGCCGGTCACGACGTAGGCCGCATTCGCGATGCCGTCCTCCACCGCGCGCGCGCCGCCGAAGACGATCGTGGCACCGGACGCAGCTGCGATGCGGATCACGTCCGCGGCCGCATCCTCGAGCTGCTGGGGGTCGACCGGCTGGGCGCCGATAACATACGCCGGGACCGTGCCCTCAGGGACGACCACCAGTCGCGCCCCTGCCGCGGCCGCGGCGATCTGGGTCAGCAATTCAGGCCAGCGAGAGCTGAAAACCGTCCGGTCGTGCGCTCGCATCTGCACGGCCGCGACGGGTGTCGGACGAGAACTCACGAAAAGTCTACCCCCACGGAGCACGTTCGGCGGGAACGCCGCTCACGATTTACCGAGGACTGAACGGACCACGATGAGGGACGTCGCGTGAAGCGTATGATCGCATGTCTTTCTCTCGTCGCCGCCGCGACCACTGCGGCCCTGTCTGCAACGGCGACGCCGCCGCCGCATGCGCACGTGACGACGAAGTCGGTGGCCGCTGCCCAACCCAAACCGAAACCGAAGTGCCGTGTCGCCCCCGCCGACGAATACTTCGGACGGCTGAAGATGAGCATCCTCGGTATCCGCAACGTGATCAAGGACCAAGGACTCAAGGTCGACTTCGCGCCGGACAGTGCCGGCGGCACCCTGCCGACAATGGCGCTCACCGAAGACGCGGTGCGGGATTGGGAACACAAATACCCCTGCGATACGTGGCTCCCCGGAACGATCTACGCGCTCGAGCACTTCTACGCGAAGATTCATACCGAAGCCGGCGTCATGCACGTGCACGCGACGTTCAGGTGGCTGCGGCACGATTTTCCGAAGGCAAAAGTCACGCCGCTCGGGCGCAAAGAGGACGTCGAAGCGACGACCGTTGCCCCGAACCCGCTCGATCCGCCGGCGAGCGCGGCACCCTCGCCCCCGGCGGGAGCGGGCGCGCCGACACCGTCGGCAGCGCTGGTCGCACCGCACTAGACGCGACAAAAAAAGAAGCCCCCGGCCGGAGCCGGGGGCCTTTTCGTGACGCCGCTGGGACCCTTAGAAGTGGATACCGAGGCCGACGTATCCACCGGAGTGCGATGCATCCAGGCCGGGCATGAGTTGCTTATTGCGGATCGTGTCGCCTAGGAAGCCGGCGTCGAGGAACAGGCCGGAGTTGCCGAGGCTGTACGTTCCGCCGACCTGATACTTGAGGAACCGCTGCTGCATCTTGAGCACCTGGCCTGCGAGATCATCCGGCGGGCCCATGTCGGGGAACCGATAGCTCCCGTTGATTGCCGGGTAGTACCAGACGCTGCCGTACAGGGAGAAGGGCTGATCGAGGTCGGGCAGTTTTTCCGCACCGAAGCCGACGCCGTTTTCCTTTGGATAACCGTAGTTCTCGGCGCGACTGAGGTATCCGACGCCGATGTAGATGCGCGGGCTGGCGATCTTGATGCCGATCCGCCCGTCGAAGTCGGTATCGCGTGCCATGAACGACGGGACGTTTGTCGCCCCATACCCACCGATCGTTGTGACGCAGCCCTGACCCGTGATCGGAATGTGCGGCATGCACGCGCCGGCCGCGACCTCTGCGGGCGTGAAGTCGTTGTTATGCGGATAGCTGTACGAGCGATAGTCGCCCTCGAGCATCCAGGGCAGGCCGAAGGCGGGGAATTCCACCGCGCCGCGGGCCGAGAACGAGCCGCCTTTGCCGGTGTTGCCGGGTGAGAACTCGTTGTACACCTTGGGTGAGAAGATGTAGTCGCCGACCACGAAGTGTTCGTACGGATTCGGGCTCGGCGAGGGTGATGGCGAGGGGGTCGGCGTCGGGACCGGAGTCGGAACCGGCGTCGGCGGGACCGGAGTCGGCGTCGGGACCGGCGTTGGAACCGGCGCGGGGATGTAGCGGACCACCACGATGCGGCGATCCGGGACCCATTGGACGTACGCGCCCATGCCCTCGGAGATCACGCGGACCGGTACGACGACCGAACCCTTGTAGATCTCGGGAGGAACGTCGAGCGGACGGCTCTCGCCGTTGATGACCACCTCCGGCTGTCCGACCGTCACTTTGACGTCCGAGCCGGGCTTCGAGACATCGACCGTCTTCGAAGCGGGATCGTACGAGACGGTCGCGCCCATCTGTTCGAACATCGAGCGCAGCGGAATGAGGATGGTGTTGCCGCGTATCAACGCAGCGAGGACGCGGTTCGCCTTCAGACGGTCCGGCTTCGAATAGACATGCCGGTCGTTGAAGAGGATCGGGACCTCGCCGGAAGGCGGCGTGCCGAAGTCGGCGGCGGGGGCCATCGCGCCCTGAGCCGAGACCGACGTCGACCCGATTCCGACCGCAAACAGGGCGGCGAGGAGTCCGGTGCTCAGTCGTTTCACGTAATACTCCCTAACGAAGGTGGGGCACGTAAGAGGCCCGCCCCTCACTTGCTTATACGGGCTTTCCAGACCTACCAAGCACAAAAAGAAGCCCCCGGCCGAAGCCGGGGGCCTTTTCGTGACGCCGCTGGGACCCTTAGAAGTGGATACCGAGGCCGGCGTAGCCGCCCGCGTGCGAGGCATCGCCCGGCGAGAGGCTCTTGTTATGGATCGAGTCACCCAGGAATCCGGCATCCAAGAAGAGTCCGGAGTTGCCGAGGCTGTAGGTGCCGCCGATCTGGTATTTGAGGAACCGCTGTTCGAACTTCACGTCGTTCCCCGGGAACTCAGAGCCCATCGGATAGGTGAAGTTGCCAGAGATGCTCGGGTAGTACCAGACGCTCCCATAGAGCGAGAAGGGCTGATCGAGATCAGGCAGCTTCTCAGCGCCGAATCCAACGCCTTGCTGTTTGGGATAGCCGTAGTTTTCTTGGCGGTCCAGATAGCCGACGCCGATGTAGATGCGCGGATTGGCAATCTTGAGCCCGAACCGCCCATCGAAGTCGGTGTCGCGAGCCGTGAACGACGGGACGTTGGTCATTCCGTAGCCACCGATCACCGTGACACAGCCCGGACCCGTGATCGGAATGTGCGGAACGCACGCGCCGGCAGCGACCTGCGCGGGCGTGAAGTCGTTGTTATGCGGATAGCTGTACGAGCGATAGTCGCCCTCGAGCATCCAGGGCAGGCCGAAGGCGGGGAATTCCACCGCGCCGCGGGCCGAGAACGAGCCGCCTTTACCGGTGTTGCCGGGCGAGAACTCGTTGTACACCTTCGGTGAGAAGATGTAGTCGCCGACCACGAAGTGCTCG
>Ga0302324_100014412_pt1 | contig 15951 bp, 19 predicted proteins | sample Palsa_T0_1_FD_201949 | JGI IMG/M metagenome (GOLD analysis project Ga0302324, IMG submission 201949) | Peat permafrost microbial communities from Stordalen Mire near Abisko, Sweden - Palsa_T0_1 | ecosystem: Environmental > Terrestrial > Soil > Palsa > Peat permafrost | place: Sweden: Abisko...
CTGAAGTCCTCGAGCACGCCGGCGAGAAAGGCCCGCTTCGCCGCGTCCGGCGGGCCGAACACGGACGCCAGATAGCTGAGTGTAAATTCCCCCGCGGGGAGCGCTTCGAGCGTCATCCGATCACCGTTTGGCGATTTTGGGCGGCCCTTGTACGCCGATTGAGGCGTTCGTGGGGCGTTTTCAGCCGCCTACCACGTCCTTTTCCGTCGAAGCCCCCAGTGGGTCTCCGTCGCCGGAGAGCAGGATGGCGATCCAGCGCGAGCCCCGGAACTGGGCCAGGATCACCATGCTGAGCACTGTCAGCGGGGTGGAAAGAAACATGCCGGGCAAGCCCCAGATGGCGCCCCAGAACGCCAGCGACAGCATGACGATGAGAGGATCCATGTTGAGGCTGTTGCCCTGCATGCGCGGCAGGAAGATGTTGCCGACCACGAAGGCGATGGCGAAGGTGCCGCCAAGCACCTCCAGGGCATGGCCGTAGTCGCCGAATTGCAGCAGCGCGAAAAGCGCCGGCAAGCCGATGCCCGCCACCGCCCCCAGAATCGGCACGTAGTTCAGGATGAAGACCAGGAAAGCCCAGAAGAAGGCATGGTCGAGGCCGACGACCATCATGACGAAGAACGAGCCGACCGCGATGACCAGTCCGGTCACGGTCTGGATCCACAGATACCGTTCGATAGAGTCGCGCACGCGCAGGAAGACGTTGAGCGCCTCGTGGCGCGCCTCTCGGGTGCCGAACAGGCGCACGGTCTTGCGCTCGAAGGCGTGACGCGAGGCGAGCAGGAAGCCGAGATAGAGCAGCACCAACACCGCCGCCGAGCCGAAATTTTGCAGGGCCTGAGCCACGGCGGGGGCGTATTGCATGGGATCGAGCCGGCCGAGCAGCTGGGCGACAGACTTTGGTGTGTGCGGTCCGAGTCGCGCGGCAGCCTGAGCGAGCAGGATGTCGAGCTTGGGCTGGTCCCGCGCCAAGGTGGCGATGAAGCCTTCGGCGTTGGTCGCCACCACGACGACGGAAAACACCACCAGCAGGGTTGACGCCACGATGGCGGTGCTCGTCGCAGCGCGCGGGGGCAGATTTGGCGCTCGAGAAAGGATCGCGCGGCTGAGCCCGTCGACCATGATCGACAGGAAGATCGCCAGGAGCAGCGGCGCGATGATGCCGCCCATCCAGTGCGCGGCCGCGCCCGTCACCACCACAGCGATGACCACCAGGGCGTTGCGGGCTGTGGCTGGAGGGGGCGGTGGCGGCGCGGACATAGACCTTGTTCTCGCCGGCGGGGGGTCTAAGTCAATGCGCCGTCATGATTGCCCTCCTCACCACCTCCGATCCGGTCAAGCTCAGCGCGGTCGCGGCGCTGCTCGTCGAGGGCGGCGTGGTCAGTGAGACTTTCGACGTCGCCGCCGGCGGTCTCTATCCGGCGATCATCCCCAAACGCATCATGGTCGCTGACGAGGATTTGGCCGCCGGGCGGCGTCTCCTCCGCCAGGCCGGCTTCGTGGAGGCCAAGGACGGCGACTGGGACCTTGCCAGCGAGGGCTGATCCGGTCCGACGCATGGACGGCGCGGGCGCGGCGCCCTAATCGACCCCGCCAGACAAGCGGGAATCGAGATGAGTGATCTTTGGCAGGACTTCCTCGGCAACCAGGGAAAGGCGATCCACAAGTGGACGCATTACTTCCCGATCTATGAGCGGCATTTCGCCCCCTGGCGCGGGCGCAGCCTGACCTTTCTCGAGGTCGGCGTCGCCAAGGGCGGCTCGCTCGCCATGTGGCGCCGGTACTTCGGTCCCTTGGGTGTCGTGGTCGGGATCGACATCGACCGCAAGTGCAAGGCCCACGAGGCCGAGGGCTGCGCGGTGCGCATCGGCGACCAGTCGGATCCGAAATTCCTGCAGTCGGTAATCGATGAGTTCGGGGTCCCCGATATCGTGCTCGACGACGGCAGCCATCAGATGGCGCACATCGCCGCCACCTTCGAATTCCTCTACCCGAAGATGGGCAAGAACGCGGTCTATGCCGTCGAGGACCTGCACTGCGCCTATTGGCCGAAGTTCGGCGGCGGCCTGCGCGAGCCGTCCAACTTCTTCAACGTCGCCAAGACCCTGGTCGACAAGCTCAACGCCGAACACACCATGGGCGCGATAACGCCCGACGCCTTCACCCGCGATACGTTTGCGATCGCCTTCTACGACAGCATGGTGGTGTTCGATAAAGGCCAGATCCCGGGCAAGAAGGCCATCGAAGTCGAATCGGGCAAGTCGCGCGTGACCCTGCGCGCCGGCGTCGCCTGACCACGCCGAGCCTTCCTCGCCCCATGCTCCTGCGCCCAAGGGCTCCGCTTGACCCAAAGGCGGCGGCCATGCATGGGAGCGCCGGGAGAGAACGCAAGGAGAAGACCCCACATGCGGATCGTCGGCTGGGCCATCGCCGTGATGGTCGCGCTCGCATCGCCGAGCCTCGTTCTTGCGGCAAGCAAGGACGCCGCCCCATCGGTCACCAAGGAGGCCCGCGCCAAGGGCATGGCCGACGCGCCGGCCCTCCTGCAGGCGTCCGGTTCGGATTGCCAGCTGGCCGACGCCCGCTTCCTGGGCGAGGCCGCTGACCCCAAGACCAAGGCCAAGACCAGCCTCTACGAAGTCGCCTGCACCGGCAGCGAAGGCCTGCTGGTCGAGAAGGTGAGCACCGATCCCACGCCGCAGATCTTCACCTGCATGGAGGCCAAGAGCGCCGCCGAGGCCGGCAACAAGACCGCCAACCAATGCCTGCTGCCCGGCAACGCCAACCCGGTCGAAGGCCTGACGCCCTTTATCCAGAAGTCCGGCGTCACCTGCACGCCCGACAAGGTGCGCGCGCTCGGCCATTCGAGCACCAACGTCTTCTTCGAGCTGGCCTGCCACGAAGGGCCGCCAGGATACATCCTGCAGCTCTCGGCCCCGCCGAGTCTCGCCAAGCCGATCCAGGCCGAGTCCTGCTTGATGTTCGACCCGAACACCAACGTGCACTGCGAGCTCACCGACCGGGCGACCCAGATGTCGATCATCGACCAGCTCACCAAGGCCTCCGGCAAGCCCTGCGCCATCAAGGATCGCGGCTACATTGGCGTCGCCTCGTCGGGCAACACCTACTACGAAGTGGCCTGCACGGACGGCAAAGGCTACGTGCTGCAGACCGACGCCAAGGGCGCCTTCGTCAAGGCCATCCCCTGCGTCGAGGCCGACTCGATCGCCGGCGGCTGCAAGCTCACCGACACCCGGCAAGCCAAGACGGATGAGAACAACCTCTACACCCAGCTGGCCAAGAAGGCCGGCTTCGACTGCACCGTGTCCGGCTACGCCCCCTTCGAGGTCGGCGGCAACGGCAAGGAAGTGGTCGAACTCACCTGTTCGAACCGGCCGGACGGCGGTGTCGGCGAGTTCCCGGCTAGCGGCGCGGGAGGGGTCGTCTACGACTGCGCCCACTCAGAACTGATGGGCTACCGCTGCAGCCTGTCCAAGGCGGCCGCGGCCTACGGCAAGCTGACCGACGACCTCAAGGCGCTCGGCAAGACCACCTGCCAGGTGTCGGAGTCGCGGGTCGTCGGGGTGACCTCCGACCAGACCGGCTACATCGAGGTCGGCTGCTCAGACGGTCTGCCGGGTTACATGATCGCCTACACCATGAACCCGATCAAACCGAAGACCCCGCTGGTCTGCGCCGAAGCCAAGGGCATCGGCGGCGGCTGCACCTTGCCGCACAACGCGACCAAGAGCTGAAATCCCTCTCCCTTGAGGGAGCCACTCTTCTCTCCCCCCTCCATGAGGCGGGAGTACGCCCGAAGGGCGGAAGGGGGATCGGAGACGCCGGCGCGTCTGACCCCCTTCGTCCCTTCGGGACGCTTCCCCCCTTGGAGGGTCCTTTGAGGCGGGAAGAGAGCCGCCCCACTCCTCCCCATCAAGGGGAGGGAGGCAGGGTTTCCAGGAACCGAACCGGCTGACCCAGCGCCGGCGCGATGATCTCGTCTTCGCGCATGACCGCCACGCCGCGGATCACCGTCGCGATGGGCCAGCCGCGGACCTCCATGCCGTCGAACGGCGTCCAGCCGCTGCGGGTGGCCATATCCTCGTGCCTGAGGGTCCGGCGAGCCTCGAGGTCGACGATGGTCAGGTCGGCGTCGAAGCCCTCGGCCAGCCGCCCCTTGTCTGCCATGCCGAAGATTCGCTGCGGGCCGTGGCTGGTGAGGTCGACCAACCGCTCCAGGGTCAGCCGTCCATTGGCGACGTGGGTCAACATCACCGGCAGCAGGGTCTGGACGCCCGGCATGCCGGAGGGCGAGGCCGGATAGGGCCGGGCCTTTTCCTCCCGCGTGTGCGGCGCGTGGTCGGAGCCGAGCACGTCGGCGACGCCCATCTCGATCCCACGCCACAGGCCGGCCTGGTGCCGCGCCTCGCGGATCGGCGGGTTCATCTGGGCGAACCCATGCAGTCGCTCATAGGCCTCGGGCGCGGTGAGCGTCAGGTGCTGCGGCGTCAACTCGACGCTGGCCACGTCCTTGTGGTCGGCCAAGAAGGCGATCTCATCGGCGGTGGTCACGTGCAACACGTGGATGCGCTTGCCGAGCGCGCGGGCCAGGCCCACCAGCCGACGCGTCGAGCGGATGGCGGACTCGGCGTCGCGCACTTCCGGATGGCTGGTCCAGTCGCCTGTCCGCGCCAGAGGCCGGCGCTCGGCCAGGCGGTACTCGTCCTCGGAGTGGAAGGTTCCGCGCCGGTTGATGTGGCGCAGCACGGCGGCCACGCCCTCGTCGTCCGGGACCAGGAGCGATCCGGTCGAGGCGCCCATGAACACCTTGACCCCGCAGCAGCCGCGCAGACGCTCCAGTTCGCCGAGGAATCGCGCGTTCTCGTGCGTGCCACCGACGTAGAAGGCATGGTCGCAGTGCATGCGCCCGCGGGCCCGATCCAGCTTGTCGGCCAGGGCGTCAGCGTCGGTGGTGGTCGGCTCGGTGTTGGGCATCTCGAACACCGCCGTCACCCCGCCCAGCACGGCGCAACGCGACCCGGTCTCCAGGTCCTCCTTCCACTCCAGCCCGGGTTCGCGGAAATGGACCTGGCTGTCGACGACGCCTGGCAAAACCGCCAGGCCGCGCGCATCGATCACCTCGCCTGCCGAGGCTTGGGCGAGGTCGCCCACGGCGGCGATCTTGCCGGCTCTGACGCCGACATCCGCCAGTCCACGGCCGGCGTGGTTTACGACCTCGCCACCGCGAACGATCAGGTCGAAGGTCTCAGGCATCGACGGTCTCCGGGGCGGTGTCTCTGATCAGGGCCTCGGCCGCCGCCAGGACCTCGCCGGTGACGAGGTCGGACATATGCCGCACCTGTTGGTTGAGGCCGGGGTCGACGGCGACGAACGCCTCGAACGGCCGCGGACTTCGCAAGACCCGGGCCTTGGGGCCCCAGGGCGCATAGAGCCGATCGTCGGATGGGCCGAACAGGCCCAGCGTCGGCGCGCCGGCCGCGGCGGCGAGGTGCATGACCCCCGAGTCGTTGCCGATGAAGAGCCGTGCCCGCTTCAGGGCGGCATAGGCGACCAGCAGGTTCTCCGAACCCACCAGGTCGATCTGCTTCTCGCTCGGCGCGGCGGCCTTGACCTGGCTGGCCTCCTCGCGGTCGCGCCAGGCGCCCAGCACCATCAGCCGCCCGCCCGCCAGGGCCCCGCCGCGGCCGATCAGGCCTCGGGCCACGGCGGCGAAGCGTTCCGCCGGCCACGCCTTGCCGATCCAGTTGGCGGCGGGCGCGATGGCCAGGATCGGTCCCTTGCCGGCCGTGAGCCTGGCCGCCCGGGCCTCGGTCTCCGCGCTGGTGAAGAGGTGCGGGGCCGGCGGGTCTTGGGCCAGGTTCAGCAGCCTGGCCGCCTCGATCACCTTGTGCTCGATATGCCCGGACGGCCGATGCACGGCCCGACGCGAGCGCCGCAGCAGGCTCGAGACGCCCGAGCCGCGCAGGTCGACGATCAGGCCCCATTTGCGGTCTCGAACCTCGTTCCACAGCGCCAGCCAGTGGCCGGAGAGCGGCCGCTTCTCCATGACGATCACCCGTTCGGCGCCGGGCGTCTCGGCGAACAGCGGCGCGGTCAGTTCGCTGCCGACGAAGGTGAAAGCGGCGTCCGGCACATTGTCGATGAGAGCCTTGACCAGCCCCGAAGCCAGAACAGCGTCGCCAATGCGGCTTGGCGCGATGAAGAGGATCGGAAACGGCGGGCGCGTCATCCGGCCCACGTATAGGCCGGCCGCATCTGGCGCTCCAGCACGCCCGCAGCCACATTGTCGTCATGTCGCACTACGCCCTCCTGACCGATCGCGCCCTCATCGATGTCGCCGGCCCGGACTGGCGCGGCTTTCTCCAGGGTCTCCTCACCCAGGACGTCGAGACGCTGGCTGACGGCGAGATCCGCTTTGGCGCCCTGCTGACGCCGCAGGGGCGCCTGCTCTACGACCTGTTCCTGATCGGAACGAGCGAGGGCTGCCTAGTGGATTGCGTCGCCGAGCATCGCGAAGCGCTGATCGCCCGCCTCTCGCTCTATCGCCTGCGCGCCAAGGTGACGATCGCGCCGCTCGATCTGCCGGTCGCGGCGCTGTGGGACTCGGATGCGCCGCCGCCCGGCTGGCTGGCCGACCCACGCTTGCCGGCCCTCGGACTCCGCGGCTATGGCCTGGCGCCCCCGATCGGCGCCGACGCGGGTGACTACGACGTCCACCGGCTCTCGCTCGGCGTGCCGGGCCTCGCCGACTGGGGCTCAGACCGGACTTATCCCATCGAGGCCAACTTCGACCTCCTCAACGGGATCGATTTCAAGAAGGGCTGCTTCGTCGGCCAGGAGACGACGTCGCGCATGAAGCGCCGGGGTCAGATCAAGACCCGCATGGCGCCGGTGACCTACGAAGGCTCGGCCCTCGCGCCGGGCAGCGAGCTCCTGGCCGGAGAGCTGCGGGCCGGCGAAACCCACTCCAGCGGCGCTGGCGTCGCCATCGCCAGCCTGCGCCTCGATCGCCTGGAGGCTGGCGATCGCCGCCTGCCGGATGGACGGGAATGGCGATCGCAATTGCCGGCCTGGATGACGGGCGCCGTCCAAACCGTTTGATCGCCGCCGGGCGCAGGCCTAGCCTGCCGGACCGCTCTGGGGAGGCTGGGAAATGGCAGTTCGACTGCGCCGCGGCGAGGCCGCGGACGCCGGGGTGATCGGCGATATCTGCTACCGCGCCTTCAAGCACATCGCCGAGGCGCACAACTTCCCGCCCGACCTGCCGAACGGAGAGATGGCGGCCGGCTTCATGGGCGGCATGATGGCTCATCCAGGCTTCTACGATGTGGTCGCCGAGGCGGACGGGCGGATCGTCGGCAGCAACTTCCTCGACGAGCGCAACGCTATCAGCGGTGTGGGGCCGATCACCGTCGACCCCGACCTGCAGAACGAAGGGGCCGGCCGGGCGCTAATGGCCGACGTCATGCGCCGCTCAGAAGAACGCGGCTTCGCCGGCATCCGCCTGGTGCAGGCCGGCTATCACAGCCGCTCGCTGGCCCTCTACGCCAAGCTGGGCTTTGCACCGCGCGAACAGCTGGCCTGCATGCAAGGCGCTGCGATCGCCCAGACCTTTCCAGGCTACGCAGTCCGCCCCGCCACCGCGGCCGACATCGGGGCCTGCGACCGCCTGTGCTTCGAGGTCCACGGCCACACGCGGGGCGGCGAACTGGCCGACGCCATTATCCAGGGCGGAGCGACGGTGGTTGAGCGGGCAGGGCGGATCACCGGATATGCGACGCTGATCGCTTTCTTCGGCCACGCCGTCGGCGAGACCAACGACGACCTGAAGGCGCTCATCGGCGCCGCCGAGGCCTATCTGGGTCCAGGATTTCTGATTCCCACCCGCAACCACGCCCTTCTGAAATGGGCGTTGCAATCGGGGCTGCAGATCACCCAGACCATGACCCTGATGGCGATCGGTCTCTACAGCGAACCCGCCGGCGCCTGGCTCCCGTCGGTGACGTACTGATCGCGTGAGTTTGATTCACCCTCCCCACCGCGTGGAGGGCCACTCGTAGCCCTGCGCGCCGCCGCCCTCAAAGAGTTGCGCCAGCACGTAGGCCAGCACCCGGCTGCTGTCGAAGAGAGTCCAGGTCTTCTCCCAGCCGCGGCGGGCGACATCGCGCGCGGCCTCATCGTCGGCCATCAGGCCGCGCAGCGAGCCAGCGAGGTCGTCGAGATCGTCGTAGAACACCGCCTCGTCGGCCGCATAGAATCGCTCGAAGCCGGCTCGCCGGTCGAGGAGCACGGCAAGGCCACAGCCAAAGAAGTGGGCCATGCGGTCGGAGGCATAGAGCGGCAGGCTGGCGCGGCGCGACAGCGACCAGCCGAACCGAGCAGAGGCCAGGGCCTCGAAGTAGCGGGCGCCGCGCGCCTTCGGATCGCCGCCGACGCCGGGTGTCAGCGTTCGCAGGCCCGGAATCGCCGCCCTCAGCCGCGCCACGGCCTCGCCCGGCGCCAGGCGCTCCAATCCGATCTCGCGCGGGCCGGCGTCGGAGGCCGGGAACAGCAGGTCAGACGCCGGCCGCTCGATCTCGAACACTCGCCCTGTCTCGATCGCCCGGTCGACCGGATTGGGCAGGAAGGCGGCGAAGGCGCCCGGCCCGACGAATTCCGCTAGCGCAGGCTCGGCGGTGGTGACGAACAGCGCGTCGGCGACGCCCCTGCGCAACGCCAGCCGCCGCTGGTTCTTTTCGGTGTCGATCGGGTCGATGTTGATGTCGGCGATCAGCACGCCGGGTGAGAGCTTGCGCGCCTCGGCGAGGGCGGCGTTGCTGATCTGGTCGGCGAAGTGCAGCAGGATGAGGTCCGGCTTCAGCTCATCGACCATCTGCAGGAAGCGCCGGTCGGGGCCGGGCCGCCACGGCGAAGCGATGCGCGCCACGGCCCGGTCGGAGAATTCCACCACCAGATGATTTGCCCGCGTCGCCGCCAGGCTGAACTTGCGGCAGATGTCGAACAGCGAGAGGTTGGCGGTGTGGCGCTCGGCGCCCGTCATCCAGTTGAAGTCGGCGACATTGAGGATGCGCATGGACGAGGGCCGCTGTGGCTGGGTGAGCCTGAAAGATCCCCTCTACCTCGCCTACCACGACGAGGAATGGGGCGTGCCGGAATACGACAGCCGCGCCCTCTGGGAAAAGCTGGTGTTGGACGGCTTCCAGGCCGGTCTCGCCTGGATCACCATTCTGCGCAAGCGCGAGGCTTTCCGCGCCGCCTTCGCCGATTTCGATCCAGAGGTCGTGGCCCGCTTCGGGGAAGCCGACCGTGCCCGCTTGATGGCCGATCCGGGCATCGTCCGCTCCAACGCCAAGATCGACGCCGCCATCGCCGGCGCGCGCATCTGGCTCGACATGCGCAACCGCGGCGAGGATTTCTCGGCCTTTCTGTGGGCGTTCACCGACGGCAAACCGATCCAGAACCATTGGAGTTCGATCGGAGAGGTCCCAGCCGAGACGCCGCTCGCCGCCGAGGTCGCCAAGGCGCTGAAGGCCAAGGGATTCAAGTTCTGCGGCCCGGTGATCACCTATGCCTTCATGCAGGCGGTGGGCATGGTCAACGACCACCTGACCGGCTGCTTCCGCCACGTCGAGGTGGCGAAGCTCAGATGAGCGGCGTGCATCTGAAGCTGGAACGCGCGCGGCCGGGGCCGGTGTGCGGGGTCGACGAGGCCGGACGCGGGCCCTGGGCAGGGCCGGTCTGCGCCGCCGCCGTCATCCTGCCCACCCGCGCCCGGCTGGACGGCCTGGATGACTCCAAGCGCCTGACCGCCCGTCAGCGCGATATGGCTGAGAGCCGGATCAAGAAGGAAGCCGTGGCCTGGGCGGTGGCGTTCGCCTCGGTGGATGAGATCAGCGAGCTCAATATCCTGCGCGCGACCGCGCTCGCCATGCGTCGCGCGGTCGAGGCGCTCAGCCACGCCCCAACCTTCGCCTTGGTGGACGGCGACAAGGCCTTTGACTTCCATTGTCCGTCCGAGGCGGTGATCGGCGGCGACGGGATCAGCGCCTCGATCGCCGCCGCCTCGATCCTGGCCAAGACTGCGCGAGATCGGCTGATGGTGGCGCACGACGCCGACTATCCCGGCTACGGCTTCGCCGTGCATAAGGGCTACGGGGTGCCGGCTCACGCGGCAGCCCTGCGCGCGCTGGGCCCCTGCCCGATCCACCGGATGACCTGGGCGCCCCTGCGGGCGATGGTCGGAGGTTAGGCCAGCTTCAGCAGCCGCAGCAGGCAGAGGCTCATGCCCGCCAGCGCCAGGAGCGACACCGAGGCGGCGGCGGCCATCCGCACCCCCGCCGCCGACGCGGCCTTCAGGTCGGTTGAAAGGCCGAGCGCGGCCATGGCGATGAGGGTCATGAGGTCGCACGCCGTGCCGAGCGGCGCGGCCGCCCCTCCGGGAACGAGGCTGAGCATGCGCAGAGCCGCGGCGCCGGCAAAGGCCAGGATGTACCAGGGGACGACCTGGCCGAAGCCGCGCCCCGTTCCTCCACGGCCGACGGACACGGCCGCCAGCACCGGACCCAGCATCATCACCCGGGCGAGCTTGACCATGGCGCCCACCTGCACGGCTGCGCCGCCGAAGGGGGCTGTGGCGGCGAGAACCTGCGGCACGGCGTAGACGGTGAGGCCGGCCAACGCGCCATAGGCCACCGGGGTCAGGCCGAGCGGGGCTTTGAGCAGCGGCAGGACGAGCACAGCGATGACGCCGAGCACGGCCGTAAAGGCGATGGCCGAGGCGCACTCGTCGTGCGTGGCGTCGACCACCGGCGCCGCGGCGGCGATGGCCGAGTTGCCGCAGATCGAATTGCCGCAGGCCACCAGCGTCGATTGCCGGCGGTTGAGGCCCACCAAGCGCGACAAGCCGTAGCTGGCGGCGAGCGCCAGCACGACGATCACCGCCGGGCCGGCAATCAGCCAGGCGCCGGCGGCGCGCAGGGCCGCGGGGTCGACTGCGAAGCCCAACAAGGCGATCGCCACCTCCAGAGGTCGCTTGGCGGCGAAGCAGATCCCGGACTTCCAGCTCGACGGCAGCGAAACCAGGTTGCGGGCCAGCAGGCCGAGCAGGATCGCCGCGACCACGGGCTCAAGCCAGGCGCGACCGAAGGCGGCCGTCTGCCCGCGACCGGCCAGCCAGGCGACGCACGCCACGCCGCAAGCCGCCAGGAACCCCGGGGTCCAGGCGCGCAAGCGCTCTGACAGGATCAAGCCGCCAAGCCTTGCGACGGCCGGGCGTCCTCCGCCGCCACTCGGCGCGTGGTCAGGCGGCGATGCAGATCGAAGATCGTGCGGCTGCCGGTGTCGACGAACAGCCACGGGGCGAAGGCGTGCACGCTGCAGGCCAATCCGGCCGCCACGAGACGCAGTCCCACCGACAGAGCGACGCGCTGATGCTCGAAATAGCTCTCACCAACCGAGGCCGGATGCTCCGTAAACGCGCGAACCTGCATCACCTCATCCCCGAAATTGCGCCGATCTGCAGACGCTAACCCAGCATTCGGCTAATGTGCTCCCAAACTCTGCTACTCCAGCTGCGGAAATTGGGATGAAATCACCTCCGGGCGCCGAAAACGTCGATGCCGCCGACCTGCGCATCCTCGCCGTGCTTCAGGACGACGCCGCGCTCTCCATCGCCGAAATCGGCGAGCGCGTCGGCCTTTCGGCCAACGCCTGCTGGCGGCGCATCAAGCGCCTGGATGACGAGGGATTCATCCGCGGTCGCGTGGCCCTGCTCGACGCGGAGCGGCTGGGCATAGGGGTGACGGTATTCGTTTCCATCCGCGCGCCGGAGCATTCGGACGCCTGGATGGGCGAGTTCGCCGCCGTCGTGCGGCGCATCCCCGAGATCGTCGAGTTCTACCGCATGGCCGGGGACGTCGATTACCTGCTCAAACTGCAGGTGGCCGACATCGCGGCCTATGACGCGGTCTACAAGCGCCTCATCCGTGGTGTCCGGCTCTCCGACGTCAGCTCCGCCTTCGCCATGGAGGTGATGAAGCACACCACGGCCATTCCGCTGCCCGCAGGTTGACCGCGCCGATCAAGAATGACCGGTCCTCGCGCCCGGCTTCAACTCGCACGATGGCCGCCTACGAAGCCGTGATCGATGTTCTGAAGATGCAGGCCGGCGCTTGCGCCGCGCTCGGCTCGCCCTTCTCCGGCGGCTTGCTGGAGCGAGCGGCCCAGGCCCTGCCGCATGAAGCCTCGCTCCAGGCGGCCTTCGCGCCGTGGTCTGGGTCCGATCGGCGGGCGATCTTCGACGACGCCGCCGCCTTGCGCTGGCTGGGCGCATTGCACGATTTCGTCCTCGAAGCCCCCGATTCGGCCTTGGCCCAGGCCTACCCGCGCGATGGCCGCCCTGGCGACCCCGCGGTCGCCTGGCCGCACGCCCTCGCCTTCGTGCGTGGCGAGGCCGACCGTCTGGCCGCCTTCATGCGCCATGAGCCCCAGACCAACGAGCCGCGCCGTTCGGCGGTGCTGCAGCCGGGCTTCCTGGAAGTCGCCGCCCAGACGAAATTGCCATTGCGAATCCTCGAACTGGGCGCCAGCGCCGGGCTGAACCAGCTCTGGGACCGGCGGCGCTATCGCTTCGGCGAGGCTTTCGCCTGGGGGCCGGAACCAGCCCGGGTCATCATCGACGCCGAGTGGCGGGGCGATCTGCCGCGGCTCGATGCGCCGGTCGACGTCGCCGCTCGCGGCGCCTGCGATCGCAGCCCAGTGGCGCTGGCCGACCCAGCCCAACGCCGGCGTCTCGGCGCCTATGTCTGGCCCGATCGGTTCGACCGCCTGGCGCGCTTCGACGCCGCTGTCGCCGATGCTCTGGACGCGGGCGTCACCGTCGAGCGCGAAGACGCCGTCGCCTGGACGCGCCGCCATGCCGCGCCGCAAGCCGGCGTGGCCACCGTCGTCTTCCACTCGGTGTTTTTCCAGTACATGCCGGCCGACAGTCAGGCGGCCCTCGTCGAGACTCTGGCGGCGTTCGGCGCCCGGGCGAACGCTGACGCGCCGCTCGCCTGGCTGCGCATGGAGCCGGCGGCGGACAATCCGGCGATGATGGAGCTGCGTCTCACGCTCTGGCCGGATGGCGGCGAACGCCTGCTCGCCACGGCCCATCCGCACGGCGCCTGGGTGGAGTGGTGCGGCTAGGGTCTGCCATCTAAGCTGGCGTCATGGCGCGGATCCTGGCGGCGCACGCCCATCCTGACGACATCGAGACACTGGCGGCGGGGACCCTGGCCGTGCTGGCGCGCGCCGGCCATGACGTGCTCATCGCCACCCTGACCGCCGGCGATTGCGGCTCGCGCGACTTCAGCGCCGAGGAGACGGCGCGCATCCGTCGCGGCGAAGCGGCGCGGGCGGCGGCGATGATCGGGGCCGAGTATCGCTGCCTCGGCCTTCCCGATCTCGGCCTGTTCAACGACGACCCCACGCGCCGGCAGGTGACCGAACTGATCCGCGCTGCGGCGCCGGCGATCGTCATCGCCGCGGCCCCGGCCGACTATCACCCCGACCACGAGGCGGCGAGCGCGCTGGTCCGCGACGCCTGCTTCGCCGCCTCGGCCCCCAACTACCGCACCGGTCCCGCCGCGCCGCTGGACGCCATTCCGCACCTCTATTTCACCGATCCGATCGGCGGTCGCGACCGTGACGGCCGCGATGTGGTCCCGGATTTCGCCGTCGACGTCGGTGAGGCCTTCGCCACCAAGCTGCAGATGCTTCGCGCCCATGTCAGTCAGATCGACTGGGTCGCCAAGCAGCATGGCTCGGTCGATTTTCCGGCCCTGATGGAGGCTTTCGCCCGCCGCCGCGGCACGGAATTCGGCGCCGAACTGGCCGAGGGTTTCCGTCACTACCGCGGCGAGCCGTTCCCGCGCGCGCCTCTCCTGCAGCAATTGGTCGGCCCGGCTCTGCTGCGCAGGCCTTAGAAGACCGCGCCGCCGCCTCGGGCCCTGCGGATCGCCCGTTCCAGCGCAACGGCGAAGTCGCGGCGTTCGGCCCGCGTCAGCGCCCGGGCCACCGCGACGCCTCGATCGGACAGGCGCAGCTGCAGGTCGGGATCGTCCTCGTCCGGCCCCACCAGCGCCACGCGGGTGAAGGCGGTGGGCGACCGCCAGAGCGTCTGGGCGCCCTTCGGCGTCTCACGCCAGACGTGAATCTCCGCGGCGGTGATCTGGACTCGCTCGCGGTTTCGCACGGCCCGACGGCTGACGAGCAGCGCAACGACGAGCGCCACGACGTCCAGGCCGAGGAAGGCGGGCACCGGCCCAGCGCCCAGGCGCAGAAAGACGATAGCGCTCAGGGCGTTGATCGTGGTCAGGACCGAGATGAGGATGATGAACCCGCGCTGCGAGAGCGAGCGGTGCGGCGTGATGACCGCGTCCATGTAGAAGGGGCCGTCCATCCCGGCCCAATCCTTAACCGCCGGCCCCCGCCTTGGCGAGGGCGCCGAACCACACCAAGGTCGAGCCATGGCGCGCGAAACCAGGCAATCGAAGCGGATCGCGGAGATCTTCGACCGCTTCGCCGCCCGGACGGCCGACCCGCGCACCGAACTCGCCTACGCCTCGCCCTACACCCTGCTCGTCTCGGTCGTGCTCTCGGCCCAGGCCACCGACGTCTCGGTCAACAAGGCCACCGCCGAGCTCTATAAGGTTGCGGACACGCCGCAGAAGATGGTCGCGCTCGGCGAGGCGGCGCTGACGCCCTACATCGCCAGCATCGGCCTCTTCCGCACCAAGGCGAAGAACGTCATCGCGCTCTCGCGGATTCTCCTGGAACAATACGGCGGCAAGGTGCCGCTCGACCGCGCGGCGTTGCAGGCCCTGCCGGGCGTCGGCCGCAAGACCGCCAGCGTGGTCCTGAACGAACTGGGCGCCGAAGCCTCGATCGCCGTCGACACCCATGTGTTCCGGGTCGCCCATCGCCTCGGCCTCTCCAAGGCCAAGACCCCCGATCTGGTCGAGGCCGACCTTATGCGGGTCGTGCCGCCCGAGCGCCGAAGCCGCGCCCACCACTGGCTGATCCTGCACGGCCGCTATACCTGCCTGGCCCGCAAGCCTCGCTGCGCCGATTGCCTGGTGGCCGATCTCTGCCCGTCTCGTGAGCTGTTTCTGGGGGCGTAGGAGGCTCTGGCCGGCCGCGTGCTCGCAATCTGCGGGCGTCTGTTGTACGTCGCGCTCGCCTTACCGCCGGAGCCTGCATGACCGCTCTCTACGACGTCGCCGCCATCGGCAACGCCATCGTCGATGTCCTGGCCAGCGCCGACGACGCCTTCCTGGCGGCCGAGCAGCTGACCAAGGGCTCGATGCAGCTGGTCGACGAGGCGCGGGCGCAAGCGCTCTACGCCCGCATGGGGGCCGGCGTTGAGGCCTCGGGCGGATCGGCGGCCAACACCATCGCCGGCGTGGCCAGCCTGGGCGGCCGGGCGTTGTTCGTCGGCAAGGTGGCGGCTGACGGCCTCGGCGAGGTGTTCACCCATGACATCCGCGCCATCGGTGTCACGTTCGAGTCCGCCCCGCTCGCGGGCGGTCCGGCGACCGGCCGATGCCTGGTCAACGTCACGCCTGATGGCGAGCGGACGATGTGCACCTTCCTGGGTGCGGCGGTGGAGCTGACCCCGGCCGACGTCTCGCCGGAGGCGATCGCCCAGGCCGAGATCCTCTATCTCGAGGGCTACCTATTCGATCCGCCTGAGGCCCGCGCCGCCTTCGCCAAGGGCGCGGCGGTCGCCCGCGCCGCCGGCCGCACGATCGCGCTCAGCCTCTCCGACGCCTTCGTGGTCGAACGCCACCGGGCCGAGCTGCTGGCGTTCATCGACGCCGAGGTCGACGTTTTGTTCGCCAATGAGGCCGAAGTCACGGCGCTCTTTCAGACCGATTTCGCCGAGGCGCT
>Ga0302324_100014413_pt1 | contig 15951 bp, 15 predicted proteins | sample Palsa_T0_1_FD_201949 | JGI IMG/M metagenome (GOLD analysis project Ga0302324, IMG submission 201949) | Peat permafrost microbial communities from Stordalen Mire near Abisko, Sweden - Palsa_T0_1 | ecosystem: Environmental > Terrestrial > Soil > Palsa > Peat permafrost | place: Sweden: Abisko...
GCTCGGAGACCCTAGCGCGTTTGTGGTCACCTATTCATGGTCGTAATTGCTGATGCTTCGTTGCGACGGTGATCACGACGTTATGCCCTTGCTGATCGCGGAAGAGATGAAATCGATAAAGACTCTCACTTTGGGTGGGACGTAGTTGCGCGATGGATAGACCGCGTAGATCGGAAAGCGCTCGTCGCCCCACTCCGGGAGCAGTTTGACGAGTGCTCCCGTCTCAAGCATTGGTTTAACAGCGACTTCAAGAACCTGCGCGATCCCCCAGCCGGCCACACAGATGCCGTGTAAATTGACGATGTCGCTCACGATCAGTCGCCCCGGCGTTGCGATCTTCACAATCTTCCGGCCACGATGATATTCCCATTGAAACGTTCTGCCGGTCTCCGGGTTGCGATAGTCGATGAGTGTGTGTCCGTCCTTCAGAAGATCGCTGGGATGAGCCACCGTCGGATGCTTTGTGAGGTAATCAGGCGCTGCGACCGTGATGACCCGCGTATCCAGAAGCTTCTTTGCAATCAGGCTGGATGAAGGCAATTCACCCACGTAGAGGGCGATATCGAGGCCCTCGCCGACCAGGTCTCCAAGCTTGTCGCTACTAATGAACTCTACGAAAAGGTCAGGGTAGTCGTCGAGGAACGCCTTCAGTTGCTTCCCATCGATCACATGCGCCAGGGTGGGGTGCAGCTTGACCCGCAGCCGTCCGCGCACTCTGTACCGTTCTTCGGCTGTGGAGGTAAAAGCCTCATCAAAACCCTGCAGCAAGGGCTCCAGCCGCTGAAACAGTCCGCGCCCGTCGTCGGTCAGCGAAACCGAACGTGTGGTCCGGTCAAGAACGCGGACACCGAGGCGCTTCTCCAGCCGCGCAACCGCCCGGCTGGCAACCGATTGCGACAGATCGAGCGATCTGGCCGCGTTGGCAAAACTTCCGCATCGGACCACCGCGACAAAGACGTTGGAGTCGCTCAGTGTCTGCTCATCGAATCGCATGATTATCGCTTTCAACGCAATACTACTATGCATTCTATGCGCGAACCTCCACAATCCGTCCGAGCGTCCTATAGCCGTGCCGATTCTTCGGCTACTTCGAGGAGGGAAATGGTTGCAGTCACTGGAATCACAGGCAAGGTCGGAAGCCAGGTTGCGCGCGGTCTTCTCGCACAGGGACAAGCAGTGCGGGCAGTTGTCAGGAGCCAGGCAAAAGGAGAGGAGTGGGCAGCCCTGGGCTGCGAGGTATTCGTCGCGAGCGTCGACGATGCAGAGTCTATGACCAAAGCCTTCCGCGGTGTGGACGGTGTCTTTCTGATGACCCCGCCCAACTACGATCCCGAACCCGGCTTTCCGGATACCCAACGGATTGCTGCAGCGCTCCGGGCAGCCATCGAAGCAAGCCGTCCCGCAAAGATTGTCTTCCTGTCGACTGTGGGAGCGCAGGTCACCGAGCTGAATCTGCTCAACAACTCCGGGATGACCGAAGCAATGCTGCGCACCATGCCGGTTCCAGTAGCGTTTCTGCGGGCGGCATGGTTTATGGAGAATGCTGCGCGGGATATCGAATCCGCGAAGAGCGGCGTGGTCCACAGCTTCCTACAACCGCTCGATCACCGGATCCCGATGGTGGCGACGGAAGACATTGCCCAAACCGCAGTCGAACTGCTCGGTCAATCATGGAATGGCGTTCGCATCGTCGAGTTGGAAGGGCCAGAGCGCTACTCCTCCAATGACGTGGCTGCCGCGCTTGCGAACGCGCTCAACACCCCTGTGCGGAATGAAATCGTTCCTCGCTCCACGTGGGAAGAGTTGTTCCGTTCGCAGGGAATGAAGAATCCGCTTCCCCGCACACGCATGGTGGACGGCTTCAATGAAGGCTGGATCGACTTTGAATCAGGACAGCGTGGTTCACGAAAAGCCGGCACTACGCTTCAGGCTGCTCTTCAGGCGCTGGTCTCGGAAAAACAAAGCTGAGTTTGCACTCACGCCACCATATGAAAGGAACACAAAGATATGAGCCGCATCTTCATCACCGGATCTTCGGACGGACTTGGCCTGATGGCTGCACAACTGTTGGTCGAACAAGGCCACTCCGTCGTCTTACATGCACGCAACCTCCAACGCGCTGAAGCAACCCATCGCAGGCTTCCCGGGGCCGAAGCCATCGTCACGGGGGACCTCGCCAGCCTGGAACAGATGCGTTCGGTCGCAGAGGAGGTCAATACACTTGGAACCTTTGACGCCATCATCCATAACGCCGCAGTCGGCTACCGTGAGCCGCGGCGCGTCGAGACGGAGGATGGGTTTGCCCATGTGTTCGCCATCAACAGCCTCGCACCGTACGTCCTCACCGCGCTGATCCATCCGCCTCGTCGACTCATCTACGTCAGCTCCGAACTGCATAAGCATGGTGAGCCGAGTCTCACCGATCTGAACTGGACCGAGCGGCCGTGGCAAGGTCAACAGGCCTACTCAGAATCGAAGCTCCACAACGTTCTCCTTGCGTTTGTCATGGCCCGCAGGCTGCCCGGAGTGCTTTGCAACGCGATGACACCCGGCTGGGTGCAAACGAAGATGGGCGGCCCCGGCGCCAATGATGATCTCGACCAGGCACATCGTACGCAGGCGTGGCTTGCGGCAAGCGACGACCCTGCCAGCCAGGTCTCTGGAAAATACTTCTACCACCTCAAAGCCGAAAACCCTCTAGCGGCCGCCTTGGATGGCAGTCGGCAAGATCGCTTCGTCGCTGCTTGCGAACAACTTACGGGCATACGAATCGCACCTTAGCCTTGAAGTAAGCGTACAGACTTGGCTCGCTCTCAAAGCACTGATAAATCGGTGGAGATACTGAGTTCCTTCCATATTTGTGCTTCCTCTAATCGCGCGAGATCGTTCCTCTCCACCGCGGCGTACGCATCGCTGCCAAGCAACAGTCGCAACGGAGGGTTTCGCTCCTGCGTCAGACGCAGGAGCGCCTTAGCAGCCTTTTTCGGATCTCCAGGCTGCTTCCCGTTGTAGTTGCGCTGAAATCTTGCGGTAGCTCCAACAGTCGAATCGTACGCGGGATGACCTTCGCTCAGTTCGGTGGAACTCCCCGCGAAGTCCGTGCGGAACCCACCGGGTTCAACAATTGTGACCTTGATGCCGAGTGGTGCTACTTCGCGTGACAGCACTTCAGAGAAACCTTCGACACCCCACTTCGCGGCCGAATAAGGCCCACGTCCGGGAGGGCCGATCCTTCCGCCAACCGATGAAAACTGAATGAAGTGGCCTGTTTTCTTCTCGCGAAAATACGGAAGAGCTGCCTTGGTCACAATCATCGTTCCGAAGAGATTCGTTTCGATCTGTGCGCGGAACTCCGATAGAGGCGTGTCTTCGATGGACGAAAGATTGCCATATCCCGCATTGTTGATGACTACATCCAGCGAACCAAATTGATCGATCGCGGCCTTTACCGCATTGGCTGCTGCTGCCTCGTCGGTAACATTCAACGCGAAGAGCTTGACCTGATCCCCATATCGTTCCGACAGATCAGCCAGCGACTCAATGCCCCTGGCTGTCGCCAACACCTTATTGCCCGCAGCAAGGCCCGCTTCAACAATTGCGCGACCCAGACCACGAGAGCTGCCGGTGACCAACCATACCTGCGCCATTCATCCTCCTGTATCGAAGCCGATTACCCCGATATTCTGGAGAAGCTTCTAAAATCCAGAGATTGGATGCGCGATGGGTATACGAACGGACTTGTTAGCTACGGAGGAAATCGCCGAATCTTCAGATCTCAGGGCGACTCCCTTCGAGTTCGAAAGAGCCAAGAGGGTTGAGGCGGCGCTCTCCATTCTCGAAGGCAAATGGAAGATCGTCATTCTGAACCGGCTCTTCTCGCGCCCTATCTGGCGATTCTCTGAGCTTGAACGCGCCATTCCCGGCATATCGCAACGTATGCTGTCGCAACAGCTGCGTCTGCTTGAGAAGTGCGAGTTGGTGAAGCGAACCGTTCATCCTCAATTTCCACCAAAGGTGGAATATGAACTCACCGAGTTTGGGAAAACGCTCTGCCCGGCGATGAAGACACTCGTCGATTGGGCGATGACCTTCCCCAAGACCCGGGAAACCTCCCGGTATCAACCGAGAAAGGCTCGATCAGCCTTTTAGTGTTCTGAGTTTGTGATGAGTGGAAGTTGCAGGGGGAGAAACGAGCTGTCACGAAACTCATTGCCCTCTAGCTTTCCAGTCTTCTCTCCCTCGTTCCTTCGCCCCGCGTTCTCTTTGTTCGTTACAGATTGAGTGCGGACAGAGCCGTCGGGTGTATGCTGCGTCGGTCTTCGGGCCTACTCAAACAAGCCCAGGCTTTGTCTGTAGGTTCCTTCGGGAAGACGCCGAGATTAGAGAGTGCGAACCAATCGTATTGGCGAGTTTGCAGTGACTCGATGAGCCATTGTCCGTTCACTCCTATTCGGCCGCAGTATGTCGGAGTTTCGCTCGTAGAGGCTCTCGTTCCTGCGGCAAAGCATGCAATACCTAAGTTGTGGGCCCTTCTCGGAGGTTCGGCGCTGATCGCCTTGGGAGGTGAACGGACGATCGGCATGGGAACGAAGCCAGACGGAAGCGTGCTGTTCTACGCGGGATTGAAGACCGATGATCCCGCGGCCAGGAAGACCCTTGAAGAGGCAAGCGGTCAGGCCGAGCGAGTGAGATGGTTCCACGCTAACTTCAGAGGGTGGAGTGACCTATGGGAACCGCTCTTCATGGAGGCGATCTCGATGGTCTGGCGCCCGCTACTTGTTTGCCCCACGGATCAGCATTGGACGCCGAAGCCAAACGTCACGCTGATTGGGGATGCAGCGCACGTAATGCCGCCCTACGCGGGCGAAGGCGTGAACATGGCGATGCTCGACGCTCTGGTCCTGTCAAAGTTTCTCCTCAGCGAAGAGGCCCCTGGTGTTGCAATCGCGGCATACGAGGCTGAGATGTTCTCTCGCATGCAATCCATGACGGAGGACACAATGGTGAACACGGAGATGTTTTATGCACCGGATGCCTGCGAGCGCGTTGTGGCTCTGTTCCGTAGCTTCGTTGGAGGAGAGACCGTTCCTCCAGCCCGCGAGGCTTGAGTGCAATATCCTTATAAGTCGGCACGTTGGAAGTGATCAGCACCTCCGGATGAGTGACTTGGCGATAATGTGCTCGTTGAAAACTCCATGAAACACGTTGGCGGCTGCTCATGCGTTGCACATTGGGGATAGCGTCGGGCGGTTGTAATCCGCACAAGACGCCGCAGTTCATGGCCGCACTTTTATTACGGGATCTATTTCTTCCGGAGTAAGTCCGTATTTCGCCATTCGTTGCCGGTGGTCGACCGATCCGAGATACCGTTTTAGCTGCTCGTCAACAGCTTCACACAACTGGCTGTCATGTTTGCTAAACGAAAACGCTCCGAACGGTGGGCGATTCTGTGAGGCATGTGCTACGACGGCTACCTGTGACGAGCCGACCCGCTTCGCAAGGACACGGTTGCCAAGAGCAGTTGCGGCATACGCGTCGATTCGTCCAACGAGCAGCTCATCGATCGCTTCTTCTTGACGCGCAAACTGGAAGATCTGCTGATCACGCACGCCGTACGACAGTGCAGATCGTTGCTGGATCGTGTCAGCTACCACGGCCAGTCGTGCGTCGTCGCGGCGGGCAATCGCGGTATAGCTGTCCAGACCCTTTGGATTGCCAGCGGCAACAAGAAAGCCGTCACCCAGTGCCCACACAGGCGTGCCGAAGTCTACCAAAAGGCTGCGTTCCTGCGTTACGAAAATTGGCACGTTCATATTCCAGCGTCCAGTGCTCACGCCTGGGAGCAACTCCTCGAACGTTGTCGGCTGATGCTTGATCTGTGTAGAGCCGATCGCGCGTAAAACCACGTCGGCCAACTCTATATCTGCGCCGACTACCGATCCGTCTGGCTCTGTCCAATAGAACGGCGGCTCCTCAATGTATGCGATAGTGATCTTCACTTCTCTCTATCCCTTACTACTTCGGTCAAAGGTTCCTGGTTGCGACTTCATCGAGATGGGATGACACCGCTCGAAGAGCAGGAGTCAAGCAGTCAGGCGGCATATATCCAAACCCTAGACGGAAGATACGCGAGGACTCGCCGAACCAACTACCGGGTGCTAACTGCAATTCTTTTTCCTCAAGACCGGCCCAGAAACGGGCTACCGCTTCTTCATCAAAGGCCTCTTCGCGAAGCCGTACGCAGCATAGCGCTCCGCCATCGGGTTCAACCCATTGAAGGCGTCCCCGCTCATTGGCCAGCCACTGCCTCACTTCATCCAGGGCCGTGGCGAGCATGCGCCGGCGAGGAGCCAGGAAGACTTCGCGATTTGTGAGCAATGATGCTGCCAGTGCTTCGTCCAAGGGAGAGCCTGAGATGGCTACATTCATCTTAGCCACCATAAGCCGCTGGCGCAGGACATCGTCCGGCACCGTCAGCCAGCCGACACGCAAACCAGGCGCACCGTGGGCTTTGGATACAGAGCTTCCCGTCACAACACGTGGATCAAGGGAAGCCATGCTTGTCGGAGGCGTGCTGTCACCGTAGACCGCCTCGCGGTAGGTTTCGTCGACGAATAGCAGCGCTCCCGGTGCCCGTTCCGCCATCACGTCAAGCAAGCGGCGAATCGTCTGCAACGATATGCGTACACCGCTGGGATTTTGCGGGGAGGAAATGCTGACAAGCCGTGTTGCAGGAGAAAGAGCATCGGCAATACGCGCAACGTCAATGCTGTAACCTTCGTCGAAATGGAGTTTGACCTCCCTGATGCGGACGCCGCATGCCGCTAGAGTATCTCGTGCTGGAGGAAAGCATGGCGTCGTCAGAACCGCCTCACTCCCAGGCCCACAAACTTCAAAGGCCAACAGGAACAGCGCCAAGGCAGCCCCTTGGGTTGTAAGCACCATATTGGGTGGGACACCTGTGAGCGCACTCACGGCTTCCCGCAACGATGTTGATCCTTGCGCGGAGCCGTAGCCCAACGGAAGAGCGCGCAAACTCTCGATGTCAACGAGATCGAGTAGCTCCCCTACTTGAAGGTTTGAGGAGGTGCTTTCAGCGAGATTGTGTCGTCTGTTGACATCCAGCAACGTGATGATTTCGTTGAAAGGAAAACGCCCGCTCCACCCGGACGCCGTATCTGTGGGCGCGTTGCTTTTGGGAGACGAATTCATGGATGGTTCAATTTTCCGACATGGACCGCCGGAATGCAATAGATTCGAGTGTTGATCGCTATCAATGCAATAAAAGAGCGATATGCTGAAATTATCAATAATAATTTGCGATCGAGCCCTGAACTCAACGGGTCGCAATGCAAAGGGTTTGCATGCCTAACTATCGCCTCGATGATCTTGATCGCCGCATCCTGACCGAACTGGCAAGGAATGGGCGTCTTACAAACACGGAGTTGGCTGAGCGTCTGCCTCTTTCCCATTCGGCGATCTCTCGGAGAATAGCGAGACTGGAACGGGATGGCGCTATCAAGGGCTACGGAGCTCAAGTCGACCCAGCCGCTCTCGGTCTGACGATTCGCGCGTTCATTGGCGTGCGCCGGGATCCTACCGCCGTTGTCGAAACTCTGAGTCTCGGTCTCAAGTCGATTCCAGAAGTCGCCGGCTGCTGGATCGTTACCGGGGAATACGACTTCTTTATTGATGTGCGCGCCCGCGACATGGACGCGTTCTCAACTGTTCTGCTTCATCATGTCCAGAAGGTGCCCGGCGTCGTAGCCACCGTCAGCATTTTTGTGCTCGCTGATGTTCAGGCATCAACTGATGACAACCTCATCTAGCTCAGAGGCAAGATGAAGATGCATGTTTGAGATGAAGGAACGAGTCGTTCTATCCCAAACACGCAGATGAAAGCTGACGAAGACCTAGGCGGCATCGTGTTTCTGCAAATCGGTCTCGGGGCTGAACGTATCATCGGCAAACCAAAAGTTAGGTGTCAACGGACGATATCAGGCCAATACGTGTTTCCGGAAACGAGCATCCTCAAAATGCGCGTTGGCGATTTATCACACATTCGAAATAGGCACGGCAGCGTTGGGAGATTGCACCGACCTCTGCCGTGACAGTTACGCTAACTGGTTGTATCTAAATGATTTCATGGGCGTTGATGGCTAACGACAGCACCCTTGAGCATTCAAAAACACTGGGAAAACCGCAGCTTCATAATTTCAGCACCCTCGCCAGCACCCTCATTGCTCCGGTCGTTTATGCCACTACCGAGACGCTGATTCTTACTTGGCCCACTGATTTTCCACGCCTCTCCATCCTTTCAGATTCTGCCCCTCCATATCGAATTCTTGAAACCTAAACCAATTTTCCCGGGAGGGGTCTCCTCCCGCGCTGCGACTGCTGCGCATTCTTCGCTTCCCACCACAGCGGCCTGTTCCTGCCGCAACGCGACCCTGAAATTCCTGTGCGCTGACGCGCACGCATAAGGAAACCAAACCTCGCTGAGGGCTCTGCCCTGGCGCAGCACAAGGGGTCTCCCAACAGTCTTCCGCGCTGCGCTTGTGCAGACCTTCGCTTCGCTCGTCCTCCGCTTTGCTTCGGATGGGAGATACCCCTCCCCTTGCGCTTTGCCGCCCCGCCTTCGCCAGGAGGCGTTCGGCATGTAGGTACATGCCACGCATGGCATGAAAAGCAACGGCAACAGCCAAGGAGGAAGCACCCATGAACAGCACAGCCACCACCCCCGTCGTCTCCCCGTCCACGCAAAACCTCAAACAGCCGCAGCCACGGCAAACAGCGAAAGAGATGATCGCCGCCAACGTCCAGAGCCTTATCGAACAGTTAGAGGCCGGACACTCCGATGCACTCACCGCCTACCTGAATGCGATGAGCCGATTTCATTCGTATTCCTTTGGGAACGTCTTGGAAATCGCGAGACAGCGCCCGACAGCCACGAAAGTAGCGGGGATGTATGCGTGGAACCAGCTAGGACGTCGCGTGAAGAAGGGCGAGAAAGGCATCCGCATTTTGGCTCCTATCATCGGGATCAAGCGCAAGCCCGACGCAGAAGCCGAGAAGGACATCACCAAGCAGAACACCCGCGTCCTTGTTGGCTTCCGCAATGCCTATGTCTTCGATGTGGAGCAGACCGAAGGCGTCGAGCTTCCCGCCATGCGCGAGGTCTACGGCGACGTAGGAGAGAACCACGACCGTCTCGTTTCGTTCATCAAGCGTCAGGGCATCGAGCTTGTCTATACCGAGAAGATCGCACCCGCGCTTGGCATGAGCTACGGCGGACGCATCGCCATTCTGCCCGGTCAATCCAAAGCCGAAACCTTCGCCACCTTGCTCCATGAGCTGGCGCACGAGATGTTACACAAGGCCGAGCGGCGCACCACCACGACCAAGGTCGTGCGGGAGACAGAGGCCGAGGCCATCGCGTTTGTTGTCGGCAAAGCCGTAGGGCTTGAGGTTGGAACCGCGAGTGCCGATTACATCGCTCTCTATCATGGCAACGCTTCGTTGCTGATTGAATCGCTGGAAGTCATTCAACAGAGCTCCGCTGTCATCCTTGCCGCCTTGGAATCGTCCGCAGCCAAAGAGACGATGCCCGATGCAGAACTGGCGAAGGTGGCGTAAATGCAGACCATCCTTCAAATCCTCAAGATGGCCGGAGGGTGGCACCCCGGCCTCTATCTCAAGATCGACAACGCCCCATATATGGAGCTCGTCATCGAGGCGATGGACGAGTCCGGCCCGATGGGACTTCCCGCGCTTTCCGTTGCGCACTATGGCGAACAGAACGGCGACCTCATGCGCGACCCGGAAATGTGCTTCGAGCTTGGCATGGCCGGAGGCCCGCACTTGTCCGCATTCTATTTTCGCAACGACTATCTGGGCGTGGAGCAGTGGAGCCGGAACATTGTGCGGGGCAACTATGTCCACCTGATCGCTTTGCACGAGCAGCATCAGCGATTCGCAAAGACATGGGACAACAACCTGCGCTTGCAGGGATTCGCAGAAGTTTTCACGGACAAGTGCATTCGCGGCTAGTCCACTCCCTTGGGGCGGAACAGCCACCGTGTCTCCGCTCCGCACCTTTCACCTTTCAACCGCTCGAAAGGAGCACACCATCATGGAAACGCAGATCGTCAATGCCACGGAATACCGCAACGTGTCTCTCGCTCTGCTGAGTGAGTCCAAAACCAATCCGCGCCGCACGTTTGAAGCGACGGCCTTGAAGGAACTGGCAGAAAGCATCAAAGCCCAGGGGGTTCTCTCGCCCTTGCTGGTTCGGCCACTCACCGAGAACGGTTTCGAGATCATCGCAGGAGCACGGCGTTACCGTGCCGCGCAGATGGCCGAAGCCCCGACCGTACCCGTCCGCATCGTTCATCTCTCCGATGCGGCGGCGCTAGAGGCTCAATTGGTGGAGAACCTCATCAGGTCGGAAATTCACCCGATGGAAGAGGCGCAGGGATTCCGCGCCTTGCTGGACTTGGAAGACCCGAAGTACAGCATCGAGCAGATCGCGGCGAAGGTGGGTAAAACACCTGTCTTCGTGGCTTCGAGGTTGAAATTGGCCGACCTTGTCCCCGCAGCCGTCGATGCGTTCTATGCCGATGCCATCGGGGTAGGACACGCGCTGCTGTTGGCGAAGCTACCCGCCGACCAGCAGGAAGCCGCGCTCTCTGCGTGCTTCAAAGAGGTCTACAACGGCGGGTCGAAACCCGCTCGCATCCTGCTACCGGTCCGCAACCTGCAATTCTGGATCGACAGCAATATCCTGTTGGTCTTGAAAGATGCGCCGTTCAACAAGCGCGACGCGCAGCTTGTTCCCGCCGCTGGCAGTTGTGCCGACTGCCCGAAGCGGACAGGACATAACAAGCTGTTATTTGGCGATGACCTCGGACGGCAGGGCGACCGATGCACCGACCCCAACTGCTATCAGGCGAAGGTCTCGGCTCACGTCGCTCAGACCGTCGCGGCGAAACCGGAACTGGTGCAGATCAGCACGGCCTACGGTGGCCAGAAAGAAGGCAGCCCGGTATTGCCCCGCAACAAGTACACCGCCATTCGGGACGAGAAGCCGAAATCGAAAGACGACGCGAAGCGGCCCGAGTTCAAGGTCTGCAAGTTCATCTCCGAGGCCATCATCACTGAAGGCTCGGACGTTGGCACCATCCACAAGGTATGTGCCAATCCAACTTGCCCCATCCATCATCCGAAGCAGTCAACCGGCCGCAACGATGAGAAGTGGAAGGCCCAGCAGGACAAGCAGCGTAAGAAACAGGCCATTGCCAATACGACCGGCCTCCGTGTCCTTGCCGCTGTGAGCGCCGCCGTTCCCGTTCGCCTTATGAAGCGCGACCTGCTGTTCATCCTTGAAAAGCTCGTAAGCGCCATGGACGAGAACCGCGTGGAGATGCTGGCGCGGCAGCATGGCGTCCGGCAGAAGCGAGACGATGGAGGACTCAGCAAGGCCGTTGCCGCCTATATCCGCCGTTCCGACGAAGGTACACTCTCCCGGCTACTGGTAGAGACGAGCATCCTCTTAGCGGCCTCGCGGTCGAATCCGGCTACGGTACTCCGTGATGCTGCCAGCGCGTACAAGGTGGACACCGAGGCCATCACCCTCAAGGTGAAGCAGGAGTTTGCCACCAAAGAGAAGGCCAAGAAAGCCGCGCAACCCACTGCCAAAACCGCAAAGAAGGCGGCCTAGCAAACGATACACAGAGGGGCGGCAGTTCGCCGCTCCTCGCTTCTTTCCCCGCAAAAATCGCGCAGGGAGAACCCGCGCTGGTTTCTCCCTCCACCCTCATCCCACTGGATTCCGGCCCCCGCTCGCCGGCTGCGCGGCTGGAAGACGTTCCCCCTTCCAGCACCATTCCCCTTTCGCCATAGGTCACCCGCGCTTGCCATCAAAATGGAGCACATACCCAAACGATTGGCCGAGACGCCATCTACCGATTCGTAGCTGCGCGTATAAAGAAAATAGACGGCATGAAGATTAGTCCGAAACGCCTAGACTTCAATAAAGTCTCTGTAGAAAAGAACGCAGACGAACGCGGTAAGGCTGTCGGTCGTAGGCAGCGGCTGCAGGAAGACGAACGTCGATTTCTGTTCCTTTGCCGGGTGCGGTCCAGATATGTAGTTTCGCTCCTAAGCACTGAGCGCGTTCCTTCATTCCAGGCAATCCCCAATGGCCGGTACGGTGTCCCATCCTAACAACATCTTCTGAAATGCCTCTGCCATCGTCCCTGAAACGAAGGCGAAAGAAACGCCTTCCGTAAATTACATCCGCGTTGATGTGGGATGCGTGAGCATGCCTGAAGGCATTCGAGATGCATTCGCTGCCGATCTTATAAAACTCGTCCTGCACAACGGCACGCAACCGGTGCGGCCTCCCTTCCTCGGTAATCTGAATCGCTGCGCTGGAGTCATGGCGGAATTGCTCCACCACCTTAGCTAACATCTCCGGCAAAGTCCTGTCATTGTCAGATTCTCCGCGTAGATCCTGGACACGATTCCTTCCTTCAAGGATGAACGCATCGGCACGTTGCAAGGCTGTCTCTAAAAGGGGGCGGGATGGGTCGTCTTCCGGCAATGACTCAGCAGCATAGTGGAAGCGGAGCATCAGCCCATGGATCGATTGCAGAAGCGTATCGTGTAGCTCGCGGGCAATTCGAAGCCGCTCGTTCGAGCGCTGCTCGATTCTGTCTTTTATCCCAGCACAGATGTACTGGACGCGGAGAAGATAGACGAGCCAGAGGAGCAGAAGGACTGCGGCGGTGCAAATGTAGAAGAACCACTTCGTTTGATAGAAGGCAGGCTGCACTTCGAGAAGGTAGGGAGTCGCTAGTTCTGCCCACTCGTCTTCTCCGTTCGATGCCGCTAATCGGAAGCGATAGGTTCCAGGATGAAGCTTCATATAGACAGCTTGTTTAGCGCGTCCAGACATTTGCCAGCCCGTATCCTCGCCATCCAGCCGATAGCGGTAGATGATGTGGTTGGGATGGTCCAAATCCACAGCAGCGTAATCAAATTCGATACGATTCTCCTGACCACCGTCCAGCTTTAACGATTGGTTTGCCGAATCGGAAAGCGCAATAGACTGGCCATTGACCAGAATGTTCTGGACGTCGAGGTTAGGGAGTGGATGGGGCTTGGCAAGCAATGTGGGATTGACTCGTACGAGATTGCCCGCGGTTCCGAACCATAGGTATCCTGCGCCATCCTTAACCAATGAAGGGACAGGCTTGGTCTGAGCGGGAATGCCAATGACTCCATCTGCGCTCCCAAATACAACGGTAATGGCGTCATGGTTTGGGTCCTGAAGTACCTTCGAAACCTCGGTGGCTCGCAGTCGCATGGCGCCGAAACCGGTGTTGAGCCACATACTGCCTTCGTTATCGAACGCAATACCGGAGACGCCGCTCAATCTTTCTGGCGTGCGAACCTGGAGTCGATGAAAGCCCCCGTCTTTCAGAAAGGAAACTCCATTCGTGCCTCCTACCCATATGGTGGATGCTCCCGAGACAGTAGTGAGTACGGTATCCACATCCAGGCCATCGGCGGAGCCGTAAATCTTGAGTGTAGGAGCGTTCCAAGATGCGAGACGGTTATCAAAATAGCCAACCCATGTCGTCCCTCCGATCTGTCCCAGCGCGGTTGGTGTCTCCTGAGGAAGCTGCGGTCGGTGAATCTCCTTCCATTCACCATTAGAGAAAGACCACAGATCATGGCCTTCAAACGCTACGAGAACCGCTCCATTGGATTGCACGACCATATGCTGTGCAGCCGTATTTTCGAGCTGCGGTGGTACCGGAAAGAATTCGGGGCTGGTGGCCTGACGTGAGTAATGCTCCAGTTTGTGCTTCCAGGGGTCGAGAAGCCAGACCCCACCTTCGGCGTCTGCAGCCAGAGGACCAATTCCTTCCGGTACACCAACCTCATCTACATGCCCGGCTCGAATATGTTGGAGTCTTCGGCCCTGCTTCTGAATCCAAACGGCCCCATCGGCAGCTTCCGCAAGTGCGGGGTAGTATTTGAATCCTTGCTCTCCGTAGGGCTGGAAGCTGCGCGGGCGAAAGCGATCGATGCCCATCTCGGTTCCTACCCAGATATCGCCGAATCGGTCTTCAAGAAGAGCGTGCGTCAAGTTGGACGTCAGTCCATTTAAGGATGTGAATGTTTCCGAGGAGGATGGATGCCCGCAGGGTTCGGTCGCATCCGCGAGCCGTGCCAGTCCCCGGCCCTCGTGTGCGAGCCAAAGATGATTCGTCGCGTCAAACAGGATCTTTGCCGTACCAGGTAGAAGCACAGGAGGCTGCGGGCATTTGGTATTTAGAGGCCGCGCGGAGCTCCAACCGTCACTGATCCAGATGGAGCCGTCCCGGTTCTCCGCGAACTGTGTGACAAAGACGGCAGTGCGTAACGCTAGCTCAAAGTGCGTAGCCCCTTGATGGAGTACGTAGACGTTTCCCTTGGAGGAAGTCCAGATATTTCCTTCACGGTCAAAGAAGAGGGCAAAGTACGTATCGCGCGGGAGCCCGTGTGACAGTCCGAAATCTTCCCAGTGAGATTGGTGAAGACGAAGGATCGTGTTTCCATTGAGTACCCACAACGAAGCCTGGGCACAGCAAAATACTCCGTCGACAGAGGCTGCTTGATACGGCGCAGGTAAAGAGAAATTGGTGACGACGTGTTTCTCGATATGAGAGATGCCACGATGGTCGAACCCTACCCATACCCCGCCAATATCGTCGGCGGCGAGTGCAGTGATGTTATGGCTGGGGAGATTGCTTCCGGTACCATCTTTCGGGAACGGAGTGAAGTCTGAACCGTCAAAGCGATATAAACCCAGCGTAGTTCCGATCCAGAGATAACCATCCTTCGTTTGCGCAAGACTGGTGACGCCGCGTGGAGCGCCATCCCTTGTCGTCCAACTGGTGTGGTAGCTTCCTTCCTCTAGTGTGGTCGCTCCTTGAGCGAGGACAGCGTTGCAGCCTAGCCCGAACAGGAGAATCCCCATGCCGATTCGGAACCACCAGGCCGCAGTCTTCTTGACTCTTCTTAACGACTGTGTGGTTAAACGAGACATCAGCCTTCGAGAAATCCTCTCCGCATCGCAATCAGAACGGCGTGAGTTCGGTCATTCGCCGCCAGTTTCGTCATGATGTTCTTCATATGCCCCTTAACCGTGTCCTCAGAAATGGAAAGTTGGTTAGCCACGATCTTGTTTGAGTTACCCGCCGCGACGGATCGCAGAACTTCGATCTCTCGCTCGGAGAGATCATCTGCGCTCAGACGCTCCGCCAGACTCGCAGCGATTTCAGGGGGGATACGCTTCAATCCCGAATGGATATCGCGGATTGTGTTGACCAACTCCGTTCTGAGCATATTCTTCAACAGATAGCCGACAGCACCGGCCTTGAAAGCCCTCGATGCTTGAACGTCTCCGGCATAGGTTGTGAGCACGATGAATCGTGCGCGAGGGAAGTCCTCACGAATTCTCATGATGGCCTCGAATCCGTTCAGAAGAGGCATCTGAAGATCCATTAGGGTGACGTCAGGGCGGAGGCGGCGGTACTCTGTGATCGCTTCTTCACCATTGGTGGCTTCGCCCACCAACTCCATGTCCTTTTGCATCTGCAGGGCAAAGGCAATCCCATCCCGCACAAGCGGATGGTCGTCGACGCAGAGCACACGGATTTTAGGTGTCTCAATTGCCATTGCCATGGTCAGAAACTCGCGAACTATCAAGTCGATTCTACAAGCGCCTTCAGGAAGGCTCCATTGGAGTTGATCTAACCACCCGAAAGAGGTGCTTCTGTCCCCCCGGAAGTAGCAACGAAGCACGCCAAATCGGTGGCATCCTCGCTGTATGAGGGGCTTGAATCAATACCCGCGGGGTCTCACTGGGGTAGGACTGCTACTTCTAAGGGTCACGGT
>Ga0302324_100014414_pt1 | contig 15950 bp, 11 predicted proteins | sample Palsa_T0_1_FD_201949 | JGI IMG/M metagenome (GOLD analysis project Ga0302324, IMG submission 201949) | Peat permafrost microbial communities from Stordalen Mire near Abisko, Sweden - Palsa_T0_1 | ecosystem: Environmental > Terrestrial > Soil > Palsa > Peat permafrost | place: Sweden: Abisko...
CGTTGGAAACGGCCTAAACGTTTCATCTGGCCTCACGTCCTATGAGACAATTGCGCTGCCCAGCGAGCCGATCGAATCGAGGCTAATTGGGAATAGGGAGGTGGCAGATGCGAGTGACGCGAGTTGCAACAATCCTGGTAGCCTCCGGCTTGCTCGTCTCGGAAAATAGTTGGCCCATCCAATCGCCCCTGGGCGAGGCGCCAGTGCGTCAGCAACTGATCGGCGCGTGGCGGCTCGTATCGGATGAGGAAACCGTCAACGGGAAGCTTACCAAGCTGGAGCAGACCGGCATCCTGACCTATACCAGCGACGGCCATATGTCCGTGCAAATCATGGACAAAGACCCGAACGCGACGCGGACCGGCAATCCCGTGCAATACAACGCCAATGGGTACGAAAGCTACTTCGGCACCTTCGACGTCAACGAAAATGCTCATTCTGTTACGCATCACGTCCAAGGTGCTCTGGTGCGCTCCCTGATCGGCAAAGACCTTACGCGAATCTACACGTTTTCGGGGAAGCAGCTGGTCCTGAAATCTTCACGCCCTGACGAAGACTGGCGGATCGTCTGGGAACACTACTAAGGTGCCCTGTGCCGACGACTTGCCGGTATTTAACCGGTCGCCAACGGAAGGATGAGGCACAAAGCAAAGCATTCGGGATGTATCCGGAAATCCGGAAGCTACTCCTTGATCAACAGCTCCATCAAGGTGGATGATCGCTCGGTCGAAAGTTAATTGTCTTCGAGAAATCTACTTGCCCGGGGTCGTGGGCTGTTCCTGTGCCGGCGTCGGCAACGCGACAATTACTTCATTAGGTTTGGCATAGTGCAGCTTCTCCCGCGCTTCGTGCTCGATGGCGTCTGGGTTGTGTTTCAACTGCTCCACGTGTTCACTCAATTGCGCGTTCTCACTCTGCAGTTGCTTGATTTCTTTTTGCAACTGCTGGTCTTCGGAGCGCTTCTTGTGCCACACCGTCAAGCCGTTCTTGCCTTCGACCACGTGCCACATCAGCAGCAAAGCGAGTCCGACAGCTACCGCTGTCCCTGACGGACGCCACGCCCGCTGCGCAAAGTCCCACGCCCGCTTGCTCAGCGGAGTGTCAATCGTTTCCTTGTCGACTTTTGTGTTCCCGTCCATCATTGCGCCTCAATTTTCTTACGAAAGAACAAACTTTTCAGCCGCAGCCTTCAGCGCTTCCATATCGTGTTCGCTGCGCGCTTCAGTGTAGGCGCGCACCACCGGCTCGGTGCCGCTGAGCCGGTAGCACACCCACGACCCATCTTCGAGAATCAGCTTGAGACCATCGGTCCGAACCACAGCGCTGACTTTACGTCCGCTCAGCTCGGTTGGATCGGTCTTCAACTTCTCAGTGAACGCGGCCTTCACCTCCGGGGTCAAGCGGAAGTTCTCTCGAACTGGATAGAAGGAACCAACCTTGGCAAACAACTCCTTGAGCTGGGCGCCGAGGCTCTTGCCACGGGTGGCCACCATTTCAGCAACCAACAAGCCGGCAATGACGCCGTCCTTCTCTGGAACATGGCCGCGAATGGTCAGCCCTGCAGACTCCTCGCCGCCAATGCCGATCTTGTCGGCAATGATCAGTTCGCCGATGTATTTGAACCCGACCGGTGTCTCAAAAAGCGGAACCTTGTGGTAGTCGGCCAGGGCATTGACCAGGTTGGTGGTGGCCACGCTCTTGGCTACGCCGTTCTTCCAGCCGCGAGTTTCGACAAGGTAGTCGAACAGCAGGGCGATGATGTAGTTGGGCTGGATGAAGGTTCCGTCGCCGTCAACAATGCCAAAGCGGTCGGCGTCTCCATCGGTCGCAATTCCCAGGGCCGCGCCGATTTCACGCATCTTGGCTTTCGCATCGCCCAGCAGGTGGTCGTCCGGCTCGGGCGCGTGGCCTCCGAAGAGCACGTCGCGGTAGTCGTGCACCGTCTCGACAGCCACGCCCGCGCCGGCTAGCAGGTCAGAGCTATATCCGCGCCCCGCGCCCCAGAAGGGGTCGTAGACCACCTTGATGCCGGACTTGGCGATGGCCTTCAGGTCGACCAATTCTTCGAGACGCTTCAGGAATGCGGGCTTCACGTCGGTAGTTTCAAAGCCGCCCTGGGGCGGGTTGCCATTTGGAATGCTGCTTCCGTCGCCAAAACTGCCAATCGCAGCCTCAATCTGTTTTGTGACTTCGGGCAGCGACGGGGCTCCATCGTGGGTGGAGAACTTGATGCCGTTGTACTCCGGCGGATTGTGCGAAGCGGTAAAGTTGATGGCTCCTGAGGTCTTGAGTGTGCGCACGGCGTGAGCGATAGCCGGAGTCGGCGCGGCATCTGGAATCACTATGGGTGTGACGCCCGCCCCGGCCAGCACTTTGGCGGCGATGTCAACAAACGTCTCGCCGAGAAACCGCGGGTCGCGCCCGACGAGGACCCGGTGCGGTTCCGGTTGCGTCTTCACGTAGGCGGCGATTCCCGCCACCGCCAGGCGGATGTTGGCCACCGTAAACTCGTCCGCCACAATGGCCCTCCAACCGGAGGTGCCAAACTTGATCGCTGTACTCATATCGTTTCTCCAACTGCGGCGCGCTCGCTTGGCCGCAAAATCCATACTGCCTTAGTCGGCTGCTCTCGGCAAGCCTCGGGAGCGCCGAAAAGAATTAGTTTGCTGGAATTGCCGTCCCGCTCGCGCCGCTTGGGATTACAGTATTCTCTTGATGCTGTAACCCGTTTGGAAACCCCCAATGTCCGACTCTTTAACCCCCGTCCGCATCGTCCTCACCACCTGCGCCAGCCCCGGGGAGGCGAGCCGCCTTGGCCGCACGCTGGTCGAAGAACACCTGGCGGCCTGCGCTACGCTTATCCCGGCTGTCCAGTCGATCTATCACTGGCACGGACAGATCGAGTCCTCGACGGAAACGCTGCTGCTGCTCAAGACCGGGCCAGAGCAGCTGGCCGCGCTTGAAAGCCGGCTCCTCGAACTGCACAGTTACCAGACGCCGGAGTTCCTGGTCCTCGGAGTTGAAGGCGTCAGCCATGCTTACCTCGAGTGGCTCCAGGCCAGTTTGCGCCAAGGCTGAGGCCCGCATGCCGGCTCGCGCCAGATGGGAATCGCCGCGTCTGGTATTCTGGCCGAAAGCGGTATTCCAATTGCCCTCGACCGAAACCACGGCCCTCAAGTGGCTTTTTCATTAAGAAAAAGCCACCCTGCACAAAGCCGGCAAGGCCACGTGAATTGGAAGACCGTTTCCGTTTGGTGCCATGCGCTGGTTGATGATTGTACTTCTCGCCTCGGTTGGGGCCATGCTGTTTGCGGCCGCAGGCGTGGCGCGTCACATCTGGCTGCAAAGGACCAGGCTGCATAGCAATTCTGACGCCGGCGCAGTTTCTCATCCGGCAACTCGCGGGGCCAGTAAGCCGGTTGAGGAAGCCGACCAGGAAGTTGAACTCTGAAGCAACAGAACACTGCTGTTCTATCCCCGAAAGGATCATTGCCTACCGTGAGTACACAGATAGCTGGAGTTGCCGCCCCCGCATTGATCGATATCTCAATAGCTCATAGTCCAGACTCTGACGACGCCTTCATGTTTTACGGATTGGCCACCCACAAGGTCCGCGTGCCAGGCTATCGCTTCAACCACACGCTCTGCGATATCGAGACCCTCAACCGGCGGGCGCGTGAAGAAGCCTTCTACGACGTTACGGCCATCAGTTTCCACGCCTACCCTTACCTGCAGGACAATTACATCCTGATGAGCTGCGGCGGAAGCGTGGGCGAGGGCTACGGCCCAATGGTCGTATCCGCCAAGCCTCTGGCTACCGAAGACCTTGGCAAGATCACGGTTGCTGTACCCGGCACGCTGACCACGGCTTACCTGGCGCTGAAGATATTCAATCCGGCTATCAAGACCGTTACTGTCCCCTTTGACCAGATCATTCCCCAGATTCAATCCGGCAACTTCGATGCCGGGCTGATCATTCACGAAGGCCAACTGACGTACAAGTCGAGCGGCCTGCACAAGGTTCTTGACCTTGGGGTCTGGTGGCGCGAAAGCACGGGCCTGATGCTGCCGCTGGGTGGCAACGCGATTCGCCGGTCGCTGGGGCATGAATCGCTACGCATTGTGACCAAGGCGGTGCGCGACAGCATTCAGCACGCTCTGGACAACCGGGAGGAGGCCCTGGAATACGCCATGCAGTTTGCCCGCGACCTCGATTCCCGCCTGGCTAACCGATTTGTAAGCATGTACGTGAACGACCGCACCCTGGACTACGGCGCCGACGGCCGACAAGCCATCCGCAAACTGCTGGACCTGGGCCACGAGCGGGGCATCATTCCCATTGCACCGCAGGTGGAATTCGTGGACTGACGGTGCTGACCTAATCGAGATCAGTTGGTCCCAGCGCCGAAATGCATCAAACGCGACGACGGGCCGCAACGACGAGCGGCGGGGAAATCGCAGCATTACCTCAGTTACCGATATGCGCGGAGGAGTGATGAAGAATCATTCAGAATTCGTCGCGGATCTCTAAATAATTTCTAATCTTCGCCGATCAATACCTCACAGAGGTTAATCAGCGTGACTTCCTTAACTCCACCCACCTTTGTTCTCGCTTCTTCCGATCCAGCGCTTCTGTCCGCAATCGAGCCCCTGCTTCTGGCATTCGGAGCGCAGGTTCAAATCGCGCTCTCCCTGGAGCGTGCGATGGAATTGCTTTCCGTCGCTGAACCGTCCACGCTTGCTCTGATCGATGCAACTTTACCCGGCCTGGATCCGCGCATGAATATCGAACGCGTGCTGGCCGCCGCGCGCGCCGGAGATAGCAGCGGCCGCCCTTCGATTTTGCTGATTTCGGACACTGCGACACAGAACTTGATCGACCGTCTCGCCGAAGGGGTGGTGGACGACCTCATATTGCGCACAGCCGAGACCTCTTACTGGCGAGTTCGTATTGAGATGGTACTGCGCAACCGCCTTAAATCCCGCGAACTTGAAACCTTTCGCGAGGTCGCTGCGCAGAACGCGCAGACGGACCAACTGACCGGCGTATCCAACCGCGAAACAGTCCTTACCATGCTCTTCAGCGAAACCGACCGTGTGCAGCGTATGAGCAGCGCACTCAGCCTGGTGGCGCTGGACATTGACGACTTCGGCCACTGGAACTCGCGACTGGGCAATGACGCCTGCGACGACCTGCTTTGCCAAGTGGCGGGGCGCATCACGCGCGTTCTGCGCAGCTATGATTTGCTGGGCCGTGCCGGCAAGGATGAGTTCCTGATCGGTTTGCCCGGATGCAGCGCTGTGAGTGCTACCATGTTTTCCGAACGGATCCGCACCGGAGTTTTTAGCACGCCGTTCCGCGTAGGCGGCGAGTCCGTTCGCCTTTCCGCATGCATCGGAATCGCATCGAGCAGAGGCCGCTCGCCGGTGGTGGTGTTGCGCGAGGCGGAACAAGCCTTGCAGTGGGCGCGAAATGCGGGTCCGGAATCCATTCGGTCCTTTGGAGACTTTCTCCAACCAGAGGGCGCAGGAAGTACACTTCTTTCCTTGTCCTCAGGCGACGAATTGCTGGCCTTGTAACCGAGTACGAATCCGCGCGGAAGTGTGTGCCTTCTGTCTCGAACTTGTGAATCGGCGCGGCACAAACCTGCTGCCAATGATCATCGCCCACTATCATTGCTTGGGGCGGGATGCAAAGGTCTGCGCCCTGTAAAGATACTTGCGATCTTCCTCAAGCTTCGATCGATCCCAATCCCCGCCAGCGCGAAGACCATGGGAAAACATTCCAGCGTGTAGCGGGCTTCGGGTGCTTCGATGGTCATGAGCAGGGCACTGCGGAGCGTCAGGTAGAGCAGCAGCCAAGGCCAATAGCGTGGCTTGAAGCATAGGCCTGCCAGCGCCAGCAACAGGTAAGCAGCGTTAAGGCCTGCGTAGGCCCAACTGAAGCGGGTTTCTGCATAGTGGTGTCGATACACCCACCAGTCTAGGTCGATGTTGAGGTTCTCGACGCGCGGCCTGAGCCACATATCCGCCATTCGACCCAGTGGGAGCCAGACGTAATACCGCATCGGATGAGAAGTGACCCGCTGCTGGGCCAGTTGCGCAAACCGCGCATCGAGCTCGGGTGACAGGTCCTGCCCGTTGTCGTTATATGCGGCAACCAGGGCTGCTGTCTGTGCGTATTCGGCGGGCGAGTCGAAGGCCCGGGCCGGCAGCTTGCTCAAGTCGAACGCGCTGCCCGGGACGTTCCAGTAGATGTCGTAGGTGGAGACGAAATCCAGACACCAGGTTTTCATCCAGCGCTGCCAACCGGGATTGGTGGTCTCGCCGGGATCGGTGGCATAGCGCGGCGCCAGCGGCTCAAAGACGTGGAAGACGCGCCAGTTCCGGGCTGTCCAAATGGCGAACGGCAATAGAGCGAGCAGGACGCAAACCGCGGTCATGCGCAGCAAACGGCCGCTTGCAATCTTAGCTTGCCGCAACCCAACCACGAGTGCCGGCGCTAGCGCCACGCCGACTAGAGCGCCGTCCGGCCGGAGCAGTGCGGCAAAGCAGACCGCGAAAGTGAACGCAAGCGCGCTAACCCAGCCGGGTTGCGCATGGAAGCGCGCCAACGCCCAAAGCGCGAGAGCAATCGCAAACAGCGTAGGTGTTTCAGTCAACGGAGCCACCGCGTACGCAGCTGTAAACGGGCACAGGGCCGCCAGGGCCAGCGTCCAGAGCGCGGCTCGATCTGATGCGATGCGATGCACAAAAGCTGCCAGCAGCAAACATCCCGCCAGCTCCAGGCCGATTTGCAGGCAGCTAACCGCGGTGTAGTTGTCCAGCCCGAAGAGCCTAAAACAGAGGGCCAGAAAAAGTGGGTATCCTGGCAGCCGGATAAGCGTCTGATGGGCCACGCCGCTTCCATCGGTGATGGAAAACTGGCCATGGAGCAGAAGGTTTTTCGCCAGGTCGCCGTAGAGCAGCGTGTCCGGTGAGGCCTGCGGAAGCGCCTTCAACATCCACAGTCTCATCCACGCGCCGCCGGCCAGCGCCAGCGCAACGCACAGACCTTTCATTCTGCGGCTCAATGCCGTCAATCGAGTCTCCGTCCCTGCATCCCTACGATTCGTACTGTATAGCTTCGACCGCTATGATGGTAGTCGTGCCAGCAGTTTTTTCAGAATAGGTGTGCTTCGCTGCGACACTCCCCAGGCGACAGTCGTATGAAGCAATGCAAGAGCCTCGAAGACAGCAATGCGATTCTGGAAGCGACGTAAGGTAAGAAGAAAAGTAGATGCCGGATAAACAGATATTCTTCGATCCCCAGCGAAGGCGTTGGAAGCGGCTGCGCCGCATCCTTGACGCAGCCGCTGTGCTATCGACTCTGGTGCTGGCCGGTTTTATCTTTAACGTCATGCGCTTTCAGCATCTGCCTGGGCTGCTTCTGCCCACTCCGAAGCATAACTACAAGGCTCTGCCCGAGCCACTTCTGCACGGCGCCAGAATCCCTCGCCCCAAGCGCCGCATCACAGGCCGCAAGCCGTCTGAAATTCCGTTAAATTCCGGCGAAGGTTTGCGCGCCGCCTTCTACGTTCAGGACGATCCGGCCAGCTACTCGTCGCTCAAGGAGCACATTCACCAGATCGATATGCTCTTTCCGCAGTGGCTCCACGCGACCGGGCCGGTTGGAAACTTGATGGCCACCAACAACGACACCCACCGCGACTATCCCATTGTCGACGGCGCCGCAGTCCACGATCCCGATGATGGCGACAAAGTGAAGCGCGTCATCCAGGCTGCGAAGGAAGATACGGAAGTCTTCCCGCACCTGAACAACTTCAATCCGGGTACGCAGGCGTGGGATGCGAGCCTGGGCGACGTTCTTAAAGACGCGGGCAAGCGCGCAGCACTCCGTCAACAAATTGTCCGCTTCCTGACTGCGTATCCGGCCTATCATGGCCTTTCGCTGGACTTTGAGAGCCTTCCGGACGATGCAAGCCCCGCCTATCTGACGTTTATCCATGAGCTTTACACCGACATGCATCCGCGCAATCTCCGCCTTTACGTGAACACCGCGGTAGCCACGACCGACAGCGACCTGAAGCAGATCGCGGCTAACTCCGATGGCATCATCCTGATGAACTACGACCAGCACCAGACCACCAGCGACCCCGGCCCGATTGCCGACCAGGAGTGGTTCACCGGCAACCTGACTCGGGTGTTGAAAATTGTTCCCAAGGAAAAACTGATCTGCGCCGTAGGCAACTACGGCTACGACTGGGCGCTCTCCATCCCTCCTGCTCCGCGAAAAGGGAGTGCGCACGAAGCTTCTAAGCCCGAGGTTCTGAACACGGACGATCTTCACGTCTCCGACGCGTGGCAGCGCGCGTCCGATGCAGACGCAGACATCTACCTTGAGGACAACTCTCTCAATCCGCACTACGAGTACATGGACGAAGATACGAATCAGCGCCACGTTGTGTGGTTTCTGGATGGCGTGACGATGCTGAACGAGCTGCGTGCCGCACGCCAGCTTGGCCTTTCCACTTTTGCGTTGTGGCGCCTGGGCATGGAAGACAACTCGATGTGGAATATCTGGGACAAGCCGAGCAGCCCGGATTCCCTGCAGGCCCTCAACACCGTGCCATCGGGCCATGACATCGACATCGAAGGTCAAGGGGACATCATGCGCGTTACCGGCCTGCCAAAGCCGGGCAAGCGCACCGTCACCCTCGACACTGGAGAGACCGATCCTCGCGTGAAGGAAATCGTGGATGAGCACATGGACGTTTATCCACGCTCTTACACCGTTGAATACTACGGCTATCATCCCAATCAAGTGGCCATCTCATTCGACGATGGTCCGGACCCCAAGTGGACGCCGAAGATACTCGACATTCTGAAGCAGAAGGGCGTCAAAGGCACATTCTTTCTGATTGGAGAGGAGGCAGCGGAGAACATCGGCCTGATGCAACGGGTGGCGCGCGAAGGGAACGAGATCGGCAACCACACATACACCCATCCGGATATAAGCGATATCTCGGCACAGGCTCTGGACCTGCAGGTCAAACTTACGGAGCGCCTTTTCGCCAGCAAGCTGGGCGTCCAGCCTCTCTATTTCCGCCCTCCATATGACATTGACGAAGAACCGGAAACGGACGACCAGGCCTTTCCTGTGGTGGCCATCCAGAACGAGGGCTACATCATTATCGGCAGCAAGATCGACACCGACGACTGGAACGAAAATCCCCGCAAGTCGCCTGCACAGATCACTCAATCTGTTCTGAATCAGCTGCAAACCATGAAGTCCAAGCCGCAGTTCCGCGGCTCCGTCATTCTGATGCACGATGGAGGCGGCGACCGTTCGGCCACCGTCGCCGCACTTCCCGTTCTGATCGACGCACTGCGCGCGCATGGCTATACCTTTGTCCCGGTATCCGCTCTTATGGGCAAGACCACCGCTGACGTAATGCCTCCGCTCAGATTCCGCCAATTCCTTCGCGCCTTGCCAGACTCTCTTGCCTTCTCCGGTGTCCAGGCCGTCGGTCGCTTTATCGTTTTCGTCTTCTTTGTTGGCGACATTCTCATGTGCGCGCGCCTGCTGCTCATCGGCGTGTTGGCTGTCATTGACCGGCTGCGCAAGCCTCACGCCAAGGCCTCGCCAGGCTTCAATCCGCGCGTGGCCGTTCTTATTCCCGCATACAACGAAGAGACAGTCATCGTGCGCACCATTCGCTCGGTGCTCAACTCCGACTACAAAAATCTGCACATCATTGTCATTGACGATGGGTCATCGGACCGCACGGCGGAAGTGGCGCGCGACGCATATGTCAAGGAGATTGCAGCAGGCCGTGTGCAGATATTTTCCAAGCCTAACGGGGGCAAGGCCGCCGCGCTCAATTTTGCCCTCGATCGCCTGAGCGAAGATATTTACGTTGGCATCGACGCGGACACCGTGATCGCCACCGATGCCATCTCCAAGCTCATTCCCCACTTCGAAGACCCGCGCATCGGCGCCATGGCCGGCAACGCAAAGGTGGGCAATCGCGTGAACTTGTGGACTCGCTGGCAGGCGCTGGAATACATCACCAGCCAGAACTTCGAGCGCCGCGCTCTGGACCTCTTCCACGTGGTCACTGTCGTGCCAGGGGCTATTGGCGCGTGGCGCACGGCGCCGGTGAAGGCCGCCGGCGGCTATCCGATCAACACTGTGGCCGAGGACGCCGACCTGACGATGAACTTGCTGGAGCAGGGTTTCCGCGTGGACTATGAAGACCGGTCGCTGGCATTCACTGAAGCGCCTGTCAACGCCAAGGGCCTGATGCGCCAGCGCTTTCGCTGGTCTTTCGGAACGCTGCAAGCGGTGTGGAAGCATCGCGCGGCATTCATTCGTAACAAGGCGATGGGGCTGTTTGCCCTGCCGAATATATTGATCTTCCAGATGTTCCTGCCGCTTGTGTCGCCCTTCATCGACATTATGTTTCTCTACGGCGTTGCCAATTACTTCATCGACCGGCATTACCACCCGGAGGCCGCTTCGGCAGCCAGCTTTGACAAGCTGCTGGTCTTCTTCCTCGGCTTCCTGATCATCGACTTCGTTACTTCGACCGTTGCTTTCTCGCTTGAACGCCGCCACCCGGCCAACAAGGGCGATGGATGGCTTCTGTTTCACATCTGGCTGCAAAGATTTGCTTACCGGCAAGTGTTTTCAATCGTCTTGTTCAGGACGCTCATGCGCGCCATCGACGGCAAGCCCTTCAACTGGGACAAGATTCAGCGGACGGCCAAGATGAGCAAACGCACCGAGGCGCTTACGGAGACGACGTAGAGCGAGCAATGTTCGCGCGGGCGGTAACGCAGATCTCCCGAGCCGCGCGAGAGAAAGGACAGCTACTTTTCCGCGGCCGGCCCATTCGCGCTACTTTGCACAGGGTTGAATTCGAGCTTCGGCCAGACGATTGGAATCTGCTCGATTTTTAGGTTGGGCCATGTGATCGGGATCGGCTGCCCTTTTGCTTTCGATTCATCAATGGGCAGCAACTGAAGACCGGGGTAGAGATTCTGCGCCAGCAGCGGTCCTGTCGGCTGTTCGCCGAGGCTCGACGGCGGGGGATGCACAATGATCTGCGCATCAATCTGCGGGTCCCCCTGCGAGTCTTTGAAGCTGTGCAGGGGCCGGGGGCCGGGCAGGATTAGCATCTTCCGCTGCACAAGTCTTGTGATGTGCCAGTCGGGCGGAAGCTTTGTGAAATCCCTGCCGCCCTCGGGGATGCCAGGCGGAGCAAGCCACGGCTGTTGCGGGTTGGCGGGAGCCGGCGCCGCTGACTGGCAGAACGCCGCAGTTCCGGAGGAGAGAAGCAAAGCGAAGATCGTGAGCCGCATCGCACACCCCTTATTTACGGACGCGCCCTTGGTGGAAAGAGTAGCAAACAGAGACAGGTTTCTCGACCTCGGTGCACGGACGACTCTATTGGGGCAGCGCGGTAACTGTTTCAGAATTGGGCTAATTCGACCTTAGCGCGTTGAGTGGATCGACGGAAGCGGCACGTCTGGCTGGCAATGCGGACGCCACCAGCGTCATCAAGATCATCGCCATCACGGCCGCCAGGTAGATGAGCGGGTCGGTTGCGCTCACGTCGAAAAGAAAAGACGCTACGAGCCGTGAAACCACCAGTGACCCGCATACGCCGATCACGCAGCCGATCAGTGCCATTTTTGCTCCGGAAGTGAGCACCATGCGAACAATGCGGCCGCGTTGCGCACCGAGAGCCATGCGGATGGCGATCTCCTGGGTACGCAGCGAAACGGAGAAAGTCACCAGAGCGTAGATTCCGGTGAGGGCCAGCAGCAAAGCGCCCGCGGCAAATGCTGAAATCAAGTCCGTATTGAACCGGCGCGGCGCTTCTATGTCGGAGACGACATTGGTCATCGGCTGTACATTTTGCAGGACGAGCACGGGATCGATTTCGGCGACGGTGGAGCGTAAGATTTGCGTCATCTCTTCCGGGGGCAGCGCTGAACGCAGACCGATGTACCCACCGGCGGGGCGGGAAAGCATGCGCGATGCATCCGCACCAAATAGGGCATTCGACTGCTCGGCGGGCGCGTACCATTGATCACTGTCAGGCTCATCGCGGGGGCCGATCTTGGTGTCGGCGACGATGCCCACGACAGTTGCCCATGGCCATCCCTTTTTCGGGTTGCCCGCATGAATGCGCTTGCCGATGGCCTGCTGACCGGGCCAGCAATGTTTGGCCATGGACTCATTCACAATCATTACCAGGGGCGTGTCGGAGCGGTCATTTACTGTAAACTCACGGCCTGCGAGGAGACGAATGCCCATGGTATGAAAGTAGTCGCCGCGAATTGTGTAGAACATGGCGAATTGCAGCTTCCATGCGTCAGCGCGCACGCCTTCGACGGTGTATGAGGATCCGCCCCAGAGCCCTGTTGCGGGCAGACTGCTTGCGGTGGCGACGGCGATAATTCCGGGCTTCGCGGACAGGTGATCGACGACGGCTTGTTCGAATGTACTGGCGGAAGCATCGGTGGGGTATTGCTGCAAGGGAATTTGATATTCGGCGACCAGAACGTGGTCTGGACGGAAGCCGGGATCGACCGCGCGCATCTTCTGGAGGCTGCGCAGAAATGCGCCTGATACGGTGAGCAGCACGAGGGCAATTGCGATTTCCGCAACCACCAGGGAGGATCGCAGCCAGGAGTGGCTCGCTGCGCCCGTGCCGGCGCGGGCCCCTTCCTTCAGGCTTTCTGTCAGGTTGGTGCGCAAAGCCGCAAACGCCGGCGCCACGCTGCACAGGGCGCCGGTGACCACTGAGACAAGCAGTGCGAAGACGACCACGCCTGCGTCGATGGCGATGGAGTCGACGCGCGGCATGGAGCCCGGCAATAGGTGCAACGCCACGCGAATCGCAGTTGCGGCGAAGGCGAGACCGAGCAGCCCACCGGCAATGCTCAGCAGCAGGCCCTCGAATATCGATTCGCGAACGATGATTCTGGATGCCGCGCCCAGTGCCAGCCGCACCGCGTAATCGCGCCTGCGCCGGATCGCTCGGGCAAGCAGCAGGCCGGCAACATTCATGCACGCAATCAGCAACACAACGGCTACGGCAACAAACAAGGTGCGCAGCAGGGGGCGGATATTTCCGACTGCTTGCTCTTTCAAAAGCGCAACGTCGCCGGTAATGTGGATCGCGGACATGGCTACCGGGAAGTTGCGCATCACTTGCCGGGCCACGCGGTCTGCATCCTGCGCGGCCTCCGCAACAGTGACTCCATCTTTGAGGCGGGCCACCAGATGAAAACCCCAGAAGCCGGCGGCCTGCTCGGAAAGCTCGTCGGGCGTCAGGCTCATGGGCACCCACAATTGCACCTGGTTCAGTCGCCCCGGCTGCAGTGGAAACTCGAAGCTGCGCGGCATGACGCCAATGATGGTGTACGACTTGCGATCGAGGTCGATCGACTTGCCAACAACATTGGGATCGCGATGGAAGCGGTTCAACCAAAGCGCATAGCCGATGAGCACCAGCGGCTGGCGCGCATTCTCCTCCTGCGCCGTGAAGACGCGGCCAAGAATTGGCTGAACGCCAAGAGTGGGGAACACTCCGGCAGTCAGGCGCGAGGCTTCCACCTCTTCCGGCGTAGCGCCGCCTGAAAGCTCAAAGCTCGCGCTACCGAAACCGCCGATTGAAGAAAACGCACTGGATGCGCTCGAATAAGTGCCAATTTCTCGCGGTGTGACAGGGAGGGTCTTGCCGCCTCCAATGTGATCTCCGAGCAGAACAAGGCGGTCAGGATTGTTGAAGGGGAGCGGCCGGAGCAGAATGCCTTCGATCAACGAATAGATGGCCGTGGTGGCGCCAATGCCCAGGGCCAGCATGAGTACAACGGTCAGCGTGAAGCCGGGCGAATTGCGCAATTGGCGAATTGCGAAGCGCAGATCGTGTGCAAGAGCGTCCATGTGCCTCCTTGAGAATTCTTTGCGCTTCGTCGACCCTGCAGGCTCGATCGCTCCTCCGCAGAGTGAGGGCGAGAACCATAGCGGCATTCTACCCCCGGTTTGCCCCGCGCCGCTACCGAATGGTTGGTTTTCCGACTCGCTAACCCATGGGTTTTCCGACTACACTAGAGTTGTTATGGCCACCGCAACCCTCACCACCCAGATTCTGCCGCACGCGCCTCAGGGCGGCTTTGCCAATGAGCCGTTCATCGACTTCAAAACGCCGGAAAACACTCGCGCCATGCAAGCTGCCCAGGACCGAGTTGCCAGCCAGCTTGGCCGGGAGTACGACCTGATCATCGGCGGCCGGCGGCTTCGCACCGAGAGCAAGATTCGCTCGCTCAACCCGGCGCGGCCTGCGCAGGTGGTCGGCGTGCACCAGAAAGCCGGAGCTGAACACGCTGAAGAGGCGATGGCCGTGGCACTGAGTGCCTTTGAATCCTGGAGCAGGACATCTGTCGAAACACGAGTTTCGCTGCTGCTGAATGCGGCGGAGATTATTCGCAGCCGGCACTTCGAATTCTGCGCGTGGCTGACGTATGAAGTGGGTAAGAATTGGGCCGAGGCCGATGCTGACGTGGGCGAGACCATCGACTTTCTGGAATTCTATTCCCGCGAAGCTGTGCGACTGGCCGCCGCTACGACACCGATTCAATATCCTGGTGAGCGCAATCAACTGCGCTACATTCCGCTCGGCGTTGGCGCGGTGATTCCTCCATGGAACTTCCCCTTCGCGATTATGGCCGGCATGACGGCCGCCGCAATCGTCACCGGCAACACTGTCATACTCAAGCCTTCCAGCGACTCGCCCACCATTGCGGCCAAATTCGTTGAGGTGCTGGAGGAGGCGGGAATGCCGGGCGGTGTGGTCAACTTCTGCCCCGGGTCGGGAGCCACATTTGGAAACGCAATTGTCGAGCATCCCAAGACGCGGTTTATCGCCTTCACGGGTTCAAAAGCTGTGGGCCTGGACATTCACGAGCGCGCGGCCCGCACACAGCCTGGACAGATCTGGATCAAGCGGACCATTCTCGAAATGGGAGGCAAGGATTCCATCCTCGTCTGCGCCGATGCCGACTTGGACGCGGCGGTCGATGGCGTTGTGGCCGCTGCATTCGGCTTCAGCGGGCAGAAGTGTTCGGCATGCTCCCGCGCCATCATTGAGGCGCCGCTGTACGACGTGTTTGTTGAGCGTGTGCGGGAGAAAGTGGCCGCGCTCACTGTTGGCGATCCGGCGACCAACCAGAATCTTGGCCCGGTAATCAACAAAGCTGCGCTCGATTCAATGCTGGAATATGTCGAGATTGGCAAGCGCGAGGGTCGCCTGATCTCCGGCGGCAATGCGCCCCAAAACGCGGACGGCGGCTACTTCATCGAGCCCACCGTCTTCGCCGATATCGCCCCCGACGCCGCGCTGGCGCAGGAGGAGATTTTTGGCCCCGTGCTTGCCATCATCAAGGTGAACAGCTACGAAGAAGGCTTGGCCGTGGCAAATAATACCGAGTACGGCCTTACCGGAGCGATCTATACGGCCGACCGCAATAGGCTGGACCACGCAGCCCGCGAGTTCCACGTGGGGAATCTGTATCTCAACCGCAAATGCACCGGCGCCATGGTCGGCGCGCACCCCTTCGGCGGCTTCAATATGAGTGGGACGGATTCGAAGGCCGGTGGGCCTGACTATCTCTACCTGTTTACGCAGGCCAAGAGCGTGGCTGAAGCACTGCGTGCCTGAGAATGCTGTGGAAAGGCCGCTTGGGCAACGGAATCGGTTGTTTTGATAACCGTGCGGCTAAAGTTGTGCTCGTTCAAGGACGGGGCTCTGACGCCTGAATGGCGGATCAGGTAGCGACGGTTCAGGTTGAGATTCGCCCGCGTCGAGTTCCAGGAATTCCTGGAAGACGTCGTTCGAAAGCAATTGGCCACTCGCGGTGAGCCGAACCGTTTT
>Ga0302324_100014415_pt1 | contig 15950 bp, 9 predicted proteins | sample Palsa_T0_1_FD_201949 | JGI IMG/M metagenome (GOLD analysis project Ga0302324, IMG submission 201949) | Peat permafrost microbial communities from Stordalen Mire near Abisko, Sweden - Palsa_T0_1 | ecosystem: Environmental > Terrestrial > Soil > Palsa > Peat permafrost | place: Sweden: Abisko...
TGGCCGTGCTCACTTTGAGCGGCACCGTTTGGTGAGTCTCCTCTTGTGAGGTCTGTTGGGTTCTAGTCTTCATCAACTCTACCCACACCAAACGGTCGCCTCTATTTCCAACTGAATCGCTCCGGCTTAGTTCCCAGTTCTCAGTGCTCAGTGCTCAGTAAAAGAACGACGCTCCGCATGCGATAGCGAAAACGGGAGCGCGGGCATCCTGCCCGTGCTTGCCGGCATCCTGCCGGCAAGATCCACACCACCCCAAATTGCCCTCCAGTCATTCATCGGTGTCGCCCGCCCAAACCCTGCCGGCACGGAACCGCTCGGCTGTGTCGAACATGCCGAATGTGCCGACTTGCTTCTGCCGCGATGCACGCGCCCAGCTAGGACGGATTCGCCTCAATCCGCCAGGAGCGAAACTGAGCACTGAGCACTGAGCGGCTGCCTGATCCTAAGGCTTCGCCTCGAGGCAGAGCAGGTGCTTGACCCCGCGAATGAGAATCTTGTTTTGGGTGAAGGCGGGGCTGGCGAGGACTTGCTCGCCGAGGGAGGAACGGGCGAGTTCCTTGAACTCGCGCCCGACTTCCACAACGACCAGGGCGCCTTTCTTGGTGACCACATAAACCCGGTTCGCGGCGATGCTGGGCGAGGCGTTGCACTCTTCGCCGAGGTCGTGCTGCCAGACTTTTTTTCCGTCCTTCGCAGCGTAGCAGGTGAGCGTGCCGCTGGAATCGAGAAGGAAGATGAGTTCGCCGTTGCTCACCGGACTGGTGACGTCGGGGATACCGTCTTCGACGCCCCAGCCAAGATTCGAGCTGGTGACGTCGCCCTCGCCATCGGGATGGATCGCTTGAAGCTTGTTGGACGGGTTGACGACAAAGAGGGTGCCACCGGTGAAGATCGGCGACGGGGTGACGAGGCCGTCGAGGCAATCGGCACGCCAGATTTCCGCGCCGTCCTTCGGCGAATAGGAGATGGCCCAGGGGACGCCGAGAGTGATGATCTGGGATTTGCCGGCGGCATCGAGGACGATGGGCGTGGCCCACGACTGTCCGACGGGACGCGATGTCTCCCACGCGACCGCGCCAGTGGCGCCGTCGAAGGCAAAAATCTTGCTGAGGTTGTCGTCGGCCGCGCCCTGGTCGAACTGGACGATGACGCGGTCCTGCCAGGTGGCGAGCGAGGCGGCATGGCCGTACTCGTTCTTGGGGGCGCCGAGGTTTTTCGCCCAGGCGACCTGGCCGTCGAAGTTGAACGCGGCGAGCGTGCCGTTCGCAAACATGGCGTAAACGCGCCGGCCGTCGGTCGCCACCGTGCCGGCGGCCATGCCGCACTGCTCGGGAACTTCGACTTTCTCGTCCGTTTTTTCGGCGGATTTCGGCACTTCGCGCTCCCAGAGCAATTTGCCGGAGGCGAGGTCAAAGCACATGACCTCGCGCTTTTCCTCATCGCCGCCGGAAAGAAAGACGCGATCGCCCCAGACGACTGGCGAACTGAAGCCGGGCGTGGGAACTTCAGCGGTCCAGGCGACATTGGCGCCGGTTTTCGGGTCGCACGTGAGAGGGAGGCCGGCGGGCGCGGCAATGACGCCGCTGCCATCGGGGCCGCGGAAACGGGGCCAGTTGGCGCGGTATTCCTCGGGCGACGGGAGGTCGGCCGCGAGGGCGGTGGCGGCAGCGCCGGCGACGAGGGGCAGCCAGAGGAGAAACTTGCGAAAGCCGGTTGTTTTCATGAGGGGAATCGGGCTTGTTAAAAAAAGTGACAAACTTATTGCGCTCTCGGGGTTGACAAGGCTGCAACGAATCGATCCTCGCGACTATGACTAAATCAACCCCCTTTTCGGTGACTTTGGCAGTTTTTCTGGCGGCGGCGCCGATTTACGCCGCCGATTGGCCGGCCTGGGGCGGGTCGGATCCGGGGCGCAACATGGTTTCGTGCGAGACCGGCTTGCCCGAGTCGTTCAAGCCGGGTGAAAAATCGACGAACGGCGAAGGGATCCTGCCGGAGACGACCGAGAATGTGCGCTGGGTGGTCAAGCTCGGGACACTTATTTGCGGCAATCCGACAGTGGCCGATGGCAGGGTGTTTGTCGGGACGGACGATTCCAGCCTGACGCATGATCCGCGCTTGAAACGCACCAAGGGTGGCATGGTGTGGTGCCTGGACGAGAAGACCGGCAAGACGCTGTGGCGGCTGCCGGTCCCGGCGCGGCCCAAGGAACGGCTGCCGGACAACGCGCACTACGGGCAGCAGAACATGGGGGTGTGCTCGGCGCCGGCGGTGGTGGGCAACCGCGCCTACGTAGTAACGAATGCGGCCGAAGTCCTGTGCCTGAACGTGAAAGGCCAGGCGGATGGCAACGAGGGACCGTTCCAGGACGAAGCGCAATACATCGCCGGAGCAAACAACCCGCCGGTGCCGCTCGAGAAGACCGATGGCGATATTATTTGGAAATACGATCTGGTGGATGAACTGGGCATTTGCCCGCACGACGTGGCCGCCTGCTCGGTGCTGGTGGACGGACGTTTTCTTTACGTCGTCTCCTGCAACGGCGTGAACCACGAGCACACCTTTTGTCTCCGGCCCGACGCGCCGAGTTTCATCGCGCTCGACGCCCAGACCGGCAAGCTGTTGGCCACGGACACCGAAGACCTCGGCCATCGGTTGTGGCATTGCCTGTGGTCGCCGCCGACGATCGGTGTGGTGAACGGGAAGAAGCTGGTCTTTTTCGGCGGCGGCGATGGCGTGTGCTACGCATTCGAGGCGCTCCAGAACGTGCCGTCGGAGCCGATCCATTTCAAAAAGGTATGGTCGTACGATTGCGATCCGCCGAATTTCCGGGACCCGCTGGGCGACGGACAACCGTTCAACTATTACATCGGCGATAAGCGGAAAAAATATTCCACCAACACCGGTGACGGGACGTTCCTCGGGCCGAGTGAGATCATCGCCTCGCCGGTGTTTCACGATGGGCGCGTCTACTGCACGATCGGCCAGGACCCAATGCACGGGCGCGCGCGCGGGATGCTCAACTGCATCGACGCGACGAAGACCGGGGACGTCACGCATACCGGGTGCCTTTGGACCTACGACGGGATCGAGCGCACCATCGCGAGTGTGGCGATCAGCGATGGCCTGCTCTATGCCTGCGACCTCGGAGGGCATGTCCATTGTCTCGATGAGAAGACGGGCAAGCTCTACTGGATGTTTCCCACGAACGCCGAGACCTGGAGCACGCCGCTGGTGGCCGATGGGAAGGTCTACGTCAACACCAAGAAGGGGCTCACGGTTCTCGCCGCGGGCAAGGAGATGAAGATGCTCTCGGAAATTCCGCTGGGCTCGTCGGCCTACGCGACACCAGTCGCGGCCAATGGCACGCTCTTTGTCTGCTCGCAGAGTTACCTGTGGGCCGTGCAGAAGGGCGCGAAGCCGGTGGCGCCGGAAGCAGCAGCGGCTGCGGCGCCCGAGACGACGAAGACGGCGGCGGCGGCGGGGCAGTAGGGGGCCGGTGGGCGTGCTCAATTCTTAGTCTCATGCCGGAGGACAGATCCGTCCTTTGGCGGACTCAGTGCTCAGTTAGCGGCGTCTATGCAATAGCGAAAAGGGGAGCGCGAGCTTCCAGCTTCCCGCGACTGCGGGACCGGCATCCTGCCGGCGAGATCGATCGACCACTGGACACTGATTCACTATGCACTCAGAGGGCGGCTAAAGAATTCTGAATCCAAATCGAGCGAGTGACGCATCTCATGAGTACATGAATCTCCTCCGACCCACCACATTCGCGCTCTTTGTCGCCATTGCTTTCGTTGCTCGTGCGGAGGATGCCGGAGTCAGCGCCGATGACATTCGGGCCATCTTGCGGCAGCGCGTCGACGTCGATCACAACTCCATTGGCATGGTCGTTGGAATCGTCGATCCAAGCGGCGAGCAAGTCGTTAGTTACGGCTATACCGATCATCCCGGAGGCGTCGAGGTCAACGGTGAAACCATCTACGAGATCGGATCGGTGACGAAGGTTTTTACCAGCTTGCTCCTCCAGGACATGATCGAGCGGGGCGAGATGAAGCTGGATGATTCGCTGGCGAAGTATTTGCCGGCGAACGTCAAGGTTCCGTCGCGGGGAGGCAAAGAAATCACCTTCCATGACCTTATTACCCACCGCTCGAGTCTGCCCCGCGATGTCCAGAACCTGGCGCCGACCGATCCGCTCAATCCGTGCGGCAACCTCACCACCGAGAGAATGTACTCCTTTCTTTCCGGCTGCGATCTCCCGCGCGACATCGGCGCAAAATTCGAATATTCGAACATGGGGGTGAGTTTGGTGGGTCATGCCATCGCTCTCAAAGCGGGCCAGGATTATGAAACCCTTCTGCTCGAACGCATCTGTCGTCCGCTGAAGATGTCGGACACGCGGTTAACGCTCGGACCGGAGCTCCAGGACCGGGTCGCCCAAGCGCACAGCAGACCGGACTTTCCAGTGCCCTACCTGCAATTTGGCGATTTTCCCGCAGCCGGCGGGATTCACTCCACGGTCCGGGATCTCTTGAAATTCGCGGCCGCCGAGGTGGGCTTGCCCAATCCGCTGGCCGCGGCGATTCTCAAGACCCACGCAATCCAGACCGGATCGACCGGGCCGAAGATGGCGATGGGCTGGTTCGTTTCCACCGAGCCAGGACGCGAATTCTTGTGGCACAACGGCGGGACGATCGGCTGCCATTCGTTTGTCGGGCTCGACCTTGCGAAGAAACGAGGCGTCGTGGTCCTATCGAATCAGTGGCAATCCATCGACGATATCGGGTTTCACCTGCTCGACCCGCAGAAGAAGCTGGCCAGGGTGAAAAGGCCCCTGACGCGTCTCTCCGGCAAAATCGACTTCGACGCCTGCAAGGACTACGCCGGGCGCTACCGTCTGACGTACCCGGCGCTGGACATTGTCGTGCGCCGCGACGGCGATCGTTTCCTGGCGCAACCCACAGGCTTTGCGGAATTCGAGCTGGCGCCGGCTTCGCAGACGGAATTCTTCTCGCCGGAGATTGGGGTCGAATTCACTTTCGTCAAAAACGCCAGGGGCGAAACCGACGGGATGGTGATCGTCGAAGCCGGGGCCAATGTGAAGGCGGCGAAGGTGGAAAAGTGAGGGATCTTGAAGCTGCCGCGTTGACGCGAACGGTGGCGGGGCAGTAGGGGGCCGGTGGGAGTGCTCAGTTCTCAGTGCTCAGTTAGCGGCGTCTATGCAATAGCGAAAAGGGGAGCGCGAGCTTCCAGCTTCCCGCGACTGCGGGACCGGCATCCTGCCGGCGAGTTCGATCGACCACTGGACACTGATTCACTAAGCTGGAGCGACGCGTTCGGCGGGAGAATTCTGGGGAGCGCGCGCGCCCTCGCGTGCGGTGCCCGGCGCCCCCGCCGGGCACAAATCGTCAGCAACTGGGGACTCACCATTCAGTGAGCGCCGAATCGGCGGTGAGTTTTCGGCGACGGCGCCGCAAACCGCATCACTGCCACTTCCGAACATCCAAACTCGACATCATCGCATCCAATTCGGTGAGCGACGGTCTGGCCTTCGCGGCATTCGCCGTCAGCCACTCCTTCACCGCGCGCTCATACTTCGGAAACCGCTTCGTGAACCCATCATCCGATGTCGTGCTGAAGCCGAGGTGCTCGCGCGTCGAGTCCTCGGGAAGGCCGGGAACATCGATCGGAAACGTCGCGACAATCTGGCAGGAGCCGTCGTCCGACAATCCCAGAAAAAGATAATGCAGCCGGCCCTTGCGAACGAAATCGGCTTCGGTGTTCCACTGCGCGAGCACCCGAAAACCATGGCCGCCGGAAAACCGGAGCTTCTTCCTGCCGGCCACGAATGCGAGTTCCGCGTCCATGAACACCGGCGATTTTTTCGGGTCGCGATCCTCCACCATGGCCCGCAGCTTCTTTGTCATCTTCCGCGACGCCGCGGCATCGAACGATCCATCCCGGTAAGCGCCGGCCCAATCCACAGCCTTGTGAATCAAAATCTGCGGGGCGGTTGGATCGCCACCCGCCTCTTTCGGGGCGAAATGTTGCCCGGGCAGGGCCAGCTTCGGAAACCGGATCGCCCAATGTTCGGGACGATTCTCGTAAGACGGCTCCAGGTCGGCAGCCGGTTCTTGCGGCGAGATTTTCCGCTTCGCTTCGGCCGCCTGGTATTCTTGCCAGGCGCGCTGGTCATAGACCGGACTCATCGGCACCTTTTCCACGATCACCCCGTCGGCCCACGCGGCAGGGGCCGTCACCGAAAACGGCCCCGCGGTAATCCTTTTGGCCGCGTCGTCTTCGGCCTGGCCACCAACGACCAGCGCGCTGCCCAGCAAGCAAACGAGCAGCGGCATCAGCCGATGTGAACCTGAAGACGTCATCGCACCCGTGCTCTTGCCAGAGCCGACAACGGATGAAAAGAGCCGATTCTCCCTGTTCAATGCGACCGGATATGGTGCAGTTGCGCGCAGCCACCGAGGAGCACCCGCAGTGGTGCCGGCATTTTTTCGGGTAGTACGCTCATGGGAGGCACGGGATCGACGGGAGAAATCCAAACGCAAGTGCCAGATCCTGAGTTTGCTCCACCGGGAAACGCCGCGGAAGATTTTGCCTAAGAGGGTGGGTGCCTCGCCGTTTATCCAATTAAGTATTTACCCTCAGACTATGGATATCACCCAACATCAGCCCACCGCCGAGGATTTTTGCGTCACGCGCCGCCAGTTTCTCAACCGTTTCGGCATGGGCTTCGGCGCCCTGAGTCTCGCGGGCCTTTTTGGGGCATCGCTCGGCAGCACTGCTCGCGGGGCGCTCAATCTCTCGCCCTTGGCGCCCAAGGAGCCCATGTTCCCAGGCAAGGCCAAACGGGTCATCCACATCTTTTCCCAAGGCGGCCCGTCGCATATCGATACCTGGGATCCGAAGCCGCAGATCGAGAAGTACATCGGCAAGGACGTGAAGGAGATTGGCGGCGTTCCCTTGCCCACCCAGTTCAAGTTCACCAAGCGGGGCCAGAGCGGCGTCGAGGTCAGTGAGATTTTTCCCCACATCGGCGATCACATCGATGATATCGCGGTGATCCGCTCGATGAATACGGATATCCCGGCGCACGATTTTGCGACCTTGATGATGAATACGGGCTCGGGACGCCTGGTGAAGCCGTCGATGGGCGCGTGGGTGCTCTACGGCCTGGGTTCGGAGAACCAGAATCTCCCAGGCTTTATCGCGCTCGGGGGCGGCTTGGGCGGTGCCTCGAACTGGCGTTCGGCTTTTCTGCCAGGCGCATTCCAAGGGACGCTGGTCGGCAATGTCAGCGGGCCGGCGGACCGGATTATCGAGAACATCCGCAGCGAGTACGCGACGCGCCATCAGCAGCACCGGCAGCTTGATCTGCTCAAGGCGATGAACGACCTGCGCGCCGAGCGGCAGGCCCACGAGGCCGCCCTCGAGGCGCGCATCCAGTCCTACGAACTCGCCTTCAACATGCAGACGCAGGCCATGGATACTTTCGACGTCAGCAAGGAGCCGCAAAACATCCGCGACATGTACGGCGACACCGAGATCGGTCGCCGCATGCTGGTCGCCCGCCGCCTGGTCGAGAACGGCGTGCGTTTCGTCCAGGTTTGGGCCGGCTCCTGGGACCATCATCAGGACGTGAAAGCCAATTTGATCAAGCAAGCCGAGGGCATCGACCAGCCCGTCGCCGCTCTCCTCAAGGACCTCAAGCAGCGCGGCATGCTGGATGACACGCTCGTCGTCTGGGGCGGCGAATTCGGTCGCACGCCGCGTCACGACAAGGGCGCCCGTGGCGAGCCGGGCCGCGATCACCATCACCGCGCCTTCTGTGCGTGGATGGCCGGCGGCGGCATCAAGGGCGGCCAGGCCTATGGGGCGACCGATGATTTCGGCTACGACGTGGTCGAAAACAAAGTCCACGTCCACGACCTGCACGCCACCATTCTCAACCAGCTCGGCTTCGATCACGAAAAGCTCACCTATCGTTATAATGGCCGCGACTTCCGGCTCACGGACGTCTTCGGCAATGTGGTCGAGGGGCTCGTTTCCTAGAGTCCCATGAGTTTTCGCCTCGCTTCTCCTCGTTTACTCACGGCTGCCGCGCTCCTCGGTGGCGCCTTCCGCGCTGGCGCCGCCGTACCGTCCGACATCGGGCAACTCGACTTCTTCGAGAAGAAAATCCGTCCGGTGCTCTCCGAGCAGTGCTACGAATGCCACAGCGCCACCGCCAAAAAGGTCAAGGGCGGCCTCTTGCTCGACACCGGCGAGGGCCTGCTCAAGGGTGGCGACTCCGGCCCGGCGATCGTCCCGGGCAAACCGGAAAAGAGCCTCCTGCTCATTTCCATGAAGCATTCGGATCCCGACCCGGATCTCGCCATGCCGCCCAAAAAGGATGTCCTGCCCGATGCGGTCCTCGCCGATTTCGAGCAGTGGATCAAAATGGGCGCTCCGGACCCGCGCGATGGCAAGGCGACGCGCAAGAACGCCTGGGACGATAAGACCGCCAAATCCCACTGGTCATTCCAGCCGATCTCCAATCCGCCGGTGCCCACGCCGGCCGATCCGAAAAACTTCATCAAGAACCCGATCGATGCCTTTGTGCTTGCCAAACTCACCGCGAAGAAGCTCACGCCTGCCACGCCGGCGGACAAAGCCACGCTTCTGCGCCGGGTGACTTATGATCTCACCGGCCTGCCTCCCACTCCGGCGGAGATGGATGCCTTTCTTGCCGACCAATCGCCTGGCGCCTACGAGAACGTTGTCGACCGCCTGCTGGCCTCGCCGGCCTATGGCGAACGCTGGGGGCGTCACTGGCTCGATATCGCCCGCTACGCCGACACCAATGGCGACCGCCTCAACGGCAAACGCCAGCCCCTCTTTGCCTACGCCTGGACCTATCGCGACTACGTCATCAATGCCTTCAACGCGGACCTGCCCTACGATCAATTCATCCTCGAGCAAATCGCCGCCGATCGCCTGCCCGAAGCCGAAAAGGATAAATCCAAGCTGGCCGCGCTCGGCTTCCTCACCGTGGGCAAGCGCTTCATGGGGAACGATAACGACGTGATCGACGATCGCATCGACGTGGTCTCCAAAGGCCTGCTCGGCCTCACCGCGGCCTGCGCCCGCTGCCACGACCACAAGTTCGATCCCATCCCCACCGCCGATTACTATTCCTTGCACGGCATCTTCAGCAGCTCCCAGGAACCCGCCGAGGAACCGATCATCGCGCCCGTCAACAAAGACAGCGCGGACTTCAAAGCGTACGAGGGGGAAATGGCCAAAGTCGATGAAGAGGTCGAGCAATACCGTCGCACCAACGCCGCGCGGCTTGTTTCCGGCATGCTCGACAAAACCGGCGAGTACCTGCTCGTCGTCCAGGATAGCAGCAACGCCCAGGACACCAGCAAGCGCGGCGATAACTTCCGGCTCATGGCCCGCCAGCGCGGTTTGGAATCCGAAGTTGCCTTCGTTTGGATGGACCGGGTCAAGGCTGCGGCGAAGACCGATCCGATTCTCGGGCCGTGGCTGAAATTTGCCGAGTTGCCGGCGGATCAATTTGCCGACCGCGGGCCGGCGCTCGCCAACGAAATCCAGGCCTCGAATGAAGCCCAGCCCACCCTGGCCGCCGCGCTCGCCGCCAAGGCTCCCACCACGTTGAAAGACGTGGCGGCGGTTTACACCCAGGTCTTCGCCGATTTGCGCAAGCAACTCGATCTGCCCACTTATACCGGCTATCGCGGAGCTGGCCGGAACAGCAAGTTCCCGCTGGCCAAGGTGGAAACCAAACTCGATGGGCCGATGGAATCCCTGCGCCAGTGCATCTTCGGCGGCGAATCGCCGGTCATGCCCGACCAGAAGCTCATGACTCGCGCCCTCGGCGTCACCTTCACCAATCCGGAGACGGCCATCCGGGCCAAAGCCGTGAGCATCGATTTTGCCCACCCGGGCGCCCCGGTCCGCGCCATGGCCATCGAGGACAGTCCGAATCCGAAAGATTCGCCCGTCTTCGTCCGGGGCGAGCCCACCAACCGGGGCCCGATCGCTCCTCGCAAATTCCTCACCGTCCTGTCGTATGGCAAGGATGCGCCATTCAAGGATGGCAGCGGCCGTCTCGAACTGGCCCGGCGCATCGCCAGCCGCGACAATCCCCTCACCGCCCGCGTCATCGTGAACCGGGTTTGGCAGTGGCATTTTGGCCAGGCGATCGTGCGCACCGTGAGCGACTTCGGCACCCGCTCGGAGCCGCCGACGCACCCCGAGATGCTCGACTGGATGTCGACTTGGTTCATGGACCATGGCTGGTCGCTCAAGCAACTCCACAAACTGATCCTGCTCTCCTCGACCTACCAGCAGAGTACCGCGGCCAACGACCGCGCCCTGCGCGAAGATCCCACCAACCAGTGGCTCTGGCGGATGAATATCCAGCGCCTCGATTTCGAAGAGATCCGCGACACGCTCCTCACCCTGGGCGGCAAGCTCGACCGCGAAGTCAGCGGCCGGCCCTTCGTTCTCGCCTCCTCCACCGCATCGAGCCGTTACAAAGGGATGGTCGCCGACGCGCTCCAGCCGAAGACCAGCGCCGATCGCCGCACCGTTTACGCCATGATCGATCGCAACGCCCTGCCCGACATGTTCGGCACCTTCGACTTCGCCAATCCCGACATGACCACCGGTGAACGCATGCTGACGACCGTGCCGCAGCAGGCGCTCTTCATGATGAACAGCCCGTTCGTCATCGAGCAGGTCAAGAACCTCCTCGCCCGCCCGGACTTTCCCAAGGACGGCATCGACGAGGACAAAGTGCGCTTCATCTTCCGCACGGCCTTCCAGCGCCAGCCCACCACGCAGGAACTCGTGCTCGCGCGCAATTACCTCTCCGACGATCCGCCGGACATCCCGGACCCCGCGCTGACGCCCGAGCCCGGCGACGACGCCGCCACCCGCGCGCGCAAGACCAACGCCCTGAAAGCTCTCCAGCCCACGAAACAGCTCAACATCCTGGAACGCTACACGCAGACGGTGTTGGAGATGAACGAGCTGGTCTTCCTGAACTGAAGTCGACCTCAAGAGGTCAATGGATAGCCACAAAGCCAAGGCTCTGTCCCGCAGGCGCGCATCGGCATTTAAATAAGAGGGCCGGAGTAACGCCGCCTTTCCGGGAATCCTCTGCGTCTCTGCGTGCTCTGCGTTTTAACTGAATGCTCATGCGCAGTCGCGGGACCGATGGTGAAAGGGGGGCAAACCCGAAACTAGAGCCGAGGTCCGCCAAAGGACGGATCTGCCTCCGGCATGACACTGAGCACCATCCCGCATCCTGCGACCTGCAACCTGCATCTTGCCCCGATCCTACCCCCATCCTGCTACGCCCGTCCGGCCCGGACCGACCTGCATCTCCCCTCCGCCTCCACCCGACTTTCGCATTGATCGTCGCCGATCCCATCGCTATCAACGCCCCCCGGACGGCCATTCTCGTAGACAGATCACATCGAAGAACACACCCCCGCCACGGAAAAATTGGATGTTGGATGTTCGGCGAAGCCGCCCCCCCAAAAAACTCCCCATGACCCCTCCGAAATTCTCCTCCCTCGTCCTCACCGCTTCGCTCGCCTTCGCCCTCGCCCTGCCGTCCTTTGCCGGGCCGCCGGATCTTTCCAAGGTCACCTCGCAGGCCGATCTGGACGCCGTCGTGGCCAAGACCTCCGATCCGGCGTTGAAACGCGCGTTGCAGGATCACGCGAAAGTGATCTTGGCCGCCGCTGCGCAGGCGCCGCACGTGGAAGCGGTGGCGCGCACCGTCGAAGGCGCGCGGGGAAAGGTCGAGCGCGTCAACACCACGCCCGAGGCGCTGGCCAAAGCGGCCGGAGGGCCCATCGCGGTGTTCGACACCTTGAAGCTCGTCGACCTTCAGGTTCCCGGAGTGGGACCGCACGACAAGCGCGAGATTGATCCGTATGACGCGGCCTTTTTCGAGCACGTCGGCCACCTCAGCGCGCTGGAGACGCTGAATGTCATCTCGACCAAGTTCAACGATGACTGGATCGCGCCAATCGGGCAATTGACGACCCTGAAGAAACTGAGCTTCACCAATAACGGCAAGCTCACCGATGCGGGCATGGAAAAGCTCGCCGGGCTGACCAACCTCGAGTCCTTTAGCTTTGTCGGGACCGCAATCACGGGGCGCGCCTACGCCAAATGCACGGGCTGGACCAAGCTTACCCACGTCAGCCATCGTGGGAGCAGCATCGATGACGAGGGGCTCAAGGAACTCTGCGACCATCTGCCGAACGTGGAAGGCCTGAGCCTGGCGCACGCGAAGTTTACCGACGCCGGTGCGCCGAACCTGGCCAAACTGAAGAAGCTCAAGAGTGTGGAACTCGGCGCGCACGCCACGGCCGCGGCCTTGAAAAACCTGGTGGGCCTGCCGCTCGAGTATTTGCAGCTCGGCGAGGGATTCACCGGGCCGGACAGCATTGCGGCCATCCAACCGATCTCGACCATGAAGCGCCTGACGCTGACAAATTGCAAGGACCTCGACGATGCCGGGCTCAAGCTTGTGGCCGGCCTCAAGCAGCTCGAACAACTCGAACTCAGCGCTCTGGAATTGCCGGACGAGCGGCTGCCGCAGTTGCAGGCTTTCGCCTTTCTCAAGGAACTCAAGCTCATCCGCCGCCCGCAGAGTTATCCGGAAGAGACGCAGGCGAAGATCAAGGCGCTGCTGCCAAAGGTGGACGTGAAGTTTCAGTAAGCGGTGGGGCGGCTGCGACGACTCTGCACGTTGCGACAAGTTAGCCGCGGGGGGGCATAGGGCGGCAGAGTCGCAACCAAATGGCGACCGGATGCAGGTCACAGGATGCAGGATACACCGGAGCCGCCCAACGGAGCGCGAAAGCGTTTTGGACTGCGGCGCCGCCGCGCCGCTTTCGGAGTGTCCGCGGGTGGGTACCCCGGTGCCGTGCCAGACGCTGCTTTTTCTCGTGCCCAAGCTCCAGCTTGGGCACGCACTTGGGAGCGAACCTCTGCTTCGCATGGCGGGGGCGTCTGCGGGGCGGAGCTTGGACACGCCCGTTCCCCTCGTTCCGAACTCGAACGGAGCGAGAGGCCAATCCCGCCCATGCGGAATTGCCCAAAGGGTGGCGGCGGCTGCCGACAGCAATTGCACTTCGGAACGCATCCTGAAAGGCAGAACAGAGCGGATGCGACATGCCGACGCGCGGCTGCGCGTCGTCCCCGCTTTGCGGGGATGGCTGCGGCGGCAGCCAGCAACCTTCGCTTCGTGGTGAGGGGCATGTTCCTTTCGCGCCCAACTCCAAACTCCGATCCCCGCGCCCTGTGCCGCACAGCGCTGTTTCAGCGCCAGCGCCTAGTCCGTCCGCAAATTAACGGAAGGCGCGCCGCTTCGCAGTACCCGGGCGGAGTCCTGCCCGTCCGGGGCGTGGCGAAGCTTTTTCCCTGACGGGAGCCAGGAGGCGCTTAATCCGATTCAGCGGTCGATTTCAAAGAACAAACGGAAGACAAGATGCAAGGGGGCGGGGCGGTTTCTGGTTTCTTGTTTCTAGTTTCTGGTTTGCCTGCATTGCGCCTCGGGTGGCTCGTGGCCTCGGCTCGGGTTGCGGAGACTTCGATGGTCGCAGCTTGGGTTAAAATGTAAGTAACGCTTCGGCTGGAGATCAAGGTGGCATCAGGGTTGGCGGGCGTTTTTGGTTGCAAGAGAGTGGGCGTGCTTGGCTTTGCTAATGAGGTTTGCCGACCCGCGGATCCCCCCTCCATGCGAGATGAAATCTCGCTCCTAATCGCGCGCCCAAATGGAGTTTGGGCACGAGGGGCGAAGCTGGAGTTGCTGGCAGCCGCCGCTGCCACCCTACGGGCAGCCCCGCATGCGCGGGGCTGGCCTCTCGCTCCGCTTCGAGTTCGCAGACAGGTGTCATGCCAAGCTGGAGCTTGGGCACGAGACTGGAATGTAAGTAACGCTTCGACTGGGGATCAAGGTGGCATCGGGGTTGGCGGGCAGTTTTGGTTGCGGGAATTTCAAAGGACGAGAAGGGCGTCTGAAGTGCAGCCGTCTCCGGTTAAGCGCGTTCGGATCGCAGCTTCGCGGGACATTCGGTCCCGCGCTTCCTGGCTGGAAGCGGGTTTCTGACGCGGCGGGGCGCCGAAGGTTTCTGGTTTCTGGTTTGCCCCCATTGCACCTGGGGCGTCTCGCCAAGCCTCGGCTCTAGTTTCTGGTTCCGAGTGCGGGTTCGGCTCTTGTTGGCGGGTCTGAGGCGGTTCGTGTTCGGGTTCCGTGGGATGGTGAGAATTGTTGACTGTTTTCGATAATCCTTCGGGAGTTACTCTGGAGCTAGTCGATGGATGTTGACGGGCATCGGGGATGCCGGGTCCGCCGGAGGACGGATCTGCCTTGGGCATGATTTCGGGATTCGGGTTTGCCCTTCGGAACGCCTGGCCAAAGTAGGGCTGGCGGCCGGACGGTCCAACCCAGGCTGGTGGTTGGGGTCCAACTGGTTGATTGGGTCCGACTGCCGGTTGGGGTCCGACTGGTGGAGCGGGCTGGGTGGGTGGGGGCGGGGTTTCCCGAGGGTATTTTTCTTCGAGGATGCGCCTCTCTTCAGCGCGGCGCTGTTCTTCGCCGAGGGGGTCTTCCTCGGCCTGGCGGATTTCCTCCAAGGCGGCGGCGCGCTTTTCGGCAATGAGGATTGCGCGGTATTCCTCCGTTACGATGTGTGGGTCATCGGGTGGCGGGGAATCGGGCTGATCGGACTGGGTCCCGCAACTGCGGGAGGCCAGACGGGCTGGATCGAGGAAGCCCTGGAGTTTGGCGGACAGCCGGAGGCAAGCGAGCTTGTCGGGCATCCAGACATCGGTGGCGCCGTGGCGGGTCTGCTTGACGCGCGTGCAGAGGTCGCTGGAAGGGGTGACTTGACCGGCTGGGGTACGGACGACGCGGGTGAGGAACTCGTGGATTTCGCGCAACTCGAGGGCGACGCCGGCGGCGCCGGCTTGCTGGATGGCCTTGACGCGGGCGGCGATGGATTTCCGGCGCAGGAGACGGTGGCCGCCGCTGGAGGCGACATGGCGGTCCTGGCCGGACGGGCGGTCCGGGCCGGACGGGCGGTTCTCCGTGCCGTAGACGTTCATGTAGGCTTGGGTGGCGTTTTTGCCTGAAGCGACTTCTTGAGCGAAGGCTTCGTGCTGTGGGTTGGATAAAGGATCTGAGGATATGCTCCGCATAGGTTTGTCTCCATTGCGCCGTAGACGTCTCGCGAAGCCTCGGCTCCGGTTTAAGGTTTCTAGTTCGGAGCCTTCGCAGGACGCAGGGCTTCGAAATGGCGTCGTTGGTACTCTTGGCGAAAAGGTCAAGCACAAATATTTGAGAGGAGCTGCACTTTTGGATCTCTCTATCCTCAAAACGTTTGCGCCTCCGATATTCCCGTGTGTATGCCCTGATTGCGAGTCGTCCACGGCGGAGTTGGGGCGATTTGCGGGGATGTTTACTAACGCTCCATGGACCGCGCATGCGATCAAATTTGCCAGAGGTCAGGCGTTGACCTCGGGGGCCGCCCCATTTGGGGGCCAATCAATCCCGGCCTCGAGATTCTGTCGCGAATTGTTGGCTCACACCTCTTTTGCCCCTCACCAAGAAGCGAAGGTTGCTGGCTGCCGCCGCAGCCATCCCCGCAGAGCGGGGACGAGGCGCAGCCGCGCGTCGGCATCTCGCATCCGCTCCGTTCTACCTCTGAGTATGCGTTCCGAAGTCCACAACTTCGGAACGAGGTGAAAAATCCCAAGCTAATCAGTCGCTAGGTCTTGTTACTACATTATGAGCGAACCGCAATTCACAAAGTCCATTTATGAAAAACCGGAACTGACCTGGTATGGCCTTGAACCGGAATGGGCTTCGGCAGGGTGTGTTCTGGGCGGGGCTGTCGGCC
>Ga0302324_100014416_pt1 | contig 15950 bp, 14 predicted proteins | sample Palsa_T0_1_FD_201949 | JGI IMG/M metagenome (GOLD analysis project Ga0302324, IMG submission 201949) | Peat permafrost microbial communities from Stordalen Mire near Abisko, Sweden - Palsa_T0_1 | ecosystem: Environmental > Terrestrial > Soil > Palsa > Peat permafrost | place: Sweden: Abisko...
ACGACCTCGATACGCGTGCCCCGCGCGCCGCACAGCAAGCCCCACGCCGTTGAAACGGCGGGCCACGGATTGATGCGGGCGATCAGGGACGCCGCCAGCCAGACGGGCAGCAGCAACATCAGGATCGGCAGCAGCAAAAACCAGACCAGAAACAGTGGCAGCCACAGGTTCACGGAGCGTTGACCGCGCACGCGCAGAATCGCGAGCATAGGGATCACGTCATCGCCTCCAGCTCCGCGATGGCCTCTTCCGGCGAGATGTCGCCCCGCTGCAGCCGTTCCAGCACGTCGCTGCGTGTCGGGCGAGGATCGCTGTCGACGAATTCAAGCGCCTGGGCGATGCGGTTCAGCCGCGCCTTGATCGTCGGGTAGCTGACGCCGAAGACCTGCTCCATCTCCTTGATCGAGCCATGGGCGCGCACGAAGGCAGCGACAAACACCTGATCCTCCGCGCCAAGCTGGGCCAGTTGGGGCAGCGCAAATGCGCCCTCGATGCACACATCGTAGCCGCGCAAACGAACTCTCTCGACGACGAGCGGGGCGCCCTGCGTCAGGCGTGTCAGCTCTTGCCAATCCTTTGCATCTGCAGGGGTTCTCACAATGCGCCCGATTTAACTCTCCAAGGCTGGATAGAGCTGGAAATTGATTTTGTCAATTACAAAATCAAATAAATCAATTTTCTGCTCTGTTGCCATTAATTGTGTCCCAGGTGCGGGCAAAATCCGTTTTGGCATCGATCCAGGACCGGACTCGAGGGATGACCACAAGAGGAACCCCGCCAAGGAATCGCCGCAGCGACGCCAGCGTGTCCGCGACCGGGACGGTGCTGCGGTCACTTTCATTCAACACCACCGTTGCCACCGTCAGACCGCGTCTTTGGCACACATCGACCGCGGTGAGCGTGTGGCTGATGGTTCCCAGATAGGACCCGGTCACGAGAATGAGGGGGACGTCCAGCTCCGTCATCCAGTCGAGCACGGTGCGGGTATCGTCCAGCGGAACCATTACACCCCCCACACCTTCGACGAAGACGGTGCCAGATGTGGCGATCACCTCCCGGCATCGCGTCACCAACGCTGCGAAATCAATCCCGCCAGCTTCGCGGGCAGCCGCCATGTCCGGGGACAGGGGCGCCGCAAAGCGCCAGGGAGACAGGCGCTCGATCGCTTCGGGCGTGATCGGATCGCCGAGCGCGTCGAGCAAAACGCCGGCGTCGCTCACGGCCGCCGTGGCAATGTCGAAGCCGCTCATCACCGGCTTAAAGGCCGCGACGGGCTCACCCGAATCCCGCAAGTGCCGGACGAGACCTGCGGTTACGAACGTCTTGCCGATATCGGTGCCCGTTGCCGTGACAAAATATGCGCTCATGGAGTTGCCGCCATCCCAGATGTGAAACCGCCGCGGCTTGCGCCGCTCTTCCCGCCCCTATAATGCCTTCGGCCGTCCCGACAAGCCCTGAGAGCACGCCCATGAACGCGCCCGCCGACCTTTTCTCCCGTGACGGCGTCGTACGTCACGACTGGACACGGGAGGAGCTGCGCGCGCTCTTCGACCTGCCCTTCAGCGAGCTTCTGCATCGTGCACAAAGCGTGCATCGCCTCCATTTCGATCCGCGCGAGGTCCAGATTTCGACGCTTCTTTCGATCAAGACAGGGGGCTGCCCGGAGGATTGCGCGTATTGCCCGCAGGCCGCGCAATACGAAACCGGCGTACAGGCCTCCAAGCTGATGGATATCGAAGCGGTGCTCTCCGACGCGCGTGCCGCGCGCGACGCGGGCGCGACGCGCTTCTGCATGGGAGCAGCATGGCGCTCGCCCAAGGATCGCGATCTGGACGCCGTGTGCGAAATGGTCGTGGGCGTCAAGGGATTGGGCCTCGAAACCTGCGTCACGCTCGGCATGCTGACAGGCCTGCAGGCGTCGAGACTGAAAGACGCCGGGCTCGATTTCTACAACCACAATATCGACACTTCGCCCGAGTTTTACGGCGAAATCATCAGCACGCGCACATATCAGGACCGCCTCGACACGCTCGATGCCGTCCGCAATGCCGGCATCCATGTCTGCTGCGGAGGCATCGTGGGCATGGGCGAGACGCGTGAGGATCGCGTGGGCATGATCCAGGTGCTCGCCACTCTTCCGACGCACCCCGAAAGTGTTCCGATCAATGCTCTGGTGCAGGTGAAAGGCACGCCGGTCTCGCTCGGCCAGGAGCTCGACGGCATCGAGTTCGTGAGAACGGTCGCAGTCGCGCGGCTCGCCATGCCGCGATCCATGGTGCGGCTGTCGGCCGGTCGCGAAAAAATGAGCGCCGAGGCCCAGGCTCTTTGCTTTCTTGCCGGCGCCAACTCCATCTTTTACGGCCCGAAACTTTTGACGACGCCCAATCCCGCGACCGATACCGATACGCTGCTGCTTGATCGCCTCGGCATGCGACCCATGCCGATCTGATGCGTTGTTGCATGCGATGAGCGCCAGCGAGCCGGAATGGTACGAAGGCGGGTTGCCCCATATTTGGCTGCCCTACACGCAAATGAAGACCGCCGCTCCGCCGCTGGCGGTTGCGCGCACGGACGGCACGCGAATCTTCCTGGCCGACGGGCGCGCGCTGATCGACGGCATCGCATCCTGGTGGACCGCGGCGCATGGCTGCAATCATCCGCATATTCGCGCCGTTCTCGAGCGTCAGCTGCATGCGATGCCGCATGTCATGCTGGGCGGACTAGTGCACGAGCAGGCGCTGAACCTTGCCCGCCGTCTGGCGGAACTGCTGCCGGGCGATCTCAATCACGTCTTCTTTTCGGATTCCGGATCGGTTGCCGTCGAAGTCGCGATGAAGATGGCCGTTCAATATTGGCTCAACCGCGGCGAGCGGGGACGCACGAAATTCGTGGCGTTCAAGGGCGGCTATCACGGCGACACATTCGCTGCCATGTCGGTGTGCGATCCCGAAGAAGGCATGCATGCCCTTTTCAAGGGCCTCGTCCCGGAGCAGTACATTCTGGATTTGCCTCGCGACGAGGAAAGCGAAGCGGCGCTCAATTCCTTCCTTGCCGACCACAACCATGAGATCGCCGGTATCATCGTCGAGCCGATGGTGCAGGGCGCGGGCGGGATGATTTTTCACGATCAGATGTGTGTGACGCGCCTGCGGAAAGCCGCCGACCGGCATGATCTCCTGTTGATCTTCGACGAGATATTCACCGGGTTTGCGCGCACCGGGCCCATGTTCGCCTGCGAAGCCGGCGAAGTGACGCCCGACATCATCACGCTCGGCAAGGCGCTGTCGGGCGGAACGCTGCCGCTTGCAGCCACGGTCGCCACGCAGAAGATCTTCAACGCCTTCTGGTCCGGGGACCCTTCGCACGCGCTCATGCACGGTCCGACCTTCATGGGCAATCCGCTGGCCTGCGCCGCGGCAAACGCGTCGCTCGATCTGTTCCACTCCGAGCCGCGCTGCCTTCAGGCCGCGGAGATCGGCAAGAAACTCACGCTGGGCCTTGGTCCCTGCATCGACCTGCCGGGCGTGAAAGATGTGCGCGTGCGGGGCGCGATCGGCGTCGTCGAGCTCGATCGCATCGACGACATGAACGCATTGAAGCGCCGTTTCGTCGCCGCGGGTGTCTGGGTGCGACCCTTCCGCAACATCGTCTACCTGACGCCGGCGCTGACGATGGAGGACGACGATCTCGAGACGCTCACCGGCGGCATTGTCGACGTGCTGAAAACCTGCCGGCCCTGACCGACAGCGCCGTTCAGGCCCTTCTCTTTTGGCTCACGCGGACGTAAGAGCGGAGGGAAATTCCCTCTCCCGGGTCGCCCATGACGCTCCGCCCCATCCTCCGCGCGCTTCTTTCGGTTTCCGACAAGACAGGACTTGTCGATTTCGCGCGCGCGCTCGCAGGACATGGCGTCACGCTGCTGTCGACCGGGGGCACTGCCAAGGCATTGCGGGATGTGGGCCTTGACGTGACCGACGTCTCGGCCATCACCGGCTTTCCGGAGATCATGGATGGTCGCGTCAAGACGCTGCACCCCAAGATCCATGGCGGCCTTCTCGCACTCCGCGACGAGCCCGATCACGCAGAGGCGATGCGGGCGCACGGCATCGAAGGCATCGATCTGCTGGTCAGCAATCTCTATCCCTTCGAAGCGACGGTGGAGAAGGGCGCCGGATTCGACGAAACGGTGGAAAATATCGACATCGGTGGACCGGCGATGATCCGTGCGGCCGCCAAGAACCACGACTGGGTGACGGTTCTCGTCGATATCGAGGACTACGCCCTGGTGCTTGCGGACATGGCCTCGAACGCCGGCGGGACCACACTTGCCCTGCGTCGCAAGCTGGCGCAGATCGCGTATGCGCGCACGGCAGCCTATGACGCGGCGGTGTCGGGATGGTTCGCCAACGAGCTGGCAAGGGAGGGCGACAAGGCCCCGCCGCGCCGGCGCAGTTTCGCCGGCAAGCTCCGGCAATCGCTGCGCTATGGCGAAAATCCCCATCAGGAAGCGGCCTTCTACGTCACCGGCGAGAAGCGCATCGGCGTGGCGACCGCCGAGCAGCTGCAGGGCCGCGAGCTCTCCTACAACAACATCAACGATACGGACGCGGCCTATGAGCTCGTCGCCGAATTCGATGCTTCGGGGCTCCCGGCCTGCGCCATCATCAAGCACGCCAATCCGTGCGGCGTGGCGCTCGGCGCAACGCTTGTCGAAGCCTATGCGAAAGCCCTTGCCTGCGACCCCGTCAGCGCCTTCGGCGGTGTGCTCGCCTTCAACCGGCCGCTCGACGGCGCAACGGCGGAGGAAATCTCCAGGCTGTTCACCGAGGTGATCATCGCGCCGGATGCCGACGAAGACGCACGGCGCATCCTCTCGGCAAGACGGAACCTGCGCCTGTTGATTGCGGGCGGCTTGCCTGATCCGCGCGCGGCCGGCATCACCTTCAAGACGGTCGCGGGAGGAATGCTCGTTCAGACCCGCGACTCGGCGCAGATCAGCCGGGAGGATCTGAAGGTCGTCACCAGGAGGCAGCCGAGCGAGTCGGAGATCGCCGACATGCTGTTTGCGTTCACGGTCGCCAAGCATGTGAAATCGAACACCATCGTTTATGCCAGGAATTTGCAGACCGCCGGCATCGGCGCCGGCCAGATGAGCCGGGTCGATTCGGCACGAATAGCGGCGATCAAGGCGCGCGAGGCGGCGGAGGCTGCAGGCTGGGCCGAGCCGATGACGAAGGATTCGGTCGCTGCATCCGACGCGTTTTTCCCGTTTGCCGACGGGCTGCTGGCCGTGGCAGCGGCGGGTGCGCGGGCTGTTATTCAACCGGGCGGCTCGATACGCGATGACGAAGTCATCAAGGCCGCCGACGAGGCGGATCTTGCGATGGTATTCACCGGAATCCGCCACTTTCGCCACTGAACTCGGCCATCTTTTGGCACCGGCTCGCATGCGCCGCCTATTCGTCCTTACACGGATTGTCTGCCCGGAATTCCCTTAAGCAGGGATTTTCTGAGGGAATTTTCTTTTTCTCGGGCGGTGAGGTTCGATGTTGTCTCCGCCATGCTGTCTGTCCTGCCTCAAGGAGAGGGTGAGAATTCTATCGACGTTTGCGTCGCACGTCAACCAATAACGTATATTAGTCGACCATAATGGTCTCAGCGATTCTCCAGTCACGTCAATCCCGTACCCGTTCCCTGCACGCTCCGCTCGCGCCACGCACTTCTCTTGTCGTTCTGTTGTCACCGCGATGCATGCATCTTTGCTCCGGCTTGCCGGTTTCTTGCCGTTCTCATGCGCAGGCGATGTCATTTGCTGTTCGGACACATGTATATCGAAACGACAAGGCCGGGATAAACCGGCAGCGAACGCGCACCGGCGCGCGCTCCCTCAGACGACGCGCATGTTCGCAGACCGGGATTTCCGCCGCGCGCGAAAAAAACTCCGCGACGCACAAACACGCGCCACAAAACTGAAATCACCCGTTTCGTCCGCGAAACGTTTCGCGCATCGCGCGGTGTCACCGCCAGATCCGTTTGACGCATTTGATCAAACACAGTACCGATTCCGTCATCACGGCATGCTGCGCCCGGCGCTCGCGAAGACGGCCGGGCCTTTGTTTGCGAGGCCGAACGTTTCAAGCGAGTAGAAACGTTGCTCCTGTCACAGTTTCATTTCGCGTTTCGTGACAGCGATTGCGGTTTTTGCAACAAGGGAAACACCATGACAACGCCTTTCGATGTTTCAAGAAAATCTCTGAAACCTTGCGGCTTTGCCTTGGCGATGTCGGTTTGCTTCGCTGGTACGTCAGCTATGAGTGGCGAAAAAGCTCTCTACTCCTTCAAGGGCGGTAGTGACGGATTGATCCCTCAGGCAGGCGTGATCGCGGACGCGGCAGGCAATCTGTATGGTACGGCGTCCGAGGGAGGCGGCGGTACGGGTTGCCGCAATGGCAACCAGGGCTGCGGAATCGTCTTCTCGCTCACGCCGGACGGCACGGAGACCGTACTGCATGCGTTCGCCGGCGGTTGCGACGGCGCAATTCCCCTGGCCGCCTTGATAGCCGACAAGGCCGGCAACTACTACGGAACCACGTTCTCGGGCGGCGTCTGCAACAACGACGAGGGGTACGGCTCGGTGTTCAAGATAACACCGAACGGCACCGAGAGCGTGCTCTATGCTTTCACAGGCGGCAGCGGTGGAGAAAATCCGACGGGCGGCCTCATCGCAGACAAGAAAGGCGATTTGTACGGCGCTGGGGGCGGCGGCAATCCGGGCGGGTGTGGCGGTCAAGGCTGCGGCGTCGTCTTCAAGCTGACGCCGAAGGGCAAAATCAGCATCATCTATGCCTTTCAGGGCGGTACCGACGGCGCTATTCCGTCGGGCTCTTTGCTCATGGATAAAGCGGGCAATATGTATGGGACAACTGGCGGAGGCGGCGGCACCGATTGCGATAATGGATTTGGTTGCGGCACGGTCTTCAAGATCGCGCCGGGCGGGGCCGAGACAGTGCTGTACGCCTTTCAGGGTGGAAACGACGGTTGGTTCCCCCAGAACGGCGTGGTCGAGGACGGTGCCGGCAATCTCTATGGAACAACGGCTGCAGGCGGCCCCGGCAATTACGGCACGGTGTTCAAGGTGACGCCCGCCGGTGCGGAAACGGTACTGTATGCCTTTCCGGGCGGCGCAGCAGGATACGGACCCGAGGCGGGCGTGATCCTGGACAAGGCCGGCAATCTCTACGGCACGACCAGTTCCGGCGGCGGCGGGCATTGCCAGAACGACGGCTGCGGTGTCGTGTTCAAGCTGGCGCCCGACGGGACGGAGACGGTGCTCTATGCCTTCGCCAATCGCGGCGGAACCTACCCCGCTGCCGGGCTGCTGATGGGCAAGAACGACACGCTGTACGGTACGACGACCGCCGGCGGCAAGGACGGGGACGGCGTCGTGTTCAAGGTGACGACGCAGTAGCGCGGGCGAAGCGGCAGCCAATGGTTGAACGATTCGCGGGCAGCTGTGTGAAAGAGAATTTTACCACGAAGGACACGAAGAGCACGAAGAGCACGAAGAGCACGAAGAGCACTAAGAGAAATCACGAAGAAGAATGCGTTGCGCGCGAAGGCGCACGGAATTTTTCGTCGTGAGACTTCGTGTTCTTCGTGTCCTTCGTGGTAAATTTTTTTTCCGCGGCCGCCTCAACCAAAAAACGGTACCAGGACCAATGTTCACCCACCCGTTCAAAACAGGCTTTGCTGATCCTCGGGTGAGGCCTTGCGCGCCTGCTCGGAGAGTATGTCGCAATAGATGTCCTGGTCACCGTGTTCGAAGAAGATCGGCTCGCGACGATTGCCCCGCGCGGTGACGTGGTGCGGGCAGCCGGGAACAGTGATGCGCGGCATTCCGGACATGCGCGTTCATCGCACGGCGCTTCGAGCAGTTCCTGCCGCAAGTGTGGCAGCCGCGCGCGCGATTGTACCGGTGTTTACCGCTGTGGCGCTTCGCGACAAAGACTTGTAAACTTCGCCACAGTGCAGTCGCGCAACCAGAAGGAAACATTGGTCCTGTCACGCTTTTCGCGCGCGGCATGCTGCGCCCGGCGCTCGCGAAGACGGCCGGGCCTTTGTTTGCGAGGCCGGACGTTTCAAGCGAGTGGGACCGTTGTACCTGTAACGGTTTTTCGGGGACACAAAATTGAATGCAGTGACAAGCCAAATTTCACCACAGACGCCTCCAACAAGAGGAAACGTTGCTCCCGTCACAGTTTTTTTCCATTTCGGACAATAACATAGTTTGACAAAGCCTGTTATACCTCCCAAAATCGCGTCGCGTATTCCCGGAAGCTCCCATGAACGTCTCGCTCACGCCGGCCCTTGAAAAGATGGTGCAGCAGAAGGTCGAATCCGGCCTTTACAACAACGCCAGCGAGGTCGTCCGCGAGGCGCTGCGTCTGATGAAGGAGGTCGAGGAGGTTCGCCGCGCGCGGCTCAAACGGTTGAAGGCGGCTCTCGCGCTGGGCGAAAGCGATATTGCCTCATGGCGCGTCACGACGCTCGAAAGCGATGAAGATATCGAGGCTTTCTTCACGACGCTATGAACAGGCTCGTCGTCTCCGGCGCCGCGCGTGCCGACCTTCGCGCCATCTCCCGCTATGGCGAACGCGAATGGGGCGCCGCAAGGGCGAAGCAGTATCTTGGCGCGATCCAGAGCCGTTTCGAATGGCTTTTGGGAGCGCCGGAGGCGGGACCGTCGCGCCGGGATATCGCTGCAGAATACCGCAGTCTGCTTGTCGGCAGGCACCTGATTTTCTACCGGGTGGAGGAGGACGCAATCTTCATCGTCCGAATCTTGTATCAACGGATGGACGCGAAGGCGCATTTCCAGGGCAGAGATCCGGATCCTCAATGAGTGCCGGAACCAGATTCCACATCGCACTCACGTGAGCTTTTATCCCGCCGGATACGTTTTCCAGCACCAGGTGCGCGCACCGAGCATGGAGTGCAAACAAGCAAGCAAGGGTAGTGGTACAGTTTCAGAAAGTTATGGTGACATGAAATTCATCGCCCGAATCTTCGACACTCGACAATCGGACATGTCAGCCCTATGGAGTTCGAGAGAAATGTCGGATTAGCTTAAGTACCTGTCAATCAAACCGGCAGCAGCTCAGACAATGATTTTGCGTCTGCACCGCGGCGAAGGCGACGGCATCGTAGGCGCGACGCGGATCGCGCGGCATCTGTGGCGCATGTGTCTCGGGCTCACGCTGGCGGCGGGCTCGGCCTTCACAATGGGAGCGCGGTTCGTGCCCGGCGCCTAACACATGCCGACTGTTTTTTTCTGCCGCAGTTTCTGCCGCCGATCCTGCTGATCTTCTGGATAATCCGTGTACGGCTCACCGGCTGGCGCTGGCGGGGCGCGGCGGTCGGCGGGGTGTGAGGCTATCGTGCGAGAGTGCAAAGATGCGCTGCAGGCAATTTCCGCGCTCAAAAAAATCTGTCATGGCCCGCGCATGCGGGCCACCCAGGTGATGAAACTACGCGCGCGTCATTCAAAACCGCAGCGCAATGCGATTCATGTTCAACTTCGCGCGACACAAACTGGGTGGCCCGCATGCGCGGGCCATGACAGTGGGAGGTGTGGCGGGACTACGGTTCGCCGCCTTCACACCGCCGTCGCGCGCTCTTCCTTTACCCAGAGCATGCCTATCAATCCCAGCAGCAGGAAGGTCGCCACCGCGATCATGCCGCCGCGCTGGCTGTGCGTCAGCACCGTCATCACCGCGACGCTCGATGTCGCAAGGAACGATGTCGACTGGCCCGAGAGCGAGAACAGCCCGAAGAATTCCGTCATGCGTTCCACCGGCGCGATGCGCGCCATCATCGTGCGGGCGTTGGCGTAGGAGGCGGTGATGAAGATTGCGTTCGCGATAACGATGACGAGATAGATGATCTCCGGCCAGGTGTGGAAGAACGGGAGGCTGTTCACCGGCGGCGCGTTCGGATCGACGCGGATGAACCAGAAGATGCGGTCCGGCCCCATGGAGATCGACAGGAGCAGGATCACCAGCGTGCCGCCCACGGAGACGAAAATCGCCGTCTTCGAGCCGAAGCGGTCGTCGAGCCAGCCGCCGACAAAACCGCCGATGACGGCGAAAACGCTGAGGATGATTCCGTAGGCGGTCATCGCCAGCGTGTTCCAGTGGAAGATGCCGGCGGCATAGACGCCGCCGAACACGAGCACCGCGGTCATGCCGTCGTTGAAGAAGAGGCGCGCAGCGAGATAGGTGGCGGCGTTTCGGTAATGCTTCAGGCTTCGAAGCGTGCGGATCACGGAGCGCACGCCGGCGATCGATGCCTCCCGCCAGCCGAGCGTGCTCCTGGCGCGGTCCGGCGTGAACACGAGCAGCGGCACGGTGAAGATGAAAATGCACAGCGCCGCGATGGGCCCGACAAGCCTGTCAGGCTCATGGGCTCCCTGATTGATGCCGAACAGCGGGTGGGCGGGAATGAAGCTCCACTGCACATGGCCCGGCAATGCGAAGGCGACGAGAATGAAGATGAGCAGCGCAAGGCCCGACGCATTGCCGAGCGCGAGGCTCAGGCCGGAAAGACTGCCGATGCGCGCATGCGTGGCGATGGTGGGCAGCATCGCATTGAAGAAGACGCTGGCAAATTCAAACGCGACGTTGGCGATGGCGACGAGCGCGCCGATCTCGAGCAGCGTGAGCCCTGCCCCACCGGGCTCCGCGTACCAGAGCAGCAGGCTCGGGACCGCGATCAGCAGAGCGAACACGGCGATCCAGGGTTTGCGCCGGCCGCCCGCGTCGGAAATCGCGCCGATGAACGGCGCGATGAGCGCGATGATGAGACCGCTCGCCGCCTGGATATCGCCCCACAGCGCCTGGCCGCGCACGGGATCGCCCGCGACGAGCGTGTGGGCGAAATACGGGGCGAAGATATAGATGGTGATCAGCAGAACGTAGGGCACGCGCGCGAAATCGAACATCGCCCAGGAGATCTGCCCCAGCGGACTTGCGATCCGGTCGCCGGTGGTCGATGTGCCGTGCGGCGAGCGGATGAAACGCGCGAACCCCCCGGCTTCCGCGGGCAGCATCGAGGCGGGGCTGCCGGACGTCTCGCCGGCGGCCGGATCGATGTCGCCGGCAACGCCGGCTCTCCGGCGCGGGCCGCCATCACTGGGTACATTCACGCGCGTTTCTCCCGGATGTTTTTTTGTCCGCCATGGATGAAGGACGCCCGGCGGTCCGGCAGTGTTGCAGCGATGGGGGGCGAGGCCAAGTCACGAATGGGCCGGCCCGAGGAGGGATTCGCCTGCGGCTGCGTGTCCTCTGTTTGACCGCTTGCCGCCATCTGGTAAGACAAAATGCAGGGCCGCACGCTTCAACCGGCCCTTTTGGGGAATAGTCCGGCAATGGTCGCCAACAAACCGCTCGTCATCGTCACGCGCAAGCTTCCCGACGCCATCGAAACGCGTATGCGCGAGCTGTTCGACGCGCGGCTCAACGTCTCCGACGCTCCCATGAGCCAGGCCGATCTGATCGAGGCGGTCCAGAAGGCGGACGTGCTGGTGCCGACCGTCACCGACCGGATCGATTCCAAGGTGCTGGTCCGGGCCGGCGCCAACCTGAAGCTGATCGCCAATTTCGGCACCGGCGTCGACAATATCGACGTGAAGACGGCGCTCGAGCGCGGGATCGCGGTCACCAACACGCCCGGCGTGCTGACCGAAGACACGGCAGACATGACCATGGCGCTGATGCTCGCCGTGCCCCGCCGGCTCGTGGAAGGCGTCGACGAAATGAAGGCGGAGCATTTCACGGGATGGTCGCCGTCCTGGATGCTCGGCCACCGCATCTGGGGCAAGCGCCTCGGCATCGTCGGCATGGGCCGCATCGGCCAGGCGGTGGCGCGGCGCGCCAAGGCCTTCGGCCTGCAGATCCACTATCACAACCGCAAGCCCGTCCATGCGCAGATCGAGCGCGAGCTCGAGGCGACGTATTGGGACAGTCTCGACCAGATGCTGGCGCGGATGGATATCGTGTCGGTCAACTGCCCGCACACGCCGGCGACCTATCATCTTCTGTCCGCGCGGCGGCTCAAGCTGATGAAGCCGACCGCCTATATCGTCAATACCGCGCGCGGCGAAGTGATTGACGAGAACGCGCTTGCGCGCATGCTGGAGACGGGCGCGCTCTCCGGCGCGGGGCTCGACGTGTTCGAGCACGAGCCCGCGGTCAACCCGAAGCTGCTGAAGCTCAGGAACGTCGTGCTCTTGCCGCATATGGGCTCGGCCACGATCGAAGGCCGCATCGACATGGGCGAGAAGGTGATCATCAACATCAAAACCTTCGCCGACGGCCACAAGCCGCCCGATCGCGTCATCCCGGCGATGCTGTAGCAAAAACTAGGTCGCAATTTTTGCTCGCTGACCGGCGCGGGTCGGACTCGCGGATGTGCCAACTCAGGAGCTAATGCGCGCGCTCTTGTCGCCGTTCCTGCGCTTTCAGACGTCGAACTAAAGATTGTAGGATTCTAGTAAACCCCCGAATCTCATCCGCACTAACGGCAGCATACAAGTTTCCATGGACAGCTTGGTTACGCGCTTCCGCCAGTTTCCGTAGCTGCGCACCTTCGTCAGGCGTTATCACGCCTTCGGCCGCTAGTACTTCAACGATCCGTCCGGGGGTTTGGGGCCGCAAGAACTTATTCGGCAGCAACGCTCGAGCTGTTGCCTCGAAGCTTGCCCAAGCAAACAATAGAGCGGCAATAGGGTGTCCGGCGTCCGAGATCAGTCCAATCTCGTTATTCGCCGATTCAATTGTCTCCGTTTGAACAATCCCGATTCCGCGGGATGCTTCGCCTGATAAGACCCCGACCACGTACAATTCCCAGTCGGGGTGCGATGAGATCGCCTCCCTAAATTTAGCAAGCTTCCTATTCCCTGATGCATTATCGCCGACGACTTCAACGACCAAATTTTTTTTGTCACCGAATGCTACCGCGTCCGGCGCTGTATCTTGAAGAAACGTGGGTAGTTGCAACCTATCTGGGCTGAGAACAACCTGGTAGCCTTCATCGCGAAGTCTGGAAGTGACGTTCTCGAGCACAATGCGTTCAGGCTCCGTATTCATTTTTACAGCTCCTCGAAGGGATCGTCGGATAACCGTATATACAGCTATGGCCTATCCCTGTTGAGCGCGTCCGTCAGCGTCGCCGAGGGGTTAGAAAAACGATATGCTCTGCCCGGTTCGAACTTTTGAGCCACAATGCGCTCCACCTGAGAATCGTCCGGATAAACGTGCTGTTTGAGTGCGTCCAAAATATATTTTATGATGTTGTCCACGTCACCCTGCATTTCGACTGCAGGAAAATAATATAAGGTAACGGCCAGTCTGCGTGACGTGGCGAAGTGCCCCTCAGGCAACACGGCATTGCTCGCTTCCCTGACCCGCTGCTTCCATTGATCCGCGGCCTTTTTCTTCCCCCGCCCACCACCCCCTTGGAAATGGACCGGGGTGCCCTCCACCAAAAATTCTAGTGGAAATTGCGGCTCCAACTCAGGAAACGAGTTGTCCGGTGGGTTAACGTGGATGATCAAGTTGCCAGCCGATCTGAATCACATTCGAGGCTCTTTGCCCTCGGATTTCTGATACACAACCGTGTTCCAGAAGCGCGCGCGATGCGAGCCGGAGCGGGTGAAACCACGGCGGCGAAGCTCGCGGCCGATGATCAGATTGAAATAGCCGTGCGCGACCAGCGCGGCCGCGCCTTCGTCATGGGCGCGCTTCATTAAAATGTCGGCGGCCTGCGAGGCGCGGTGCTTGGCGCGGCGATAATTCTCGATCTCGGGGTGATAGCCCGCATGCCATAGAATGCGCGCGACGACGGCCCATTTCGGCACATTCATCTTGAGGAGCGGAATTGGCGGCGAGGCGAGCGGTGCTTCCACGAAAAGCGGGTCTGCAATCAGCTCGGCATTGGGCGCCAGCGCCCGGGCGCTGTCGTCCGAGCGGGCGCGGCCGCTCGTGAACACGGCGGTAAGCTCGCCCACGAGATCCTGCAGCTCCTCCGGCGGCGCGCTCTCAGGATCGAGCCCCGCCGCCTCATACGCGTCGATATAGGAGCGAAACTCCTTGTGCGATGTCCTGACGGACACCGGAATGTTCGGCCGGCCGTGCCGGATCAGGATAATGCGCATGAAACCGGGGTCCACGGGATCGGCAATGGTGGGCGCGCGCCTGGCGCGTTGCGAAATCATGACGCCGGGGTGTTGCGCGCTCATGTCGAAGTCGTAGGATTCCTTTCTGCGAAAGGCGAGTGTTCGAGCCGCCTGCCGCCAAACAAGCCCGGCCGGGAGAGGCGTGATGGATCAGGACGGTTTCAAAGGCAAGACTGCAATCGTAACGGGCTCGGCCACGGGAATCGGCGCGGCGATCGCCATAGGTCTGGCGGCCCGCGGCGCCAATGTCGTGGTCAACTACAGCAAAAGCGAGGCGGAAGCCACAGCGACCGCCGACAACGCCGCCTGCCACGGCGCCGGCGTGCGCCTCGTCCAGGGAAACGTCGCCCTCGATGCAGACTGCCGCAGGATCGCCGCCGCGGCGATCGACGCCTTCGGCAGCATCGACATCCTCGTCAACAATGCCGGCACGACCAAATTCGCAGCCCATGACGATCTCGACGCGCTGACGGCCGACGATTTCTCGCAGATCTACACCGTCAATGTGATCGGTCCGTTCCAGATGATCCGCGCCTGCGCAGCGGCCATGAAGGCAAGCGGTGCGGCGAGCGTCGTGAACATCTCTTCCGTCGCAGGAACATCCGGGCTTGGCTCTTCGGTCGCCTATGCCGCATCCAAAGGCGCGCTCAACACGATGACGCTGTCGCTCGCGCGCGCGCTTGCGCCGGATATCCGCGTCAATGCGGTGTGTCCCGGTTATGTCGAGACGCGATGGTTCAGCGATCGCTTCGGCGCCGAGCGCACGGCCGCCATCAGCAAGGACCAGGCGGCGACGACGCCTCTGCGCCATGCGGGCCAGCCCGACGACATCGCCGACGCCGCCATCTTTCTCTGCGGTTCCGCCTCGCGCCACATCACCGGAGAAATGCTGCAGGTCGACGGCGGCATGCATCTCGGATTTGCGACAAGAAACAGGGGCTGATCGCACGGGCGCGGCCGCAGTCACGCATTTGCCGCGCCGTCGCCAGGCATTTTCTCGCGAGAAAAATCAGCACAGCAGTGCCGCAGCACATTCGCGCGGCAATGCCGAAAGCCGATTTCGGAATGCATGGCACATTTGCCACAGCCTGCGGATGCTGATTACGCAACAAGCAGCTGTTGCCTCGCCGATGGGCAGCCAAATTGTGTCGCGCTGCCGCACAGCAACGACATTTCGTGGTTTTCTACGAAAACTATAGGGAATCGCGAGCCAAGACTCAGCCCTTCTATATTGCTCTCGCATTCCGCCCGCGCATATTCCCCGCCATCGCACGGCGTATCCAGAAACCGTCAGCGCGATGCTGTCGAAGTACAAATATGCCTTTGACAATCGTCAATGCGTCGAAAGCACCGCGCGCACACTCTGGAATCGGGATTCTAAGCGGGGAATACATGATGACGAGCAGAATTGATCTGCAGAAGACTTTTATTGGCGCAGGCACGGGACGGCAGCGCGCTCCATCCGGCACATGGCGCACTCTGCTGCTGGCAGCTACCGCCGCCGCCGCCGTCGCTCTGGGCTTTGGCGCAAACGCGATCGCCCAGACCGCAGCCGCGGATGCGTCGGCAAATTCGCCGGCAGGCGCCAAGGCTGACCCGAACGAGGTCGCGCAGGCGAACATGCCGACGAACGCACCGGCACAGCCGGCGTGCACGGGCCCCGTCGACCCGTACAAGAACTACGCCTGTCTCGACACCTATCTCGGCGATGACGTTC
>Ga0302324_100014418_pt1 | contig 15948 bp, 18 predicted proteins | sample Palsa_T0_1_FD_201949 | JGI IMG/M metagenome (GOLD analysis project Ga0302324, IMG submission 201949) | Peat permafrost microbial communities from Stordalen Mire near Abisko, Sweden - Palsa_T0_1 | ecosystem: Environmental > Terrestrial > Soil > Palsa > Peat permafrost | place: Sweden: Abisko...
CGAGCCAACCGGCCCGGTCCGCCGGAGCACTCGGTCCGACTCCGGGTGGCCTGCCTGGGGTCGGTCCTGGTGGCGATGGACGCAGCGGCGGCCATGGGGCAGGTGTCGCACTCTCTGGCCTACGTCGCCATGGGACTGGCCACGCTCGGGATGGTCTTCTCGTACGCCACCCGGACCCGGCCGCCCGGGTGGGTGAAGGGGCTGGTCGCCGTGGCGGCCATCGCCGTCTCCGTGTGGTTCGTCCATGCGGTGAGCGCTCCCGCCCTGGCCATCTCCTCGGTCGAGGACCCGCTGACGGTGCTCTTGGTGTCGGTCCTGGTGGTGCACTCCTTCCACGTGCCGTCCCGCCGCGATCTGCTGTTCTCGCTCGCCGCATCCGCCGGCCTCATGGCGGTCAGTGGCGCACAGGCCATCGACCTCGACTTCGGCCTCTACGTGGTGGCCTGGGCCTTCTTCAGCCTCTGGGGCCTGCTCGAGATGTGGACGTCGGCGAGCGGTGGCCGGCGGATCCCGGTGGCCAGGGTGGGATCGGCGCTGGCCGCTGTCCTCACCGCGACCGCCGCCATCTTTCTGGTCCTGCCCGCCCCGACCGTGGCGGCGCGGGTCAGCCTGCTGGCCGAGGCGGGGATCGGGGGCAGGGTCGGCGTCCCCGGGGCTCTCGCCGGCGATGCCGGATCACCCTCCCAGCTGGCCCGGGCGGGGAGCCCCGATGGCGCCACCCGCATCGGGGGGTACCTGGGGTTCGCCAACACCTTGGACACGGCGCTGCGGGGATCGTTGAGCCACAGCCTGGTCATGTACGTCCGCACCGAGCGCCCGTCGTACTGGGTCGGCGAGACCTTCAGCACATGGAACGGCGAGAGCTGGAGCGCGCCGGGCACCTCCCACGAGCTCCGGGAGCAGTCGCCCTTCGTCCTGCCCGTGCCCGAGGGGGACGTTCCCGTCGGGCAGTCGGATCTGCAGACCTTCTATCTGGTCGGCTCCACGGCGGATCTCGTCTTCCACGCGGAGAGCGCCAGTGAGGTGTGGTTCCCCAAGTCGGAGCTGTTCGTCTCCGACGACGGGACCGTCGTGTCCCCGATTGGGCTGGGGAGCGGCGCCATCTACTCGGTCAACTCCGTGGTCTCGTCGCCCACCCCCACCCAGCTGCGGGACGCCTCGGGCGGCCCTCTGGCGCCCGGAGTGGAGAAGGCCTCCCTCGAGCTGCCCCTCCCCTACGCCCGGGTCCACGCGCTGGCGGAGTCCATCACGGCCGGCGACACGACGAACTACGACCGGGTGGAGTCCCTGATCGCCTGGATCGGTGCCCACACCCGCTACTCCACGGACATTCCGCCTCTGCGACCGGGCCAGGACACTGTCGACCAGTTCCTCTTCGGCAACCGGGTCGGGTTCTGTGAGCAGATCTCCACATCGCTGGCGGTCATGTTGCGATCGCTCGGCATACCGGCCCGCGAGGCCGTGGGCTACGTGCCCGGGTCCTACAACCCGGTCACCGATCTCTACGAGGTGCGCGCGGACGACGCCCACGCCTGGGTCCAGGTGTGGTTCCCCGGCTACGGGTGGCAGAGCTTCGATCCCACCGCGGTGGTCCCGTTGGCCAATCCCGCCCCCGGTGCGGCCGCGCTGGGCGATGTCGGAGCGGCGCTGCAGCGCGTCCCCCTCCTGCCGACCGCCGCCGTGGTGCTGACCGCCGCCCTCGCGGCCGCCCTGGTGCGCTGGCGCCGGACCCGTCCCCGGACGTGGACCGAGCGGATCGCCCGCAGTGCCGAGCGGGCGGGCCGGCGAGCGGGGCGTCCCCGCCAGCCTTCCGAGACCCTGGTCCACTACGCCGACGTTCTCGACGCCCTCGTGGGTCGCGGCTCGGCGCCCTGGGGCCGGTTGGCCACATCGGTGGAGGCGAGTGCCTACGGAGGACACGAGCCGCCACCCGATTCGCAACGCCAGATGGTCGGCGAGGCCCGGCGGCTCCGGCGGCGGCGCCCCCGGCGCTGAGCGCCTAGGCGGTCTCGAAGGCGATCATGGGGACGATCATCGGGGCGAGGGGCTCGAGGCCCGCGGCGGCGACGATCGCGCCCAACGTGGCGGCGAAGGTGTCGAACTCCTCTTGGCTCTCCCACACGTCGAAGATGGCGATGCCCTCACCCTCACCGAAACACGAGTGCATCCTCAGGCCCTTCGGCTCGACCCCCGTGGCGCGCACCTGCTCGTCGATGCTGGTGTACTGATCGACGCTCATGGACGCGGGACGGATGTAGACGCCGATCATCGGGGCCGCCTTTCAGCCGGGTCAGTTGGTGGTGGTCACGTTGAGAATGGTGACCACCACCCAGAATCCTATGACACAGAGTCCGACGATCACCCCCGCCAACGCCAGCCCGTCACCGGACTGCGTGCCGTTGGACCGCCTGATCTGGGATCGAGCCACAAAGCCGAAGATCACGCCGAGCACCGAGGGAATCGAGAGGAAGAGGATGCCGGCGATGGAGCAGACCAGTGACGCGATGGCCAACCCGTTGTTGCGCGGGCGTCTGGTCACGGGTGCCCCGGGTGCCCCGTATGCCCCGTATCCAGGCGCGGTCCCGTATCCAGGCGCCGTCCCGTACCCAGGCGCCGTCCCGTAGCCGGGCGGAGGCGGGGGCGGCGGAGGTGGCGGGGGCGGCACGACGTTCGCCGTCCAGGCCGAGCCGTCCCAGTAGCGCTGCCCTCCCCCGCCGGCGGGGTCGGGAAACCAGCCGGCCGGTGGTGGTCCGGCGTCGGTCACTGTCGCCCCGCCACGCCGGGGTGGCCACGTCGTTGCACCCCACCATCATCGCGCTCGACCGCCGGGCCCCCGCAGCGTCGGCCGGAGTGCCTACGGGGAGGTGATTGCCCGGGGGACGCCCGCCCTAGTGCTGCAGGCGGCCGAGGCGCCCATAGACCTCGGGCCCGATACGCAGCCCCTCCTCGGCCGAGACGGCCGGCGAAATGTCGATGTCGAAGACGTCGCTCCATTCGAACTCCAGCTCCAGGAGCGCGCCGATGTCGTCCGTGCGGACGATCGAGACCACCTGGACGTCGCCCGACAGGGGCCAGTACTCGGCGATGGGCTGGATCGTCTTCGGGTACTGCCAGTTCGTGCGCCGGACGAGCGCAGCGTCCCGTTCCGCGACGGGGACAGAGGAGCGATAGCGCAGCAGGGCCACGTAGTCCATCTTCATCTCCCTTCTCGACGGGCGCGGTGCCTGTCGGGGTCACAGTACCCCCCTGCAACCGATGTGGTCAGGGGAGTCTTCGCCGTGGCCCCTGACCGGCGACGCGCCAGCGTCAGGCCGCCGGCGCGAGCTCGCTGGTGCAGTACTTGCAGCGGGAGGCGGCGAGTGGAACGTCCGACTTGCACTGCGGGCAGGTCCTGGTCGGTGGTGGGTCCCCGAAGACCGTCGTGCCCCGCTTCTTCATGTAGCTCCGGTAGGGGACGACCAGGACGAAGTAGATCACGGCCATGAAGATGACGAAGTAGACGATGGCGGCGATGAAGGCTCCCAGGTCGATCCGCTGGCCGTTGATGGTCCAGCCGAGCCCGCGCTTGCTCACTCCCCCGCCGCCGGCGGCGTTGACGAGCGGCGTGATGACGTCGTCGGTGAACGACTTGATGAGTGTGCTGAATCCCAGGGCGACGACCAAGCCGACCGCGATGACGATCAGCTCACCCTGCATCAAAAAGTTCTTGAATCCCCTGAGCATCAACTCTCCCTTTCGCCGTCCACTCGCGGTGGTCGAGATCCAGATGGATCCCGGTGACTTTAGGAGGTCGGCACCGGGGCCCGGCGGATTCGGCTCCGGTGGCTAGCCGGAGTCCCCCTTGTAGCCCTCCGGGGGCCCTTCTTGGGGGCCGAGGATCGGCTCGAACGCCATCACGTAGACCTCGAAGCGCGGCTGCCATGCAGCGCTGGACGGGTCCAGTCCGACCAGTTGATCGAGGCAGGTGTCCCACCCCACGGCGTTGCGGGCGGCAGTCGAAGGCGGCAGTTCGTCGGTGAGGATCAGGCGGGTGCCACCGTCCGCGGCGGAGAGCTCGAAGCGGAGGACGTCGTCGCCCCAGCTGAAGGCGAGCTCGTTCGGCTCGTCGACCGTGATGACCTCGCCGCTGAGGGTCATCTCCATCACCTCGGGCGGGAAGTGGAAGGTGATGGCTGCCCCGACCTCCCACCGTCCACCCGCCACGACCACGTCGCACGGAAACCACGTACGGAGCTGCTCCCGATCGGTCAGCGCCTGCCACACCACCGACGGCGGATCGGCGAGCCGCCGCTCGAGGCGCACGGCCGGCCGGTCTCCCCCGGTGACGACGGTCGCATCGGTCATGTTCTCCTCCTCCGTGAGAGATGGGACTCCAGTTGATCGAGATGACCGGTCCAGAACCGCCTGTAGGTCTGCAGCCAGTCGTCGAGGGCTTCCAACGGCGCGGGGTTGATCCGATAGAGGCGGCGCTGCGCGTCGGTGCGCGACTGGACGAGGCCGGCTTCTTTGAGCACCCGGAGGTGCTTGGACACGGCGGGCTGGCTCACCCCCAGGTGGTCGACCAGCTCCCCGACCGGCCTCTCCCCATCCCTCAGCAGGTCCAGGATGGCGCGCCGATTGGGTTCGCCCAGGACCTCCAGGGCGACGAGCGTGTCCACCCCGACAGAATGCCCAATAAGTTATATATCTGTCAAGGAATGTGCTGGAGGGTGGGGAGTCGCACGTGTCGTCGTGACTTTTCGATTTGGTGGTGACCGCTACCGTCTGGTGTACCTATGCCCCCAGAGCACTCGGAGCCCGGCGGTGATGCCGGCCTAACCCTGCTCCTGCCCGAGTACCCGACGGGGGAGCCGCAAGATCTTGCGGAGCCGCCATGGACAGCCGAACCCTCGGCCGCCCGAGTCTCGGGGAGGACGGGCACCGGGGCTCGCATGACCCGGGTCGTTCGACGGACGCTCTTCCACCTGACATGCATCGCTGCCTTCACGTTGCCGGCCATCGTGCTGTGGTGGCACGTGTGGTCGGGGAGCCCGACCTCCACGCTGACCTGCGCCTGCGGGGACCCGGCCCAAGAGGTCTGGTTCATTGCCTGGCCGGCCTGGGCGTTGTGGCACGCCGCCAACCCGTTCTTCTCCAGCGCCGTCAACGTTCCGCACGGCGCCAATCTCTTGTCGAACACGTCGGGGACCCTGATCGGGTTGGTGCTCAGCCCCGTCACCCGTCTGTGGGGACCCGTGGCCGCCAGCAACGTGGCGTTGACCGTCGCTCCGGGGCTCAGCGCCTGGGGATGCTGGCTGGCGATACGCCGCGTGGTCGCCTGGAAGGCAGCCGCCATCCCGGCGGCACTGGTGTACGGCTACTCGCCGGCCATCGTGACCTCGATCATGTACGGACACGCGTCGGTCTCGGTGTTGGTCGTTCCGCCCCTTCTCTTCGCCCATCTCTACGAGATCTTCGTTCGCCAGGAGAGATCCGCACTGCACGACGGCCTGGTGCTCTTCGCTCTGGTCGTCGTGCAGTTCTGGATCTCGCCCGAGGTGCTGGTGATGTGCGCGCTCTTCGCCGCGCTGGCTCTGGTGGTGGTCGTCGTGGCGTGCTGGCGACGGGTGGCACGGCACCTTCGACACGGTGCGGCGTCCCTCGGCATCGGCGTGGGCCTCTCGGCGGCCGTTCTGGCCTATCCGGCCTGGTTCGGGCTGGCCGGGCCGCAGGCGGTGTCCGGCGTGCTCTTCCCGTTCGCGCCGATCGCCGGTGAGCTCCTCTGGCAGTTCTTCTCGACGGCCGGTGCCAGGCGCCCGGCCATCAGCGCCGTCCGCTCCGACGGCTACCTCGGGCACAACGGTCCCCAGTCCAACTTCATGGGCTGGGGCGAGGGCGCACTTTTGGCGCTGTCCGTGGTCGCCGCCCGGCGTCGGCCACTGGCCTTGCTGTGGATCTACCTGGCTCTGGTGGGCGCGGTGCTGTCCCTGGGATCGATCTTTCTCGGGCCTCCGACCGTGCTGGCCCACATCTGGTTGCCCTGGAAAGAGCTGGCGAAGCTGCCCGTATTCGACGAGATCCTCCCCGACCAGCTCTCGTGGTTCGTCACGCTGTCCGTGGCCGTTCTGCTGGCGCTCGGGCTCGATGCGGGGTACGCCTGGTTCGCCCGGTCGTTCGTCGTGAAGCGGCGGAGGTTGCGGGTGGCTCGCAGCCTCCTCGCCGTCGGGGTCGGCGTCGTGGCACTGGTCCCGGTCTTCATGACCTACGACGTGCCCCTCACCGTGACCTCCGCGGCGCTGCCGAGGTGGATGGCCCACGCCGCCCCCAAGCTGCCCGACCGGACCGTGCTGCTGACCGTCCCGTTCGCCTCTCCGGGCTCAGACGCCCCCATGTTGTGGCAGGCGGTCGACGGCATGCACTTCCGCCTGGCCGGTGCCGCCCTCAAGACCCCCGACGCGCACGGTCACCCCGTGGCGCAGGGATCCAAGGACTCGGCCCGGAGGATCCTCGCCGCGCTCTCCGGCGGGTCGCAGCAGCCGGCCGGGACCCCCGTCCAGTTGGCCACCGTGCGCGCGGCGTTGCACACCTGGCAGGTCGATCGGGTCGTCGTCGACGGGCCCAGCCGGGACCCCGTCTACGCGTCGGGATTTTTCACCGCGGTGCTGGGGACGGCTCCCCGTGTCGTCCAGGGCGCATGGGTGTGGAGGGTGCGCGCTCCGGCCGCCATGGCGCCGATGGTCACCGACGCCTCCCTAAGCGTCTGCCAGGCTGCGTCCAAGGGCTCGTCTGCACTGCACCGCCCGCTGGCGATGGCGCACTGCGTCCTGGCGGCAGGGACGTAGGGACACTTGCCCGCCGGGAGCGGCCGGCTCAGCGCGACAGTTGGGTCGCCGCCGTACCGCACGAGGCACAGGCGGGCGCTCCCTCGTCGAGCGGCGTGCCGCAATTCATGCAGAAGGCGGCGGGCCGCTCCATGGAGCCGCAGTGATGGATGGCCTGGGCGTTGCGGGCTCTCTGTTTCCCGCACCAACTGCAGTAGATGACGTCGGAGGCGCTTTCGGGTGGCGGCGCGGGAGCGCCGGCCGTGGTGCGCGGCGCCGGGGCGAGAGGCGCCGCTACGGCCGGGGGCGCGGATGCACCGGGTCCCGGACCCGGTCCCGGAGCCGGTCCCGGTCCCGGGCCAGCGGCTCCCTCGGCCGGCGCACCGACGGGCACCGGCACGGCTGATCGGTGCGGGAAGGGTGCGCCGGGCGCTCCGGGAGGGGGCACCGGGGGACCACCGCGGCCCGTGGAGACCGGCCAGGTCGAGAAGGCGAAGATGAGGAAGAACACCCAGGTGACGAACAGGCTCAGGAAGTCAAGTGCCTGGAGAATGAAGAAGTTCCCGAGGCCGACCGGCACGGACACGGTGGTTCCGTCGAAGACGGCGGTCCTGGCGTCGACGGCGAGGAGGATGACGCTGGCGCACCACAGGATGACCGGTGTCAAGGGCACATAGATCCACCGGTAGGAGTACCCGGCCTTGGTGATGACCTTGGTGACGGCAATGAAATTGAGAACGAGAAGGCCGAGCATCAGGGCGAGTACGGCCAGGCCACCGCCGGATCCGTTCAGTGTGACTGCGGTGATCGGTCCCATTCGTCCTCTGACTCCGGGCCCTCGCCCGGGTGTCCGCCCGCGTCGTGCCGCGCTCGAACATCCCCGAGCCGTCGGCCCGTCATATGCCGGCCGACCCGCACCTCGGGTCCGACCTTCCCCCGAACAGTACGGAAGGGGAAAAAACACTGAGCGAACATCGTCACAACGCTCACCCAACGCTGGAGCGAGCGAGCGAGCCCGCCGGCGCCGGCTCCCGGGTGGAGGCGCAGGTCAGGCGCGCTGGTCAGGCGAGTTGGTCAGGCGCGCCCGTCAGGTGGGGCGCCCCGCCGCGCCGGCCAGGGCCCGGACCTCGGACGCAGCCAAGGGGCGCCACTGACCGGGGGCGAGCCCGGTGTCGCGGAGCGGGCCGATCCGTGTGCGCACCAGCCGGCGCACGGGGTGGCCGATGACGTCGCACATCCGGCGGACCTGGCGGTTCTTTCCCTCATGGATCACGATGCGCAGCACCCCGGGGGCCAGGACACCCACCGCCGCCGGGGCAGTACGCCCGTCGTGGAGCTCGACGCCCTGGCGGAGTTGTCGCAGGGCGCCGGGGGCCGGCGTGCCGCCCTCCACCTCGGCCACGTACTCCTTGTCCACGCCGTGCGAGGGGTGGGCGAGCAGCTGGGCCAGGTCGCCGTCGTTGGTCAGGACCAAGAGGCCCTCGGTCTCCTGGTCGAGCCGGCCCACCGTAAAGACGCGCGGCTCGGCCGGCACCAGGTCCAGCACGGTCGGGCGCCCGTGAGGGTCGGCCGCCGTCGTGATGACCCCGGCGGGCTTGTTCAACAGGTAGTAGACCAGGTCGGGCGCCACGGGCAGCAAGATCCCGTCCACCTCGACCCGGGCCGTGGCCACGTCGACCCGGCGGCCCAGGATGGCGACCTCTCCGTTCACCGTGACGCGGCCGTCGGCGATCAGCTCCTCGCACACCCGACGGGATCCCTGCCCGGCCCGGGCCAGGACCTTCTGCAGGCGCTCGCCGCCGGGCGGCGCCGCGTCGGTCTTCACCGGGACTCAGACGTTGTCGGGTCCGACCTCTCCCATCACCCCGAGGGCGGCCTGCAGGTCCAGTTCGAGCTCGGCGGCCACCTCGGGCCCGGGGAGGAAGTCCTCCACCGGAGGCAGCTGGTCCAGCGAGTCCATGCCCAGACGCTCGAGGAACAGGTCGGTGGTGCCGTAGAGCGCGGGCTGCCCCGGGCCCTCCGCCCGGCCCACGACCTCTATGTAGCCCCGCTGTTCGAGGAGCCGCGTCACCCCGTCGACGTTGACGCCCCGCAGCGAGGAGATCTGCGCCCGGGAGACGGGCTGGCGGTAGGCCACGATGGCCAGCGTCTCGAGCGCGGCCGTCGAGAGCCGGTGCGACACGTCGCGGTTGGCGAACCGCTCGACGTAGGGGGACAGATCGGGATGCGTCTGCAGCCGGGCCCCGCCGGCGATCCGGGCCAGCACGAAGCCCCTGCGCTCGGCCTCGTAGCCGGCGCCCAGCGCCTCCAGAGCCCCCTCGACCTGCTCGACGGGCTCCTCCAGCAGCTCGGCCAGCAGGCCCGGGGGCACCGGCTCGACCGCAACCAACAAGATGGCCTCTATCGCCCGCCCGAGCTCGTCACGCTCCATCGTCCCTCAACCCTCGTAGTCGTCGATCTGGTGCCCGGCCAGCTCCCCCAGGCCGAGCCCGCTGGACACCCCGGCCAGGACGCCGTCGGTCTCGAGCCAGTCGATCTGCATGTCGCCGAACGTCTGCCCCTGCCCCAGGGTGACCCTGCCCATCTTGCACAGCTCGAGCAGGGCCAGGAACCGCACGATGACCTCAATGCGGGTGGTGCACTCCTCGACCAGCGAACGGAACGACGTGGCCCGGCGGTCCCTCGACATGGCGATCAGGGCCGAGACGGCCTCGGCCACCGAGACGGTGTCCACGGTGACGTGGGAGAGGTCGACCCGGGGGACGGGCCGCTCGGCCGCGCCACGTAGGTACGCCTGGGCCAGGTCGTCGGGCGTGACGCCGGCCAGCAGGTCGGGGGCGTGGACGGCGAAGCCCTCGGGAAGCCCCGCCTCCCGGGGCACGGACCGGGCGGCCTGCTCGGCCATAGCCACGAAGACGTCAGCGGCGGCGGCATAGGCCCGGCACTCGAGCAGCCGGGCCAGCAGGAGGTCCCGTTCCTCCCATCCGATCAGCTCGTCCTCCTCCTCGGTGCTCTCGCGGCCCGGGAGCAGCTTCTGCGACTTGAGCTCGACCAGAATGGCCGCCACCAGTAAGAACTCCGACAATTGGTTGAAGTCGATCCGGTCCCGCTGCTCGGTCAGGACCTGCACGAACCCGTCGACGATGGGCAGCAGCGGGATGTCGAGCACGTCGACTTCGTGGGAGGAGACCAGGTGCAGGAGGAGGTCGATGGGGCCCTCGAAGGTGGGCGTCGAGACCGCATATGTCACGCCCCGACGATACCGAACGTCCTCCCCTGTTCCGCGCACCCTCCGAAGGCGCAGCCCACAGGCGCGGGGCGGGGCAGCCACCCGGCCTACCATGGCGAGCCATGAAGCGGGTCCTCTCCGGCATCGCCCCGTCGGGCGACTTCACCCTCGGGAACTACCTGGGTGCGCTCCGGCACTGGGTGACCTTCCAGGACGACCACGACGCCTTCTACTGCGTGGTCGACCTCCACGCGCTCACCGTCCCGATCGACCCGGCGGTGCTCCGCCGCAACACCCTCGATGCCGCGCTCAACCTCCTCTCGGTCGGCCTCGACCCGCTGCGCTGCACGATCTTCGTGCAGAGCCACGTTCCCGAGCACACCCGGTTGACCTGGCTGCTCGAGTGCACCGCCACGGTGGGCGAGCTGCGGCGGATGACCCAGTTCAAGGAGAAGGGCCGCGGCCAGGAGACCGTGCGCGCCAGCCTCTTCACCTACCCGGTGCTCATGGCGGCCGACATCCTGCTCTACGACGCGGCGTTCGTGCCGGTCGGCGACGACCAGCGCCAGCATCTGGAGCTCGCCCGAGAGCTGGCCGTCCGCTTCAACGGCCGGTACGGGGAGACGTTCACCGTCCCCGAGGCGGCCATCCCCGGGGCGGCGGCGCGGGTGATGGACCTCCAGCATCCCGAGCGCAAGATGTCCAAGTCGGTCGAGTCGCCGCTCGGGACCATCGGGCTGCTCGACTCCACCGAGCAGATCACCCGCAAGGTCCGCAAGGCGGTGACCGACACCGATGGCGAGGTCCGCTACGACCGGGCCGCCAAACCCGGACTGGCCAACCTGCTCGACCTCCTCGCCGGGGCAACCGACCGGTCACCCCAGGAGGTGGCGGCCGGCTACACCCGCTACGGCGACCTCAAGAAGGATGTGGCAGAGGCCCTCGACGAGCTGCTCCGCCCGGTGCGCCAACGCCGGGCGGCGCTGGAGGCCGACCTCGCCTACGTCGACGCCGTGCTGGCCGAGGGGGCGGACGACGCGCACGGCATCGCCGCAAACACTTACGCCAGGGCGTCCGACGCCATTGGCCTGCTGTCGTCCTCCCCGCCGGACTGAAGCGGCTGCCGCCGACGTGGCCGACCCCTTGATTGTCGGCGACAATCGGCTCACAATTGGCGTTGCTCCAGGCGTGAGTGGAAGGGAAGCATGGCCGTCACCGATCAGTCGGGCCTGGTTCCACGCCGCCGAGCCGGTGATGAGGCGGCGCCAGCCCCCCAGGACCAATCCGGAGAGGCCACCGGGCCCGCCGTCGAGCAGCGGGCGCGCACGCCCACCGGCCACTGTTGCGACGGCCGTCCCTGCGACCACCCCGACCACGGCCCGCCCGACACGGACGGCGGCGTCATCCACTTCATCTTCTGAGGCGGTCGGCACGGAGCCGCTACTGGCCGATGAGGACCCCTTCCCACCAGTGGTAGAGGTGTTGGAAGGCGACGGTGATCGGCCCGTGGCTCTCCAGGTAGAAGTTGAGGATGACCACGACCATCACGATGGTCATGGTGTAGGGCCGGATGCGGAGATACGTGGGCCAGTAGCGGCGGGGTAGAAAGCGCTCGAAGACGGCCGAGCCGTCGAGAGGCGGGACGGGCACCAGGTTGAACGCCATCAACCCGATGTTCCCCACGCTGAAGAGGAAGACGATCTGGGCCGGGAGCGACAGCGTGTTGGTGTCGAGCGCCGTGGTGCGGAACACGACGATGAAGACCACGGCGCCGATGGCGGCCAGGGCGGCGTTGGTGGCCGGGCCGGCCAGCGCCACCAACACGCCCTGATTGCGCGGGTGGCGCAGCCGCGCCGTGTTCACCGGCACCGGCTTGGCCCATCCGAAGACGCCGTAGCCGCCCAGGGCGAGCAGGGCCGGCACGATCAGCGTGCCGACCGGGTCGATATGGACGAAGGGATTGAGGGAGAGACGGCCGGCCCGGGCGGCGGTGTCGTCGCCGAAGGCGCGGGCCACCCAACCGTGGGAGACCTCGTGGAGGGTGATGGACGGCACGATCACGCAGAAGAGGATGACGTCGACGCGCGAGATGTTGTGGTGGGCGACGAGGGCCACCACGACGACCACGCCGGCCACGATCCACAGCGCCCGCTTGGTGGTGCGATCGAGGGGACGACGTGCGGAGGCGGCCCCTGGCGGAGGCACCACCTACTGTCTGGCGGCGTCGTTGATGCAGAAGCGCGCCGCCGGCATGGCCTCGAGGCGGGCGGCGCCGATGGGCTTGCCGCAGGCCTGGCAGACGCCGTAGGTCCCGGCGCTGAGACGGGCCAGCGCGGCGTCGACCTCGTCCAGCGCGTCGCGGAGCTCGGCGGCCAGTCGCTCCGCCTCGCCCCGCTCGGCCGTCACCTGGCTGGAGTCGGCGAAGTTGGAGTCGTAGTTCAAGCCGGTGTCGCCCTGGTTGGCGAACCCGAGTTCTTTCAGCTCGGCCTGGAGCCCGGACTGCTCGGCGCGGAGCAGGGCGCCGTAGTCGACATCGGCTGATTCGGCCGTCGGGGCCTCGTTCGGCATCTCTTCATGCTACGTCTTCCTCGCCCGTCGTAGTGCCCGCCCGCGGATGGGCGTCCTCATAGGCCCGGCGCAGGTGCTCGGGCGAGACCTTGGTGTAGCGCTGGGTGGTGGAGATGGAGGCGTGGCCGAGCAGTTCTTGGACGACGCGGATGTCCGCCCCCCGAGCCAGCATGTGCGTGGCGCAGGAGTGGCGCAGGACGTGGGGGCTCACCCGGTCGGCCAGGCCGACCCGCCCGGCATACTTCTTGACCACGCCGAACGCCCCCACCCGTGTGAGCCGACCCCCGCGGACGTTGAGGAAGACCGCCTCGGCGTCGCTGCGCCGGCTCCACTTCTTGGGCTCGAGGTGGGGGCGTCCCTCGCCCGAGAGCCACTGCTGCAGTGCCGCCAGCGCCAGGCGCCCCAGGGGGACGACCCGTTCCTTGCCCCCCTTGCCGAGGAGTCGGATCAGCGGGAGGTCACCGCCGTCCACGGCCTCGGCTACGTCGCCCAGGTTGAGGCCGACAGCCTCGCTCACCCGCGCTCCGGTGCCGTAGAGCAGTTCGAGCAGGGCCCGGTCGCGCAGGACGGCCGGCCCGGTGCCCACGACCGCGCCGAGCAGCCGGCCCGTCTGGTCCTCGCTGAGCGCCTTGGGCAGCAGATCGGCCACGGCCACGCCCGGGATGTCGGCGGTGGGATCGAACGGGGCCTCCCCCTCCTCGACCAGGAAGCGGTGAAACCCCCGCAACGTCGAGAGCGCCCGGGCGACCGTTGCCCCACTCCGACTGCGGCGCAAGGAGGCGACGTAGGCGGCCACGACGGCCGGCGTCGCCTCGTCAATGTGGGCGCACGCGCCGTCCCGGCCGACGAAGGCCTCGTAGGACGCCAGGTCACGGCGGTACGAGGCCAGGGTGCGCGGCGAGCGCCCGCGCTCGACGTCCAGCCACGACAGGTACTCCTCGGCGGCGCGGGGCAGTGGGGTGCTCACCGCCCCGGGGCCGGCCCGATGCGGTCCAGGCGGGCCCGGGCCAGCAGGAGGCCGAGCACCGTCGTCTCGTCCACCAGGGTGCCGTCGGCCACGAGGGAGTCGACGTCGTCGAAGTCGATCGTCTCGACGGTCATGAACCCCTCCTCCACCCCTGCGGGCTCGGGCGGGCAGGGCGAGAGCTCCGTGGCCAAGAAGATCGTGGTGAACTGATCGGTGATCCCCGGCGAGTTGAAGGTGCCGATCAGGCGCTCCATCGAGCCGGCCCGAAGCCCCGCTTCCTCGGCCAGCTCCCGGTGCGCGGTGGCCTCGGGCGGCTCCCCGGCGACGTCGCGCGTCCCGGCCGGTGCCTCGAGCACCGTACGGTCGACCGAGGCCCGGTACTGGCGGACCAGCGTCACCCGTCGGTCGGCGTCCACGGGGACGATGGCAACGGCCCCCGGGTGGTGGATGATGAACCGCTCGAAGGGGTGGCCATCGGGATCGAGGACCTCGGTGCGTCCCAGGCTGAAGAGCCACCACCGGAACAGCTCGACCTCGGAGACCCGCCGGAACGCAGGCGTGGGGATCGCCGGCACCGGCGGCCTAGGTCACGCGATCGAGGTCGAGCAGGTGCGGTTCGCGCCCCTCGGCCCGGTCCAGCGCCGCGGCCACCAACTCGCGGAACAGCGGGTGGGGGCGGTCCGGCCGGCTCTTGAACTCCGGATGGGCCTGGGTGCCGACCCAGAACGGGTGCTCGCTCAGCTCGACGAACTCCACCAGGCGCCCGTCGGGTGAGGTGCCCGAGCAAACCAGGCCCACCGCTTCGAGCCGGTGGCGGTACCGGTTGTTGAATTCGAACCGGTGGCGGTGTCGCTCGGTGACCCCCAGGGTCCCGTACGCCCGGGCCACCTCCGAACCGGGCAGGAGGGCCGCCTGGTAGGAGCCGAGCCGCATGGTGCCGCCCTTGTCCGTCACGTACGCCTGGTCGGGCATCAGGTCGATGACCGGATGCGGCGTCAGGGAGTCGAACTCGCGCGAGTTGGCCCGCTCCAACCCGGCCCAGTCCCGGGCCACCGAGATGACCATGACCTGCAGGCCGAGGCAGAGACCGAGACAGGGGATGGCGTTGTCGCGGGCGTAGCCGGCCGCGGCCACCATGCCCTCGACGCCCCGCACGCCGAAGCCGCCGGGGATCACGATGGCGTCCAACCCCCGCAGACGGTCCGAGCCGAGCAGGTCCGGCACCTTCTCGGCGTCGATCCAGTCCAGCTCCACCTCGGTGCCGTAGTGGAACCCACCCGAGCGGAGCGCCTCGACCACCGACATGTAGGCGTCCGGCATGCTGACGTACTTGCCCACGATGCCGATCCGGACCCGTCGCGCCAGCGACTCGATCCGGCTCACCAGATCCTCCCACTGGCTCAGCTCGATCGGGTGGGACGACTCGTCGATCCCGAGGACCCGGCAGACGAAGGAGTCGAGACCCTGGTCGCGCAGGACGAGCGGGATCTCGTAGATGCTCGGTGCGTCCACCGCAGAGATCACGGCCTCCATGGAGACGTCGCAGAGGTTGGAGATCTTCCGCTTGAGGTTCTCCGAAATGGGCTTGTCGCTCCGGCAGACGATCACGTCGGGCTGGATCCCGCGGCTGCGCAGCTCGGTCACGGAGTGCTGGGTGGGCTTGGTCTTCTGCTCGCCCGTCACCAGGTAGGGCACCAGGGTCAGGTGCATGTAGCAGACGTTCTCCCGGCCCACGTCCCGCCGGAACTGGCGGATGGCCTCAATGAAGGGGACGATCTCGATGTCGCCCACGGTGCCGCCGATCTCCACGATGACGATGTCTACGTCGTCGTCGGCCAGCTGGCGCACCCACTCCTTGATCTCGTCGGTGACGTGGGGGATGACCTGTACGGTCCGGCCGAGGAAGTCACCTCGCCGCTCCTTCTCGATCACCGAGCGGTAGATCCATCCGGTCGTCGTGTTGGAGCGCTGGTGCAGGTTCTCGTCGATGAACCGCTCGTAGTGCCCCAGGTCGAGGTCGGTCTCGCCGCCGTCCTCGGTGACGAAGACCTCGCCGTGCTCGCCCGGGTTCATGGTGCCCGGGTCGACGTTGATGTAGGGGTCCAGCTTGCACATGGTGACCCGCAGGCCACGACACTTGAGGAGTCGACCGAGAGAGGAGGCGGTGAGGCCTTTGCCGAGGGAGCTCGAGACTCCTCCGGTGACGAAGATGTACTTGCTCACGCCGCCCGCTGGGCGCCGACGATCCCGTCGACTGATCGGTGCACCCCTTCACGATAATCGACCGGGCGCGCCGATGTGGCGGATCACACCCCCAAGAGCTCTCGGGCGTGGGCGCGTGCCGCATCGCTGTCGGGATGGCCCGAGAGCATGCGGGAGAGCTC
>Ga0302324_100014420_pt1 | contig 15948 bp, 8 predicted proteins | sample Palsa_T0_1_FD_201949 | JGI IMG/M metagenome (GOLD analysis project Ga0302324, IMG submission 201949) | Peat permafrost microbial communities from Stordalen Mire near Abisko, Sweden - Palsa_T0_1 | ecosystem: Environmental > Terrestrial > Soil > Palsa > Peat permafrost | place: Sweden: Abisko...
CGTGGCAGCGCGGCACGAACGAAAATACCAATCTACTACTGCGACAATACTTCCCGCGAGGAACCGACCTGTCCGACTATTCCCAAGCGCAGCTCAACCAAGTCGCTCTGCGCTTGAATCAACGTCCGAGAAAGACCCTGGGATTTCAGACGCCCGCGAATAAACTGCAAGCAAGTGTTGTGTCGACCGTCTGAACCGGCACGACTTACCAGGAGTTGACAGTTCACCGCCGGAGTAAATCCGCCACCTGGTTGAGCAATCCTTAGAGTTTGGCCTGCAGGCTACAGTTCATCTTGAGACAGAGAATTTGTCGTACCCCAGAGATACATTCGGAAAACATTCCGCCTTAGAGGTCCGTAGGTAGAGCGGGCGAGCGCGAAGTTGTGTTTTTCAAGTTCTTTCGGCTTCAAGGAATCCGGTTAGAATAAGCGTTGTAGTCTTGCTTTGTAGCGGCAAAGTGGAAGTAATGGTGGCGAGATGAACGATTTCTTGAGGCAGGCTGCTTCGCTTTCTTTGTTCTGGAAGTGCGTTGCCGCAGCCGTCGGAATCCTCGTTATTCACGCCGGTTTTCGTTTGCTCGAACAGACGCTGCCGCGACGGTTTGGCCGGGCCGATGCGCGCTACAAGGTTCGCAAGTTCGTTGTCTTCTCCGGGTACCTCGCGATTCTCCTTTTTCTCGCTATCCTTTTTGAAGATCGCCTAGGCCGCCTCAGCTTTGCTTTCGGTGTGGCCGGCGCGGGCGTGGCTGTGGCACTGCAGGACGTGCTGGCCAGCATTGCCGGCGCTTTCTCGATCAGTTTTTCAAAGTTGTACGCCGTGGGAGACAGAGTTCAGATCGGCGATACGAAAGGTGACGTGATCGACATCGGGTTGCTGCGAACCACGTTGATGGAAACGGGGAACTGGGTCAGCGGGGACTTGTACAACGGTCGGATCGTTCTCATTCCCAACAGCACCGTCTTGAAAGGGTCCGTCTTCAATTATTCGCAAGGATTCCGTTTTATCTGGGACGAAATTAAAGTGCCACTTACAACCACCAGCGATTGTCACCTTGCCAGGGAGATGCTTTCGCGTGTAGCCAAAGAGGCAATTGGTGACTATCTGGTCGACGCGCGGGCGTCGTGGAAAGTGATCAGCGACAACTATCAAAGCGAAAATCCTTCGTTGGAGCCAAGCGTCACACTCGTCGTAAATGGCGGCTCATTGGAATTCAGCGTCAGCTATGTGATCGACTACACGAAACGAACCGCTATGAGAGATCAGTTGTTCACGAAAATCGTAGAGGAAGTTGCGGATAGTAAGGGGCGGTTCCAATGGGCATCGTCTCCAACCGCTCCCATGGGCCGAACGGCGGCCCCGGACGCAATCGAAGCGCGGCCTTCATCTTCGAGCCAGGACGCGGGCAAGGCGGCAGGTTCCCACTGAATCTGCTGATGCTCCTCGTCAGCCGTTACGCTAACTGGCCCCGCGGGCATTCAAAACAAAACACCCGGTTACCCGACAAGTGGAGTACTAGCCCAGTACATGTCCGGGAATCCGACTAACCAGGATGGCCGAAGTTTGCATCGGGGTTGCGGGTTGGGTTTGTCAATCTTCAGCGACCTAATCGCAGAACTACTCCTCGTCGCCTACCATGGAACGTTTAGGCCAGCTTTCCTAAGGGCTTGCCGAGCCGCCTTGGTATTATTACCCTCACCAGTAAGAATATGTTGTGTAACCTGTTTTGTTGCGCAGTACATATCATTACGATCTTGATCTCTTTGTCGGATCCACGTACTTTGCACAGAGTGCTTGACGGCTAATGCTGAACTTGCGAGTGGAAGCAGGCAGTCTCCGATTTCGCGAGTTGGCTCACGGAGCGAAGCCATTCGTCGCGCTTCATAGAGGGGAAACTATGAAGCTTCGGACGGCGTGGCTTTCCATATGCGCCATTCTTGTGTGCACTTCGATTTTCGGAGGTTGCGCCAGCAATGGCACTGGTAGCGGCCCGACCCTGACCATTAAGGACCTCGGAACGGGCAACGGCAAAGTGACTGACAATCTGTCGGAAGCCAGCTGCGTGGATGGAAGCGGCGTCGTAACGGGAACCTGCAGTCCAAAATACACGAGCGGGACGATGGTTACCCTCACCGCAGCGGTGACCGCACCTTCCACGTTCGCCGGCTGGGGCGGCACGTGCGCGAGTTCCGGCACGGCGATCACCTGCACCGTGACCGTGAGTTCGTCTCAAACGGTCACCGCAGATTTTGTTCCGCCCCCAGCAATGCAGAACGTGACGTTTCCGACGGGAACGAATCCTCCGGCGCAGCAAGCCACGTTCAATTGCCCGTCAAATACGAATCCATGCACGGATCCGAACGCGCACTCCTTGCAATTGCAGATTCCACAGGTAGGCACGGGTTTCACAGTCACAGTTATGGCTGTAGAAGTACCGCCAGGTCAGGGAATCGGATTGTGCAAAGCGGGCAACACGGTGTTGAATGATTTCGATTGCCGCTTCGCCACGTTCTTCAATTACGGTACCGATGGGCAGGGGAATATTACCGTTCCCCTGTGCTACCCGTACGCAAACGGCAATTGCATCCACTATGAGGTGTTTTCAGGAACGCCGGGTACCGAACCGGATCCCAGCCTTTATAGCGGCGGAGTGAATTGGCAAATTGCCTGGAACGATGACGCCTATGTGCCGCCGGCGCCGTATACCGGGAACCAACCGCGTCTGTACGATGACCCGGATTATGCGCCAACGCCGACTTCGGCCGTCGGCTCGCTTTGCACGCAGCCGATGACGATCAACGGGGTGAATCAATCCTATACCTGCCAGTTCGAATTCGACATAACGACATCGTTTAATGCCTCGCAGCCGGTAGACTCCGTAATCGGTGGGAAAACAAAACAATTGAATGATGTGGTGGTTGGATTCCCGCCGACGATAGCCGGCGCGGGACAATTGAGCGCGAGTACCACGCCGGACTCGACGACGGTGCCCCCGGGCAGCCCCATCGGTTTCACCATCAACGTGAGCAACGCCGGACCCGGAACGGACAATACCGTAACGTTAAGCGATCCACTGCCGAGCGGCGTAGGCGTCACATGGTCGATCAGCCCGGCATATAGCGGGCCGGGAACGTGCTCGATTACCGGTGCAACTGGGAGCCAGGTGCTGAGCTGCGGGTTCGGAAACCTGGCGGCCGGCACCAACGCCACCTTGCACGTGAGCAGCGCGACGGCTCCGGCCGGCACCTACACGAACGCGGCTACGATCACCGTAAACAACCAGCAGTATCTCACCCTTACCACAATCACCGTCTCTGCGAGCGCGGAGGGCATCGCGTTTACACCGGCGCTTCCGGCATCAGCAGTCACGGGCAGCGCGGTGAGCGTCAATGCAACCGTATCGAATGATACGGGCAACGGAGGAGTCAATTGGACGGTCACCTGTGGCTCGGCAGCTTGCGGCTCGTTTACCGCGGCGCACACGGCCAGCGGCGTTTCGACAACGTACAACGCTTCCGCAAACGTCCCGACTGGGAACGCGGTGACGATCACGGCGACCGCGGTAGATGCTCCGTCGCCGCAGGTTTCATCGGCGGTGACCATCACTCCGCCGGGCATTCAGGTCACTTTTTCGCCAACACCAAACCCCAATTTGGTTATTGACGGCACGGCGCTGCTGACCGCTGACGTGGCTAATGATGGAACGAATGCGGGTGTGGATTGGTCGGTCACCTGCGCAAGCGCACAATGCGGCTCGTTCACCACCACCCCGGCTCACACGGCCAGCGGAGTGCAAATTGGATACGTCGCACCGCCGAGTATCCCCACGGGCCAAACGGTCACTATTACCGCCAAATCTACCGCAAACCCCGCCCAGCTGGCGCAGGCAACAATATGGATTACGAATATCGCCACTGGAAACTGCCTTGGCGCACCAACCGGCGATGAGTCCATGTTGAGCGGCCACTACGCCTTCTTCGCCCAGGGCTTCAGCGGAAGCGGTACGGGGAGCCCTCACGCATATGCGGGCAGTGTCGCGTTCGACGGGCACGGAAACATAGTTGATCTTGGAGGAGGTATAGGCGGAGAAGTTGATCTCAACGATGCGTCCCAAACCCCAAGCTACACCCACTTCACCGTCAACGTTATAGGTAGCTCGTATACGGTGGGCCTCGATCCCACGGGCTCGGGAAACCTGGCTTGCGTTGTAGTTTCCACCTCGAATGGACCAGCTACATTTGCAACAGCCCTAAACGCAGTGTATCCGACCGTCTCTTCCAAGGGACGAATTATCAAATTTGACGACACCACGGGTACGGGCTCCCGCAGTTCGGGAATCATACGGCTTCAGGACCCGACAGTTTTTTCCACCGGTGATACCACCAAGCTCATGTCGAACTACGCGTTTGGATTGGACGGCGTGGACTTCGCCGGCGGCCACTTCGCATCTGCAGGTTCATTCGCCTTAAACCCGTCCACGGGTGCCATGAGCAACATCGTGAGCGATAGCGACGATGAGGGCACCCTATCGGCGGCCACGCCCGGGGAGACGGGAAGCATCACTTCGGTTTCATCCACTACGGGCCGGGCGCTCGTCCAAGTGACGAATGGTGGCAACATGACCAACTATGCGATCTATATCGTCAGCGCGAACGAGTTCTTCGTCATTCAGACCGACCCGTTCACCGGCGGTAGTAGCGCATTTCCCATCGGCAGCGGCCGAGTCTTTGCGACCGCCAGTTCCTTCAGCCAGTCGTCGCTGTCTGGCAACTACATCATTCACGTGACCGGAATAAGCGGCGGAAATGCTGATGTCAACATCGGCCTCCTGACTCTCAGCGGGGGAACCGTCAACGGCACGTTATATGAGTACGCAGCCGGGAGCCCACAGCCTCCGGATACGATAAGCGGAAGCTATTTGGTTTCTTCACCGTCGGGGCGCGTCACCATCACCCAGAGCGCTGGCAACAACCCACCCGTCCTTTATCTGGTCGCGCCAGCCGTCGATGGCATTTCCGCGTTCATCGTCGGGACGGACAGCACGGCCATCTTCGGTGCAGCGGAGGCTTCGAGCGGGATGTTCACGACGAGTAGCTTGGCCGGGAACTACTTCTTCGGCACCGAGGATCCTGGCGACAATACCGTGACGGATCAAGATGGAGTGGTGACCATTGCGTCGTCGGGGAGCTGCAATGGAACCCAGAACAACAGCGGTCAGAGCGGTCTTTCAACAGGCGCTATCTCTGGCTGCGCCTTTACGATCACCAATTCCAACGGTACGGGCAACGCGGGAGGAACGAATAGCGTGGCGATCACCAACGGCACGAAGATCTTCTTCTACGATGAGGGCGGTAGCCAAACCAATCCTGCTCAGATCCGCGTCGTCGAACGACAATGAGAAGAGCCGTAGCCGCGTCGGCAAAGGGACCACTTCCTGTTGCTGGCGGGATACGCTAAACGACTTACCGCCTGGCGGGGGCTCGGGACGCCCCTTGATTTATCGGTCGGGAAGCCTTACCGTCATTGCTGTTGCAACTTCCGCCTTATGAACGCCAACATGGAATGCCCTCAGTGTCATTCCAGCAACCCCGCTACGGCAAGTAGCTGCCTCCGCTGCGGCACTTCGTTCGGATTCGACGCCGGGACGGTTGCTGTCACGGTCTCGACTGTGACGCCGCCAGCTGTCCCGCTATCTGACGAAGGCATAGCCAAGGGTTGGTCCGCGCCATCGGCCCCGGCTGCTTTCTCCGCCGCTCCGCTCGCGCTCGGCTCCGTTCTCGGCACCCGATACGAAATTCTTCAGATGCTGGGACAAGGCGGAATGGGCGCGGTCTACAAGGCTCGCGATCTCGAATTGGATCGTATAGTGGCCTTGAAAGTGATCCGTCCCGAACTGGCAATTCATCCGGACATTCTCGCGCGCTTCAAACAGGAATTGATCCTGGCCCGCCAGATCACGCATCGCAACGTCATTCGCATCTTCGATCTTGGCGAAGCGAGCGGTACTAAGTTCATCACCATGGAGTTCATTGAGGGACAGGATCTGAAGTCCCTCGTCGCGGAAAAAGGCACGCTAAGCGTGGAGGAAACTGTTCGCATCATTGAACAGGTGTGCCTCGCTCTTGAGGCCGCGCATTACGAAGGTGTTGTGCACCGCGATCTGAAGCCGCAGAACATCATGATCGACAAGCAGGGCAAAGTGGCGGTGATGGATTTTGGGATTGCGCACTCGGTCGAATCGGGGAGCATGACGCAAACCGGAGCGGTCGTGGGTACTCCGGACTACATGTCTCCCGAGCAGGTGAAGGGAGAGCGTGTAGACGCGCGCTCGGATCTCTTTTCGCTCGGCGTGATTCTTTATGAACTTCTGACCGGTTCCATGCCCTACAAAGCGGACACCGTCCAGGCCGCGATGTTCAAGCGCACCTCGGAACGCCCGCGTCCTCCAATCGAAGTTGATGCGAAGGTTTCAAGGCTTCTGAGCGACGTTACCGTAAAGTGCCTGGAAATCAAGCCCACGCAGCGGTACCAATCCGCACGCGAAGTCTTGAAGGACCTGGAGGCGTGGCGCGGCGGCGCGAAACGCGGCAGTGCGAGTTCCGTCTTTCCGTGGCTTCCGGCGCAGCCGTCCCAGAAGAAATGGATTGGAGCAGGCGCGGTTGTTCTTGTCCTGCTGGCAGCGGGCTTGGCGCTTCGGGGACGCTTCATCTCGTCTCATCTGGGAGAGTCCGCGACGACCCCGCCCGTTTCACTCGCAATTCTTCCTTTTCGCAATGCTTCAGGAGATCAGGCATTGGATTGGCTCGGATCGAGCGTTGCCGAAACGCTGAGCACCGATGTGGGGCAATCGTCCCACCTCAGAATCGTGCCGTCTGAGCGCGTGAGCCAAATTCTTCGCGATCTGCAGTTTTCCGCCGACACGTCTTTCGATCCTCCCACCATCCGACGCCTGGCGGATTTCAGCAATGCCGATAACATTGTCTGGGGGCAATACGCGCGGTTTGGAGATCAGATTCGTATTGATGCCACGGTGCAAGACGTCAAACGCGAACAAGCAGCCAAGATTTCGGAATTCGCAAACGAGAGCGGCATTCTGGCCGCCATCGACCGCCTCGCCGGCGACATCCGCTCCAATCTGGCGCTCTCGAGCAACGTCGTGAAGGAACTCCAGGCCCTGTCTTTTAAGCCTTCTACAAGTTCGTTGTCGGCCTTGCGCGAGTACAACCAGGGGCTTCAGCTTGCCGGCGGAGGAAATTACCTGGATGCGGCGAAGCAATTCGAGGCTTCCACGAAGGAGGACCCGTCTTTCGCACTGGCATACTCACAACTGGGTAAAGCGTACGCGCGACTCGGCCAGGACAACGATGCCGAACAAGCCTCCCAAAGGGCGGTCGATTTGAGCGACAGCCTTCCCACTCAAGAAAAATATCTGATCCAGGCGAACCATTACAAAATTCTGAAAGACGATCCAAAGGCAATCGAATCCTATGAAAATCTCGCCAAGGCTGCACCCAACGATGCTGAGGTGCTTTTCAATCTCGGCGCGCTGTACGAGGACTCGAGCTCCTACGACAAGGCCCGCGAGGAATACGCCAAGGTGCTGGCGCTCGATCCGAAGAGAGTCGAAGGTCTGCTGGCAATGGGGCGCGTTCAAATCGAAAGCGGCAACCCTCAGAGCGGGCTTGAGTTTTTAGCGCGCGCACAGTCCCTTGCCATCGAATCCAGCAATGATGAGGAGAGAGCGGAGATCCTTCAGGCCACGGGTGGCGCGTATGCGGATTTGAACAAACAGGAAGACGCCATCCGCAACTATCAGGACTCACTTGAGATCAAGCGCAAGCTCGGATTGAGGAAGGGGATCGCCGACAGTCTCGAAGCGATCGCATCTTCGGATGCTACTCTGGGCCGGTCGGATTTGGCGCTAAAAAACTACAACGACGCCCTGAAAATTCGCCAGTACCTGGGGGACAAAGCGGGGACCGGCGATGTGTTGAACGATCTGGCCCAGTTCTACAACGATCACGGTCAGTACGACCAAGCCTTACAATTGTTCAAGGAGTCGCTCCAAGCCGAAACCGACGCCGGAAACGAAACCAACCAGGGATTGGTATTGAACAACATCGGCGACACTTACCTCTATAAGGCCGATTACCAGAATGCGCGCACGTATTTCGAACAAGCACTGCAGGTTCGCGAAAAACTGAAAGTCCCCAGCGATATCGCCGACACGCTCCACAATCTCGGTGAGACTTCCGTCAAGATGGGGCAGTACGACCAGGCGCTCGAATTCTATTTGCGGGCCCTGGATATCCGGCGCAACGTCGGTGACCGGCGCTCTACCGCCATCGAGTCTTCCGGCATGGGTGTCTTATTCGGTTACCAAGGACGTTACGGGGCTGCTCTCAGCTCCCAGGAAGATGCACTAAAGACTTTGCGCGAAATAAAGGAGCAGGGATTTTGGCTCTCCGAGATTCTCGGTTTTTACGGCAAAGCGCTAGCCGAGATCGGAAGAAATGATGATGCGCAAAAGAGTTTGGATGAAGCGCTACAGATAGCGCGCGAGATCAAGAGCCAACCCAAGATCGCCGAGTTGCAATCCTACCAGGGAGACAACTCTTTTGACCGGGGAGACTACAAGGCTGCCGCCGGCATTTACGATCAAGCGCTTGAGTCAGCGATGCATGCCGGCGACGCTCAACTCATACTGATTTCCAAAGTGAATGTGGCAAAAGTTGCCGTAAAGCAGGGCCGTTTGCAGGCGGCGGCAGCTTCGCTTCGCAAGCTTTCCCAAGACGCGGACAGCATCGGCCTGAAATACGTTTCCGTCGAGTGCTCGATGTATCTTGCCGAAGCCTTGGTCGACATGAAGAACTACGAGGCCGCGAGGAAAGGGCTGGAGGGCGCCATTAGTCGTAGCGAGAAACTTGGCGCGCGCGGTTTACTTGCGCAAAACCATTATCTCCTTGCACGCGCTCTGGAATTATCGGGCGACGACGCCGAAGCTCAAGGTCACTACAAACAGGCTCGCACAATCGCGGACGAAGTCCAAAAAGAAGCCCACGCGGACACCATTTTGAAGCGGAGCGACCTGAGCCCGATTTTCGCTTTAACGAGCAATAAACCCTAACGACACGGCTGGACAAAGCATTGGCGCCTGCGTTAGCATGGGTCTTGGTTTAAGATTTTGTTGCGGTAGGTAGGTTCAGAACGCGGAGCGGTCGGCAACAGGCGCCGACTTCCGCGTTTTTTTTGGCCTGCCGGTGCTAGACGGGAAAACGGGGGGACGCAAGAATGCCGAGGCGTGAAGGAAAATCGGTCATTCGCACGGGTTATGAAATTTTCGCCGATGGTTCGGCGCTCGAGCTCATCAGGATCTCGAACAACGAGCTCGGTCTTGTGAGCTGGAATGGGACATCCGCGGAGACAGCACAGCAGTTTGTCCGGCAGGGCAAAACGTTCGCGCCTCTCGAGATCGACCCCACCGCCCTGCGCTTCCTGCGGCTGCCGGAAAGTGTCGCGGATCACGGCTCCACGCGAAAGCTGTTCGGCGACGTCGCGGCCTTTGTTTCGCGTGCAACTCAGGAGGCCGACGACGTTGTTCAAATGCTGACATTTTTTGTTTTTGCGACGTGGCTCGGCGATCGCGCACCATCGGCGCCGCCTTTCCTCTGGATCATAACGCCGCCGACCACAACATGGGCGCCCCTAGCGCAAGTGCTGAGCATTCTTTGTCGGCGGGCCCTCTTCGTGAATCATTTGTCACCTCTGGGACTTCGGTCGTTACCAACGGGCCTGGGGTCCACGTTGCTGACGGAAATGGTCTCGCCGACGAAAAAAGACATGGGCCTTCTCCGGATGTCAACTCGTCACGGCGCGCTGCTAGCACCAGGCGGCCAATTCGTCGATCTTTGCCGCTCGCAAGTGGTTTTCTCGCCCGAGCCGCTGCGCGATCCCCCTGGCGCTGGCTTCCCCTTGGAAATTGTCCTCTCGCCGGCGCGCAACTACATTCCGCTGATGAGCGCCGCGGAGCTCGAATCCGTGGCCACGGAATTTCAGTGCAAGTTTTTGCACTATCGCTTTGTGAATTTGATGAAAGTGCATGCACCCGCTTTCGGACTCGACCAATTTACGGCCCCGATGCGCGGTCTGGCGTGTAGCTTGGGGGCATGCATTGTCAATGATGACGACCTTGGCGGCGCGACTCGTTCGCTTGATCGAGCCAGTCGATGGCGATCTCCGGACCGCACACTCGTCATTATTGACAGCTATCTGCCTCGAGGCTCTTCTTGCTCGATGCCACACCGCCACGGGGAAATATTTCCCGGTTATCGATCTGACCGCCGACATAAACACGATCCTGAAATATCGTGGCGAACTCGAAGTCTCGCCTGAAAAAATTGGTTGGACACTGCGCGCCCTGGGGCTGCATACCACGCACATTCCCGGGGGCCGGAAGGGCCTCGTTGTCTCGAGCGACGTGCGCGCAAAAATCCATCGACTCGCAGCTGCCTACGGAGTGCGGACTCTGCGGGAACCTTCGGCCACGGTCAAGGGTTGCCCTCGGTGCTGTGCACTGGAATTGCCGTGGAAGCCGGGACTCGGTCCCGAAAATAACGCCGTGACTGTACCATGAAGCACTCATTGAAACTTGCCGGAAGTTGTTGAGGTGTTGAGGTTTTTTTCAAATTGGAGGGAATAAATCAAAAGGAGAATTCGGGTCGTCCTACGAGAGAGCGAGCTAATGGCGGCGGGGTGTCCGCTGGACTATCCCGATGCGATCGCCAATCGTTCGGAACGTGAGCGCAAGCTATTCAGCGCGACACAACTAGCTGGACATGCAGAATCGCGGGCTTATATCTTCGGCCCGACACAAGTTGGGTATGTCATCGGCCTGCGTCTCGCAACCGAGCGTCCTTCAGGAACTGTCATCACCAACTGGAGCTTCGATCCTCCTTGGGAGGGCCATTTTGCTTCGCTTGAGCACGATCTTACGACCGTCGTACCGGTTGCTGATCGAGCTGCGTACGAACAGGCGTCCGATTTTCGTTTGATTGGCATTTTGAACGAGCGGCACCTGCTGCGTCGCGGTCGTCCAGCCCAAGGATTTCTGTGCGGCTATTCAAATCAACCGGTCCCGGACTCCTGCGATCGCTCGGTCTCGGCCAGGCTAACCCTTCTTGACGACATCGGAAACCGCGTTGTACTGGGCATCGAGATGGCCGCTGTCCGTATCCCCTGGGGCCGCCCGAACGATCCCCGCCACCCCGCACGCGCCAAACGCCGGCTTGAGGTGCAGAAAAATGATGATTGGAAATGTTGATGTAGAAAAGTCGGTAGCAGCGGTGTTTTTCGATGACGCGATTGATCGCACGGCGAGGATACCAAAAATATTCTTGACCGACACTCTCGCCCAATGTAAGCTGGGCGAATATAAAGCGAATATAAATATGGTGCGTTCGGAAATACTTTTGGACAACAGCGAGGAAGGCAAACATGCTGGAACGATTCCGGGTTGTGCACCCAGGGGTGCACAGATCACTGGTTTGATGCGTCCCGAGGATACGATGTCGTGGAGTGCTTAAGCTAGGAGAACCTGATCGGCCGCAACATTGCCGTGCAACTTGGTTGCACGGGGTAATTCTGGCTGCAGCAGGTATAGGAGGTACCTATTAATGTACCCGAGAAACGGCAGAGTCTAGTTGTTGGGAATGGTTACGGAGACTTGGTTCGAGAAGCCGCTTTCTACATTACTTGAATCCACCGACGTCACCGCATAGACATACGTTTGACCGCCGGGAACACCCTGGTCCGAATATCCGGCCGAAGGATCTGCCGAGCTATTCAATTTTGAAAGGTTGCTGCTGGAAGGACCCCGATACACGTAATAGCCAATTACCGGGGATGTGCTGGGAACCCACGTCAGTCCGACAGTATGCAGCACCACAGCGGCCACGCCGCTGCCGGATAACCCGACGGTAAGGACGGGATTGGTGGAATTGCTCGATACGGAGAGAGTGCCTGTTGCGCTTCCTGCGCTCGCTGGATTGAAGTTCACGTAGATGCTTACCGACTGCGTAGGATCCAGAGTAACGCCCGATCCACCATTGAAAGCAAACCCCGTACCGCTAGCGGTGACCGCCGAGATCGTAACGTCGGCGCTGCCGACATTTGTGAGAGACACAACTTGGGAAGCGGAGTTACCCACAGTCACACTACCAAAATTCACTTGTGCGGTGCTGATAGAAAGCTGGGAGGTAGTGGCGCTCGCTGGAGTCGCTGGCGGTTGAACTGGCGGCGGTGGCGGCGTCGTCTGCGTGCCGCTGCCAGTTCCCTTCGAGGATGTCTGGCCCGTAAGACCGGTGCATGCGGCGCTGCCAAGCATTCCCACCAGGACAATACACAAGGCGAGCGTACGATAGGCCGAGGATTTCGTGGGTGCTACGGCAGAGCAGAGCGGCTGATGACGACGCGCCAGGTTCATCACATGGCTAGTGTCGTACGGGAAATACTGTAGGCACCACTGGACGCAGGTATAGATTAGGGACGGGTGGCGTTACCTGTCCTCTGGAACAGTCGGGGCCAGTACCTTAAGCCGCCGGACAGTTAATCGAGACGCTCATCCGTTGTCGTTACTCTAGCCGCTTGGGGCTACGGTGTCGGAATCGCCGCCTGTATGCTGCTCGAGTCAGGACTCGCACCTCCAGGATCCACCGCCTGAACAACGTAATAGTAGGTCTGACCGGCAGAGACACTCGGATCCACGTACGTGGTTGCCGGGAGCAGTGAGGCGTTCAGCGGAGTCGTGCCATACGCTCCTGGGCTAGTACCGCGGTATACGTTGTAACCGGTAACACCACTTGTGGTGCTGGCGTTCCAAAAAAGCGTAACCGCGTGCGACGAACCCGACAAAGAAATCGCAACCGAGTTTGTGGCATTGCTCGCAACGCTCACGCTGCCGGCATCTGTTCCCGTCGTAGTCGGAGCAAACTGCACGGTCAGGGTCGCTGTTTGACCAGGTGTGAGGACCAGTCCCGAACCAATGCCGCTGGCGCTGAAGCCCGTTCCGGAAGCGGTTACACCTGTAATGTTGACATTGGAGTTCCCTGTGTTGGTCAACGTCGTTGTCAGCGAAGCGCTCTGGCCCGCTGGTACCGAGCCAAAGCTCAAAGTTGCCGGGCTGGCACCGAGCTGCTGGGTTGATGCCGCCCCGGTTCCGCTGAGCGCAACCGTCAACTGAGAAGGCGCACCGTTCGTGGTTAGTACCACTGACCCGCTGACGGTGCCTGCCAAGGTCGGCGTGAAGACGGCATTGAATGTTGTGCTAGCCCCCGCTGCAATCGTCGTGGTTGTCGAGATTCCGGTAACGCTAAATCCGGAACTGGAACCTGTCACCGAAACCTGTGAAAAGGTCAGCGTAGTATTGCCATTATTCTTCAGTGTTATGGGTTGCGAGTTGCTATTCCCTACCGCAACATTCGCGAAAGTCGTGCTCGTCGGGTTGGCCGCAGGCTGGGCTTGAAGTCCCGTCCCACTTAAGGTGATCGCCTCAGGCGAACCAGGGGCGTTGCTGGTCAGCGAAACGCTCCCCGAAGCGCTGCCTTCAGAAGTCGGCGCATATGTAACCGTGAATGTGCTGTTCGCTCCAGGCGCGATCGTTGCCGGCGCGCTTAGATTCGTGGTGTAACCCGATCCAGTGATGCCGGCCGCTGTTATGTTCAACGCCGCATTGCCGGTGTTGGTAAGTGTGAAATTCTGCGTTGCGCTGCTACCCACCGCGACGGTGTTGAAAGCAAGCGCTGACGGGCTGATCGATATTTGCGCTTGCGCCGCCGGTACCGATCCACTCAGATTGATCTTGAGCGGCGATCCAGGCGCGTTGGAAACGATCGAAACGGTTCCGGTGGGGCTTCCAGCCGATGTCGGCGTTAGTGTTGCAGTAAATGAAGTCGCCTGGCCTGGATTCAGGCTTTGTGGCGGCAGGCTCGTCATACTGAAGCCTGCACCGGCTATCGTGGCTCCCGTTATGGACAGCGCAGCTGTGCCTGGATTCGAAATTGTGACCGAGACGGAGCCATTGCTTCCCACCAGAACGCTTCCGAAATTCACACTCGATGGATTCGCTGCCAGAGATCCTTGGGTGCCGGTGCCGGCCAGGGCAACTGACACTGTTGAATCCGACGCGTTGCTATTGATCGTCACACTCCCTGAAGCAACTCCGGCAGCGGTCGGCGTAAACGTCGCGGCAAAGGATATGCTGGAGCCCGCGGCAATTGTTTGACCTACGGTGACGCCGGTGACACCGAATCCTGTTCCCGCCGGACTAACTTGCGTGATGGTGACCGCCGCGCCCCCGGTGTTGTTTAGTGAAACTGTCTGCGTGCCAGTGTTGCCCACAACTACATTGCTAAAATTGATGGTCCCTGGATTCGCGCTCAGTGTGCTGCTGGGATTCACGGCGCTGCCGCTCATCGTCAGCGTCTGCGGCGATCCCGTGGCATTGTCGGTAAACGCAATGCTGCCGCTGGATGCATTTGTCGTTGTCGGAGCGAATTGCACGTTGAAGCTTGTCCCTTGACCGGCGTTCAGCGTAACCGGCAGGGAAAGCCCGGTGGTGCCAAATCCAGCGCCGGTCAGCTTTGCAGCCGTTAGCGTGAGGCTGGCGTTCCCGTTGTTTGTCAGCGTCACACTCTGTGTGCTGGTCTGACCGACCACGATATTGTTAAAACTCAGAGACGCTGGAGAAATCGACAGTGCGGCTTGTGTCGCTACGCCTGCGAGAGAAACGGTAAGGGGAGCGTTCGGGGCATTGCTCATTACACTCAGGCTCCCGGACGCCGCGCCGGTCGCTTGGGGCGCGAATTGAATCTGTACGGTAACGGCTTGGCCGATGGCTACGACACTCGATGAATTCCCCGACATTAGCGTAAATCCTGGTCCCGAAACCGTGGCTTGAGAAATGTCCACAATGGCAGTGCCGGTGTTCGTGACGGTTACGCTCTGCGTCGCGCTGCTTCCAAGGGCGACGTTTCCAAAATTGAGGCTGCTCGAGTTTGGCGACAAGATGCCGGTTCCTGGCGCGCTCGTACTTGCCCCAGGCGCCCCGGTGCCGGCGCTGGTAACGCCCGCACAGCTGGAAAGGCCGACCATGGCGATCATGACCACAGCAATTGCCAGGAAACCCAGGAAACCAAGGATTTCGCGTCTGGTATGAAAAAACGCCTTGCGGCTCGGTTTGCAGCCGCTTGAGACTTCCGGTTCGTGTTTGAAACTCCGTGCGTGCTTTTTCATGGCACGCACAGTCTAGGGAGCCACTAAAAGGCTTATCTACTGGCCGCAGGGCCAAAAAAAGACGATTGCCTGTACCTGTTCAAGTGAACGAAGGACACCTGCCCTTCGCACACTTCGACTGTCCTTGTCGCGACCAGCTCTGGGTCGAAACGTGGCAGCCAATAGCTTATTTAAGCCATCTGTTGCTAAGAGTTACGAACTTTATGGACACTGCCGCCCTGCGGGCGAAACAAAGCGCAACTGAACCCGTGCTAGACTTTTTCGAATCCCAATGGATCAGGCAAATGTGGTGATTATCGGCGGGGGCGTCGTTGGATGCGCCGTCGCTCGTGCGCTCTCCCTCCGCTGGAGCGAAGTGTTCGTCTTGGAAGCCCTCCCCAAACTGGGCATGGGTACCAGTTCGCGGAATAGCGGCGTCATACACTCGGGGTTGTACTACACACCGGGGTCTCTCAAAGCCAGGCATTGCGTCCAAGGGAATCTTCTAACATACGATTTTTGCGCCGCGCACGGCGTTCCCTACCGCAAGACCGGCAAGCTCGTCGTAGCTTCGTCTGAAGAAGAGTCACACACCCTGGCAGCCCTGCTCGAAACTGGCCGCGCGAATGGTGTTGAGGGGCTGAAGATCGTAGACCGCGCCGCGATTCGCGCCCGCGAACCCCA
>Ga0302324_100014424_pt1 | contig 15947 bp, 12 predicted proteins | sample Palsa_T0_1_FD_201949 | JGI IMG/M metagenome (GOLD analysis project Ga0302324, IMG submission 201949) | Peat permafrost microbial communities from Stordalen Mire near Abisko, Sweden - Palsa_T0_1 | ecosystem: Environmental > Terrestrial > Soil > Palsa > Peat permafrost | place: Sweden: Abisko...
GACAGCTATTACGGCGCGGGAATTTTGAAGTCCACCGACGCGGGCGCTTCCTGGAAGAATATCGTGGGCCCGTTTCTGCACGCCTATATCGGCGGAATCGCCGTGAGTCCCTCGAACAGCCAGGTGCTGCTGTGTGCCTCCGACACGGGAATCTTTCGATCGACGGACGGCGCTGAAACCTGGACCACTGTACTGGCGGGCACCGGAACCGCTGTCTTGTTCGATCCCAGCAACGGCAACATAGCCTATGCCGCTCTAGGCAGCCCGTTCGGGGCCTTTAGCAATGGCGTGTATCGTTCCAGCGACGGCGGCCAGACCTTCGAGAGCATCCGTGGCGCCGGCTCCAGTGTTCTGCCCAGCACGAATGTCGGCAGGATCTCGCTGTCTATCGCTCCCTCCGCGCCTACCACCCTCTATGCCGCCGTGCACGACTACGCGACCGGCAGTTTGATGGACATCTTCAAGACCACCGACTCAGGTGCTGTGTGGAATCGCACCCACGCTCCCGACATTTGTTCGGCCTCCGGACAATGTTGGTATGACATGACGGTGCGGGTGAGTCCGAACAATCCGAACCTGGTTTTTGCCGGAGGCCAGACGTCGATCATCCAGACCATCGACGGCGGCGCAACCTGGCTCCAGCCCTACTTCATCAGTCCCAATGAACAACAAGCCATTCACCCGGACTATCACGACCTGCAGTTCACCGCCGATGGAGGCACGCTCTATATCGCCAACGATGGCGGGATGTACAGCACCACCGACGTCGGCCAGGAAGGCATCAACTGGACTGAGCTGAACGACACGCTTTCGGTCACGCAGTTTTACCCCGGCATCGCGCTGCATCCATCCAACATAAACATGAGCCTGGCGGGCACGCAGGACAACGGGCTGCAACGATACAACGGAAATCCAAGCTGGGATTATGTAAATTGCGGCGATGGCGGCTATTCCGCGATCGACCGGATTGTTCCGTCGATCGCCTACACAGCCTGCGTGTCCGGCGACACCATCGATCGAACTACCGACGGGGGGACCACCTGGCTGGCCAGCCAATACGGCATCGACACCGGGGACCGCGCCCAGTTCGTGGCGCCCATGGGCATTGATCCATCCAACTCGCGAACGCTTTATTTTGGGACCTATCGCATTTGGCAAACTCGCGATGGCGCCGGCCAGTGGCTGCCAATTTCGCCGGATCTAACCGGGGGCAACGGCGCGACCATCAAAGCGATCGCTGCGGCGCCGAGCGATCCCAACACCGTTTATGCGGGAACTTCCGATGGCAAGGTGCAGGTGACCAGCAACGCGCTGGCGGGTCCGAACGCAGCGTGGATCGATCGCAACTCGGGTCTGGCACTCACGCCGATGCCTTCCGGCGGTCCTCTCTCCAGAATGCTGACCAGCATCGCGGTAGACCCAGTGGACGCTGCAACTGCATATGTCACTTATTCGGGTTTTCTGGATTCAGCCGTCAAACCCAGCCAACACGTTTTCAAGACCAACGACGCCGGAGCGAAATGGACGGATGTCAGCGGCAATCTGCCGGATCTTCCTGTAAACAGCCTGGCGGTGGATCCCGACCTGCCTGAAACCCTTTACATCGGGACCGATGCAGGCGTGATGGTAACAACCAATGGCGGATCATCCTGGTCGACGCTGGGCAGCGGAATGCCGAGAGTAGTGGTGGAAGCGCTGGTTCTGCATCGCCCCACTCGGATCTTGCGAGCCGCCACGCATGGCCGCGGCGTGTGGGACATTTTGATTCCTTTGTCATCCACCGCGGGCTCCAGCAATCCCAGCATCCAGTCGTTGTCGCCCACTAGCGCCAACGCAGGCGGCACAGGCTTTGCGCTTTCGGTGACAGGCGCTAATTTCGTCAACGGAACCGCGCTTCGCTGGAATGGGCTGAGCCGATCCACAAAAGTGGTGGACAGCAAGCATCTCACTGCGCAAATTGCGGCGGGCGACATTTCGAACGTCGGAATCGTCGACGTGGACGTGTTCAGCCCGGCCACGGGTGGCGGCGCTTCGAACGCACTGGCGTTCAATATTGGTCCGGCGCCGAACCCGCTGGCTGCCGTTAACGCGGCCAGTAGCCAGAAGGGATTGGCGCCGGGCGGTATCGCGGCATTGTACGGAACCAACCTGACAGGCGTCACAGCCTCAGCGAACAGTGCGCCCCCGCTTCCGTATGCGTTGGGCGGAACAACCTTGACGATTCCAGGCGTTTTTCCCGTCGCCTTGTTCTATGTTTCGCCGCTGCAGATCGATTTCCAGGTTCCCTTCATGCAGGTTTTCGGATCGACGCCAACTACACTCACGGTTACCCAAGGCGAACTCAGCACTACTGTGAACATCACTCTGGTGCCTTTTGCCCCGGCGATATTCACCACCAATTCGCAGGGAACGGGCCAGGCGGCGGCATTGATCGGAGGTTCGCTGGCCGCTCCTATCGGTGCGTTCCCGGGATCGCGCCCGGCCAAGCCCGGCGAATCCGTCGCAATCTACTGCACCGGCCTGGGCAACGTCACCAATGCCCCGGACCCCGGCGCTCCGGCGTTATCGAATCCTTTGTCGCATACGCTGGGCACGCCGGTGGTGACGTTGGGCGGCGCAAAGGTGTCCACCACATTCTCAGGCCTGGCGCCCGGATTTGTGGGTCTGTATCAGGTAAACATGCAAATCCCCGCAGGCGTGGCCGGCGGTTCCGCGGTCCCCTTGGTCCTGATGATTGGCGGAGTCAGCTCAAACACGGCTACAATCGCAGTTCAGTAGAAAAAATAAAGGCAACGGCCGCTTACGGCGTCTGAGCAATTTTCCAAATGAGATCTCCGAACTATTCGAACATACTGATCCGCGCCACCAACTGGGTGGGCGACGCCGTGATGTGTCTGCCGGCCTTGCGTGCGATTCGCGACCGTTTCCCTGAGGCACATATCACCATTCTGGCGAAATCCTGGGTGGCGGATCTTTACGCACAAGAATCTTTTACGAACCAGATCCTGATTTGCGACGCCAAGCCCTGGTGGAGCGTCGCGCAAGAACTGCGACGCCACCGTTTCGATTGTGCGATCCTTCTGCAGAATGCGTTCGGAGCGGCCTGGGTGTCCTGCATGGCAGGTATTCCGAGCCGCATCGGCTACAGCCGCGATGGGCGGCGTCTGCTGTTAACGAGGGCGGTGAAGGTCCCGAAACGCGGCGAGATCCCGCGGCATCAACGATTTTATTACCTGGAACTGCTGCGCCGCGCCGGCTTGATTTGCCGGATACCGGCCGGCGATATCAGCATCACGCCGCAGGGTTCGGGGCCGGATCGAAAGCGCAGAATCATCGGCATCAGCCCCGGCGCCGCCTACGGAACGGCCAAACGTTGGATCCCGGAGCGTTTTGCGGAAGCCGCGGCCGAGTTGGCCTCGGTGCGCGGCGCGGCCCTGGCTCTTTTCGGATCGCGCGCCGAACACAATCTGTGCGAACAAATCGCGGACATGCTACCCGGCTACGAAGTCACCAACTACGCCGGCCGTACCACGCTGGAGCAATTCATCGAGCTGGCCTCCCGCTGCGAGTTGTTCCTGACCAACGATTCGGGCGCCATGCACATTGCCTCAGCGCTGGGCGTGCCGACGGTCGCAATTTTTGGCGCTACCGATGACGAAGCTACCGGGCCAACCGGCGCGCATTCCCGCGTGGTGCGGGAAAAAGTGGAATGCAGTCCCTGCCTGCTGCGCGAATGTCCCATCGATCATCGATGTATGCTGCGCGTGAGCGCCGGCCGGGTGGTGCGGGAAGCGCTGGCGTTGCTGGATAATTAGCTTGGCTCCGTGGCGCAGGCGCTTTCGCCTGCGAACCGAAAGATCTCGAAAGCGGCTCTGCTGTTAGACTGGTTTTCTTGGACACTCGGGCCAAAATCATCTCTGAGCAAGAGGCGCACCGGCGCCTGGCGGGCGAGCCCGCACAATGGGTGGCTGGCAGTTTTGATCCTTTACTAGCCGAGCATGTGCGAATGCTTCGCCAGTACGCGGCGCCGAACCGGCGTCTGGTAGTGGAAATCACAAATCCGCCCCGGCCTTTGCTGCCCGCCAGAGCGCGCGCGGAATTGGTGGCGGCTCTTGGATTGGTGGATTACGTCGTGCTCGGAAACGGCGCAGCAAAATTGCAGGAACCCGAAGACTCCGGCATTACCGGGCGATTCGTCCAGCGCGTCCTCGAACGCCATCGCCGGGAAGGGCCGGGATGAACGGCCCTCGCATCCTGGCGGTCCGATTGGGCGCGATGGGCGACATCATTGCCGCGCTGCCCGCGGTGGCCAGTCTCAAACACAGCATCCCTCATTCTAAAATCGTGTGGGCCGTGGAACCCAAGTGGAGTCCGCTGCTGGAAGCGAATCCGTACATAGATTCGGTGCTGCTGTTCGACCGGCGGACGCTGGCCGGCCTCAGAAAAGCCTGGCAGGACCTGCGCGCCGCGCGGTTCGATCTGGGCGTGGACTTTCAAGGCTTGATCAAATCGGCCCTGCTGGCCTCGGTGGCGCGGCCGGAGCGTATTTTCGGATTCAGTACTCCGCATGTGCGCGAATTTCCAGCGGCTTGGTTTTACTCCACCAAAGTGTCCATCCGCTCCCCGCATGCCGTGGAACGCAATCTGGATCTGGCCGCAGCCGCGGGAGCATCCAGTATTTTGCGGACCTTCCCTCTGCCGCCCGGCGAACCGGAAGGCCAGTTGCCGAAGGGGGATTTCGTGCTGGCCAGCCCGTTGGCGGGTTGGGGAGCCAAGCAGTGGCCGCTGGAGCATTACGCGGAGCTCGCGCGAAAACTCAAGCGCGACTGCGGGCTGCCATTGGTGCTGAATGCACCCTATCCCATTCGCATGGATGGAGCTGAAACCCACGTCTCGGGGATCCCGGGCCTGATTCATGCCACCCGCCGCGCCACGGCCGTCATCGGTGTGGACAGCGGACCAACGCATCTGGCAGCCGCCCTTTTAAAACCGGGGGTGGCTATTTATGGGCCCACCGACCCCGCGCGCAACGGGCCCTATGGCGGAACTTTCACCGTGCTTCGCAGTCCCACCGCAACCACCACCTACAAACGAACTGAGCATCCCGACGTTAGCATGCGCGAGATTACGCCGAACCAGGTGGCGGAGGCACTCGAAACAATTCTTTCAGCCGCGAATAAACGCGGATGAGCGTTTTCCCTAAGGCCTACGCCGATTCAGTTGCGCGATTGCGCGTGGTCACTGGTTTTGTGCTGGTTTTGGCATTCGCGTGGCTCGCGCTGCCGGATGTGAAGTCGTTGGCACTGGGCCTCCCGCTCTCGCTGGGTGGATTGCTGTTGCGAGCCTGGGCCGCCGGACATCTCGCGAAGAACGTCTCACTGGCCGAGAGCGGCCCCTTTGCTTACGTCCGCAATCCACTTTATCTGGGTACGCTGCTGGTAGCGTCAGGGCTGGTGATTGCGTCGCGCAGATGGTTGCTGGCCGGGCTGTTCGCGGCGGTGTTCGTCTTGATCTATTTGCCGGTCATCCAGCTTGAGCAACAACACCTGCGCCAGTTGTTTCCCAGCTTCGCCGCGTATTCCAGGCGCGTTCCATCCCTGTGGCCGGCTCTTCGACCGGTGAAATCCGGCGCCCGCTTCCAGTGGAAGCTGTACCTGCGAAATCAGGAATATCAAGCACTGCTCGGATTTCTGGCGGGCGAAGCGTTCCTAATCGCGAAGGCGTTCTTTTCTCACGCGGCGTAGGGCTGTTTCATCAGCGATCTCCCGACGCTCCCTGGCGGTCGGTTCGGTTTCGCGGAATTACCTTGTATCCTGGTAGATATGTGCGGAATCGTAGGCTACATCGGCAATCGGAAAGCTGTCCCCATTATTCTGGATGGCCTGCGCCGCCTGGAATATCGCGGTTACGATTCGGCGGGTATCGCGGTTCTCAATGGGGACAATCAACTCGCCATTCGCCGCGCCTCCGGCAAACTGCGGAACCTGGAAGATGCCATTCGAATCAACCCCATCGATGGCCCGTATGGGATCGGGCATACGCGGTGGGCCACGCATGGCCGCCCAACCGAAGAGAACGCGCATCCCCATCGCGACTGCACAGGCGACATCGTGGTGGTGCACAACGGCATCGTGGAGAATTATCTTCAACTCAAGCACCAACTGCAGCTGGAGGGTCACAACTTCGTCACCGAAACCGACACTGAAGTGATCGCGCATCTGATCGAAAAGCATTACGAGGGCAATCTGGAAGACGCCGTGCGAAAGGCCGTGAAGGAAGTGACGGGTGTCTTCGCACTCGGCGTGATTGCCAGTTCGGACCCGAATAAGATTGTCGCCGCGCGCTCCGGGCCTCCGGTGGTGGTGGGATTGGGCGATGGAGAATATTTCGTCGCATCCGATGTGCCGGCCATACTCAGCCACACCCGCGATATGTTTTTTTTGGCGGACGGCGACTTGGCGATTCTCACTCCGGAGGGTGTTCATCTCACCGACTTCAACGGCCGCGCCGTCAAACGAGCCGTCACCCACATTCTGTGGGACCCGATCATGGCCGAGAAGGGCGGCTACAAACATTTCATGCTCAAGGAGATCTTTGAGCAGCCGCGCGCCGTCCGCGACACCATTCTGGGACGGGTAGGGCAGGAAACCGGCCGGATTTTCCTGGAAGAGATGGACATTAGCGCCCAGGACTTCCGCGAATTCGAGTCCATCAAAATCGTGGCCTGCGGAACCAGTTGGCACGCGGCGCTGACCGGAAAGTTCATGATCGAGAAGCTGGCGCGGATTCCGGTGGAAGTAGATTACGGAAGCGAGTTCCGCTATCGCGATCCGCTGCTCTCGAAGAAGGTCCTCACCATACTGATTTCGCAATCGGGAGAAACCGCCGACACTTTAGCAGCGCAGCGGGAGGCCTCGGGCAAAGGATCAAAAACGCTGGCCATTTCCAACGTGGTTGGTTCCATGATTACCCGTGAGGCGTCTGGAACCCTACTGACGCACGCCGGCCCCGAAATCGGCGTGGCGGCCACCAAATCGTTTATGACGCAAGTCACGGCGCTCTTCATTCTGGCGATGTATCTGGGCCAGGCGCGTGAGGCGCTGAAGCCGGAGGAGTCGCTGGCGCTGGTGGAGGAATTGGTTCGAATTCCAGGGAAGCTGGAGCATGTTCTCAGCCACGACGGTATCTATGACGAGTTGGTGAAGAGCCTGCACCGCGCCAACGATTTTCTATTTCTGGGCCGCGGAATCCATTTTCCGATCGCACTGGAAGGTGCGCTCAAGCTGAAGGAAATTTCTTACATCCATGCGGAAGGCTATCCGGCCGGCGAGATGAAGCATGGCCCGAATGCGCTGATCGATGAGAATCTGCCCGTGGTGGTGTTGGCCACCCGCGATCCGCACAGTGAGGAGAGCCGTCTACGCTACGAAAAAACCATCTCCAACATTCAGGAAGTGAAGGCGCGCAGCGGCATCGTGATCGCGGTGGTTTGCGAAGGCGATGAGACGGAAGTGGGCAAGATGGCCGACTTCCTGATCGCCATTCCTCCCACCGTGGAACTGCTGCTGCCGATCCTGGAGATCGTCCCGTTGCAGTTGCTGGCTTATCACATCGCAGTGCGCCGCGGCTGCGATGTGGATCAACCGCGTAACCTGGCCAAGAGCGTCACCGTCGAGTGAAGCAACTCACGCACCAGTTGCATATCGCAACCCGCGGCAAAGGTCTCTATGATTTCACCCGCGAAATTGAGTCCTGGGTAAGCGCACAAAATCCCACCTCCGGTCTGCTGACCGTTTTCTGCCGGCATACTTCGGCATCGCTGGTGATTCAGGAAAATGCCGATCCGGACGTGGTGGCCGACCTCAAAGATTTCTTTTCACGCCTGGTGCCCGAGGACACCCGGCTTTACCGGCACATTGCCGAAGGGCCGGACGATATGACGTCGCACATCCGCTCCGCTCTCACTGCAACCGGGCTATCGATCCCGATTCACCAGGGGGAACTGGCGCTCGGAACCTGGCAGGGAGTCTATCTATTTGAGCATCGCGAGCGTCCGCACAAGCGCAGCGTGGTTTTACACTTGCTGGTGGACTGAATATGCGAAGAGCTTTCCGTTGGGTAGTGCGCGCGCTGGCCGCATTCGGATGCCTGGTTATGTTGGTGACATTGACGCCGCTGGACGGCTGGTGGATCGGTTGGCTGGCCGGCCCCTGGAACGATCCGAAAGGCGACGTGCTGGTGGTCTTGGGAGCTGGGGCGGTCCGCGATGCGATTGACTGGTCCTCGTATTGGCGATGCGTGTACGCGGTGCGCGCGTGGCGCGACGGCGGTTTCCGTAAAGTGGTGGTAACCGGTGGATCGTTGCATGGGGATGTGCCCGCAGCCGAACGCATGCGCGATTTCATGGTGTCGCAGGGCGTGCCGGCGTCCGCTATTCTCGTGGAGGGCGAGTCCCACAGCACACGCGAGAACGCGCTGAAATCGAAAGCCCTGCTGGCCGCCCTACCCGGCCGCAAGGTGCTGCTTACGAGCGATTACCACATGTTTCGGGCGACCCGGGTTTTCCGCAAAGCGGGCATCGACATCGCGCCCCGGCCGCTGCCCGACGCCGGGAAGCAAATCAATTCCTGGGCGTCCCGGTGGCCCGTGTTTTGGGGGCTGTGTTTGGAGACCGTCAAGATTGGATACTACTACGCGCACGGCTGGATCTAGCCTCTGCCCCGTCCGAACCGCGACCGCGAGGGAGCGTGACGAAACTGGCTAGCATGCGACCTTACCGGTAGCGCTCCCTTGCGGTCGCGGTTCAGATGGCCGGTACAGATGCAAGAAATGCATATTCAGTGCAGGTTGATCCTAGCTTCCAGGCGAACCGGCAGCCCACACCGCCGGCGTACCCACAGCAGCGGCGACGGATGCTTCTCTCCAAACACGCCGGACCGCCAGCTCTCGACTATTTCGCTGCCTTCAGGCAGTACCAGCCGCGCTCCCGCGTCCAACGATCCCAGATGCCACAACTGATCGATCTCATGCTCACCCGGCGGCCCTTCGATTTCGTCAACAATCAACACCGTATCCGGCTTTTGAAATTCCAGCGTGCGGCGATGCGTGAACCTCCGGTACCGGCACTCCCCTTCGATGACATCGCGCTTGGCGTTGGTCTTCCAGGAAAGAATTGATACCACCGGAGGATTGATCCACCGGAACGGCCCGGCCGCAGTTGCCTGATCGCGGCCATCCACGCGAATGGTGTTGTGTGCCTCCGTACCACGGAACCAATCGCGCCATTTTTGTTCGCCCACGTACGTGCATGTTCCCGGATCGATCAGGATTTCTTGCTCTCCCGAGCGAACCACAATGTTGAGCGCGTCCGCGTGGCTGTGGCCGGCGCTCCAGGGTCCAAACGGTCCGGCGTCGAAGATCACTTGATTCGCGCCGGACGCAAGCACTACCACTCCGGCATCCGAAAAGAGCCGCGATTCCCACTTCCCTTCCCCCGGTTTACGATTCAGCACACCCGTGCCCAGCCACCACACGGCCTGCTCATGCAAATCCTGCAAGTCCCATGGCCAATGGTGGCGATCCAACACGACGCTCGCTGTCGCCATGGTGGCGCGGCCGAACCCGCTACGATCGCCGTACGGATGAAATAATCGCCCCCCATCGTCATCGCCAAGAAACGGCAGAATGCGCGAAGGACCCTGCACTGCGTGCAAATATTCCGCCATTTTTTCCAGCTTGTCCATGTAGTCGCGATCCGGCCTCGCCAGAACGGCATGCAACAGGAACATGTCGGTGGCGTAGAGGTGATAATAAGTGGACTGCTCGATGTGGCTTCCGTCGGAATGGACCTGGCGCTCCATCTGCTCGCGCATCACGCGAGCGCCAAGCTGCTCCCATTTCGCGGCTCTCGGGCGTCCCGTGAAAAAGATCCCCAGCGCGTGCAGCGCCAGCGCCTCCCCCAGTAAGTGCGTGTTCGGGGAGAAATAAAAGGAGAGATTATTCTCCAGATGGCAGCCATGCTGGTAAAGCCGGCGGAGCCATTTCATGCGGAACCCGGGCGTCATTTCGCCGCCCACCAGGTGATACGTCCAGATCCAGGACAGCGCGCGGAACGCCACTTCGAGCGCGCTCGTCCAATTGATTCCACGATGGTAGGGATTCGCTGCGAACCAGCTCTCCAGTTGCGCACGAATTTCATTCAGGTGGGCCGGATCTCCGCTCAGGCAGAAGGCTTGCGCCAATACCACCAGATGCTGATGCCGATTCGGCTCCCAGATCACTTTGTGATCGCCGCTCCGCCTGGAATCCAAATACGGAATGCGGCGGAAATAACCAAGACCGGTCTCCACGCCGCTGGTATGATCGCGCCGCCAGGGGATCTCGGGGCCGGTATCGATGGTCAATCCCAGGATTGGAAAGCGATGCTCAAGAATCTGCTCCGCCAGAGCGAGAACTTCCGAAGCAAATGCAGTTCCGCGAAGGGCGTTCGCAACCGGCGCGGGATCCGGAAGTGGAATGCGTGGCTTAAAATCAGGATCAATCTGCACCTCCGGAGGCCGCGCAAACTGGTATGCGTTGCTCAATTCCTGCTTCAGACGAAACGCGATCTCGCGGGCAGTGCGCAAGGTAGTTCAATTCTACCCCGCGCGAAAAGCCTGAGCCGCGAATTGCGATAATCGGATCACTGTAACCCATGTGTGGCATCGCTGGACAATTTCTGCGCCACCGGCCCGCCGAACCGGCAGATATCCGGGCCATGTGCGATCAGATCCGGCATCGCGGCCCGGATGACGACGGTTATTATCTCGACGGCGGCTGCGGCCTCGGGATGCGGCGGCTCAGCATCATCGACCTCAGCACCGGCCACCAGCCCATTTCGAACGAAGATGGAACTGTCTGGGTAGTTTTCAACGGCGAGATCTATAATTTCCAGCAACTGCGCGCCGATCTGATTGGCGCGGGACATCGCTTCAAAACCGCAAGCGATACCGAAACGTTGGTGCACCTCTATGAGGAAGAAGGCACGGCCGGCATCTCTAAGCTGCGCGGCATGTTCGCCTACGCCATTTGGGATGCAAGGGATCGCTCGCTGCTGCTGGTGCGGGACCGATTCGGAAAAAAGCCGCTGTACTTCGCCAGCCTTCCCGAAGGTCTCTATTTTGGCAGCGAATTAAAATGCTTGCGCGTCGCCGGCGTTCCGCTTGAGATTGACCACGAAGCGCTGCAATTGTATTTTCAGTTCAACTATATTCCGGATCCGTGGAGTCCTTTCCAGGCTATTCGCAAGCTGGCTCCAGGAAGCTGGCTGCGCTACCGCGCTAACGGAGCGGTAGAGGAGGGCAGCTACTGGAAGCTTCCGGCGCCAGCCGAGCAACCGAGCGCGGGATTCACGGAGGTTTCCGCGCGAGAACAGCTGCGGGACACTTTCGACGCAGCGGTCCGGATGCGATTGATCTCCGATGTTCCCCTGGGGGCTTTCCTAAGCGGCGGCATTGATTCCTCGTCAGTGGTCGCTTCCATGGCGTTGCAGACCAAGGAGCCGGTGAAGACGTTTTCAATCGGCTTCGAGGAACAGGAATTCAACGAGCTTCCACTGGCCGCGCTGGTCGCCCGCAAATATAATACCGAGCACCACGAAATCATAGTGCGCCCCGATTCGGTGGATCTGGTTTCCAAACTGGTGCGGCATTTCGACGAACCCTTCGCCGACTCCTCGGCGATTCCAACCTATCTGGTGTCCGAGTTCGCGGCGCAACATGTCAAAGTGGTTCTAACCGGCGATGGCGGCGATGAGCTGTTCGCGGGCTATCAAAGTTTTTTCGATATCCAGCGTCAACGCCCGCTGGACCGGATTCCTTTGCCGGCGCGGCGGGTGCTTTCGGCGATCGCGGACGGGTTACCTTATTCGGCGTACGGGAAGAACTACTTGCGCATGCTCAGCCGGCCGACTGCGTTGCAGCGTTATTTCGAGCATGAATCACCGCACTTCCTGCTCAGCAGCCTGCTGCTGCCTGCGTGGATGCCGCCCGAAGACCTGACGCAGACTCTGACTCGATGCCTGCTTCCAAACGGCGCCGACGTCCTGACTCAGGCGCTCTACTTCGAAGCCACCGCGAAACTAACGGGCGACATACTGGTAAAAGTGGATCGCATGTCGATGGCGAATTCGCTGGAGGTGCGTTCTCCTATGCTGGATGACAAGCTGGCCGATCTGGCGGCCCGGATTCCCCACGCCTGGAAGCTACGCAACGGCCGAGGCAAGGATATCTTTATCCAAGCGCTGGGCGGTCGTTTGCCCGAAGAACTGCTGCATCAGCCGAAACGCGGATTCGGCGTGCCTCTGGCGCACTGGTTTCGCGGTTCGCTGCGCAGTTTCTTGTGGGATCACCTCACCAGCCAATCGTTCCTCAACCGCGGCATCGTTGCTCCGGACTTCGTACGCTATCTGCTCGAAGAGCACGATCGCGGACGCCGCAATAACTATCATCATCTGTGGAAGCTGTTAATGCTGGAGTTGTGGTTCCGGGATTGGGAAGCCCATCGGCAGAAGCCCGCCGCATTGGGCGTGGAAGCTCGGGTCGTTTAACGCGGTGTTATCCCAAATCACTTTCTGGAGCGCTGTCTGCCTGCCGTTTTATGCGTACCTGGGCTATCCGCTGGTTTTGCTGGGTCTGGGGCGGGTGATCCGCAGAGATGTGAGAAAGCAGCCCATGACGCCATTCATTTCACTATTGATTCCCGCCTTCAACGAGGCGGATGTGATCGCGCGCAAGATCGAGAACTCGCTCGCCTTGGATTACCCGGCCGACCGTATGGAGATCGTAGTGGCTTCCGACGGATCCAGCGATGCAACCGCCGCCATCGCTCAAACCCGCGCCGACGGTAAGCGAATTCGCGTGCTGGCCTTCCCGCAAAACCGGGGCAAAGTGGCGACACTCAATTCGAGCGTCCCCGAGTTGCTGGGAGAAGTAGTGGTGTTTTCCGATGCGCCCGCCCTGCTCTATCCCGATTCCGTCCGAAAGCTGGTGGAGAACTTCGCCGACCCCGAAGTAGGCGCCGTCAGCGGTTTATATAAAGTTGTCAAAGCCGACCAGGTGAACATAGGAAACTCCGAGGATTTTTATTGGAAATACGAAACATTTCTCAAGGTGAAGGAATCGCAACTGGCCTCCACTTTGGGCGGTCACGGCCATCTGCACGCCATCCGCAAGGAGCTCTATCCGTATCCGGAGCCCGGAACAATCAACGACGATTATGTAATTCCGGTCTCGGTGCTGGCGAAAGGCTACCGGGCCGTGTACGAACCCTCCGCGATCGTCTATGAAGAAGCGCACGAGATGACCGGATTCGGCCGGCGCGTGCGCATCATGGCCGGCAACATCCAGCAATTGCGCGAAATTGGCGGCTTGCTGCATCCGCTCCGCCCCCTGCCGCTGTTCTTCTTCTTGTCGCACAAGCTGACGCGCCTGTTGGTTCCATTCGCTATGCTGGCGGCGCTGATCGCAAATCTGTTCCTGCTGGGCTCCACATTTTACCTGGCCATTTTCTGCGCGCAATTGGTTTTCTATGGACTGGCCTCGGCCGGCGCAGTCTGGCGTTTGAGTCCCAAAGCGCTCATGCTGCCCTTCTATTTCTGCATGATCAACGTTGCAACATTTTTCGGCCTTTACCACGCGCTGACGGACCGCCGCAGCTTGGCCTGGAAATGACGTGGCCATCAAATTTGGTGGGCCCAGCACACAGGGAACGTGCGCAGTCTTTTCGTTAAACCCTATACTTAAGGTTACGCATGAACTGCCGGAGCATTATCTCCGTCGACGTGGAGGATTATTTTCAGGTCGAAGCCTTCGCGGGCATGATCCCACGCGCAACCTGGGGCGATTACGAATGCCGCGTCGAACGAAATACGGAGCGCATCCTCGATCTGCTGGACGATTGCCGGGTTAGCGCTACATTCTTTATTCTGGGTTGGGTGGCGGAGCGTTATCCGAAGCTGGTACGTAAAATAACCGGCCGAGGCCATGAACCGGCCTGCCATTCCTACTGGCATCGATTGATCTATCGGCTCACTCCGGAAGAATTTCGCGAAGATACCATCCTGGCAAAGAATACGATCGAGCAAGCGGCCGGCGTGGAGGTTCACGGCTATCGCGCGCCCAGTTTTTCCATCACCAGCCGTTCTGCCTGGGCGCTGGATGTGCTGGCCGATCTGGGGTTCCGCTACGATTCCAGCGTGTTCCCGATGAAACACGATGTATACGGCGTCCCCGGCGCGCCCCGTGGTCCGTTTCGCGTGGAGACACCGTTCGGTCCAATCGTCGAATTCCCGATGGCGACCTTTCGCTGGAGCGCCGGCCCCAATTTTCCTGTGGGCGGAGGCGGATATTTGCGGATACTTCCGTATTGGTATACCAAGGCCGGAGTGGAGCGCGCCTGGCGCGAGGGGCTGCCGGTGGTCAGCTACATCCATCCCTGGGAACTGGATCCGGAGCAGCCGCGCTTAGCCGGTCCTCTGAAATCGCGGCTGCGGCACTACACCAACTTGAAGCACGCAGAAGGGCGTTTGCGCAAGCTGCTGGCCCTGGGCGAATTTTCAAGCTTCCGCGATAGCGGGCTGGCTGAATCCGCGCCTACATTCTCTTTTAAGGAAGCGATCCCTGGATGAAGCAAGATAATATGCCGCAGGTGGCCCGGTTCTGGAACACCATTGCAGCCGAGTTCGACGCCATTTACACGGGCGAAAACAAGAACGGACTCAGCCGGTTCTTAGACCGGTTTTTCCGCAAGGACATCTACCAGCGGTTTGACTGGGTGATGCAAAAGTGCGGCGACATCCGCGGCAAGACCATCTGCGATATCGGATGCGGCTCCGGCCGCTTCGTCACCGAATTCGCCAAACGCGGCGCCGCCCAAGTCACGGGAGTGGATGTAGCTCCGGATATGCTGAAGCTGGCTCAGGGACTGGTGGAGCGCGACGGTGTCGCCGGCCAATGCAGCTTCGCGCTGAGCGACGTGCTGAATTGGAAGACAGATCGGAAATTCGACATCACCATCGCCATCGGCTTCTGGGATTACATTCAGGCTCCGCCCGAGCGGCTGCGCCTGATTCGCAATTTCACCACGGACACCTTTCTATCCGCTTGGCCGCGCTTCTGGACCTGGCGCATGCCTGTGCGCAAAGTGCGGCTCCAATACATCCGCGGATGTCCGGTCTATTTTTTCCGCAAGCCGAAAGTCTTTCGGATGCTGGAGAGCGCAGGCTTTGAGGTGGTGAGTTGCGAGACCATCGGCAAGTTGTTCTGCGTGGAAGCCCGGCCGAAGCAGGTGGCCTAGGACGACGTGCGCGAGAAAAGCGACAGCAACCCGGACAGCGAAGTTCCTTTTTTCGGGAGCTCCGCACTTCCGGCCAGCCGATCCACCAGCGCGATCACGCTTTTGCCGAAACTGGTGTTCGGCGCCAGCGGCTTGCCTTCCATCAGGGCTTTTTGGATGGCGTCGTAATCGGCGGGCATCAGGTGGAAGATGTCCATGTGCAGAGCGGTTCCAATCACATCCTTGCTCAAACCCACGTGGCGATCATAGCGGTTCACGATCAGCCGGACCTTCCAGCGATCCACGCCATTGTTGTCCAGATAAGTCAAGGATCTTTGAACCGCCTGGAGCGAAGTAAGCTCGTTGGTGGTGATCAGCAGGATCTCGTCGGCCATTTGCGCCTGGCTGAGATTCCAGTCTCCATAAACACTGCCCGCGTCCAGCACCACAAGTTCGTAGGTGCCCCGCGCATACTCGATGATGCTGCGGGCATCGGCAACTTCATTCACGCCTTCGGCTATCACTCCGGGTGAAAGTAGAACGTCCACGCCCTGCCGGCTGGTGACCACCGCTTTCCACAAATCCACATCCATCTCGCCGGAGCGCTGCAGCACATCCATAAAACTGTAGCTGGA
>Ga0302324_100014425_pt1 | contig 15945 bp, 19 predicted proteins | sample Palsa_T0_1_FD_201949 | JGI IMG/M metagenome (GOLD analysis project Ga0302324, IMG submission 201949) | Peat permafrost microbial communities from Stordalen Mire near Abisko, Sweden - Palsa_T0_1 | ecosystem: Environmental > Terrestrial > Soil > Palsa > Peat permafrost | place: Sweden: Abisko...
GCGTCCAGATCACCGCGAGCCAGGTCGGCAGGATGTTCGTCGTGCCGTGCCCGGCGGAGTTCACGGAGATTCCCCCGGCCGCGACCGAAGCGTGCCGCCCGCTCATAGGCATGCTCATGCTCATACTTCCTCCCACAGACGGAAACCTAGCAACCTCTACTCGATACGACGGCAGCTCGCTTGTGGTTCAGCGGCGGCGAGCCGCCGCCGGGAATTCGTCCGCCACGGCCAAGGGGCGGTTCAGCCCGGGAGGACGTGGAACGTGGCGGCAATTCGGTCGAACAGCGGTGCCTCGGCGAGGAAGCCCGTCGACGGCAGCGACTGGAACACGAGCGAGATCATCGTCTTGGCGTCGAACAGGAAGTAGAGCGCGTGGGCGCCCTCCTGGCCGCTGCTGGGATCGAGGAAGGTATAGAGATAGAGGTAGCCGGGAAGGCCGTCGAGCGTCACCGCCTCGGGCGTATGCAGATACTTGACGTCCTTCGCGCTCTTGACGATGCGTTGGGTGAGCAGCTTCGCCGCGGCCAGGTTGGCGGAGGTCACTACGGCGCCGATAGGGGTCGTGCGCACCAGGTACGAAGCGCCGTCGGGACCGGTGGCGAGCAAGATGTCCTGGGAGCTGGTCGTCTGGAGCCGCCGCCAGCTAGTCGGATAGGCGCCCTCGAAAGCGCCCGCGGGGTCCTTGAACCGCGTGAAGCCCGCCGGCGTGCCCGCCGAGCCCTTAGCGGCGTGGGGCGACGAGCCGAACTGCTGGCCGATCACCCACGCGCTGGCCGCCAGCAGCACGGCCACGATCCCGATCGTGGCCAGCCATCTGGGCACGATCGGGAGACGGTTGCGGTCCCAGGCGTTCAGGCCGCTTACCTGTGGCTCACTGGGCGTTCCCTACGCCTCGAACGCGGCGTCGGCGCTGTGCTGCTCGGCGGCGCCGGCGAGCCCGCCGAATAGCAGGATGACCGCTGAGGCGAGGTGCAGGAAGTTGTCCCCGTTGCCGGCTGTGGTCACGGCGATGATCGGGAGCCTGCCGAGGAACCCGAGCAGGGTGGCGGCGACATAGACGATCCCGACGCCGAGCATGACGCCCTGCGTGATCGTCGCGTCAGGGGCTCGCGAGGCAATGATGAGGATCGCGCCGATCGCGATGTGGACGAGGTTGTGGAAGATGTTCAGGTGCAATCCGGCGATGCTCGACCCGCCGCTCGTCACGAGTCCGTGGAAGCCTGTCACGGCGAAGCCGAGGATGCCGACGAAGAGGTAAACGATCCCGAAGATCAACGCGATCGGCCTCGCGATGTTCGAATCTGAGCTGCTCACCGAAATCTCCTCCCAATGGATGTGCGTTACGCGCCTTTGACAACCCCTGCACAGGTGCCGCAGACGCCAGGGAAACGATGGTCGCCTCCCCGTATTTTCGGGATCATATACGCGTCTGCCGATCCTTTGGTTCAGTTCCCGTCGTCGGCAGGGCCGTTGGAAGCCCTTCGCCTGCAACTCTGCTGTCATCGCTTTGACGGTATGCGCCTGCGCCGATACGTTGGTCCTTCTCGGACAACTAGTCGCCACAGGAGATGCCAACCGTGAAAACAAGGCGCCGACCCGCTCAGGAACTCAGGGCGACGATCGACAGATTGCCGCTCGATGTCCGTCAAGCCGTGCTCGAGGGGATCCAGGGCCAGCGGATCATCGCAGGGGCGCACGTCGACGGAGCCGGTGGCGTCTGCCCGATGGCGGCCGCCGACGTTCGCTGGAAGCGCATCAGCCGAACCAGCGTCGAGAAGGCGAAGGAGGTCGCGTGGGCCTGGGATCGCTACGCGGATGCGAATGGACGCTGGCATCCGGCGACCCAGCGACAGCTCGTGGCTCTTCGCTCGATGCTCGAGGCGAGCATCCTGGCTGAAACCGAGAAGTCCGAGGTACCGCTGTCCGAAGTGATCGCCGAGCATCAGCGCACGAAGTCGTTCCGCGCCTCGATGCCCGAGCAGACCGATGTGCCGGTCGCTCCTGCGATCTTCGGCCTGCCGGCGGTGGACGCGCCGGTCGCTCCCGCCACGGCCGGCCTGCCGGCGGTGGACGCACCGGTCGTTCCTGTTGCTCCCCTCCGTCCTGCAGCGGACGTGGGGACCCGTCCGGCACGCCGCCGTCAGCGCGTGGATACCGGCGAGCGCGACCGAACCGACGAGCTCCGCGAGCGCGCGGGATGGTCGTGGCTGCGGCCGTTCCGCAACTACGATCAGTACGAGGAAGCCCTGCTGCGGGCGCTGTCGGAACTGGACAGCCACGAGTCGCAGCCGGAGGAGCAACTCACACACTGAGCTGTGCGCGCACACGTATAGGAGGCGACCTATACGTGTGCGTGTTTTCACTTACCATCGGGGTCCGGCTCGCCTCACCATTCGCGCCGACCGCTCACGAAGAGTTACAAGTGCGCCGCCGCACCACAGGTACGGCGGCGCAACCATGGGGGGACTCAGATAGCCCACGCGCGATCTCGTCCCGCTACGAACCTGTTTTCTGGCAGATCGCTGAACCGACTGGCGGCGGGATACGTATAGGTCGTGGCCGCTCGGCGCTGTAGGCCGGCCGCCGCTGGATCGCGAATGCCTGTCGTCTGGGTGCTACCGGCGCCCGCGAATCGCCGCGGCGACGTTCGGAGTTGCGCGCCGTCGACGGATCTGCCTATACTGCCGCCGTCATCAAGGCAGCGGGCCCCGATCCTGCGGGAGGAGCGAGGAATGAGGCGGTTTACGGTTGTGAGCATCGTGGTGCTCGTCGGCGTCCTAGCGGCCGTCGCGATAGCAGCGGTGTTACTGGCGGAGACGGTCTCGACCGCTCAGTCCATCAATAAGAAGGCCCAGAACATTGCTGGGTCGGCTACAAACATCAACGAGTCGACGGCGTCGGTGATCTTGCTTCACCACACCAATCAGCTCGCACTATCGATTCTGGCGTCCGCGAAGCCGCTGTACGGCGAGCTGAACGGCATCGTCAACGTTGCGGGCGCGATCGACAACGAGGCGACCTCGATCAACGGGAGCGCTTCAACCATCCTGGGAACTGCGCAGACGATCAACTCGACTGCGGGGACGATCAACTCGACGGCACAGACCATCGGCGGCGAGGCCGGCGATATCGACTCGAGTGCGGCGTCCATCGATGGCACCGCGGGCGCCATCGCCTCGACTGCCGGCCACATCAACTCGAGCGCCGGCTCGATCTTGGGTAGCGCGAACAGCATCAACGGGAGCGCGACTTCGATCGACGGTGAGGCGGGCTCGATCCTGAACGTCGCGGACAAGATCAACAGCAACGCCAAGTCGATAGTTTCAGACGCGGCGGCAGCGATCACCACCGCGACGGACATCAAGGGCAACTCTGCCGCGATCCTCACCACTTCGTTGCAGATTCGCACCAACGCGGCGTGCATCGATGTCCACCTCGTGGGCACCGACAGCACCGACGGTCAGTGCACGAATCTCTCAGCGGAGATCAAGAGCACGCCGAAGCTGAGCCAGCGGCTCAGCGCGCTGGCGAAGTCGGCGCAGACCGCGAACAGCCAGCGGGCGGCGACGTCGTCGACATCGGCTCCGGCCGTTGCCGGCACACCGAGCGTCCAAGGCAGCGCGGCGGCATCCAGCGTCGAGTCGAGCAGCTCGGCCGGCACGCAGTCAGCGCCATCGACATCCGCCCCAGCGACTAACGCGCTGAGTGGCGTCCAGCAAATCCTCAACGAACTGTTCTAGGAGGGCTTGGCCTTATGGAAGCTGCAACATTTGCCAGGCCCGTAGGTTCGCGGCGGGCCACGGGATCACCACCCCATCCGACCTTCGTCAGGTGGCTGTGGCTGTGGATCACCACGCTGGTGCTGGTCGTCGTCGTCGTGATCGGGTTCCTGCTCGGAATCGTCAGCAACCTGAAGTCGATCAACAAGGGGCTGTTCTCGGCCAACGCGTCGGTCGCCTCGGTCCGCGGACAGGCCAATCCGCTGCCGACGTTCATCCACGAGATCAACAGCAACCTCACCCTGATCAATTCGGCGCTCGCGCCGATCCCCCATCAGGGGTTGCAGATCCTGGGCTCTCTGACCGCGATCCACGGCTCGCTCGGTCAGGTCCAGAACTCGCTCGTCGACACCTCGAACTCGCTCGTCAACACCTCGGGCTCGCTGGTGAACACGTCCAACTCGCTGGTCAGCAGCTCGAACACGCTCGGTCAGATCTCGAGCGCGCTCGTGAGCGTCGCAGGCACCCTGACCGGGGTCTCCGGCTCGCTCTCGAACACCTCGGGCAAGCTGGTCACGATCTCCAACTCACTGGCGAACGTGACGAAGACGGCGGTCACCATCAACCACCGGGCCGGCCAGATCAACTCGACGCTGATCGCCGCGCAGAGCGCGACCGACGGTACGTCGAAGATCAACTCGCAGCTGCAGTTCTTGCTCAACAACCCGAGCGGTCTGATCGCGGTCAACACGGACGCCGGCAACATCCTGACCGGCCTGCAGGAGGCCAACGCTCACCTGAACAGCATCTGCAAGGCACCGGTTCTCAACACGATCCCGGTGGCCCTGGCCACGCTGCTCGCTCCCAGTGGGTGCCCGGCACAATGACGACCACCGTCCGAAACAGAACTACGACTGGTCAGACACGATGAAGGACGACGAAAAGCACATCGGCCTAGGCCCCACGCTGACGGGCATATGCTTCGCGATCGTCATCGCGTGGGCCCTGGTATCGGTGCTCGAATTGACCGGGACGATCACCGCGGCGACTCAGATCAAGGCTCGCGTCAACGTGATCAACAGCAAGCTGAGGCCGATCCACTACAACCTGTCCTTCATCAAGTACGCCGGCATGGTGGCGAACGAGACGACGGAGATCAACGCGGCCGCCCAGCCGCTGTCGGGCCAGCTCACCCACATCCTCGCCACAGCCAACTCGATCGGTAGCAGGGTCAAGCCGATCCTGGCCAATGCGACCGCGATCAACGGTGTTGTGAAGGAGATCAACGCAAATGCGCTCGCGATCAACGCGAACGTCCTTGCGATCGGCGCTTCGGTGCAGTCGATCGGTGGCCATGTGTCGTCGATCGGTAACTCGGTGGCATCGATCAACAACAGCGTCAACTCGATCGGCAGCAGAGTCACCAAGATCGACGCGGATGTCGGTCCGATCGGTACGAACGGCAGTGGGATCACGGCGGACCTCACGCGCACTGACAACGACTTCGCCGGGATCCTGACGCAGGTGCATCAGATCCAGCCGGAGCTCGTCACGATCAGTGGGAGCGTTAACACGATCACCGGTTTTGTGACGGGGATCAAGAGCGACTTCGATGGCATTCTCGCCAACGTCGGGCTCACCAATGGCACCGGCACAGTCGTCGGACACGCCAACTCGATTGACTGCTCCGCGCTCCTCCAGACCGGCGGTGCGACCACCGACTGCAACAAGTACGGCAAGTCATGAACCACGCGCAAACTCTCCAACCGATAAGGCTCAGAGCATGACGATTATTGGCAACATAACCGTCTGGGAAGTGGGACTAGCGCTCGGGTTCGCAGTCACCACGGTGGCCGTGGTCATCGTGATGACGATCATGCACTGGGCGTCGAGGATTGCCGATCAGGCCCACCTCGCGAGGGAGGCGGTCGACACGATCCAGGACCAGAGCACGCAGCTCAACGACATCCCCAAGATCCTCGACTCGGGCGTAAGGATCCTCCATTCGGCCCGCTCTCTGCGAAAGGTGGCGGTCGGAAAATGACGTTGATCACGTTGGGTACTGCAGCCCTTACCGAGCAGGAACGTATCGTCTGGTACGTCATCCTCGGTCTCGGCCTGGTCGTTGTCCTTGTCGTGATCGCGCTGATGCTCCTGCTGCTGAGCTTCGTGGCCGACATCAGGGAGAGCGTCGGTGGGCTGCTGGTGGGCGCGGGCGCAGTCGCCGCGAACACCGCGAACATCCCGAAGCTGGGGGACTTGCCGCCGGTGCTGGACATCATTGCGGAAGAGGGCGTCGTTCTGGATGGCTACATGAACGCCCTGTCACAGGGCTACAGCACGGAGGGGTGAAATGAGCACCAACCTATTGATCCTGTTGAGTGTCGTGGAAGCAGTAGTCCTCATCGTCGTGCTAGCGCTCGCGTTGACCGAGATCAGGCGTCGCCTGGTTTTGATCTCCGACGGCCTCGCCACCTTGGCGTCGGCGCTGGTGACAGTGGAGGCGCAGCACCTGCGGCCGCTGGCGGGTCTGCTGACGGCCATCAACCAGCGCGCCGGGACGCTCCTTGGGCTCCTGCCTCAGGTTGCCGCAAAGGCGGAGATCGTTGTCGAACATGCGACGAAGGGATAGTCATGGTCGTTCTCGGATACGTCGGAGCCCTCGTGCTGCTGTTCGTCGTCTTCCCTGTGGTGGTCGTACTGCTCCGGGGCGTCCTGCTCGCCGCCAAGACGATTCCATCCACGATCGACGCGATCGCCGGAGTGGCGACGGCGGGGTCGCGTGACCTAGACGCGGTCAGGCTGCTGTACACGACGCAGACGGCCGTCAATCAGATCATCGGCGTAGTCGCGAATTTCGGCGGCTCCCTGGACATTCTTCTCGAGGACGCGTAGACCAAATCATGATTTCTTATGCCGTAGCTCCTGCAGCCATCATCACGATTCTCGGGGTGCTGCTGATCGTCCTCGCGATCGTCGTCTTCCTCGTCGCGACAATCGTCGAGTTGAAGAAGATCTCGGTGGGGCTGGACGTGGTGATCCCCCCGGTCGGCGAGCTCGTCGCTAAGACGGCGCCGGTCAACCAGCTCGTAGATCAGATCGTCAGCGATCTTGGTGCAGGGACGAACCTGCTTGAGGGCCTGCTCGTCAAGAAGGCGGGAATGGACGACGCCGGCGGCCTGATCGAAGGCATGTTCCCGGGCGGCGGCCAGGCGTTCTTCGCCCGTAACGGCCGCCGGGACAAGCCGCGACGCATCGGTGTCGTGTACACGAGGGGCGCGCTTCAGCTGGCTCGCCTTGGCCGTGGATCCCCACTCGGGGCGCCGCTGCGCGGGGCTGCCCTAAGGGATCCACTTTATGCCAGTGCGTCGCCGCGGTCGCTTTACCCCGATCCACGCGGACCGGGTGAGCGGCCTAAGTCCCCGGTCATCGGCAAGGATTCCCCGGTTCAGTACAACCCGAGTGGGGACGTTCCGATGCCATCGGCGCCGCTGGGCGAGCCGGCTGCTGCAGCCGCAACCCCTGCGCCGCAGCGCGACACGGGTGGCATCCTTCGTTACCGGCGCACGTGACGGGGAGGCGGGGAGCGTGCTCGCTACCTGCTGCGAGTCGTCCGCGTCCGCCGGCTAGCTACGAGACGTGTAACGAGCGCGTTGGTCACGACCGGCTGACCGGCGGGTCCGAATCGCGGGGCACCCGTGTCGCGCGATGTGCGCGCGTCGGCTCGACGCACGGTCGGGCGTCGGCCCGGCGCACGGTCATATTTCGGCTCGCTGTCGTCGTGTCGCCCGGTTGCCCTCAGACCGCGAACGTCACTTAGTGATTTAGTGATCCAACCCGGCGGTTCGCGTGTAACTATCTATTAGCAATTGCGTCGCTGTACTTTTTGACCATTTCTTAGCGTCTTAGGCGGAGGAGGAGCTCCATTGCAGACCCCGGCACCATTCGAATACACCCGCGCGACCAGCCTCGAGAACGCGCTCGCGACGCTTCAGGCAGTTGGTGGCGATGCTCGCGTTGTCGCAGGCGGTCACAGCCTTCTGCCGATGATGAAGCTGCGCCTTGCGAACGTGGGGCACCTGGTCGACATCAACGACCTCACCGAGCTCAATTACATTCGCGTCGAGGGCGATGAGATCAGGATCGGGGCCATGACGCGCCACGTGGAGCTTCTGAAGTCCGATCTCCTCGCGCGGCACTTCCCCGTCTTTCAGGATGCTGAAGAGGTGATCGCCGATCCGGTGGTGCGCAACCGCGGCACGATCGGCGGCTCGCTCTGCCAGGCCGACGCCGCCGAGGACCTTTCCGCGGTGTGCTCCGCGATCAAGGCGACTGTGGTCATCCGGGGTGCGAGCGGCGAGCGGGTCGTCGGGATGGACGAGTTCCATGTCGGTCCGTACATGACAGCGGTCGGCGACGGTGAGATTCTCACCGAGATTCGTATCCCGCTGCGATCCGGCGCTGGGAGCGCTCACGAGAAGGTTGAGCGGCGCGCCGGCGACTGGGCGATCTGCGCCGCGTCGGCTTGCCTCTGGGTCGATGGTGGCACGATCGCTGACGTCGGGATCGCGCTGAGCGCGGTCGGGCTGACGACAATCCATGTCACCCGGGCGGAGGACCTTCTCCGCGGCAAGGCTCCCTCGCCGGAGCTATTCGCCCAGGCGGGCTTGATCGCATCGAAGGACTGCTCGCCGAGCTCGGACGGTCGCGGCCCGATCGACTACAAGCGGCACCTGGCGAACGTCCTCACGGTGCGTGCGCTGACCCGGGCGGCCGAGCGCGCGACGGCGGCTCCGAGCCGGCCGTACCCGACGCCCAGCCGGCCTGCCGCCCCGGCACCAAGTGCACCGGAGCCGGCAGCTGCCGCGCCGGAGCCCGCTGCCGCGCCCGAGGCGGCGGCTGCACCGCCCCCAGCGGACACGATCCGCTGGGGCAAGTGAGCTGAGATGGGCCGCGAAACACGTTCTCTAGACTAGGAGGCCTGAATTCATGCAAGTTTCGATCAATGTCAACGGCGAGATGTACACACGGGAAATCGAGCCCCGTTTGCTGCTCGTTCACTTCATCCGCGAATCGATTGAGCTCCACGGCACCCACTGGGGCTGCGATACGTCGAACTGCGGCGCCTGCGTCGTGTTGATGGACGGGAAGCCGATCAAGTCGTGCACGTGCCTCGCGGCGATGGCCGAGGGTCATGAGATCACCACGGTAGAGGCGCTCGAAGTCGACGGTGTGCTCGATCCGATTCAGCAGGGGTTCCACGAGCAGCACGCGCTGCACTGCGGATTCTGCACGCCGGGGATGTTGATGACGACTCGGGCACTCTTGAACGAAAATCCTGATCCAAGTGAGCTCGAGATTCGTACAGCCATATCAGGAGCCATTTGCCGTTGCACGGGATACAAGAACATCGTCAGCGCTGTTCGTTGGGCTGCTGACTACGAAGCGACCGCGAAATAGGGAGGCAGTCCATGGCAGTCACCGTCGAGCAGAATTTACCGGGCCCGGGCCCCGATCAGGAGCGTCCGATCGGCTTCGGTCGCCTGAAGCGCAAGGAGGACGCGCGCTTCATCCGCGGTCAGGGTCGCTATCTTGATGACCTCCGCCTGCCGGGGATGGTGTATGGCCAGGTGCTGCGCAGCCCGTACGCGCACGCGAAGATCCTCTCGATTGACACCACGCGGGCGCTCGCGCACCCGGGTGTCGCCGCGGTCGTGACGGCGAAGGATCTGGAGACCCTGGGGTTGGCGTGGATGCCGACGATCTCGTATGACACGCAGGCGGTGCTCGCGGGAGACAAGGTGCGCTTCCAGGGCCAGGAGATCGCGTTCGTGATCGCCGTCGATGAGTACACGGCGAACGACGCGGTTGCGATGATCGATGTCGAGTACGAGCCGCTGCCCGCCGTCGTCAACGCCCGCAAGGCGCTCGATCCCGGCGCGCCGCTGATCCGCGACGACAAGATCGGCCAGCGCGACAACCTCGCGAGCCCGACCTGGGAGGCCGGCGACAAGGCGGCGACCGATCGGGTGTTCGCCGAGGCCGACTCGGTCGCGGTGAGGGACATCATCTATCCGCGCTGCCATCCAGCGCCGATGGAGACGTGCGGGATGGTCGCGGATTTCAATCCGAACACCGGTCAGCTCAACATCTACAACGGCAACCAGGCACCGCACGCCCACCGCACGGTCTACGCCCAGGTGGCGGGACTCCCCGAGCACTACATCCGGATCATGTGCCAGGACATCGGCGGCGGGTTCGGAGGCAAGGTGCCGGTGTACCCGGGCTACGTGTGTGCGATCGCGGGATCGATCGTCGCCGGCGTTCCGGTGAAGTGGATCGAGGACCGCACCGGGAACCTGATCGCGGACAGCTTCGCGCGTGACTACATCATGCACAGTGAGATGTGCATGAAGAACGGCAAGATCACCGGCCTGCGGGTCGACTGCCTCGCCGATCACGGTGCGTTCGACAGCACCGCGCAGCCGACGAAGTTCCCGGCCGGCTTCTTCCACATCGTCTGCGGGTCCTACGACCTGCAGGCATCGCACGTGAAGGTGAAGGCCGTCTACACCAACAAGGCGCCAGGCGGCGTCGCGTATCGGTGCTCGTTCCGCATCACCGAGGCGGTGTATCTGGTCGAGCGGATGGTCGACGCGCTCGCGATCGACGCGAATGTCGATCCGGTCCAGCTCCGTATGCGGAGCTTCATTCAGCCGGGTCAGTTCCCGTATGAGACGACCACGGGCTGGACCTACGACTCAGGCGACTACGCGAAGACGATGCAGGTTGCCCTGGATATCGCCGGCTACGACGACCTGCGGCGCGAGCAGCAGGAGAAGCTCGCGAAGGGCGAGCTGATGGGAATCGGCGTGACGTTCTTCACCGAAGGCGTTGGCGCGGGTCCGCGTAAGCACATGGACATCCTCGGCCTCGCGATGAACGACGGCGCCGACCTCCGCGTCCACCCGTCGGGCAAGGCCGTGGTTTCGCTCAGCGCGCAGACGCAGGGCCAGGGCCACGAGACGACGTTCGCACAGATCGTCGCCGAGGAGCTCGGGATCCCGCCGGAGAACGTAGAGGTTCGCCACGGCGATACCGACAAGTCCCCCTACGGCCTCGGGACGTACGGCAGCCGTTCGACACCCGTCTCGGGTGGGGCCGTCGCGGTCGTCACCCGCAAGGTGCGCGATAAGGCGCGGCTGATCGCGGCGACGATGCTCGAAACCCGCCCGGAGGACCTCGCGTGGGAGAAGGGCCGCTGGTATGTCCGAGGCGACATCAGCAAGGGCGCCACGGTCGAGAGCATCGCCGAGTACGCGTACAGTGGCCGGTCGATGCCGGCCGGGTTGGAAGGTGGCCTGGACGCACAGGTGATCTACGACCCGCCGAACCTCACCTACCCCTACGGTGCGTACATCTCGGTCGTCGACATCGACCCCGACACCGGGTACGTGAAGGTCCGGCGAATGATCGCGGTCGATGACTGCGGGGTGCGGATCAATCCGATGGTCGTCGACGGTCAGATCCACGGCGGACTCGCGGAAGGGCTCGGGATCGCGCTGATGGAGGTGATCACGTTCGACGAGGAGGGGAACTGCCTGAACTCGTCTTTCATGGACTACCTCATCCCGACCTCCCTCGAATGCCCCGACTGGGAGCTCGGCGAGACGGTCACGCCGTGCCCCCACCACCCGATCGGTGCCAAGGGCGTCGGCGAGTCCCCGAACGTCGGCTCGGTGCCGTGCATCGCCAACGCCGTGATTGACGCGCTGTGGAAGAAGCACGGTGTCAGGCACATGGACATTCCGTGCAACCCGGCGCGCGTGTGGGCGGCGATGCAGGGACGTCCCGAGCCGCCGCAATGATCAAGAGCGTGATGTCGCGGCGAGCTTCCGAGCTCGCCGCGCAGCGCGTGCCGTTCGTGACGGCGACTGTTGTGCGCGCGCAGCGACCTACGAGCGCGCGTCCGGGAGACGTCGCGCTCGTACTCGGCGACGGCACGATCGAAGGGTTCGTGGGCGGCGTCTGCGCTCAGCACAGCGTGCGCGTCTACTCGCTGAAGACGATCGAGGCCCACGAGCCGGTACTGCTGCGGATCCTGCCGGATGGGGCGGCCGACGAGCTGGGTGACGGCGAGGAAGAGATGACGGAAGAGGAGCTCGCCGCCGCCTCGCAGGAGCTGTCGAGCGAGGAAGAGGGAGCCGTCACGGTCAAGAACACGTGCCTGTCGGGAGGTGCGATCGAGGTCTTCCTCGAGCCGGTGCTACCGGCGCCTCGCGTGCTGGTAGTCGGCGACGCGCCGATCGCCGGCGCGCTGCTCCGGCTTGGCGGGGAGTTCGGGCTCGAGATGGTCGCCGTCGAAAACGGGGCTCCCGACCCGACCTCCGACGATCTCGCGGTCGTGATCGCGGCGCACGGACGCGACGAGTTCCACACGATGCGGCGCGGCCTCGAGTCGGGCGTGTCGTACGTAGGCTTCGTAGCAAGTCGCAAGCGCGGCGCCGCGGTCCTCGCGGAGCTGCGCGACGACGGAGTCCCCGAAGGGCTGATCGAGCTGGTCGACTACCCAGCCGGAATCGACATCGGCGCCCGTGAACCGGCCGAGATCGCCCTGTCGATCCTCGCGAAGATCATCGCCGTACGCCGCGGCGAGAAGATCGCCGCGCCGGAACGTCCTCCGGGCCTCGTCGTTCACCACGCGGCGGCAGGAACCCGCCGCCCCGGCCCACGAGCGGTCTCGGCGCCCACGATCGCCGTCGACCCGATTTGCGGGATGACTGTCGCGGCGATCCCCGGCACGCCCTCGGTCGAGCACAACGGCGAGACGATCTACTTCTGCTGCGAGGGCTGCAAGGCCAAGTTCGAAGCGCAGCACGAGCATGCAAGCGCCGCAGGCTGATTCCTTCGTTACCGGTCTCGTGCTCGGAGCCGGAGGCTCGCGCCGTCTCGGGCGTCCCAAGCAGCTGCTCCCGTACCGGGACGGCACTCTTCTGGGTCACGTCATCGGCGTCGCTCGGGCGTGTCCGTTCGACCAGCTCGTCGTCGCCCTCGGCGGCTCGGCTGACGACGTACGCTCACAGGTCGACCTCGTGGGAGCCGAAGTGGTCGTGAATGACTCCTACGGCGCTGGGTGCTCCTCGTCGATCGCCGCGGCGCTCGGCGCAGTCGATCCGCGCTGCGAGGTCATGGTCCTGATGCTCGGGGACCAGCCGGGCGTGACCGCCGCCACAGTCACGGCGTTGCTCGACGGGCGGGGCGATTCGCCGCTGGCCGTGTGCCGCTACGACGAGGGGCGCGGCCACCCGTTCGCGTTCGCCCGCGACGTCTTCGGCGAGCTCGCCGACCTCCACGGCGACAAGGGAGTCTGGCGGCTGCTCGACCAGCGCGCCGGCGACGTGGCCGAGGTCCCATTCCCTGGTCCAATTCCGCTCGACGTCGACACGCCTGAGGAGTACCAGGCGGTGCTCGCTCAGGCAGAACAGTTTGCCGGCATCGGCGCCACAGGCGAGGAGCCGGCATGAGTCCGCGCGGAGCAACCGGGGACGCATCCGACGAGATCCGCGAGCTCGTCCCGGACGTCGAGACGCTCGCTCAGCGCCTCGCGAGCATCGATTACCTCGTCGACGAAGGTCTGGCGACGACGATGTTCCTCAGCCTCCGCCTGCCGCAGCCGCTGCTGCTCGAAGGCGAGGCGGGCGTGGGGAAGACCGAGGCGGCCAAAGCACTCGCGACGATTCTCGACACGCCGCTGATCCGGCTCCAGTGCTATGAGGGCATCGATGCCGCCGAAGCGCTGTACGAATGGAACTATCCCCGGCAGCTGCTGAGCATCCGCCTTGCGGACGCGCGCAACAGCGAGCTCGGCGAATCGGAGCTGTTCGGGCCCGATTACCTGATTCGGCGCCCGCTGATGCGCGCGCTCGAGCACCCCGGTCCGCGCCCCGCGGTTCTGCTGATCGACGAGATCGACCGTGCCGACGACGACTTCGAGGCGTTCCTGCTGCAGCTGCTCGGGGAGGCGAGCGTGACGATCCCCGAGATCGGCACGATTCGCGCCACCCACCCGCCGATCATCGTGCTGACATCGAACCGGACGCGCGACCTGCACGATGCCGTCAAGCGCCGCTGCCTGTATCAGTGGATCGACTACCCGAACCGCCAGCGCGAAGTGGACATCGTCCGCCGCCGCGTGAGAGGTGCGTCCGAGACACTTGCCGTGCAGGTCGCAGACGCAATCTCCCGCATGCGCAAGAGCGACATCCAGAAGCCGCCCGGTGTCGCCGAGGCGATCGACTGGCTCGCGGCTCTGAGCCTGCTCGGCGTCGAGCAGCTCGACGCCGATGCCGTGGAGCGAACCCTCGGGTCCGTGCTGAAGTACAGCGAGGATCAGGAGGTGATCCGTGCGGCCGGCCTCGAGCAGCTAGTGGGCACCAGTGACTGAGACGACGACAATCGACGACGGGGTCTTTCGGGTCGAGACGATCCACCTCGACCTCCCAGCGGTCGTGGGCGCGCTCAGCCAGCGGCTCCGCATGGAAGGGGTTCCGGTCACGCCCGAGCGCTCCGCCCACTTTGCGCAGGCGCTGACGCTGACCAAGCCGATGACGCGCCGGCGGCTGTACTGGACCGCACGAGCCGTCTTCGTCTCGGGGTCGGCCCACGTGAAGGCGTTCGACCTGGTCTTCTTCTCGGTGTTCGGGCAGCAGCTCGAGGACGAGAAGTTCGAGCCGGACGACATCCAGACGATCACCGCGCCACCCGACGACCGGCCGAAGTCCGAGCACAAGACGGTGGACGGCAAGTCCGAGCAATCCGAGGCCAGCAACATGTCGATGTCGCCGGCGGGGGAGGAGGACGAGGACGGCGACAGCGACGAGGACGGGGATGCCGTCGACATCCCGATCGCGATGGCCAGCGAGGAGGAGATGCTCGGAACCAAGAGCTTCGATGCACTCGAGCCCCACGAGCTGGCCCAGCTCTACCGGCTGATGTCCCGGCTCGAGCTTTCGACTCCGCTGCGGCGAACCCGCCGGATGAAGAAGGGCCGCCACGGCGAGCACGTCGACATGCGGCGAACGCTCAGGGCGAGCCTCCGCACCGGCGGCGATCCGATCCGCCTCGCTCGCAGGCATCGGCGGATCGCGCCCCGCCGCATGGTCCTGCTGTGTGACATCTCTGGCTCGATGGAGCCCTACGCGCGCGCCTACCTCCAGTTCCTGACCTGCGCCGCCGGCGCGGGCCCGAACGCCGAGGCGTTCGTGTTCGCGACCCGGCTCACCCGGCTGACGCGGGCACTCGCGGGTCGCCACCCGGAGCGCGCGATCCAGCGTGCCGCCGCAGCCGCACCCGACTGGTCGAGCGGAACCAGGATCGGAGACGCGCTGAAGACGTTCAACGACACGCACGGACGTCGCGGCATGGCCCGCGGCGCCGTGGTCGTGATCCTCTCCGACGGCTGGGAGCGCGGCGACCCCACGCTCGTCGGGCGCGAGATGGAGCGACTCGCGAGACTGGCCTACAAGATCGTGTGGGTAAACCCGCGGGTCAGCGCGAACGACTTCTCTCCGCAGGCCGGCGGGATGATGGCGGCACTGCCACATTGCGACGCGCTGGTCAGCGGCCACACCCTCAAGGCTCTGAACGAGGTCGCCGACGCGATCGCATGCGAGTCGTGGGACCGCCGTCAGTCACCGATGATGAGCTTCAAGCCACCCGTGGTCGGAGAGGGCGAGGAGGATGAACCGTGGGGCAGCGCCACGCCGGTTGCGGGCAGCTCGTTCGCGATGCCGAGCGGGTGCGGCCCGAGCCGCGGTAACACCACTCCCGGTTGGGCGACCGACTAACGTTGGGGGAACAGATTTCGCGATGAGTGAAGGAGAACAAGCAATGAGTGAGACTACGACTACTACCAAGGCCTGCATATTTCCGGGATGCGAGCGACCCGCAGTGCCGCCACATCCATTGGGGGGACCGCAGCCGGCGTTTTGCGACTTGGAAGAGCACAATGCGCTGCGCGCTCACCAGGAGCGGCAGCGTGTCTCGGGCGCTGAGGGGTCCGAGGGGTTCGAAGCGAGCGATAAGTAGCGATCCACCAACCGGGAGGAGATTTAGCCGTGGCTAACGAGGCGTATCGAGCGGTCTTTTTGCGTGTGCACCCGACGGGCAAGATGGTGCTGAGCTTGACGACCATGTCCGATGGGAAGGAGGCGCAGTACGCGCAGTT